>Ga0187892_10000688_pt1 | contig 85140 bp, 82 predicted proteins | sample MA1701073metaG_FD_139345 | JGI IMG/M metagenome (GOLD analysis project Ga0187892, IMG submission 139345) | Bio-ooze microbial communities from a basaltic lava cave in the Kipuka Kanohina Cave System on the Island of Hawaii, USA - MA170107-3 metaG ... | reverse complement strand
CGGCGGGCTACCGCGTGCACCTGCCCGCGGCCGCCTGCTGCGGCCGCACGTTCCTCGCCTCGGGGTTCGCCGACGAGGCGAGAGCGGAGGCGCGCCGCCTGATCGCGACGCTCGCGCCCTATTGAAGATGGCCGAACTGGGCCTGCTGCCGGAGGTCCGCAAGGCGGCGCCCGACGCGCTCATCGTGGCCGACGGCACGAGCTGCCGGCAACAGATCGCGCACGGTGCCGGGCGCGAGGCGCTGCACACCGTGCGCGTGCTGGAGCTCGCGCTCTAGCAGCCTTTCAGCCAGCGCCGCAGCCAGTCGCGCGCGCGCTCGCGCGCGTGACGCGTGGCGACCTTCTCCTCGGGGGTGGCGTCGCGCCGGAAGTCGAACGCGCGCCGCGCCATCGGGTACATCTGCAGCTCGACCGGCACGCCGCGCTGCCACAGCGCGTAGAAGGCGCGCGCGTTGGAGAGCCGCCGCACCTCGAAGTCGAGCTCGCCGATCAGCATCAGCGCCGGGGCGCGGATGCGGCTCACTTCCGGCGCGAACGAGTAGATCTGCTCGGGCTCGGGCGCGTTCGGGTTCTGGAAGTGGCCGTAGTAGGCGACGATCGCGGCGACGTCCTGCGGCCGCTTCGCGGCAAGGCGGATCGCGTAGTAGGGGCCGCGCGAGATGCCGACGATGCCCGCCGGGCCCTTGCAGGCGGCGGGGTGATGGAGCAGCGCGACGAGCGCGGCTTCGACGTCGTCCTCGGTCGCCGGGTCGTGCGCCAGCGGCCAGCGCTCGATCAGGCGCCCTTTCTGCCAGTCCGGGGCGAGCACCAGGAAGCCCTGCGCGGCGAGCTCGCGCACGTGGGCGCGCTCCTCGTCCTCGTAGCCACGCCGGCCGTGGATGAAGAGCAGCGGCGCGAACGGCCCCGCGCCCGCGGGGCGCGCCAGCTCCGCGGGCACTTCGACGTCCTTGCCGCGCAGCGTGAGCGGCTCGAGCGTCTGCGCGGCGGCGCATTGCGCCGCGAGCAGCACGGCGAGCGCGAGCGCCCTCACGGCCGGCGGCTCCAGGCAAGGAGCGCCAGGCCGGCGAGCACCATCGGCGCCGAGAGCCACTGGCCCATGGTGAGGCCGAGCGCGAGCAGCCCCAGGAAGTCGTCTGGCTCGCGCGCGTACTCGGCGGCGAAGCGAAAGAGGCCGTAGCCGACGAGGAACAGCGCCGAGACCTGCGCGCGCGGCCGCCGCCGGGCCGAGAACCACCACAGCAGCGCGAAGAGCGCGACGCCCTCGAGCGCGAACTGGTAGAGCTGCGACGGGTGGCGCGGGAGGTCCCCCGCCCCGCGGAACACCATGCCCCAGGGGAGCTCGGTCGGGCGGCCCCAGAGCTCGCCGTTCACGAAGTTGCCCAGGCGCCCGGCGGCGATGCCGAGCGGCACGAGCGGCGCGAGGAAATCCATGAGGCGCCACCAGTCCACGCCGTGGCGCCGCGCGAACAGCGCCGCCGCCGCGAGCACGCCGAGGAAGCCGCCGTGAAACGACATGCCGCCCTGCCAGAGGGCGAGGATCTCGAGCGGGTGCGCGGCGTAGTGCGCGGGCTTGTAGAACAGCACGTAGCCCAGGCGCCCGCCCAGAATGATGCCGAGCACCGTGTAGAAGAGCAGGTCGTCGAGCTGCTCGCGCGTCACCGGCGCGAGGCCCTGCGCGATGCGCACCCGCCCCAGCCACCAGCCGGCGAAGAAGCCCGCGAGGTACATGAGCCCGTACCAGCGCACCGCGACCGGGCCGAGCGCGAAGACGACGGGATCGAAGTTCGGGTGAACGAGCACGGTATCATTCCATTCTAGCTTTCGGAGCGTGCGCATGGCCTACAACCGCAGGAGTCGCCTCATCACGCAGGGCGTCGAGCGCTCGCCCAACCGCGCGATGCTGCGCGCGGTCGGATTCCGGGACGGCGACTTCGACAAGCCGATCGTCGGCGTCGCCAACGGCCACTCGACCATGAACCCGTGCAACGCCGGCATCCAGCCGCTCGTCGAGCGCGCGGTCGCGGCGCTCGAGGCGGGCGGCACCAAGCCCCAGGTGTTCGGCTTTCCCACCGTCACCGACGGCATCGGCATGGGCACCGAGGGCATGAAGTACTCGCTGGTCTCGCGCGAGGTGATCGCCGACGCGGTCGAGACCGCGGTCAACGGGCAGCTGATGGACGGCGTGCTGTGCGTCGGCGGCTGCGACAAGAACATGCCCGGCACGATGATGGCGATGGCGCGCATCAACGTGCCCGGGATCTTCGTCTACGCGGGCACCATCAGGCCGGGCTCCTGGAAAGGCGAGAAGCTCACCATCGTCAGCCCGTTCGAGGCGGTCGGTGCGTTCACCGCGGGCAGGCTCTCGCAGGAGGACTTCGAGGGAATCGAGAGGAACGCCTGCCCCTCGGTCGGCGCCTGCGGCGGGCAGTACACCGCGAACACCATGAGCTCCTCGTTCGAGGCGCTCGGCATGAGCCTCATCGGCTCCTCGCAGATCGCCGCGCCCGACCCGGAGAAGGCGGATTCGGCCGCCGAATCGGCGCGCGTCCTGGTCGAGGCGGTGAAGAACGACCTGAAGCCGCGCGACATCATCACCAGGAAGTCGATCGAGAACGCGGTCGCGCTCGTCATGGCGACCGGCGGCTCGACCAACGCCGTGCTGCACTACCTCGCGATCGCGCACGCCGCGGGCGTCAAGTGGTCGATCGACGACTTCGAGCGCATGCGGCGCAAAGTCCCGGTGCTCTGCGCGTTGAAGCCCTCGGGGCCCTATGTCGCCACCGACTTCCACGCCGCCGGCGGCGTCGCGCTGGTGCTGCGCATGCTGCTCGACGCGGGGCTTGTGCACGGCGAGTGCGTGACGATCACCGGCCGCAGGCTCGCCGAGGAGCTGAAGGGGGTCGCGCCGCAGCCGCGCGCGGGCCAGGACGTGATCCGGCCGCTCGCCGACCCGCTTTACGCGCAGGGGCATCTCGCCATCCTCAAGGGCAATCTCGCCCCCGAGGGCTGCGTCGCCAAGATCACAGGCCTGAAGCGCACTGCGATCACCGGGCCGGCGCGCGTCTTCGATTCCGAGGGCGCCTGCATGCAGGCGATCCTCGCCCGGCGGATCAAGCCGGGCGACGTCATCGTGATCCGCTACGAAGGACCCAAAGGCGGCCCCGGGATGCAAGAAATGTTAGCGCCCACTTCTGCTTTGATCGGTCAGGGGCTTGGTGAATCTGTCGGTCTCCTGACTGATGGGCGCTTCTCCGGCGGCACCTGGGGGATGGTGGTCGGGCACGTGGCGCCGGAGGCTTTCGTCGGCGGCACGATCGCGCTGGTGAAAGAGGGCGACTCGATCACGATCGATGCCAAGAAGCGCCTGATCCAGCTGAACGTCCCGGCGAAGGAGCTGGCGGGGCGCCGGAGGCGCTGGAAGCCGCCCAGGCCGCGCTACACGCGCGGCCTGCTGGCGAAGTACATGCGGCTCGTTTCCACCGCGAGCAAGGGTGCGATCACCGATGCAGGTGCTTGACCACACCGTCTTGCGACGCGTCAGCCCGCGACCGGTTTGATGCGGCCGACGAGGACCAGGAGGGAGTAGGCGGTCAGGCCGAGGCCGCCGGCGCCGTAGATCAGGAACATCACCCAGTACATCACGGGGTTGTCGTCGCGGCGGAATTCGCCCGAACCATCGCCGCCCTTTGAGCCATGCGGCAGACCGCGGCCGTGCTTCAGGCTGCGCACAACCATGACGACCATGCACACGCCCAGGATGAGGCCGAGAAAACCGATGAACACGTTCACCGCAGCAGTCTCTCCTCGCCTGCTAGAAGCCCGACCCGGGTTGCTTCAGGAACTCGATCTCCTCGGGCGTAGAGGCGCGGCCGAGGGCGGCGTTGCGGTGGGGGAAGCGGCCGAAGCGCCGGATGATCTCCCGGTGCTTGCGCGCCCATTCCAGGTTCTCGTTGCCCTGGAAGAGGCGCAGCGACAGCTCCTGGTCCTCGATCGACTCGCTGTGCTCGAAGGGCAGGTAGGCGAAGGTCCGCTCGTCTTCCGCGTAGCCCTGGTCCCAGCCGCGGGCGAGGATGACGTGCGCGGCCTCGCGCGCGAGCGCGTCCGCTTGGAACGCGCGCGCCGTGCCACGGAACATGTTGCGCGGGAACTGATCGAAGAGGATCACGAGCGCGAGGCAGGCGCGCGGCTCGGCCTGCCACGCTTCGAGCGCTCCTGCGACCCCGGCTTCGTACCGGGCTAGGAACCGGGCGCGGATCTCCTCGTCGAAGGCGGGGTCCTTCTCGAACCAGCGCTTGCGCTCCTGGCCGAACCAGAAAGAGAGCACCTCGGCTGCGTCCACAGGCTGCAATAATGCCCGACATGCCGAATCGCCTCGCGCAGGAGACCTCGCCTTACCTGCAGCAGCACGCCGCCAACCCGGTGGACTGGTACCCCTGGGGGTCGGAGGCGCTCGAGCGCGCGCGCAGCGAGGACAAGCCGATCCTGCTCTCGGTGGGCTACTCGGCCTGCCACTGGTGCCACGTCATGGCGCACGAGAGCTTCGAGGACCCGGCGGTCGCCGAGCTGATGAACCGGCACTTCGTCAACATCAAGGTGGACCGCGAGGAACGGCCGGACCTGGACCAGATCTACCAGACCGCGCACCAGATGATCGCGCGCGGCGCGGGCGGCTGGCCGCTCACCATGTTCCTCTCGCCCGACGGCACGCCCTTCTTCGGCGGCACGTACTTTCCGAAGACCGCGCGCTACGGGTTGCCGGGCTTCGCCGAGCTGCTCGAGCGCGTCGCCGCGATCTGGCGCGAGAAGCGCGCCGAGATTGGCGCGCAGAACGAGCAGGTGAGGAGCGCGTTCGCGCAGACCCTGCCCGCGGGCGGCGCGCGCCGCTCGCAGCTGGACGAGGCGCCGCTCGGCGCGCTGCTCGAGACCCTGCGCGCCAATTTCGACCCGCGCTTCGGCGGCTTCGGCCCGGCGCCCAAGTTTCCGCATCCGACCGACCTGGAGCTTTGCCTGCGGCGTTTCGCCAAGGGCGCGGACCGCGGCGCGCTCGAGATGGCCGAGGTGACGCTCGCGCGCATGTGCGAGGGCGGCATCTACGACCAGCTCGGCGGGGGCTTCTGCCGCTACAGCGTCGACCAGTACTGGATGATCCCGCACTTCGAGAAGATGCTCTACGACAACGGGCCGCTGCTCGGCCTGCTCGCCGATGCCTGGCTCGCGAGCGGCAACACGCTGTTCGCGCGCTGCGCCGAGGAGACCGCGGGCTGGGTGATGCGCGAGATGCAGTCCGCCGAGGGCGGGTACTACTCCGCGCTCGACGCCGACTCCGAGCACGAGGAAGGCAAGTTCTACGTCTGGGCGCGCGAAGAGCTGCGGGCGCTGCTCAGCGCCGAGGAATGGCAGGTCGCGGGCCCGTACTGGGGCCTCGATCGCGGCGCCAATTTCGAGGGCAAGCACTGGCACCTGCACGTCGCGCGCACGCTCGAGGGCACCGCGCGCCTCGCCGGCGTCGCCGAGGACGAGGCGCGCCGCCGGATCGAGGCAGCGCGCGCGAAGCTCTTCGCCGTGCGCGAGCGGCGCGTGCGCCCCGGGCGCGACGACAAGGTGCTGGTCTCCTGGAACGCGCTCGCGATCCGCGGCATGGCGCGCGCGGGCCGCGTGTTCGCGCGCGCCGAATGGATCGCCTCGGCGCGCCGTGCGCTCGGCTTCATCCGCAGCCGCATGTGGCGCGACGGGCGACTGCTCGCCACGTACAAGGATGGGCGCGCGCACCTCGCGGCGTACCTCGACGACTACGCGTTCCTCGTCGCGGCGCTGCTCGAGCTCGCGCAGGCGGACTTCGCCGCCGCGGACCTGGAGTTCGCCGAGGAGCTCGCCGCGGTGCTGCTCGAGCAGTTCGAGGATGCACAGGCGGGCGGGTTCTATTTCACGGCGCGCGACCACGAGAAGCTCTTGCACCGCCCGAAGCCCGCGCACGATGCCGCGATGCCTTCGGGCAACGGCGTCGCGGCATACGCCCTCAATCGCCTGGCCGCGCTCACCGGCGAGGACCGCTACGCGCGCGCCGCCGAGCGCACGCTGGAGCTTTTCTACCCCCTCATGCGCGCCCAGCCGGCGGGTTTCGGCCAGCTCGCGCTCGCGCTCGAGGAGCTGCTGGCGCCGCCGGCGACGCTGGTGCTGCGCGGGGCGGGCGCGGGCCCGCAGCGCTGGGCCGCGGCACTTGCGCACCAGTTCCTGCCCGGCACGCTGGTGCTCGCCATCCCGGATGGAACCGCCGGCCTGCCACCCGCGCTCGACAAGCCGCCGCGGCCGGAGCCGGTCAACGGATGGCTGTGCCGCGGCGTTACCTGCCTCGCGCCGATCGCCGACCTCGAAGCGCTGCTGCGGGCTTGCAAAGGGGACCGGTTCGGGTAGCATCGGCAGCCTTTCACGGGGGGGTTCAATGCGGCAAGTCATTCTCGGCGCGGCAGTTTTGCTCGCTTTCGCCCTGCCGGCCCCTGCGAGCGAGGAGCTGGCGAAGAAGCACGCCTGCATCGCCTGCCACGCGGTGGACCGCAAGCTCGTCGGCCCGACCTACCGGGAGGTCGCCGCCAGGTACCGGGGCAACAAGGGCGCCGAGGCGCTGCTCATGGAGAAAGTGAAGAAGGGCGGCCAGGGGGTCTGGGGCCAGGTCCCGATGACGCCCAACCCGAACGTGCCGGATGCCGACGTCCGGGCGCTGGTGAAGTGGATCCTGCAGCAGAAGTAGCCGCGGCCGACTGACTTCCCGGGCGGGACGCGGTATCATTCCGCCCCCGTTTTCCCCCTTCAGCAACGTCAAACCAGCGGAGGACCTGTATGCAGCACTCGAAGATTGCCCTCACGCTCCTTGCCGCCGCGATCGGCCTGATCGGCTGCGGCGAGGAGCAGAAGCCCGCACCACCCAAGCCCGCGGCCGAAGCGCCCAAGGCGCCGCCGCCGGCGCCCGCGGTCGAGATCAAGATCGGCCATGTTGGTCCGCTCACCGGCGGCATCGCGCACCTCGGCAAGGACAACGAGAACGGCGCGCGCCTCGCGATCGAAGAGGCGAATGCGGCCAAGATCAAGATCGACGGCAAGGAGGCGAAGTTCACGCTCGTCGCCGAGGATGACCAGGCCGACCCGAAGGTCGGCACCACGGTGGCGCAGAAGCTGGTCGACGCCAAGGTCTCGGGCGTGGTCGGGCACCTGAACTCGGGCACTTCGATTCCCGCTTCGCCGCTCTACTCGCAGGCGGGGATCCCGGTGATCTCGGGCTCGGCGACCAACCCCAAGCTCACCGAGCAGGGCTTCAAGACCCAGTTCCGCGTCGTCGGGCGCGACGACCAGCAGGGACCGGCGATCGCGAGCTACCTCGCGGCGACTGCCAAGCCGAAGCTCGTCGCCGTGATCGACGATGCCACCGCCTACGGCAAGGGCATCGCGGACGAGGTCGAGAAGACGCTCAAGGCCGCCAACATCAAGGTGCTGCCGCGCGAGCAGGGCACGGACAAGACCACCGACTGGAAAGCGATCCTCACCAAGGTGAAGGGCAAGAACCCGGATGCCGTGTTCTACGGCGGCATGGACGCGACCGGCGGCCCGCTCATGAAGCAGGGCCGCGAGCTCGGCATCAAGGCGGTGTTCTCCTTCGGCGACGGCGCCTGCACCGACGAGATGACCAAGCTCGCCGGCGCCGCGGCCGAGGGGCTGCTGTGCTCGCAGGCCGGCCTGCCCCCGCAGGCGGCCTCCAAGGAGTTCCTCGAGGCCTACAAGAAGAAATTCAACGTCGACCCGATCCTGTACGCGCCCTTCACCTACGACGCGGCGAAGATGATCGTCGCCGCGATGCAGAAGGCGAACTCGCCCGACCCGGCGAAGTACCTGCCGGAGCTGGCGAAGCTCGAGCACGCCGGCGCCACCGGCCAGATCGCGTTCGACGCCAAGGGCGACCGCAAGGACGCCGAGATGACGATCTTCACCATGAAGGGCGGCAAGATCGAGCCGATCGCGGTGATCAAGGGCGGCAAGACCATCGCCTACGACGAGTTCGTCAAGGGCGCCAAGTAGCGAGCGCCGTTCGCGGCGCAGCAGGAGCACGGAAACGGCACCTTCGGGTGCCGTTTTTTTTGCTAGGCTCTGCTGCGGGTGGACATCTTCCTGCAGCAGGTCATCAACGGCCTGACGCTCGGGGCCGTGTACGCCATCGTGGCGCTCGGCTACACGATGGTCTACGGCATCATCCAGCTGATCAACTTCGCGCACGGCGAGGTGGTGATGATCGGCGCCATGGTGGCCTTCACGGTGATCAACGCGCTCGCCCCGGCCGGGCTGCCGCCGCTCGTCGTGGTCGCGATCGGCGCCGGCTGCGCCATCCCGGTGTGCATGCTGGTCGGCTACTCGATGGAGCGGCTCGCCTACCGGCCGCTGCGGCGCGCGCCGCGCCTCGCGCCGCTCATCACCGCCATCGGCGTCTCGATCATCCTGCAGCACCTCGCGATGATGGTGTGGAGCCGCAACGTGCTCGCCTTCCCGCAGATCATCGAGATCCGCGTGCATACCTTTTTCGGCGCCGCGATCACCAACGTGCAGATCGTGATCCTGGTGCTGTGCGTAGCGATCATGGCAGCGCTCGCCGCGCTGGTCTATCGCACGCGCCTCGGCACGGCGATGCGCGCCACCGCGCAGAACCCCCAGGTGGCGGGACTGATGGGAATCGACATCAACCGCGTGATCGCCGCGACCTTCGTCATCGGCGGCGGGCTCGGCGCGGTCGCGGGGGTCATGGTCGGCACCTACTACGGCATCGCGCAGTACACCATGGGCTCGGTGCTGGGACTCAAGGCATTCGCCGCCGCGGTGCTCGGCGGCATCGGCAACATCCCCGGCGCGATGCTCGGCGGCGTGCTGCTCGGCGTGGTCGAGGCGCTCGGCGCGGGCTACATCGGCGAGCTGACCGACCTGTGCCGCGTGCCGGGGATCGCCGGGGCGCTCGGCGAGCGCTGCGCCGACGGCGGGCACTTCATCCTGTTCGGCTCGGAATACCAGGACGTGATCGCGTTCGTGGTACTGATCCTGGTGCTGGTGTTCCGCCCCTCGGGCCTGCTCGGCGAGCGCGTCGGCGAGCGCGCCTAGATGCGAGCGCTGTTCGACACCAGGAACAACCCCGCGCTGGTGTGGGTGGGCGTCGCGCTCGTCACGCTCGCGCTGTGCGCGCTGCCCTTCGCGCTCGCGCAGATCGGGACCACCTGGGTGCGGATCACGAACTACGCGATCCTGTACGCGCTGCTCGCCCTGGGCCTGAACATCGTGGTCGGCTTCGCGGGGCTGCTCGACCTTGGCTACATCGCGTTCTACGCGGTGGGCGCCTACACCTATGCGCTGCTCGCGAGCCCGCAGTTCGACGTGCACCTGCCCTTCTGGGCGATCCTGCCGCTCGGCGCGGCAGTCGCGGCGTTCTTCGGCGTGATCCTCGGCGCGCCCACCTTGAGGCTGCGCGGCGACTACCTCGCGATCGTGACGCTCGGCTTCGGCGAGATCGTGCGCATCTTCCTCAACAACCTGTCGCGCCCGGTCAACATCACCAACGGCCCGCGCGGCATCGCGCGCATCGACCCCTTCAGCGCGGGCGGGTTCGACTTCGGCTCGAGCGAGACCCTGCTCGGCCTCGCCTTCAGCGGGCCGATCAAGTACTACTACCTGCTGCTCGCGGTGCTGGTCGCGATCATCGTGGTCAACGTGCGGCTGCAGAACTCGAGGATCGGGCGCGCCTGGGAGGCGGTGCGCGAGGACGAGATCGCGGCGCGCGCCATGGGCATCAACACGCGCGACCTGAAGCTGCTCGCCTTCGCCATGGGCGCCTCCTTCGGCGGCGTCGCGGGCGGCATGTTCTCCGCCATACAGGGGTTCATCTCGCCCGAGAGCTTCGTGCTGGTGGAGTCGATCATGGTGGTGTCGATGGTGGTGCTCGGCGGCATGGGCAACATCTGGGGCGTGGTGCTGGGGGCGGTGCTGCTCTCGTTCGTGCCCGAGATCCTGCGCTGGACGGTGGAGCCGGCGCAGCGCGCGCTCTTCGGCCGCATGCTGATCGAGCCTGAGGTGATCCGGATGCTCTTGTTCGGCCTGGCGCTGGTGCTCGTCATGCTGTTCCGGCCGGCGGGGCTGCTGCCCTCGGCGGTGCGCAAGCGCGAACTCGCGGAGCGCAGCGAATGACCGAGCTGCTGCAAGCACGCGGCCTCGGCAAGCGCTTCGGCGGCTTGCAGGCGCTCGCCGAGGTGTCGTTCGCGATCCGCCGCGGCGAGGTCTACGGCCTGATCGGTCCCAACGGCGCGGGCAAGACGACGCTGTTCAACCTGCTCACCGGCATCTACCCGGCCGACTCGGGCTCGTTCGCCTTCGACGGCGCGCCGCTCGCCGGGCTGAAGCCGGACGAGGTCGCGGCCGCGGGCATCGCGCGCACCTTCCAGAACATCCGCCTGTTCGCCAACCTCTCGGCGCTCGAGAACGTGATGATCGGGCGCCACGTGCGCACCCGCGCGGGCGTGGTCGGCGCGCTGCTGCGCGACCGCCGCACGCTCGCCGAGGAAGCGGCGATCGAGAGCCGCGCCGCGGAGCTCCTCGACTACGTCGGCATCCGCGAGCGCGCCAACGACCCCGCGGGCAGCCTGCCCTACGGCGACCAGCGGCGGCTCGAGATCGCGCGCGCGCTCGCCACCGAGCCGCGCCTGCTCGCGCTCGATGAGCCCGCCGCCGGGATGAACCCGGCCGAGCGGCTGGCGCTCGGCAAGCTGGTGCGCGAGATCCGCGCCAGCGGCATCACCGTGCTCCTCATCGAGCACGACGTGCGGCTGGTCATGCACGTGTGCGACCGGGTGCTGGTGCTCGACTACGGCGAGAAGATCGCCGAAGGGCTGCCGGCCGAGGTGCAGCGCGACCCGAAGGTGATCGAGGCCTACCTCGGGACCCCGGCCGCGGCATGAGGCTGCTCGAGGTCCGCGGACTCGAAGTGCGCTACGGCGGCATCCGCGCGGTGAAGGGCATCGACCTCGAGGTGAAGCAAGCCGAGCTGGTGTGCCTGATCGGCGCCAACGGCGCCGGCAAGACCTCGACGCTGAAGGCGATCTGCGGCCTGCTGCCGAACCGCTCGGGGAGCGTGCGCTACGCGGGCGAGGAGGTGCTGCACGCGCCGGTCTACGAGCTTCCGCGCAAGGGCCTGGTGATGGTGCCCGAGGGGCGCGGCGTCTTTGCGCAGCTCACGGTGGACGAGAACCTCGCCATGGGCGCCTACGCGCGCGCCGACGGCGGCATCGAGCAGGATCTCGAGCGCCAGTACCAGACCTTCCCGCGCCTGAAAGAGCGGCGCCGCCAGACCGCGGGCACGCTCTCCGGCGGCGAGCAGCAGATGCTCGCCATCGCGCGCGCGCTCATGAGCCGGCCCAGGCTCCTGCTGCTCGACGAGCCCTCGATGGGCCTCGCGCCGATGCTGGTGGCGAAGATCTTCGAGATCGTGCGCGAGATCGCGGCGCAGGGCGTGACGATCCTGCTGGTGGAGCAGAACGCCAAGCTCGCGCTCGAGATCGCGGCACGCGGCTACGTCATGGAATCGGGCGAGATCACGCTCGCCGGCGAGGCGCGCACGCTCCTCGCCGACCCCAAGGTGCGCGAGGCTTATCTGGGCGAGGGCGCGGGCTAGAGCGCGCCACCGAGGAATGCCTTGATGCCGGCGTAAGCCGAGGCGGCGCCGGTCGCCGCCGCGCCAAGCCCGGCCTGCAACACCCGCCGTCTTTCATGATTCTGCATGCGTCCCCCTAGTGGCGCGCGCGCGGCTTTGGAGGGAATTATGCCTGCGTGCCCTCGCCGGCCAGGTCGGCCTGCGTGGTGAAGCTGTCGGCGTAGAACTCCTCCTCCGGCAGCCGGCACTGCCCGGTGAAGTCCTTCTTCGCCGCGTCCACCATCACGGGCACGCCGCAGGCGTAGACCTGGTGCCCGGAGAGGTCGGGGAAATCCTCCATCACCGCGCGGTGCACGAAGCCGGTGCGGCCGTTCCAGTCATCCTCGGGAAGACCATCGGAAACGACGGGGATGTACTTGAAGTGCGAATGCTCGGCCGCCCAGCTGAGCGGCAGCTCGTTCATGTAGAGATCCTTCGGGCGCCGGCCGCCCCAGTAGAGCGTCATCGGCCGCGCCACGCCCTTCTCGAAGGCGTGCTCGAGGATCGCCTTGATCGGCGCAAACCCGGTGCCGGAGGCGACCAAGACGATCGGCTTCTCGGATTCCTCGCGCAGGAAGAAGGTGCCGTAGGGCCCTTCGAAGCGCAGGATGTCGCGCTCCTGCATGCGCTCGAACACGTGCGCGGTGAACTCGCCCCCGGCGACGCGCCGCACGTGCAGCTCGAGCAGCTCCGCGTGGTGCGGCGGGTTGGCCATCGAGAAGCTGCGCTTGGCGCCGTCCTTCAGCAGGAACTCGATGTACTGGCCGGCGAGATACTGCAGCCGCTCGTTGGCGGGGAGCTTCAGGCGCAAGATCGCGACATCATCGGCCACGCGCTCGATTCCCTGCACGCGGCACGGCAGCCGCTTGATCTGGATGCCGCCGGCGATGCTGATGGTGCGCGCCTCGATGACGAGATCCGAGAGCGGCTTCGCCTGGCAGAAAAGCGCCTTGCCCGCCGCTTTCTCCGCTTCGGTGAGCATGCGCGGCTGGTACACGCCGTAGTCGACGCTGCCCGAGACGATCTTGCCCTTGCAGGTGCCGCAGGCGCCGCTCTGGCAGCTGTAGGGCAGCACGAGGCCCTGGCGCAGCGCCGCGGCGAGCACCGTTTCGCCGGCCGCGACCTCGAATTCCTTCCCTGCCGGCTGGATCGTCACCGAACTCATCGTGGCTAGAATACCCGCATGCAGAGGTTGCTGATCGTGGGCTACGGCGACATCGCGCGGCGCGCCGCGCGCCGGCTTGCGGCCGGGGTCGAGCTGCGCGCGCTCGCGCGCTCGGGCGGCCAGGATCTCGACCGCCCGCAGACCCTTGCCGGGATCTCCGGGTGGGCCGACGCAGTGCTGCACTGCGCGCCGCCTCCCGCCGAGGGCGACAGCGACCCGCGCACCGCGCACCTGCTGGCGGCGCTGGAGGCGCGCATTCTACCGGCGCGCATCGTCTACGTCAGCACGAGCGGCGTCTACGGCGACAGCGGCGGCGCGCTGGTCGACGAATCGCGCGCGGTCAAGCCGCAGAGCGCGCGCGCCCGGCGCCGCGTCGACGCGGAAGCGCAGCTTGCACAATGGTGCAGGCCGCGCGGCATCGCGCTCGTCGTCCTGCGCGCGCCCGGCATCTACGCCGCGGACCGCCTGCCGCTCGAGCGCCTGCGCGCGGGGACGCCCGCGCTGCGCGCGGAGGACGACGTCTACACCAATCACGTCCACGCCGAGGATCTCGCCGCGATCTGCGTGCGCGCGCTCGCCGCAGACGCGCCGGCCGGCGTCTACAACGCCGCCGACGACACGCGCCTCAAGATGGGCGACTGGCTCGACCTGGTGGCGGACCGCAGCGGTCTCGCGCGCCCGCCGCGCATCGCGCGCGCCGAGGCGGCGGGAAGCGTGCCGCCGGCGCTGCTTTCGTTCATGACCGAATCGCGGCTGCTCTCGAACGCGAAGCTGAAGCGCGCGCTCGGCGTCAGGCTCGCCTACCCGACGGTGTTCGAGGGCGTGCCGCGCACCCGGGAGCTCGCATGACCACGCTGCTCGTCCTCACCAACCTGCCCGAGCGCGCCGCCGCCGAGAGAATCGCCGACGCGCTGATCGCGCAACGGCTCGCCGCCTGCGTCAACATCCTCGCGCCATGCCGCTCCGTATATCGCTGGAAGGGCGCCGTGCAGCACGACGAAGAGCACCCGATGCTGATCAAGACCACCGCCGAGCGCTACGCGGCGCTCGAGGCCGCGATCCGCGCGCTGCACCCTTACGAACTTCCAGAGATCATCGCGGTCCCGATCGAGCGCGGGCTCGCCGCGTACCTCGATTGGGTCGCCGCCGAGACCACCGCACCGTGAAGCGCTTTCTTCCCGCCCTGTTCGGCCTGCTTCTTGCCTGCGGCGCGCACGCGGCGGGGGTGGAGGACCTGCTCGAGCCCGAGGAGGCGTTCCGCATGTCGGCGCGCGCGCTCGATGCGCGCACCGTCGAGGTGAGCTTCGCGATCGCGGACGGCTACTACGTGTACCGCGACAAGTTCGCCTTCGCCACCGGCCAGGGCGCGCGCCTCGGCGCCGCGCAGCTGCCGCCGGGCGTGCGCAAGAAGGACGAGTTCTTCGGCGAGGTCGAGACCTACCGCAAGGCGGTGTCGATTCGGCTTCCGGATCGTGCTCGCGAGCTTTCTCGGCTTTGGCTTCTTGCTCGCGTTCACGCCCTGCGTGCTGCCGATGGTCCCGATCCTCTCGGGGATCATCGTCGGCGAGGGCCGCGACCTCGGCAAGCTGCGCGCGCTCGCGCTCTCGCTCGCCTACGTGCTCGGCATGGCGGTCGCCTACGCCGCGGCGGGGATCGCTGCCGCCTGGTCGGGCTCGCTGCTGGCCGCGGCGCTGCAGAACCCCTGGGTGCTCGGCGCTTTCGCGCTGGTCTTCGTGTGGCTCGCGCTCTCGATGTTCGACCTGCACGCGGTCGAGCTGCCGGCGTTCCTGCGCCACCACGCGCACGCCGCGCACGGCCGGCTCGAGGGCGGGCGCATCGCCTCGGTCGCGGCGATGGGCGTGCTCTCGGCGGTGATCGTCAGTCCCTGCGTGGCCGCGCCGCTCGCCGGCGCGCTGCTCTACATCAGCCAGACGCGCGGCGGCGCGCTCGGCGCGGCGGCGCTCTTCGTGATGGCGCTCGGCATGGGCGCGCCGCTCGTGGCGATCGGCGTCTCCGAAGGGGCGCTGCTGCCGCGGGCGGGGCCGTGGATGAAGGGCGTCAAGGTGTTCTTCGGCGTGCTGCTGCTCGCGGTGGCGATCTGGACCGTCGCGCCGCTGCTGCCGGCAATGGCGCAGCTGCTCGCCTGGGGGGCGCTCGCCATCGGCTACGCCATGCGTCTGCGGGCGCTCGACCCGCTCCCCGCGGATGCGGGCGGCGCGGCGCGCTTCGCCAAGGGCGCCGGGATCCTGCTACTCACCGCGGGCGTCGCGTTCGTGGTGGGAGCCCTCGCCGGCAGCCGCGACCCGCTGCGGCCGCTCGCCGGGCTGCTCGGCCAGGCGGCTCCCGCCGCGCAGGTGAAGTTCGAGCCGGTCGCCTCGAGCGCGCAGCTCGACGCCAGGCTCGCCGCCCCCGGACGGCCGGTGCTGCTTGACTTCTATGCCGACTGGTGCGTCTCGTGCAAGGAGATGGAAGCCTTCACCTTCAGCGACCCGCGCGTCAAGGCGAAGCTCGAGCGCATGCTGCTGCTGCAGGCCGACGTCACGGCGAACAGCGCCGAGCACCGGCAGCTGCTCAAGCGCTTCTCGCTCTTCGGGCCGCCGGGGATCGTGTTCTTCGACGCGCAGGGCCGTGAGATCCGCGGCTTGCGCGTCATCGGCTATCAGGACGCCGAGCGCTTCCTGCGCACGCTCGAGCTGGCGCTCGGAGCCTAGGCGAAGTCCGCGGCAGATGCGCCGCCATATCCGCGGCCTCGACCACGCCGTGATCCTGGTGCGCGACCTGGAGCGGGCGCGCCGGAGCTACGAGCGGCTCGGCTTCACGCTCACGCCGCGCGGCCACCACACGCTCGGTTCGCAGAACCATTGCATCATGTTCGGCCGCGACTACCTGGAGCTGCTCGCGGTGCCGCGGCCGCATCCGGCGCTCGCGTACTTCACCGATTTCCTCGCCCGCGGCGAGGGGTTGGGAGCGCTCGCGCTCGCCACGGACGACGCCAACGCGGCCCACGGCGAGCTGGTCGCGGCGGGCGTCGCCGCCGACCCTCCGCTCGACTTCTCGCGCCCGGTCGAGCTGCCGGACGGCGCGCGCGACGCCGCCTTCCGCATCGTGCAGCTGCCGCCCGCCGACACGCCCGGCTGCCGCGCCTTCCTCTGCCAGCATTTCACGCGCGAGCTGGTCTGGCGCGACGCCTACCGCGCGCACGCGCTTGGCGCGACCGGAATCGCCGCGCTCGGCGTGGTGGTCGAGGATCCGCTCAGCGCGGCGCGCGGCTACGCGCGGCTGTTCGATGCCAAGCCGCGCCGCATCGCCGAGGGGCTGCTGGTCAAGACCGGCAGCGCCCCGATCGCGCTCGGCTCGCGCTGGAAGCTCGGCCACCGGCTGGACGGCGTCGCGCTGCCGACGCGCGCGCGACCGCTCGTGGCAGCGCTGTTCCTGCGCGTCGCCGACCGCGGGCGCGCCGCAGCGGTGCTTGCGCGAGGCGGCTTTGCGCCGGTCGCGCTGAAGGACGGCTCCTTCGCGGTCGGAGCCGACCAGGCGCACGGCGTCGCCCTGGTCTTCGGGTAGGGTAGGCGCTCGCGCCCATCGGCGGGCATGAATGCCCGCCCTACGCCTTGAGGGACTGCGCTGCCTCGAGCGCGAAATACGTCAGGATGCCGTCGGCGCCGGCGCGCTTGATCGCGACCAGCGTCTCCATCACGCAGGACTCGGGCAGCCAGCCGTTGGCGATCGCCGCGCGCAGCATCGAGTACTCGCCCGAGACCTGGTAGACGTAGGTCGGCGCCTTGAATTCGTCCTTCACGCGCCGCACGATGTCCAGGTACGGCAGCCCGGGCTTCACCATCACCATGTCGGCGCCCTCGGCGAGATCGAGCCCGACCTCCCAGAGCGCCTCGTCGGAGTTCGCCGGATCCATCTGGTAGCTGTTCTTGTCGGCCTTGCCCAGGCTCTTCGCCGAGCCGACCGCGTCGCGAAACGGGCCGTAGAAGCCCGAGGCGTACTTGGCCGAGTACGCCATGATCCTGGTGTGGATGTGGCCCTTCTTCTCCAGCGCCTGGCGGATGCGGCCGATGCGCCCGTCCATCATGTCGGAGGGCGCGACGATGTCGACGCCCGCCTCCGCCTGCAGCAGCGCCTGCTTCTCGAGGATGTCGAGCGTGACGTCGTTGAGGATGTAGCCGCTCGCGTCGATGACGCCGTCCTGGCCGTGCGAGGTGTAGGGATCGAGCGCCACGTCGGTCATCAGGCCGAGCTCGGGAAAGCGCTTCTTCAGCGCCGCCACCGCGCGCGGGATCAGGCCTTTGGGGTTGAACGCCTCGCGGCCGTCGGGCGTCTTGCGGCGCTGCTCGACGTTCGGAAAGAGCGCGAGCACGGGGATGCGGACCTTGAGGCACTGCTCGGCGAGCCGCAGCAACCGGTCGACCGTCACGCGCTGCGTGCCCGGCATCGAGGCGACCCGCTCGGCGCGGTTCTTCCCCTCGATCAGGAACACCGGGAAGATCAGATCGTCGGCGCTGAGCACCGTCTCGCGCATCAGGCGGCGCGAGAACTCGTTCCTGCGCATGCGGCGCATGCGCACCGCGGGGAAGCTGCCGAGTATCTTCATTTGTCGGGCCGCGAGCGAATAGCCGCAGGGCGCATGCGGCTATTGTCGCGCTATCCGCCTGATTTTTCGGGCGCCGGCCCGGCCGGAACTTTTCGCCCGCAGGGAAATCTTACCGTCAGACGACGTTGATCGTCTCCCGCTTCTCCTCCCTGAGCGGGTTGCCTTAATCCCAATTAAGGCGTTTTGCCCCCGGTTGCATTCCCCTTTACCGGGGGTCTTTTATTCCAGGCTGCGGGATCCCGAGTCCCGCGGCCGCCTGCGAAGCGGAAAATTCCCATAAAATCGCGGCTTTCGACCGCAAGGCGAGGGAGCCCGGGCATGATCCGACTGTTGGCGTACGGCGCCAGCGCCGCCGCTTTCTGGGCCGGTGCCGCCGCGGCCCAGGTCGCGGCGAAACCCGATCCGGGCAAGGGCCAGCAGATCGCGACCCAGGTCTGCGTCGCCTGCCATGCCGCCGATGGCAACAGCCCCACCCCCGCCAACCCCAAGATCGCGGGCCAGATCCCGGAGTACCTCTACAAGCAGCTGGTGAACTTCAAGCCGCAGGGCGGCAAGAAGGCCGAACGCGACAACGCCGTCATGGCGGGCATGGTCGCGAACCTGAGCGACGCCGACATGCGCAACCTCGCGGCCTTCTACGGCGGGCAGAAGCTCAAGCCCGCGGCGGCCGCCGACAAGGAGCTCGTGGCGCTCGGCCAGAGGCTCTATCGCGGCGGCAACGCCGCCTCGGGGATGCCCGCCTGCGCGGGCTGCCACGGCCCGGCGGGCGCCGGCATCCCGAGCCAGTATCCGCGCATCGCGGGGCAGTTCGCCGACTACCTCGAGTCGCAGCTCAAGGCGTTCCGCGCCGGAGCGCGCGCCAACGACTTGAACGGCATGATGCGCGGCGTCGCGGTGCGCATGAACGACCGCGAGATCCGCGCCGTCGCCGAGTACGCCGCCGGGCTGCGCTAGGAACGTTTGCAGAGCTTTCCGACACGGCTGCTCGAGCTGACAAGCTCGATGCGCTTCGCGGTAAGCCTGCTCAGCGTGATCGCGATCGCCTCGATCGCGGGCACCGTGGTGCGGCAGGGCGAGCCCTATGCGAACTACGTCAACCAGCTCGGCCCGTTCTGGTTCCGCGCCTTCGAGGCCGCGGGCCTGTACGCGGTCTACAACGCGCCCTGGTTCATCGCCATCCTCGCGTTCCTGGTCGGCTCGGTCTCGCTGTGCCTGTGGCGCAACGCGCCCTGGATGGTGCGCGAGATGGCGAACTTGCGCGCCGCGCGGCGCGCCGACTCGCTACGGGCAGCTCTGAGCGGAATACCGGCGCCAGTGCACTGTTATTCGATATGAACGACGCCGAGAGCATCGTCGCCCTGATCCCCCGCCTCAGGCGCTACGCCCGGGCGCTGGTCGGCGAGCGCGCCGCGGCGGACGACCTGGTGCAGGACACGCTGGAGCGCGCCTGGTCGAAATTCCACCTGTACCGGCGCGGCACCGATCTTCGCGCGTGGCTGTTCACGGTGATGCACAACGTATACGTCAACCAGGTGCGGGCGGCGCGCCCCGGCGCCCCGCTCGAAGACGAGATGCCGGAGCTGGCGCGTCCCGCGCGCCAATCCGACGCGCTCGAGCTGCGCGACGTGGAGCGCGCGATCCGCGCGCTGCCGCCCGAGCAGCGCGCGGTGCTGCTGCTGGTCGCGCTCGAGGACATGAGCTACGACGAGGCGGCGCGCGCGCTCGGCATCCCGATCGGCACCGTGATGTCGCGCCTTTCGCGGGCGCGCGAGAAGCTGCGCGCCACCCTCGCCGGGCTGCCGCCCGGGGGCAAGCTGCACGTGGTGAAGTAGCGATGCAACAGGCGCCAAAGGACGATCCGGAGCTGCAGGCGCTCGCCGGCGCGCTGCACCAGCTCTACGATCCGGTGCTCGCCGAGCCAGTGCCCGAGCGCATGCGGCGCGGGGGCGCGCGGCGCCGGCGCGCCTACGCGGTCGCCGCGGCCTGGCTGCTGCTGGGCATCGGTGTCGGCATGGTCGCGGGCTGGCACCTTCACGCGAGCCGCACCCCGGCGGGCACGGCGTCCGACTCGCCCGCGTTCGTGCGCCGCGCGGCCCTGGCGCACGCCACCTATACGCCGGAGGTGCGCCACGCGGTGGAGGTCGGCGCCGATCAGGAGGCGCATCTCGTGGCGTGGCTCTCCAAGCGGCTCGGCGCGCCGCTGCGCGCGCCCAAGCTCGAAGCCGCGGGCTTCAGCCTGGTCGGGGGGCGGCTGCTGCCGAGCGAGGCCTCGCCCAAGGGCGGGCTGGTGCCCACGGCGCAGTTCATGTACCAGAACGCGAAAGGCATCCGCGTGACGCTGTACGTGCGCTCCGAGGTCGCCGGCAACACGGAGACCGCGTTCCGCTACTCGGCGGAGGGCAACGTCAAGGTGTTCTACTGGATCGACCGCCGCTTCGGCTACGCGCTTTCCAGCTCCGACATCGAGCGCGACGAGCTGCTCAAGCTCGCCGACGCCGTCTACCGGCAGCTCAACCCCTGAGGGCGGCCGGGCTCAGGCCGCGGGACGCAGCAGGTAGCCGCCCGATTTCTCGTCGCGCTCGAGCGTGAGGAGCTTGCGCTTCTCGGCCTCCTCCAGCAGATCGGAGAAGGCGCGAAAGCCGTAGTAGGTCTCGTTGAAGCCGGGCTTGCGGCGCTTGAGCGCCTGCTTGACCATCGAGCCCCAGATGCGCTCGCCCTCGCCGCGCTCGGCGATCAGCGCGCTCAGGGTCTCGAGCACCAGGTCGAGCGCTTCCTGCACTTTCTCCTCGCCCGCCGGCGCGGCGCCCGCGGCGCCGCTGGACTTCTGCCCCTCGCGGCGCTTGCGCTGGGCGCGGCGCTTCTGCTCCTCCTCGCGCACCAGGTCGTCGTAGTAGATGAACTCGTCGCAATTGGCGATCAGGAGGTCGCTCGAGGAGTTCTTGACGCCGACGCCGATCACCACCTTGGCGTTCTCGCGCAGCTTGGAGACGAGCGGCGAGAAGTCCGAGTCGCCGCTGATGATGACGAAGGTGTCGACGTGCTCCTTGGTGTAGCACAGGTCCAGCGCGTCCACGACCATGCGGATGTCGGCCGAGTTCTTGCCCGACTGGCGCCGGTGCGGGATCTCGATCAGCTCGAAGGCGGCGGCATGCATCGCGGGCTTGAAATCCTTGTAGCGGTCCCAGTCGCAGTAGGCCTTCTTGACGATGATCGAGCCCTTGAGCAGCAGCCGCTCGAGCACCTTGCCGATCTCGAACTGGGAGTACTTCGACTCGCGCACGCCGAGCGCGATGTTCTCGAAATCGCAGAACAGCGCCATGTTGCGGGTTTCCGGGTTGGCGGCCATGGGAGGATGGGCTAGGCCTTGGTCTGCGTGGGATGCGCCGCCGCTGCGGCCGGGCGCGGCTCCCTGCGCGCGGCCAGCCACTGCTGCAGCCGCTCGAAGTACAGGTAGATCACCGGCGTGATGTAGAGAGTCAGCACCTGCGACAGCAGCAGCCCGCCCACCACCGCGAGGCCGAGCGGCATGCGGGCGCCGCCACCGGCGCCGAAGCCGATCGCGATCGGCAGGCTGCCCATCAGCGCGGCCATGGTGGTCATCATGATCGGGCGAAAGCGCACCAGGCCGGCCTCGTGGATCGCCTGCTGGGCGGGCCGGCCGGCGCGCTGCGCCTCGATCGCGAAGTCGATCATCATGATGGCGTTCTTCTTCACGATCCCGACCAGCATGATGATGCCGACGAAGGCGTACATGTTGAGCTCGACGTCGAACGCCATCAGCGTGATGAGCGCCCCCAGGCCTGCGGTCGGCAGCCCGGACAGGATGGTGAGCGGGTGGATGAAGCTCTCGTACAGGATCCCGAGCACGAGGTAGATCACCACCACCGAGAGTAGCAGCAGGATGCCCATCCCCTGGAGCGAGGTCTGGTAGGCCTGGGCGGTGCCGGAGAAGCTGCCGCTGAGCGTCGCCGGCACCTGCAGCTCGCGCGTCGCGCGCTCGACCTGCTCGATCGCCTGCGACAGCGCGATCCCGGGGCGCAGGTCGAAGGAGAAGGTCACCGAGGCAAGCTGCCCGAGGTGCGTCACCTGCAGCGGCCCGACCCCGAAAGAGAGCCGCGCCAGCGAATTGAGCGGCACCAGCGCCCCGGTGCTCGAGCGCACGTAGAGCAGCGGCAGCGCCGAGGGATCGGTCTGGTAGCGCGGCGCGAGCTCGAGGATCACCCAGTACTGGTTGGTCGCGGTATAGATGGTCGAGACCTGGCGCGAGCCGTAGGCGTTGTTGAGCGCCATCTCGATCGATTGCACCGAGACGCCGAGCGCCGCGGCCTTCTCGCGCTCGATCTCGACGGTCACCTGCGGGCGCGTGATCTGCAGGTCGCTCGCGACGTCGACCAGCCCGGCGAGGGTGCGCAGCTTCTGCTCGATCACCGGCGCCCAGTGGTAGAGCTCCTCGGCGCTCGCGCCGCGGATCACGTACTGGTAGGGGCTCTTGGTGAGCTGGCCGCCGATGCGGATCGCGGGGACGTTCTGCAGGAACACCTTGGCGCCGAGCACTGCGGCGAGCTTGGGGCGCAGCTCCCGCACCACCTGGTCGGCGGGCTTGCGCTCGCGGAACGGCTTGAGCGTGATGGTCATGCGGCCGACGTTGAGCGAGGGCGAGAAGCCGGTGGCGCCGACGAACGACATCACCGCGTCCACGTTCGGGTCCTTGCGGATGATGTCGGCGACCCGGCCCTGCAGATCCGCCATCGCCTGGAACGAGATGTCCTGCGGCCCCTCGACGAAGCAGAACAGCTGCCCGCTGTCCTCGCTCGGCAGGAAGCCCTTGGGCGCGCGCGCGAACAGCACCCCGGTGGCGACGCAGATGGCGAGGAACCAGAGCATGGTGAAGCGCCGGTGGGCGAGCGTCCAGCGCAGGCTCGCGTCGTAGGCGCGCTTCATGGCGTCGAAGCCGCGCTCGAACGCCCAGTACAGGCGCCCGTGGCGCGCCGCCGGGTCGTGCGGCTTGAGGACGCGGCTGCACATCATCGGCGTCAGCGTGAGCGAGACGAACCCCGAGATCAGCACCGCGGCCATGATGGTCACCGCGAACTCGTTCAGCAGCCGCCCGAGGATCCCGCCCATGAACAGCACCGGGATGAACACCGCGGCGAGCGAGATCGTCATCGAGATGATGGTGAACACGATCTCCCTGGAGCCGTCGAGCGTCGCCTGCAGCACGCTCTTGCCCTGCTCGAGGTGCCGGGTGATGTTCTCCAGCATCACGATGGCGTCATCCACCACGAAGCCGACGCACAGCGTCAGCGCCATCAGCGAGATGTTGTCCAGGCTGTAGCCGAGCAGGTACATCACCGAGAAGGTGCCGATGATCGACATCGGCAGCGCGACCGACGGGATCACGGTCGAGGGGATGCTGCGCAGGAACAGGAAGATGACCAGCACCACCAGCATCAGCGCGAGGTAGAGCGTCGATTCGACCTCCTGCACCGAGGCGCGGATCGAGACCGAGCGGTCGAACAGCACCTCGATCGCGATCGAGGGCGGCACCTCGGCGCGGAACGTCGGCAGGAGCTTGCGGATCTGGTCGACCACCTCGATCGTGTTGGTGCCGGGCTGGCGCTGGATCGCGAGCACGATGCCGCGCTGGCCCTTGAACCACGCCGCCACCTTGTCGTTCTGCACGCCGTCGACCACGCGCCCCAGCTCGGCGAGCCGGATCGGCGAGCCGTTGCGGTAGGTGACGATGACCGGGCGGAACGCGGACGCGTCGTAGAGCTGCCCGGTCGCCTGAACCGCGAACATGCGGTCCTTGCCGTAGAGCGTGCCGGTCGGCAGGTTGACGTTCGCCTGCGCCACCGCCTGCTCGACCTCGTTGATGCCGACGCCGCGCGCGGCGAGGGCGTTGGGGTCGACCTGCACGCGCACTGCGTACTTCTGCTGGCCGAACACCTGCACCTGGGCGACGCCGTTGATCGTGGAGATGCGCTGCGCGAGGTAGGTCTCGGCGTACTCGTTGACCGTCGAGAGCGGCAGCGTGTCGGAGGTGAGCGCGAGGTAGAACACCGGGAAGTCCGCCGGGTTCACCTTGCGGAACGAGGGCGGCGCGGGCATGGTCGCCGGCAGCTGCCGCGCCGCCGAGGCGATGGCCGAGTTCACGTCTTGCGCCGCGGCGTCGATGTCGCGCTCGAGCGCGAACTGGATCGTGATGCGCGTCACGCCCTGCCCGCTCACCGAGGACATCTCGTCGATGCCGGAGATGGTCGAGAACTGCTTCTCGAGCGGCGTCGCGACCGCCGAGGCCATGGTCTCGGGGCTCGCGCCGGGGAGCTCCGCGGTCACCTGGATGGTCGGGAAGTCGACGTTCGGCAGCGTCGAGACCGGGAGCTTGCGGTAGGCCGCCAGGCCGAAGATCAGGATTCCCGCCATGACGAGCACCGTCATGACGGGACGGCGCACGAACGGCTCGCAGAAGTTCACGACCCTCCCGCCGGCTTGCCGATCTGCACGCGCGTGTTGGGCCCGAGCCGCAGCTGCCCCTGCGTCACTACCTGCTCGCCCTTGGCGACCCCCTTGCCGATCACCGCGACCTCGCCGTCGGTGCGCTCGACCGAGACCTTGCGCAGCTCCGCGGTCATGTCGGGCCGCACCACGTAGACGAACTGGCCCTCGGGTCCGGTCTGCACCGCGCGCGCCGGCACCAGGATCGCGTCGGCCTGCTCGTACAGCCGGAGGCTCACGTTGACGAACTGGCCTGGCCAGAGCGCGGCGTCGCGGTTCTCGAAACGCGCGCGCAGCCGGATCGTGCCGGTGCTCGGATCGACCGCGTTGTCGACGAACACCAGCTGGCCCTCGGCAAGCGGCCGGTCGGCCCCCGAGGCGGAGGCGGCCACGGCGAGCGCGCCGCCCGCCATATGGCGCCGCACCTCGGGCAGCGCCTGCTCCGGCACGGCGAAATTGACGTACGCCGGGCGCACCTGGTTGATCACCACCAGCGGGTTGACGTCGTTCGCCTTGGCGAGGTTGCCGGCCTGCAGCAGGACGCGGCCGACGACGCCGTCGATCGGGGAGGCGATGGTGCAGTACTCGAGGTTGAGGCGCGCGTTCTCGAGCGCCGCCTGGCTCGCCTTCGCGGTCGCCTCGGCGGTCTGGGCGTTGGTGGCGATCTGCGCGTATGCCTCCTTCGACACGAAAGTCTTCTCCAGCAGCTCCTGGTAGCGGCGCTCCTGCGAGCGGGCCTGATCGCGCGCGGCGGCGTCGCGCAGCGCGTTCGCCTCGGCCTGGCGCAGCGCCGCCTCGAACGGCCGCGCGTCGATGCGGAACAGCACCTCGCCCCGCTTCACCTCCTGTCCTTCGCGGAAGTTGACCGCCACGATCTGCCCGTCGACGCGCGCCTTGAGCGCGACCGTGGCGTAGGCCTCGACGTTGCCGATCGCGTGCAGGCGCACCGGCACGCTTTGCTGCTGCGCCGCGGCCACCGACACCGGAACTGCGGGCGTGCGCGCGCTCCCCTTCCTCTCGCGCGCCCCGCTGTCCCGCGCCAGGTACGCGCCGAGCGCCGCGGCGAGCGCGACCGCGGCGGCGCCCGCAAGCGCGAGTTGGCGCGCGCGGGTCACCAGGTGGGCACCGACTCGGGCGCGAACAGCTCGTCGGCGCGTTCGCGCCGCCGCACGAGATGCGCCGTCGCGCCGTCGACCAGCACCTCGGCCGCGCGCGGCCGAGAGTTGTAGTTGGAGCTCATCGCCATAGCATATGCGCCCGCCGACATCAGGGCCAGCAGGTCGCCCGGCCGCGCCGCGAGACGCCGCTCGCGGGCGAGGAAGTCGGCGCTCTCGCAGACCGGGCCGACGATGTCGTAGAGCGCGGTCGCGCCGCCCGCTTGCGCCGCGCGCACCGGCCGGACCTCGTGCCAGGCGTCGTAGAGCGCCGGGCGCACGAGGTCATTCATGGCCGCGTCCACCACGGCAAAGTTCTTCGCCGCGCCGGGCTTGAGGTACTCGATGCGCGTCAGCAGCAGGCCCGCGTTGCCGACGATGGCGCGTCCCGGGTCGACGATCAGCCGCTCCTTGCGACCGGCGAGCGCGCCGAGCGCGACCTGCAGGAATGCCGCGACCGGCGCCTGCGGCTCGTCGCGGTAGCGGATGCCGAAGCCGCCGCCGAGGTCGAGGTGCGCGAGCCCGATGCCGGCGCGCTCTAGGCGCGCGGCGAGCGCCGCGAGGCGCGCCGCAGCGTCGCCGAAGGGCGCCGGGCGCGCCATCATCGAGCCGATGTGGCAGCCGATGCCGACGAGCTCGAGGCTCGGGCGCCGCGCCGCCTCGCGGCAAAGACGCTCGGCATCGGCATGTGCGACGCCGAACTTGTTCTCGCGCAAGCCGGTCGAGATGTAGGGATGGGTCTGCGCGTCGACATCGGGGTTGACGCGCACGGCGACCGGCGCGCGCAGCGCAAGGCGCGCGGCGATCGCGGCCACGCGCTCGAGCTCGGGCTCGGACTCGAGGTTGAGGCTGAGGATCCCGGCGCGCAGCGCCTGCTCGATCTCGGCCTCACTCTTGCCGACGCCGGAGAAGAGCACCCTGCGCGCATCGCCGCCGGCGGCGCGCACGCGCTCGAGCTCCCCGCCCGAGACGATGTCGAAGCCGGCGCCCAGGCGCGCCAGCAGCGCGAGCAAGCCGAGATTGGAGTTCGCCTTGACCGAATACGCGACGAGCGCGGAGCGCCCGGCGAGCGCCTGCGCGAATTCGCCGTAGGCGCGCTCGATCAGGGCGCGCGAATACACGAAGCAGGGCGTGCCGAAGCGCCGCGCGATTTCCTCGAGCGAGACCTGCTCGGCGCACAGCGCGCCGTCGCGGTAGGCGAAGGCCATGCCTATTTCCTGCCTGCGGCTTCGTCTTCGGCGGCCGGCTTCGGATACGGCACCGGCTGATACGGTTCGGGCTTGGGCGGCTTGACTCCGGGAGGTGGGCTGTCGCGCAGATACAGCGGGCCCTTCTGCCCGCAGCCCACGCCGGGCGCGACGAGCAGCGCGGCGAGCAGAACGGCGGCAGCGGCGCGCAGCAGCATGGCTAGAATACGGTCATGGTAGCAGGATCGAATCACGTGACGCAGCAGCTGTCCGACTCCGAGTTCGAGGCGCTCGCCGATGCCGCGCTCGCCGCGCTCGAGCGCGCGTTCGATTCGAGCGGCCTCGACGCCGACGTGCAGGCGAAGGGCGCGGGAGTGCTCGAGATCGAGTTCGCGAACGGCGCGCGCATGGTGATCAACCGGCACGGCGCGGCGCGCGAGATCTGGGTGGCCGCCAAGTCGGGCGGATTCCACTTCCGGCACGACGGCAGCGCCTGGCGCGACACGCGCGACGGCAGCGAACTGTTCGCCGCGGTGTCGAGGATCGCCTCGGCGCTGGGCGGCGCGCCCGTGATCCTCGCCCGCGACGCCTGACTCAGGTCGCGCCGGCCGGAGCGCCGATCGCCGGGCGCTCGGGCGAGGGCTCTTCCTTCGGCACGAACTCGCGGTAGAAGAACTCCGGCACCGCCTTGGCCTCGCCCGGCGCGGCCGGGTCCGGCTCGGTGGTGAGCGCGACGATGCCCGCGGGTGCGACGCGCGCCATCTCGGGCGCGCCCTTGAGCGCCTTCGCCATGTACTCGATCCAGATTGGCAACGCGACCCGGCCGCCGGTCTGGTTCTTACCGAGCGAGCGCGGCTGGTCGAAGCCGACCCAGGCGATGCCGACGAGGCCCGGCTGGTAGCCGCAGAACCAGGCGTCCATGAAATCGTTGGTGGTGCCGGTCTTGCCGGCGAGATCGCGCCGCCCGAGCTTGCCGGCGCTCGCCGCGGTGCCGTAGCGGGTCACGTCCTGCATCATCGAGTCCATGATGAAGGCGTTGCGCACGTCGATCACGCGCAGCGCCTCGGCGCCGGCGCGCGACGGCCGCGCCTCGCCGAGCGGGTTGCCGCGGTCATCGACGATCTTGTGGATGAAGTAGGGCTGCACCAGATAGCCGCCGTTCGCGAACACGGCGTAGGCGCGCGCCATCTGCAGCGGCGTGACCGATCCGGCGCCGAGCGCCAGGGTGAGGTACGGCGGATGCTTGTCGGCGTCGAAGCCGAAGCGGGTGACGTAGTCCTGCGCGTAGCCCGGGCCGATCGCCTGCAGGATGCGGACCGAGACCATGTTCTTGGACTTCGCCAGCGCAGTGCGCATGCGCATCGGGCCCTCGAACTTGCCGTCGTAGTTCTTCGGCTCCCAGCGCTGGCTGCCGGTGACCTCGGCCTCGACCACGATCGGCTCGTCCGCGATCACGGTGGCCGGGGTGAAGCCCTTCTCGAGCGAGGCCGAGTAGATGAACGGCTTGAAGGAGGAGCCGGGCTGGCGCCAGGCCTGCGTGATGTGGTTGAACTTGTTGCGCTGGAAGTCGAAGCCGCCCACCAGCGCGCGGATCGCGCCGTCGGCGGGATCGATCGAAACGAAGCCGCCCTCGCTATCGGGCAGCTGCGCAATCTGCCACTGCTGCTTCGCGTCGCGCGCGAGCCGGATCACCGAGCCGCGGCGGATGCGCTTCTGCGGCGCGGTCTTCTCCTCGAGCGCGCGCGCCGCAAAGCGCAGCCCATCGCCCGCGACCGACACCGTTTCGCCGCTCTTCAGCGCCGCGCGCACCTCGCGCGGGCTCGCCGCCAGCACCAGGGCCGACCTCAGCTCGCCGGTGTCGGGATACTCGGCGAGCGCGTCCTCGACGTCGTCCTCGGCCGCCCTGGCCGCGATCTCGACAAAGCCCTCCGGCCCGCGGTAGCCCTGGCGTCGATCGTATTCGAGCAGGCCGCGCCGCAACGCCTCGTACGCGGCCTCCTGGTCCACCTTGCGCACCGTGGTGTAGACGCGAATGCCGCGCGTATAGGCCTCTTCGGCGAACTGCTCGTACACCGCCTGGCGCGCCATCTCGGCGACGAACTCGCCGTGCAGCCCGGCGAAGTCATCGACCGTGCGCCGCACCTGGAGCGGCGCCTTGACGGCCTCGGCATACTGCTGCTCGGAGATGTGCCCCAATTCCCTCATGCGGCGCAGCACGTATTGCTGCCTCTGGCGCGCGCGTTGCGGATTCGCAACAGGGTTGTACGTCGAGGGCGCTTTGGGCAGTGCAGCAAGCACCGCCGCCTCGGCAAGGCTCAGGCGATCGAGCGACTTGCCGAAGTAGATCTGCGAAGCCGCGGCGAAGCCGTAGGCGCGCTGCCCGAGATAGATCTGGTTGACGTAGAGCTCGAGGATCTGCTCCTTGGCGAGGCTGTGCTCGATCTTGAACGCGAGCAAAGCTTCATACAGCTTGCGGGTGAGCGTCTTTTCCGAGGAGAGGAAGAAGTTGCGCGCCACTTGCATGGTGATCGTGCTCGCGCCTTGGCGGCGCGCGCCCTGCACCAGGTTCGCGTACGCCGCTCGCAGCACGCCGACGTAGTCGATCCCGGTGTGCTGGTAGAAGCGCTCGTCCTCGGCCGCGAGGATCGCCTGCTTGAGCGGCTCGGGCACCTCGCGAATCGAGATCCGCGAGCGCCGCTCCTCGCCGAACTCGCCGATCAACGCGCCCTCGATCGTGTAGACGCGCAGCGGGATTTTCGGCTGGTAATCGGTCAGTAACTCGAGCGACGGAAGATTCGGCCAGGCGAGCGCGACCACCAGTCCGGCGAGGCATGCGCCGGCCCCCGCCAGCGCCGCCAGCAGCACCAGCGGGAAGGCCAAAAAACGAAGCCACATCAAAGGGGTTAGCCCAACTCTTACAGCCTGTTGCGCGCGGGCGGGAACACGGCGCATTATAAGCCTCCCCTCTGTGGAGGATTCACTAGACACCCGGGGGGCTTGTTGCTAGCATTTAACGCCATTTCTACGTATCGGACCTAAGGTGCCGATGCGAAAGGGGAAATAGATGAACTTCGACATCTTCAAGCCGAAGGCGCCGCCGTTGTTCGGGCTGGACATCAGCTCCTCGTCGGTGAAGATGCTCGAGATCGTCGAGGCCGGAAAAGGCGCCTACCGCGTCGAGCGCTACGCGATCGAGGCGCTGCCCAAGGACGCCGTGGTAGACGGCAACGTCAACAACCTCGAGGTGGTCGCCGAAGCGGTGAAGCGCGGCCACAAGCGACTCGGCACCCGCACCAAGCACGTGGCGATGGCGGTGCCCTCGGGCGCGGTGATCACGAAGAAGATCATCGTCGCCGCCGGCCTGCGCGAGGAGGAGCTCGAGACCCAGGTCGAGGCCGAGGCGAACCAGTACATCCCCTTCGCGCTCGAGGAAGTGAACCTCGACTTCCAGGTGATCGGCCCTGCGCCCTCGAGCGCCGAGGAGCAGGAAGTGCTGATCGCGGCCACGCGCAAGGAGAAGGTCGAGGACCGCGTCGCGGTGGCCGAGTCGGCGGGCCTCAAGGCGATCGTGATGGACGTCGAGTCCTATGCGCAGATGTCGGCGCTCAACCTGGTGGTGAGGCAGCTGCCCGGCGGCGGCAAGGACCAGAACATCGCCGTGGTGGACGTGGGCGCGAACGTGATGAACGTGAGCGTGCTGCGCAACGAGCAGCCGGTGTACACGCGAGAGCAGGCCTTCGGCGGCAACCAGCTCACCGCGGACATCGTGGCGCGCTACGGCATGAGCCCGGAGGAGGCGGAGAACGCGAAGCGCTCCGGCGGCCTGCCGGACGATTTCGAGGCGGAGGTGCTGCGGCCGTACATGGAGAACCTTTCCATGGAGGTGCAGCGCGCGCTGCAGTTCTTCTTCACCTCGACCTCCTACAACTCGGTCGAGCACATCTTGCTCGCCGGCGGCTCGGCGGTGATCGGCGGCCTCGACGAGGTCGTGCTGACGCGCACCCAGGTCCCGACCATGGTCGCCAACCCGTTCGGCGCGATGCAGCCCTCGCCGCGCGTCCAGCTCAAGCGCCTGATGCAGGACGCGCCGTCCCTGATCGTCGCCTGCGGGCTCGCCATGCGGAGGTTCGACCCGGTATGAGCGCCAGAATCAACCTGCTGCCGCACCGCGAGGAGCGGCGCAAGCGCGCCCGCACCCATTTCGCGGTGCTCGGCGCGATGACCGCCGCGCTCGGCCTGCTGATCGTCGGGGCGGTGTACGTGTTCTACGCCGACCAGATCGCCAGCCAGCAGGAGCGGCTGCGCTTCGTCAAGTCCGAGATCGCCAAGCTCGACAAGGACATCGACGAGATCAAGAAGCTCAAGGACGAGATCGCGGCGCTGCTCGCGCGCAAGCAGGTGATCGAGACGCTGCAGGCCGACCGCGCGCAGACCGTGCACCTGCTCGACCAGCTGGTGCGCCAGATGCCCGAGGGTGTGTATCTCCGCTCGGTGCGGCAGAAGGGCTTGGGCGTGAGCGTGGTCGGCTACGCGCAGTCGAACGCGCGCGTCTCGTCGCTCATGCGCAACATCGAGAGCTCGCCCTGGCTGCAGAGCCCGGTGCTGATCGAGGTCAAGGCGGCGACCGTGGAGAAGCGGCGCCTGTCGGAGTTCAGCATGAACTTCGCGCTCAAGCGCGCCGCGAAGGACGAGTCGAAGGACGCCGCCGGCAAGGACGCGGCGAAGGCGGCGAAGAAGGGGTAAACATGGCGCTCAGCATCAACGAGTTCCTCGAGGACTTCAAGCGCACCAACTGGCGCGATCCCGGGACCTGGAGCATCGCGCCGAAGATCCTGGTGCTGATCGGGATCCTCGCCGCGCTGCCGGTGGCCGGGTACTTCCTGGTCTGGCAGGAGCAGATCGAGGCGATCGAGCGCGGCCGCGCCGACGAGGCCAAGGCCAAGGAGGACTACCTCAACAAGAAGCGGCAGGCGGTGAACCTCGACCTGCACCGGCAGCAGCTCAGGGAGATCGACACGCAGTTCGGCGCGCTGCTCAAGCAGCTGCCGAACAAGGCGCAGATGGACGCGCTGCTGGTCGACATCAACCAGGCCGGGCTCGGCCGCGGCCTGCTGTTCGAGCTGTTCAAGCCCGCGGCGGCCGAGAGCGCCAAGGAGTTCTATGCCGAGCTTCCGATCCAGGTCAAGGTGATCGGGACCTACCACGACATGGGGGCGTTCGCGAGCGACGTCGGCCAGCTGTCGCGCATCGTGACGCTGAACGACGTCTCGATCGAGGCCGGCAAGGACGGCATCCTGACGATGGACGCCACCGCCCGCACCTTCCGCTACCTCGACGACGAGGAGATCGCGGCGCAGCGCAAAGCCGCCGCCGCCGCGAGGAAGGGCAAGAAATGAGCGCGCGCATCGCGATCGCGGCGGCGGGCGCGCTGCTGCTCGCCGGGTGCGGCGGCGAGGAGCACAGCGACCTCAAGCAGGAGCTGGCGCAGCTGACCAAGGACCTGCGCGGTCGCGTCGACCCGCTGCCGCAGGTGAAGCCCTACGAGCCCGTCGCCTACCGGGCCGAGGGCGAGGTCGACCCGTTCCGCCCGGATCGCATCAACGTCGCCCAGGTCGGCGCGGCCGCCGGCGCCGCCGGCGGCACGGTCGGCGGGCGCAGCGTCGACAAGGAGCGCGACCGCGCGCGCGAACCGCTTGAGGCGTTCCCGCTCGAGTCGATCCAGATGGTGGGCACGCTGTCGCAAAACAAGGAGACGTTCGCGCTGGTCAAGGCGGGCAACAACCTGTACCGCGTGAAGAAGGGCAACTACCTGGGGCAGAACTTCGGCGTCATCACCACGATCGACGACAGCCAGGTGAACCTCAAGGAGCTCGTCCAGGACAGCGGCGGGGAGTGGGTGGAGCGCACCAGCTCGCTGCAATTGCAGGAGGGCAGGAAATGAACATCTACTCAGCTGTGCGAAAACTCTGCTATGCGCTCGCCGCCTGGCTCGCCGCGACCGGCGTCGCGCTCGCCCAGGCGAATGCGATCCAGGGGTTCGAAGTCACGCAGCAGGGCGGCAACATCGTGGTGCGCATCACCACCAAGGATGCGCTGAAGAGCGCGCCGCCCAACTTCAGCGTGGCGAGCCCCGCGCGCATCGCGTTCGACTTCGCCAACACCACGAACGCGCTCGGCCGCAGCTCGCAGGAGATCGCCCAGGGCGAGCTGCGCAGCATGAACGTGGTGCAGGGCGCGGACAAGACCCGCCTGGTGCTCAACCTGCGGCGCGCCGTCGCGCACGAGGTGAGCCTCGACGGCCGCAGCGTGATCGTCACGCTGTCGGCGGCGGCCGCGGCCGCCACCCCCAGCGCCCAGGTGTCGCACTTCGCCGAGGGCAAGGCCGACACCAAGCACGCGATCCGCGACATCGACTTCCGGCGCGGGCGCGCCGGCGAGGGCCGCATCGTGGTCGACCTGTCGGACACCTCCACCGGGATCGACATCCGGCAGCAGGGGCAGAACGTGGTGGTCGAGTTCCTCAAGACCGCGCTGCCCGACAACCTGCGCCGGCGCCTGGACGTGCTCGACTTCGCGACGCCGGTGCAGACCATCAGCACCTTCCAGCAGGGCGAGAACGTGCGCATGGTGATCGAGGCGCGCGGGCAGTGGGAGCACAACGCCTACCAGTCCGACACCCAGTTCGTGGTCGAGGTGAAGCCGCAGGTGCTCGACCCGGCGAAGCTCGCGCAGCGCGGGCGCTATACCGGCGAGAAGCTGTCGCTCAATTTCCAGAACGTGGAAGTACGCGCGGTGCTCAACGTGATCGCCGACTTCACCGACCTCAACATCATCACCAGCGACACGGTCTCGGGCAACATCACGCTGCGGCTCAAGGACGTGCCCTGGGACCAGGCGCTCGACATCATCCTGCAGACGCGCGGCCTGGACATGCGCAAGGCCGGCAACGTGATCTGGATCGCGCCGCGCGACGAGCTCGCCACGCGCGAGAAGCTCGCGCTGGAGGCGCAGCAGCAGATCACCGACCTCGAGCAGACGCGCACCGAGGCCTTCCAGATGAACTACCAGAAGGCGGCGGACGTGCAGAAGCTGCTCTCGGACCGCACCCAGCCGATCCTCTCCAAGCGCGGCAGCGCTGTGGTCGATGCGCGCACCAACACCCTGTTCGTGCAGGACACGCCGAGCCGGCTTGAGGAAGTGCGCCGGCTGCTGGCGCGGATCGACGTGGCGGTGCGCCAGGTGATGATCGAGGCGCGCATCGTCGAGGCCTCCGACACCTTCGCCAAGAACCTCGGCGTGCGGCTCGGCTTCTTCGAGAACACGACCGTGCACCGCCGCATCGGCGGCGAGGGCGGCGTGCGCGCTGCGGTGGGGGCCGAACTCGTGAATACCGGGCAGGGCCAGGGGCTCGTGGTGGGGACCCCGGTGATCAACGCGCAGGGCCTGCAGGCGAACCTGCCGGCGCAGGGCCTCAACGCCTTCAGCCCCGGCACGTTCACCCTGATGCTGTTCAACGTCCAGGCGACGCGCATCCTGAGCCTGGAGCTAACGGCAATGGAGGCCGACGGCAGGGGCAAGATCATCTCCAGCCCGCGCGTGCTGACCGCCGACCAGGTCGAGGCCGTGATCGAGCAGGGCACCGAGATTCCCTACCAGCAGGCGACCTCCTCGGGCGCGACCTCGGTCGCCTTCCGCAAGGCCAACCTGTCGCTGAAGGTGAAGCCCCAGATCACGCCCGACGGCAACATCATCATGACGCTCGACGTGAACAAGGACGCCCCCGGCGCCGTCACCCCGGCCGGCGTGCAGATCAGCACCAAGCACGTCAAGACCGAGGTGCTGGTGGAGAACGGCGGCACGGTGGTGATCGGCGGCATCTACGAGCAGACCGACCGCACCGACATCACCAAGATCCCGTTCTTCGGCGACTTGCCCTACGTCGGGTTCCTGTTCAAGCACACCGGGACCAGCTCGACCAAGACCGAGCTGCTCGTGTTCATCACGCCGCGGATCGTGAGCGAACGCCTGACCATTCGCTGACTGCTCTCTCCTCCTGCAGCGGACGGCCGGGACCTCCCGGCCGTTTTCTTTCGCGTCCCCGGGACGCCTTGGACCGGGGACCGTCCCCGAGGACTTCGTTTCGGGGATCCGCAGCTGCGGCGCGGTCGTCGGCGAGCGCTGCGTACAATGACGCCGTGAAGCCCGAGGGCAATCTCTTCCTGGTGGGCATGATGGGCGCGGGCAAGACCACCGTGGGGCGCCTCGTGGCGCGCCGCCTGAAGCGCGCCTTCCATGACAGCGACCAGGAGATCGAACTGCGCTGCGGCGTGCGCGTCGCGGTGATCTTCGAGATCGAGGGCGAGGCGGGCTTCCGCGCCCGCGAGTCGCGGGTGATCGCCGAGCTCACGGCGCTCGACGGCGTGGTCCTGGCGACCGGGGGCGGCGCCGTGCTCGCCGAGGCGAACCGGCGCCTGCTCGCCGCGCGCGGCACGGTCGTCTACCTGCACGGCCGCCCGGCGCACCTGAGGGAGCGCGTGCGCCACGATCGCAGCCGGCCGCTGCTCGCGACCGCGGACCCGCTGCAGAAGCTCGAGGAGCTCTACGCGCAGCGCGATCCGCTTTACCGCGAGGTAGCGGACCTGGTGCTCGAGACCGGCCGGCAGAGCGTGGCGGCGCTCGCGCGCGAGCTGCTGGCGCGCCTCGACCGTCCATGCAGCCTCTCCGCGTAGCGCTCGGCGAGCGCGCCTACCCGATCCACATCGGGGCGGGGCTGCTCGGCGAGGCGCAGCCGTTCGCGCCCCACGTCGCGGCGCGCGCCGTCGCCATCGTCACCAACGACGTGGTCGCGCCGCTCTACCTCGCGCGGCTGCGCGCGACGCTGGAGCGGGCCGGGGCGCGCCTCGCCGCCGAGATCGTGCTCGAGGATGGCGAGCGGGCGAAGAGCTTCGCCGCGCTCGAGCGCCTGTGCGACCGGCTGCTCGCCGCGCGCTGCGGCCGCGACTGCGTGCTGGTCGCGCTCGGTGGCGGCGTGATCGGCGACCTCGCCGGTTTCGCCGCGGCGGTCTACCAGCGCGGCGTGCCCTTCGTGCAGGTGCCGACGACGCTGCTGGCGCAGGTCGATTCGGCCGTCGGCGGCAAGACCGCGATCAACCATGCCCGCGGCAAGAACATGATCGGCGCCTTCCACCAGCCGCTCGCGGTGGTCTCGGACCTGGCGGCGCTCGACACCCTGCCCGAGCGCGAGCTGCGCGCCGGCATCGCGGAGGTGCTCAAACACGCCTTCATTCTCGACGCGCCGTTCGTCGCCTGGCTCGAGGAGAACGTCGCGCGGCTCGTGGCGCGCGAGCGCGCCGCGCTCGAGCACGCGGTGCGCCGCTGCTGCGAGCTGAAGGCCGGCGTGGTCGCGGCCGACGAGCGCGAAGCCGGCCCGCGCGCGATCCTGAACTTCGGCCACACCTTCGGTCACGCGATCGAAGCAGCCAGCGGCTACGGCGAGTGGCTGCACGGCGAAGCGGTGGCCGCGGGAATGGTGATGGCGGCCGAGCTCTCGGCGCGGGCCGGCGCGCTCTCGCGCGAGGCCGCCGCGCGCGTCCGGGCGCTCGTCGCGGCGGCCGGACTGCCGGTGCAGGGCCCGCGCGTCGCCCTCGAGCGCTACCTCGAGCTCATCGGCGTCGACAAGAAAGCGCTGCGCGGGCGGCCGCGCTTCGTTGTGCTGGAAGCAATCGGGCGCGCGCGGCTGCGCGAGGATCTCGAGGAGCGCTGGGTGCGCGAAGCGATCGCCGCCTGCAGCCCCGAGACCCTGCCTGCTGCGTCGCAATAGACGCCGCGCCCGCGCCAACCCCTTGTCGCGTCAGGACGCGGCAGGTATATTGGAAACTCTTCACTTGAATTTTGTGCGGCGCGGCGACAGTGGAGGGAAAGCAAATCAGATCAACGACTTGACGTGACAGCCTACTCTCCCCCCTCGGCCCAGGGCCTCTACGACCCGCTCCACGAGCACGATTCGTGCGGCGTCGGCTTCGTCGCGCACATCAAGGGCCGCAAGTCGCACTCGATCGTCGAGCAGGGCCTGACGATCCTGAAGAACCTCACCCACCGCGGCGCGGTGGGCTGGGATCCGAAGCTCTCCGACGGCGCCGGATGCCTGATCCAGATCCCGGACCGGTTCCTGCGCGAGGAGATGGCCAAGCGCGGCGTGAAGCTCCCGCCGGCGGGCCAATACGGCGTCGGCATGGTGTTCCTGCCGCGCGACCCGGCGAGCCGCTATGCCTGCGAGTACGAGATCGAGCGCGCGGTGAAGGACGAGGGGCAGCTGGTGCTCGGCTGGCGCGACGTGCCGGTGGACGATTCCGACCTCGCCGAGCCGGCGCGCAAGCTCGAGCCCGTCATCCGGCAGGTGTTCATCGGCCGCGGCAAGGGCGTCACCGTGACGGATGCCCTGGAGCGCAAGCTCTACATCATCCGCAAGAGCGCCGGCCACGCCATCCGCGCCCTCAAGCTCGAGCACGGCAAGGAGTTCTACGTGCCGACGATGTCGGCACGCACGATCTGCTACAAGGGGATGCTGCTCGCCTACCAGGTGGGCGAGTTCTACCTCGATCTGCAGGACCCGCGCGTCGAGTCGGCGCTCGCGCTGGTGCACCAGCGCTTCTCGACCAACACGTTCCCCTCCTGGGACCTGGCGCACCCGTTCCGCATGATCTGCCACAACGGCGAGATCAACACCCTGCGCGGCAACGTCAACTGGATCCGCGCGCGCCAGGGAGCAATCTCCAGCCCGATCCTGGGGCGGGATCTGGAGAAGATCTGGCCGCTCATCTACGACGGCCAGTCGGACTCGGCCTCGTTCGACAACGCGCTCGAGCTGCTGGTCATGGGCGGCTACTCGGTGGCGCACGCCATGATGATGATGATCCCGGAGGCGTGGGAGCAGCACACGCTGATGGATCCGGGACGGCGCGCGTTCTACGAGTACCACGCCGCGATGATGGAGCCCTGGGACGGGCCGGCCTCGATCGCATTCACCGACGGGCGCCAGATCGGCGCCACGCTCGACCGCAACGGCCTGCGGCCGTCGCGCTACATCGTGACCGAGGACGACCTGGTCATCATGGGCTCGGAGTGCGGCTGCCTGCCGGTGCCGGAGGAGCGCATCATCAAGAAGTGGCGCCTGCAGCCCGGCAAGATGTTCCTGGTGGACCTCGAGAAGGGCCGCATCGTCGACGACCAGGAGCTGAAGGAGCTGCTCGCCGGCGCACGGCCCTACGCCGAGTGGATCGAGCGCATCCGCGTCAAGCTCGACGAGGTCGAGTCGGAGAAGACCCCGCCGCTCAAGTCCGCGGTGCCGCTGCTCGACCGGCAGCAGGCGTTCGCCTACACCCAGGAGGACCTCAAGTTCCAGCTCGAGCCCATGGCGCAGGCGGGCGAGGAGCCGGTCGGCTCGATGGGCAACGACGCCGCGCTCGCGGTGCTCTCGCGCAAGCACAAGACGCTCTACCACTATTTCAAGCAGCTCTTCGCGCAGGTCACCAACCCGGCGATCGACCCGATCCGCGAGGAGCTGGTCACCTCGCTCGTCAGCTTCATCGGCCCGAAGCCGAACCTGCTCGGCATCGACGAGATGAACCCGCCGCTCAGGCTCGAGGTGAGCCAGCCGGTGCTCGACTTCTACGAGATGGAGAAGGTGCGCTACATCGAGCGCTACACCGGCGGCAAGTTCCGCTCGCTCGAGCTCGACATCACCTACCCCGTCGCCTGGGGCAAGGAGGCGATCGAGGCGCGCCTCGCGTCGCTGTGCGCGCAGGCCGAGGACGCGGTGCGCTCGGGCACCTCGATCATCATCGTCTCGGACCGCCTGGTCGACCGCGAGCGGGTCGCGATCCCGGCGCTGCTCGCGCTCTCGGCGATCCACCAGCACCTGGTCAACAAGGGCCTGCGCACTTCCACCGGCCTGGTGGTCGAGACCGGCTCGGCGCGCGAAGTGCATCACTTCGCGCTGCTCGGCGGCTTCGGCGCCGAGGCCGTGCACCCCTACCTGGCGCTCGAGACGCTGCTCGCCATGCACCCGGGCGACGGTGCCGCCGGCTCCAAGGCGCTCAAGAGCTACGTCAAGGCGGTCGGCAAGGGCCTGAAGAAGGTGATGTCCAAGATGGGCATCTCGACCTACATGTCCTACACCGGCGCGCAGATTTTCGAGGCCGTGGGCCTCGCGCGCTCGCTGGTGGACAAGTATTTCACCGGCACCACCTCGACGGTCGAAGGCATCGGCGTGTTCGAGGTGGCGGAGGAGGCGCTGCGCGTGCATCGCGCGGCGTTCGGCGACAAGGACCCGGTGCTCGCGACGATGCTCGATGCGGGCGGCGAGTACGCCTGGCGTGTGCGCGGCGAGGATCACACCTGGACGCCGGACGCGATCGCCAAGCTGCAGCACTCGACGCGCCAGAACTCCTACCCGAGCTACCGGGAGTACGCGGCTCTCATCAACGACCAGTCGAAGCGGCACCTGACGTTCCGGGGCCTGTTCGAGTTCAGGTTCGACGAACGCAAGCCCGTTCCGCTCGAGGAAGTCGAGCCCGCATCCGAGATCGTGAAGCGCTTCTCGACCGGCGCCATGTCGCTCGGCTCGATCTCGACCGAGGCGCACACGGTGCTCGCCATCGCCATGAACCGCATCGGCGGCAGATCGAACACCGGCGAGGGCGGCGAGGACCGCAAGCGCTATGCGCCCGTGAAGGCGGGCGAGAGCCTCATGTCGCGCCTCGGCCGCGAGCGGGTCGAGGTGGACATCCCCTTGCGCGCGGGCGACTCGCTCAATTCCAAGATCAAGCAGGTCGCCTCGGGCCGCTTCGGCGTCACCGCGGAATACCTGGCGAACGCGCAAATGCTCCAGATCAAGATCGCCCAGGGAGCGAAGCCCGGCGAGGGCGGGCAGCTGCCCGGTCGCAAGGTCTCCGAGTACATCGCGGAGCTGCGCTTCTCGACCCCGGGCGTCGAGCTCATTTCGCCGCCGCCGCACCACGACATCTACTCGATCGAGGACATCGCCCAGCTCATTCACGACCTCAAGAACGCGAGCCCCGACGCGTGGGTCAGCGTGAAGCTGGTGTCGGAAGTCGGCGTCGGCACGATCGCGGCCGGCGTCTCCAAGGCGAAGTCCGACCACGTCACCATCGCCGGCCACGACGGCGGCACCGGCGCTTCGCCCTGGTCCTCGATCATGCACGCCGGCACGCCCTGGGAGCTGGGCCTCGCCGAGACGCAGCAGACCCTGGTGCTCAACCGCCTGCGCGGACGAATCTCGGTGCAGGTGGACGGGCAGCTGAAGACCGGGCGCGACGTGGTGGTGGGCGCGATCCTCGGCGCCGACGAGTTCGGCTTCTCGACCGCGCCGCTCGTGGTGGAGGGCTGCATCATGATGCGCAAGTGCCACCTCAACACCTGCCCGGTGGGCGTGGCCACGCAGGACCCGGCGCTGCGCCGCAAGTTCGAAGGCAAGCCCGAGCACGTCGTCAACTACTTCTTCTTCGTCGCCGAGGAAGTGCGCGAGCTGATGGCCCGGCTCGGCATCCGCCGGCTGAACGACCTCGTCGGGCGCACCGACCTGCTCGACATGCACAAGGGGATCGAGCACTGGAAGGCGAAGGGCCTCGACTTCTCCCGCATCTTCCACATGCCGCAGATGCCGGCGGAAGTGGCGCGCTACCGCTGCGAGGAGCAGAGCCACGGCCTTGAGAAGGCGCTCGACAACCGCCTCATCGAGCTCGCGCGGCCGGCGCTCGAGCGCGGTGAGAAGGTGACCATCGAGACCCCGATCCGCAACATCAACCGCACCGTGGGCACGATGCTCTCGGGGCGGATCGCCAAGCGCTACGGGCACGAGGGGCTGCCCGACGAGACGATCCATGTGCGCTTCGCGGGCTCCGCGGGACAGAGCTTCGGCGCCTTCCTCGCGCGCGGCGTATGGCTCGACCTGATCGGCGACACGAACGACTACTGCGGCAAGGGCCTCTCGGGCGGCCGCATCACCGTGCAGCCCTCGCCCAAGTTCCGCGGCGAGTCGGCCGAGAACATCATCACCGGCAACGTCGTGCTCTACGGCGCGATCGAGGGCGAGGCCTACTTCCGCGGCGTCGCCGGCGAGCGCTTCGCGGTGCGCAACTCCGGCGCCCAGGCGGTGATCGAAGGGGTCGGCGACCACGGCTGCGAGTACATGACCGGAGGCACCGTGGTGGTGATCGGCGCGACCGGGCGCAACTTCGGCGCCGGCATGTCGGGCGGCATCGCTTACGTGCTCGACGCGGATGGAACGTTCGTCAGGCGCTGCAATACGGCGATGGTGGCGCTCGAGCCTCTCGCGGCCGAGCACGAGCAGGAAGCGAAGCTCGGGCGCGAGTTCTGGCACAAGGGCGTCGCCGACGAGGCGCACGTGAAGCGGCTGCTCGAGCGGCACGCGCGCTTCACGGGCAGCACGCGCGCCGCGACGATCCTCGATCGCTGGCGCGAGTTCCGCCCGAAGCTCGTCAAGGTCTTCCCGCACGAGTACCGCCGCGCGCTCGGCGAGCTCGCGGCGAAACGGCGCCGCTTGGCCGCATAGCCGGGAATCACACTCCGATCGCGCCGCGCCTTACGCGGCGCGAAACCTGACCTGCGCATGGGCAAGATCACCGGATTTCTCGAGTACGAGCGCCTCGACGAGCCGCACGAGGAGCCGCGCGTGCGCAAGCAGCACTACCGCGAGTTCATCCTGCACCTCTCGGACGAGGACGCGCGCATCCAGGGCGCGCGCTGCATGGACTGCGGCATCCCGTTCTGCCTGAGCGGCTGCCCGGTGAACAACCTGATCCCGGACTGGAACGATCTCGTCTACCGCCAGGACTGGCGGCAGGCGATCGAGACGCTGCACTCGACCAACAACTTTCCCGAGTTCACCGGCCGCATCTGCCCGGCGCCCTGCGAGGAAGCGTGCGTGCTGCGCATCAACGAGGATCCGGTCGGCATCAAGTCGATCGAGCACGCCATCATCGACAAGGCCTGGCAAGAGAGCTGGGTGAGGCCGCAGCCCGCCGCGCACCGGACCGGCAAGAAGGTCGCGGTGGTCGGCTCGGGCCCGGCGGGTCTTGCCTGCGCGCAGCAGCTCGCGCGCGCCGGGCATGCGGTCACGGTCTACGAGAAGAGCGACCGCCTCGGCGGGCTGCTGCGCTACGGCATCCCGGACTTCAAGCTCGAGAAGCAGGTCATCGACCGCCGCCTCGAGCAGCTGGCGGCCGAGGGGGTCGAGTTCCGCACCCGCGTGTGCGTCGGCAGGCAGCGCCCGGGCAGGGGGATCCCGAGCGACGCGACCGAGATGCTCGATCCGCAGGAACTGCTCGCCGCGTTCGACGCCGTGGTGCTCGCGGGCGGCGCCGAGCTGCCGCGCGACCTGCCGGTCCCCGGGCGGGAGCTGGACGGCATCCACTTCGCGATGGAGTACCTGCCGCTGCAGAACAAGCGCGTCGCGGGCGATGCGGGCGTGCCCGAGCTCTGGGCGACCGACAAGCACGTCGTGATCATCGGCGGCGGCGACACCGGCTCGGATTGCGTCGGCACCTCCAACCGCCACGGCGCGCGCTCGGTGACCAATTTCGAGCTGCTGCCGATGCCGCCCGACGTGGATCGCAACCCGGTCTGGCCCTACTGGCCGCAGCGCCTGCGCACCTCGTCCTCGCACGAGGAAGGGGTCGAGCGCGACTGGGCGATCGGGACCAAGGAATTCGTCGGCGAGAACGGCAGGGTGCAGGCGCTCAGGGCGGTGCGCCTGGAGTGGCAGGGCGGCAAGATGAGCGAGCTGCCGGGCTCGGAGTTCACGATCCCGGCGGAGCTGGTGCTGCTCGCAATGGGGTTTGTCTCGCCGGTGCAGTCGCTGCTCGAGGAGCTCGGCGTCGAGAAGGACGCGCGCGGCAACGCCAGAGCGGCGACCGACGGCCCCGGGTGCTACGCGACCAGCGCGCCGAAGGTCTTTGCCGCGGGCGACATGCGGCGCGGCCAGTCGCTCGTCGTCTGGGCGATCCGCGAGGGGCGCCAGTGCGCCCGCGCGGTGGACGAGTTCCTCACCGGCTTTTCCGAGCTGCCGCAGTAGGGTGGGCGTTCACGCCCACCGGTGGGCACGAGTGCCCACCTTACATCGGCTACAGTGCGCACCGTGACCGCCAAAGCCCACCGCGCCACGCTCTCGGACGCCGACCTGATGGCGATGGGTACGCACGGGGTCGCGCGCGCCTACCCGAAGAACGCTGTCATCGTCAGCGAGGGCGACATGACCGACTCGCTCTACGTGATCCTGCAGGGACGCGTGAAGGTGTACGTGAGCGACGAGCGCGGTCACGAGCTCGTGCTCCACACCCAGGGGCCGGGCGAGTATTTCGGCGAGCTGGTGCTGGACGAGGGGCCGCGCTCGGCCTCGGTGATGACGCTAGAGCCGAGCCGCTTTCTGGTGGTGCCGAAGGCGGACTTTCGAGAGTTCGTGATGCGCAACCCGGCCTTTGCCCTGAGCCTGATCGAGAAGCTGATCCAGCGCGTGCGCACGCTGACCGAGAGCGTCAAGAACCTCGCCACCATGGACGTCTACGGGCGCGTCGCGCGGCTGCTGCTCGAGCTCGCCGAGGAGCGCGCCGAAGGACTCGTGATCGACGAGCGCCTCACGCAGCAGGACATCGCCAACCGCGTCGGGGCCTCGCGCGAGATGGTGAGCCGCATCCTGAAGAGCCTCACCGAGGGCGGCTACGTCGCCTTCGAGCGCAAGCGCATCGTCCTCAGCCGCCGCCCCCCCGCCCACTGGTAGGAAATCCTGCCGCCGCCGGGGCGGGAACGTGCGTTTTTCACATCGCCGGACCGTCATGGTTCGCTGCGCCCGGGGGCGGGGCGGGCTTATTGTGGCCCCGTCATCCCGAAAGGGAGGGGACCATGAACCTCAGAGAACATCTGCAGTTTCTGGCCATGCTGGTTCCGACCCTGCTGCTGCTGGCTTTCGTCGCGGCCACCCTGGCGTTCCCGGCGACTGGCCCCGGCGAGGCGCTGCCGCCCTCCGGGCTCATGCAGGTGGAGCTGGGCGAAGGCGGCAAGGCCGTCCTGCGCGAAATCGCCCCTGGCGCCGAGAGCGAGACGCCTTTGCACCAGGCGCCGAGCCCGGTCACGGTCCGCGCCGATATACTGATCGGAGGAGACAATCCGTGAGCTGCATGGCCGTCAGCCGCCGCAAGCTCCTGCTGGGCGCAGGGGCATTGCTTGCGGTCTCGTACGCCGGCGCGCAGCCCCCCGCTGCAAGGCCCCCCCGCGTCGGAGTGCTGAGCTTCGCGCGTGTCGGCGACGATCCGGCTTCGGCCGGGGTGCAGCTGCGCAAATGGCTCGAGCGCATGGGCTGGGCGGTCGACCGCAACCTGATCCTCGAGCCGCGCTATGCCGGAGGCGACGCGGCGCGCCTGGGCGAATTCGCCGCGGAGCTCGTGCGCCGCGCCGTGGACGCGATCTATGCCGACGGACCGGAGGCCGCCGAAGCCGCCGCGCGCGCCACCAAAGCGACCCCCATCGTTTTCTGGGGCCACGCCTTCCCGATCGAGGCCGGGCTGGTCGAGAGTCTGGGCAAGCCCGGGGGCAACGTGACCGGGGTCACGCCCTGGACCGGCCCGGAGCTCGGCGGAAAGCTGCTCGAGCTGCTGAACGAGATGGCGCCCAAGATGCACCGGCTCGCGTTCGTCACCGGGCCCTTCATCGAGCCGGCGCGCCCCACCGCGATCGCGACCCGGTCGCTGCGCCACGCGATGCCTTCGATCGAGCAGGCCGGATCGCGGCTCGGCGTCGAGGTCCGCATGCTGCGCTTCGAGGGCCACGACAAGGCGGACGACGTCTTCGGCCGCATCCAGGCCTGGCGCGCCGACGCGATCGTCGTCGGCGGCGACCAGACCACGCGGCAGCATTGCAGGCGTATCGTCGAATTCGCCAACAAGAACCGCATCCCGGCCGCGTTCGCCTTCAAGGAATGCATGGAGGCGGGCGGCCTGATCGCCTACGCCGACGACGTCCCGGAGGCGATCCGGCGCACCGCGGTGCAGCTCGACCGGATCCTGCGCGGTGCGCGTCCGGCCGAGCTTCCGGTCGAGCAGCCGACCCGCTTCGAGCTCGTCGTGAACCTGAAGACGGCCAAGTCGCTCGGGCTCAGCGTGCCGCAGTCGATCCTGGTGCGCGCCGACCGGGTGATCGAGTGAGCGCCGGTGCTAAAGTGATACCCCGTTGAACGGCCGCCGGGCCGCGCGCCCGACGGGGGAGGTGGCAATGAAGCCGCGCCGGCGGCTGTTCTACAAGTACGTCGTCCCGATCATCACGATCGTGACCGTCGCGCTCGCCGCGAGCGGCGGGATCGGCATTTACTCCTCGTACCAAGAAACGCGCGCGGCGCTGCTCGCCCTGCAGCGCGAGAAGGCCGCCGCGGCCGCGATGCGCATCGAGCAGTACGTGCGCGAGATCGAGCATCAGATCGGCTGGACCGCGCTGCCGCAGCTCTCCGAGGACGCCAACCCGCTCGAGCAACGGCGCTTCGACTACATCAAGCTCCAGCGGCAGGTGGCGGACATCACCGAGTCGAATTACATCCGCGCCGACGGCTGCCTCCAGGTGGTGTACTCGCGCCTCGCGATGGAGCGCGTCGGCGAGTGCCTCGAGAACCTGTCCGCGGACGCGCGCTTTGCCGAGGCGCGCGCCGGCAAGACGTACTTCGGCCCGGTGTACTTCAGAAAGGAGACCGAGCCCTACATGGCGATCGCCATGCGGGCCGGGCGCGAGGGCGGCGTGACCGCGGTCGAGGTGAACCTCAAGTTTCTCTGGGAGGTGGTGCAGCAGATCAAGATCGGCAAGACCGGTTACGCGTACGTGGTGAACAAGGACGGCCATCTGGTTGCGCACCCGGACATCAGCCTGGTGCTGCAGAAGACCGATCTCTCGATGCTGCCGCAGGTGAAGGCGGCGATCGCCGGCCCCGTCCCGGCAGCGGGCGAGGACCGGCCGGCGAGCGAGGCGCGCGATCGCTCGGGCGGCGGCGTCCTCACCGCGCACGCGCCGATCGAGTCGCTCGGCTGGAGCGTGTTCGTCGAGCAGCCGATCCGGGAAGCCTACGCCCCGCTCTACGCGCCGCTCATCCGCATCGGGATCCTGCTGCTGCTCGGCCTCGTGCTCTCGGTGCTGGCGAGCCTCGCGCTCGCGCGCTACATGGTGCGGCCGATCGACGCGCTGCGCCAGGGGGCAGCCGCGATCGGCGGCGGCAACCTCGACCACAAGCTCGACGTGCGCACCGGCGACGAGCTGCAGGACCTCGCCGAGCAGTTCAACAACATGGCCGCGGACCTGAAGGAGTCCTACGCCGGGCTGGAACGGAAGGTCGAGGAGCGCACCGCAGAGCTGAAGGAGGCGCTCGGGCAGCAGACCGCGACCGCCGAGATCCTGCGCGTCATCAGCGGCTCCATGACCGAGACGCAAGCCGTCTTCGACGCGATCGTGAAGAACTGCCACACCCTGTTCCAGGGCAGCCGCGTCGCGCTCGGGCTGGTGCGCGACGACCGGATCGAGATGCTCGCGAGCGTCGGCGGCGGGGGAGCGCCGGACGCCTACGAAGTGGCGATCGACCGGGGCAGCGCGATTGCGACCTGCGTCATGGAAGCACGCACCGTTCACCTTCCCGACTTGGCCGCGGCAGCGGAGGAATTCCCGCGGTTGAAGCAGACGGGACTCGCGTCAGGCTACCGTTCGGGGGTGATTGCCCCCCTCATGCGAGAGGGCAAGTCGATCGGTGCGATCTCGGTGCTGCGCCCCGCGCAGAAACCGTTCACCGAGAAGGAGATCGCGCTCATCGAGACTTTCGCCGACCAGGCGGTGATCGCGATCCAGAACGTGCGCCTGTTCAACGAGATCCGGGAGAAGAGCCGCCAGCTCGAGATCGCCAACCAGCACAAGTCCGACTTCCTCGCCAACATGTCGCACGAGCTGCGCACGCCGCTCAACGCCATCATCGGGTTCTCCGAGGTGCTGATGGAGCGCATGTTCGGCGAGGTGAACCCGAAGCAGCTCGACTACCTCAAGGACATCCACGAGTCCGGCCGGCACCTGCTTTCGCTCATCAACGACATCCTCGACCTCTCCAAGATCGAGGCCGGCCGCATGGACCTGGAGATCTCGGCTTTCCACCTGCCGAGCGCGCTCTCCAACGCCATGACGCTGGTGCGCGAGCGCGCGCAGCGCCACGGCATCGCGCTCTCGCTCGCGGTGGACGCGGGGCTGGGCGAGTTCCTGGCCGACGAGCGCAAGTTCAAGCAGATCATGCTGAACCTGCTCTCCAACGCGGTGAAATTCACCCCTGAGGGAGGCGCAGTCGCGGTCGCGGCGAAGCCGAACGGCACTATGATCGAAATCTCGGTCGCCGACAGCGGCGTCGGCATCGCTGCCGAGGACCATGCCGCGGTATTCGAGGAGTTCAAGCAAGTGGGGCGCGACTACACGAAAAAGTCGGAGGGCACGGGCCTCGGACTTGCCCTCACCAAGCGCTTCGTCGAGCTGCACGGCGGCTCGATCCGCCTCGAGAGCGCGCCGGGCAAGGGATCCACGTTCACCTTCACGCTGCCCATGCGCACATGAGCCTGGTCCTGATCATCGAAGACAACGAGAAGAACATGAAGCTCGCCCGCGACGTGCTGCAGGCGAGCGGTTACGCCACGCTCGAGGCCGTGACCGGCGAGGAGGGGCTGCGGCTCGCGCGCGAGAGGATTCCGGATCTGGTCCTGATGGACATCCAGCTGCCCGGGATCAGCGGCATCGAGGCCTTCAAGCAGCTGCGCGCCGATCCGAGCACCGCAAGAATCCCGGTGATCGCGCTGACCGCGTCGGTCACCCCCAGCGACCGCTCGCAGATCACGCAGGCCGGGTTCAACGCCTTTGTCGGCAAGCCGATCGTGCTCAGGGAGTTCCTCGATACGGTGAAGCGGCTGCTCGAGGGCGCGCGCACATGAACGCGCAACCCAGGATCCTCGTTGTCGACGACACGCCTGCCAACATCAAGCTCCTTTCCGACCTGCTGCTGCTGAAGGGGTACGCCGTGACCACCGCGGCCAACGGCGAGGAGGCGCTGGCAAAAGTGTCCGCCGAGCGGCCCGACCTGGTGCTGCTCGACGTCATGATGCCCGGCATCTCTGGCTACGACGTGTGCCGGCGCATCCGTGCGGACGCCGCCACCGCGCTGCTGCCAGTGGTGATGTGCACCTCGCTCGATCCGCAGCAGGAGCGCGTCAAGGGCATCGAGGCCGGGGCGGATGATTTCCTCTCCAAGCCGGTCAACCAGGCCGAGCTGTTCGCGCGCGTGAAGTCGCTGCTGCGCATCAAGCAGCTGCACGACGAGCTCGCCGCGCTCAACGCCGGCCTGGAGAAGCGGGTCGCCGAGCAGGTGGCCGAGATCGATCGCCTTGCTCGCCTGAAGCGGTTCGTGTCGCCGCGCGTCGGCGAGCTGATCCTGTCGGGCGAGGTGGACGACCCGCTGCAGACGCACCGGCGCGAAATCACGATCGTGTTCACCGACCTGCGCGGCTTCACCGCCTTCAGCGAGACCGCCGAGCCCGAGGAGACGATGAGCGTGCTGCGCGAGTACCACGCGACACTCGGCCGCATCGTCTTGGCGCACGAAGGCACCATCGAGCACTTCTCCGGCGACGGCGTCATGATCCTGTTCAACGATCCGATCCCGCTGGCGGCGCCCGAGCTCGCTGCGATCCGCATGGCGCTCGAGATGCGCACCGAGGTCGCGAAGCTCGCCGCCGGCTGGAAGAAGCGCGGCCACGACCTCGGCTTCGGCGTCGGCATCGCCAACGGTTACGCGACTTTGGGCGCGATCGGTTTCGAGGGGCGGCGCGACTACGGTGCGATCGGGCCCGTGACCAACCTCTCGGCGCGTCTTTGCGCGGAGGCGAACGGCGGGCAGATCCTCATCTCGCAGCGCATCCTGGGCAAGGTCGAGGAGCGGGTGCAGACCGAGCACGCCGGGGAGCTCACGCTGAAAGGGCTCAGCCGACCGGTGACGGCCTACAACGTCGTCGCGCTGCGCGGCTAGCGCGCACCGCCCCCGGCGCGCCCGTTTTTCCATGTTGTATCAATGAGTTCACCACGATTCGAGTGCTAGAATCGGCGCCATGAGCCTTGCTGTCGTCGTGCTTGCCGCGGGCCACGGCAAGCGCATGCACTCGAAGCTCCCCAAGGTGCTGCACCGGCTTGCGGGGCGGCCGCTGCTGGCGCATGTGCTCGACGCGGCGCGCGCGTTGAAGCCCAAGCAGATCCTCGTCGTGCACGGCCACGGCGGCGCCGATGTGAAGTCCGCGTTCAACGGCCTGCGCGTGGAGTGGGTCGAGCAGGGCAGACAGCTCGGCACCGGGCATGCGCTCGCGCAGGCGCTGCCGCGCATCCGGCGCGGCTCGGACGTGCTGGTGCTGAACGGCGATGTGCCGCTGGTGCGCGCGGAGACGCTCGCGCGCCTGGTCGCTGCGGCGAAGCGCGGGCTCGCGATCTGCACCTCCGAGCTTTCCGACCCGAGCGGCTACGGCCGCGTGCTGCGCGACGCGCGCGGCCGCGTGCGGCGCGTCGTGGAGGAAAAGGACGCCACCGCCAAGCAGCGCGCGATCCGCGAGTGGTACGCCGGGTTCGCCGCCGCGCGCGCCGAGCGGCTCGCGGCCTGGCTCGGCAAGGTGAGGAACCGCAATGCGCAGAAGGAGTATTACCTCACGGACGTCATCGGGATCGCGGCCGCCGAGGGCGCGCGCGTCGAGGCGGTGAAAGCCGCAGACCCGCTGGAGGTCGCGGGAGTGAACTCGCGCCACGAGCTTGCCGTGCTGGAGCGCGCCTGGCAGAACGCGCAAGCGAGGCGCCTGCTCGAGGCGGGGGTCGCGCTCGCCGACCTTTGGCGCGTGGACGTGCGCGGCACGCTCTCCTGCGGCCGCGACGTCGCGATCGACGTGAACTGCGTGTTCGAGGGCAAGGTCAGGCTCGGCGACCGGGTGCGCATCGGCCCCAACTGCGTGCTGCGAAACGTGGCGGTCGCCGCGGACTCGGAGATCCACGCCTTCTCGCTGCTCGAGGACGCCGAGGTCGGCGCGCGCTGCCGGATCGGGCCGTACGCGCGCCTGCGTCCCGGGGCGAAGCTCGGCGAGGAAGTGCACATCGGCAACTTCGTCGAGGTCAAGGCGAGCCGCGTCGGCGCGGGCTCCAAGGCCAATCACCTCGCCTACGTCGGCGACGCCGAGATCGGGGCGCGCGTCAATATCGGCGCCGGCACCGTCACCTGCAACTACGACGGCGCCGCCAAGCACCGCACCGTGATCGAGGACGACTGCTTCATCGGCTCGGATGCGACCCTGGTGGCGCCGGTGCGCATCGCGCGCGGCTCGTATATCGGGGCGGGCTCGACCATCAGCAAGGACACGCCCGCGGGCCAGCTCACCGTGGCGCGCGCCCGGCAGGTGTCGCTGCCGCGCTGGAAGCCGCCCGGGAAGCACTAGCCATGTGCGGCATCGTGGGCGCGGCCGCGCGGCGCGACGTCGTGCCGATCCTGATCGAGGGCCTCAGGCGGCTCGAATACCGCGGCTACGACTCCTGCGGCGTCGCCGCGCTCGCCAACGGCGAGCTCGAGCTGCTGCGGAGCGTGGCGCGCGTGGGCGATCTCGCCGGCCAAGTGGCGCGGCAGAACGTGCGCGCCGAGACCGGCATCGCGCACACGCGCTGGGCTACCCACGGCGCGCCGGCGACGCACAACGCGCACCCGATCCTGTCGCACGGCGAGATCGCCCTGGTGCACAACGGCATCATCGAGAACCACGACGAGCTGCGCGCCGAGCTCAAGGCCGCCGGCTACGCCTTCGAGAGCCAGACCGACACCGAGGTGGTGGCGCACCTCGTGCACAGCCTCTACGACGGCGACCTGCACGAGGCGGTGCGCCGTGCGGTGAAGCGGCTCGCCGGGGCATACGCCATCGCGGTGGTGTCGAGACGCGAGCCGCACCGCGTGGTCGGGGCGCGCGCCGGCAGCCCGCTGGTGGTCGGCGTGGGCGCGAACGAGATGTTCCTCGCCTCGGACGCGCTGGCGCTCACCGGGACCACCGAGCGCTTCGCCTTCCTCGAGGAGGGCGACGTGGTGGCAGTGGACCTCGACGGCTTTCGCGTCCACGACGCCGCCGGAAGGCCCGCGCAGCGCCCGGTGCGCACCATCAAGGCGAGCGGCACGGCGGTCGAGCTCGGGCCTTACCGGCACTTCATGCAGAAGGAGATCTTCGAGCAGCCGCGCGCGGTCGCGGACACGCTCGAAGGCGTAGGCGGGATCGCGCCGGCGCTCTTCGGCGACAAGCGCGGCGCGGTGCTCGGCAAGGTGGACTCGGTGCTGGTGCTCGCCTGTGGCACGAGCTACTACGCCGGGCTCACCGCAAAGTACTGGCTCGAATCGATCGCGCGCCTCCCGACCCAGGTCGAGATCGCGAGCGAGTACCGCTATCGCGACAGCGTCCCCAACCCGAACGCGCTGGTGGTGGTGGTATCGCAATCGGGCGAGACCGCCGACACGCTCGCCGCGCTCAAGCACGCGCGCGCGCTCGGGCAGAAGAGGACCCTTGCCATCTGCAACGTCGCGACGAGCGCGATGATGCGCGAGACGCGCCTCAGATTCCTCACCCACGCCGGCATCGAAATCGGGGTCGCCTCGACCAAGGCCTTCACCACCCAGCTCACCGCGCTCTTCCTGCTCGCCCTCGTGCTCGCGAAGCTGCGGCGCGGGCTTTCCGCCCGGAACGAGGCGCATTACCTGAAGCGCCTGCGCCACCTGCCGTCGGCGCTGCAGGCGGCGCTCGCGCTCGAGCCGCAGCTGATCGCCTGGGCCGAGCGCTTCGCGAAGAAGGAGCACGCGCTCTTTCTCGGCCGCGGCCTGCACTACCCGATCGCGCTCGAGGGGGCGCTGAAGCTCAAGGAGCTCTCCTACATCCACGCCGAGGCCTACCCGGCGGGGGAGCTGAAGCACGGGCCCCTCGCCCTGGTCACCGCGGAGATGCCGGTGGTGACGGTGGCGCCGAACGACGCGCTGCTCGAGAAGCTCAAGTCGAACATGCAGGAGGTGCGCGCGCGCGGCGGCGAGCTCTACGTGCTCGCCGACGCCGACACGCACATCACGCTGCAGGAGGGCATGCAGGTGATCCGGCTCTCCGAATCCTACGGCCCGCTCTCGCCGGTGCGGCACGTGGTGCCGCTGCAGCTGCTGGCCTATCACACGGCGCTCGCGCGCGGCACCGACGTCGACAAGCCGCGCAACCTCGCCAAGTCGGTCACGGTGGAATGAGCGGCGATGGCCGCTGAATGCTGAAAACCACGCCGTTCCACCCGCGCACCGCGGCGCTGTGCGCGAGCCACGCCTGGCGGCGCTGGGCCGGCTGCGTGGTGGCGAGCTCCTACGAGCTCTCCCACGAGCACGAGTACCACGCGATCCGCAGCGCGGCGGCGCTGCTCGACATCTCGCCCCTGTACAAGTACCTGGTGCGCGGCAAGGACGCTGCGCGCCTCCTTGACCGCGTCGTGACGCGCGACCTCGCGCGCGCCGCCGTGGGCCAGGTGCTTTACACGCCCTGGTGCGACGCGGCCGGCAAGGTGCTCGATGACGGCACGATCGCGCGCCTCGACGAGCACACCTGGCGCATGACGTCGGCCGATCCGAACCTGCGCTGGCTCGAGGACAATGCCGCGGGACTCGACGCGAGGGTCGAGGACGTCTCCGAGCGCGTTGCCGCCCTCGCCCTGCAGGGGCCCGCCTCGCGCGCGATCCTCCAGGAGCTCGCCGACGGCACGCTCGACGGGCTGAAGTACTTCCGGCTCGCCCCATGCCGCCTGCGCGGGATCCCCGTCACGGTCTCGCGCACCGGCTACACGGGGGATCTCGGCTTCGAGATCTGGCTCGAGGCGCAGGATGCGCTCCCCCTGTGGGATGCCCTCGTCGAAGCCGGCGCGCGCCACGGGATCACACCGGCTGGAATGCTCGCGCTCGACGTGGCCCGCCTCGAGGCCGGGTTGATGCTGATCGACGTGGACTACGTCCCGGCGCGCAAGGCGCTGGTCGGTTCGCAGACCTCGTCCCCGTACGAGCTCGGTCTGGGCTGGACCGTGCGCTTGGAGAAGGAGACGTTCGTCGGCAGGGTGGCGCTCGCTGCCGAAGCGCGGCGCGACCCGCAGTGGCGCTTCACCGGGCTGGAGCTCGGCTGGGACTCGCTCGAGCGGCTCTACGCCGAGGCCGGCCTTGCGCCGCGGCTGCCGGGCGCGGCGTGGCGTAGCAGCGTGCCGGTCTACGCCGGCTCCGAGCAGGCGGGCTATGCGACGAGCGGCGGCTGGTCGCCGCAGCTCAAGAGGTACATCGCGCTCGCGCACCTGCGCATGCCCTGGGCCGCGGCCGGCACGCGGCTGGAGATGGAGCTCACCGTGGAGCACAGGCGCCGGCGCTGCGCCGCGCGGGCCGTGCAAAGGCCCTTTTTCGACCCCCCGCGCAAGCGCGCCTAGCGGCGCTCCATGCCTTCCGGCTACGACGCGATCGTGATCGGCGCCGGCCACAACGGCCTGGTGTGCGCGGCGTACCTCGCGCGCGCGCGCAGGCGGGTCCTGGTGCTCGAGCGCCGCGAGCGCGTCGGCGGCGCGGCGGTCACCGAGGAAGTCTGCGCCGGCTTCCGGTTCCCCGTCTACTCGTACGTGGTGAGCCTGCTGCGGCCCGAGATCATCCGCGAGCTCGAGCTCGCCCGCCACGGCCTGCAGATCCTGCCGCTCGAATCCACGCTCACGCCGCTCCCCGACGGCGACCACCTCGCGCAGTGGAGCGACCCGGACCAGAACCGCCGCGCGCTCGCGCGCCACTCGCCGCGCGACGCCGAGGCCTACGAGGAGTTCGGCCGCTTGATGCACCAGATGGCGCGCGCCGTGAGGCCGCTGCTCGGCATGGCGCCCCCCGACCCGGCATCGCTCGATCCGCGCGAGCTGATCGGGCTCGCGCGGCTTGGCGTGCACCTGCGCGGGCTCGAAGCCGGGCAGTTTCACGCGCTCTGCCGGCTGCTCACCACGAGCGCCGCGGACTACCTCGACCAGTGGTTCGAGAGCGAGGCGCTCAAGGCCACCAAGTCGGCGAGCGGCATCATCGGCACGCTCGCCGGCCCACGCTCGCCGGGAACCGCCTATGTGCTGCTGCACCACTACATGGGCGAGCTGGACGGCGTGTTCCGCGCCTGGGGCTTCGCGCGCGGCGGCAACGGCGCGGTGAGCGAGGCGATCGCCGCCGCGGCGCGTGCCCGCGGTGCGGAGATCCGGACCCGCGCCGAGGTGGCGAAGGTGCAGATGCGCAACGGGCGCGCCGCTGGCGTCGTCCTGGCGAGCGGCGAAGAGATCGGCGCGCCGCTGGTCGTCTCAAACGCCGATGCGCGCCGCACGTTCCTCGAGCTGGTCGGCGCCGAGCACCTGCCCGCGGAATTCGCCGACGCGATCCGCCGCCTCAGGTTCCGCGGCTCCTCGGGCAAGGTGAACCTCGCGCTCGCGGAGCTGCCGCGCTTTCGCTGCCTGCCGGAGGGCGGGCCGCTGCTGCGCGGCGCGATCTCGGTGAGCCCCAGCGTCGAGTACCTCGAGCGCGCCTACGACGAGGCCAAGTACGGCGAGTTCTCGCGCCGCCCCTACCTCGACATCCTCATCCCGTCGCTGCTCGACCCGGGGCTGGCGCCGCCCGGCAGGCACGTCATGTCGATCTTCGTGCAGCACGCGCCGTATCACCTGAATGGCGGCTGGTCCGGCACGCGGCGCGAGGCCTTCGGCGACACCGTGATCGAGACGCTCGCCGAGTACGCGCCCAACCTGAAGGGCGCGGTCCTGCACCGGCAGGTGATCACGCCCGCGGACATCGAGCGCACCGTCGGGCTCACCGAGGGCAACATCTTCCAGGGCGAGCTTTCGCTGCAGCAGATGTTTTTCCTGCGGCCCACGCCCGGCTGGGCGAAGTACCGCACACCGGTCAAGGGGCTCTTCCAATGCGGCGCCGGCACGCACCCGGGCGGCGGCGTCATGGGCGCCCCGGGACGCAACGCGGCGCGTGCCATCCTGGGAAACCGGGCATGAGCGCGCGCGCGATCGTGATCGGCGCGGGCGCCAACGAGCTGGTCGCCGCACACCTACTCGCCCTCGCCGGACACCAAGTGCTCGTCATCGAGGCGCGAAGGGGCGCCGGGGCCGGACCCGGCTGGGTGCCGCCGGGGATCGCGCGGGCACTCGGACTCGAGCGTTCCGGCTTGACCGTCGAGCACCCGGACCCGTGGATCGCGGCGCCGCTGCCGGCGGGCGGAAGGCTCGAGCTGTGGCGGGACATGGCGCGCTCGGTCGAAGCGATCCGCCGCCTGAGCCCGAAGGACGCGGCCGCATGGCCCGAGTTCTGCGCACGCATGGCACCACTTGCGCGCTGGCTCGGGGAGCTCTACTGCGCTGCACCCCCCCAGCCCCTGAGCCTGGGTTTCGCCCTGCGCGCGCGGCGGCTCGGGCGCCAGGGCATCGAGGACCTGCTGCGCCTCGCCCCGATGCCGGTGGCGGATCTGCTCGATGACTGGTTCGAGAGCGATACGCTCAAGGGCCTGCTCGGAGCAGCAGGGGTCATGCACCTGCACCAGGGACCGCGCGCCGGCGGCACCGCGTTCGTTTTTCTGCACCATCACGTCGGCAGCCCGGAAGGGGTCTTCAGGCCGCCGCGTGCGAACCTCGCGCAGGTGCTGGCGGATCAGCCGGGCATCGAGCTTCGCAGGGACGCGCAAGTGGCGCAGATCGCAGTGCGGGACGGGCGCGTGCGCGGCGTGGTGCTCGCGGGCGGCGAAGAGATCGGAGCCTCGCTGGTCCTCTCCGGCGCCGACCCGCGGCGCACGCTGCTCGCGCTGGTGGAACCTGTCTGGCTCGATCCGGACTTCGCACGCGCGCTGCGCCACGTCCGCTGCCGCGGCGTCGCCGCCCGCGTCGAGCTGGCCGTGGACCGCGCGCCGGGTTTCGAGACGCTCTGCATCGCGCCCTCGCTTGACTATCTCGAGCGCGCCCATGACGACGCCAAGTACGGCGGCGTGTCGCGCGAACCCTTCCTCGAGGCACGCAGCGAAGGATCGCGGGTCGAAGTGCACGTGCAATACGCGCCGCACGCAGCGGCCGCCGGCGGGCTGGGCGAGCTTGTGCGGCAGTCGCTCGCGCCCCACGTGAACGGCGCCGCCGTCAAGGTCGAGCGCGTGCTCGTGCCGCGGGACCTCGAAGCGGCCGAGGGCTGGCCCGAGGGCCAGCCGTACCACCTCGAGCTGGCCCTTGACCAGGCAGTCTGGATGCGTCCGCTGCCCGGCTGGGCGCGGTATCGCACGCCGATCACGGGACTGTACCTGTGTGGGCCGGGGACGCATCCGGGCGGCGGGATCTCCGGCGCGGCCGGGGCGAACGCCGCGCGGGCGGTCCTGAACGACCTCGGGCGGCGACGGGCGGCTTGATCGCCGGGGTTGACCTTCCTCGTACTCGAGGCAATCGTGCGCGCGCTCGAGCACCTTGCGGGTCATTGCCACGGCGACGAGCGTCCGGAATGCCCGATCCTCGAAGGGATCGAACGCGGCGCGGAAGGGAACTTGCGCCAAGGGTCTTTGTCTCGCAGACGAGGGCGCGCCGCATCTGCTTGAGGAGCGCGACCGTATGCTAGGATTCAAACGGTGAGCCGCCTTGCGAAGATCCTGATCGTGGTGCTTGCGCTCGCGGCGCTGCCGCTGCGCGGCTACGCCGCGATCGCGATCGGGATGTGCGAGCAGCATCACGGCGTGCCCGTCGCGTCGCAGGGCTCGCAGCACGAAGCCGCGGCGCACGAAGCGCACGGCCAGCCGGCGCAGGGAGAGGACGGTACGTCGCCGCTCGCGCCCGCCTGCAACCTGTGCTCAGGCTGCTGCGTCGGCAGCCCGGTGGCGCCGGATGACCCGCGCCCGGTCGCGGCAGCGCCGGCGACCGCGCACCGCATTCCCTTTCTCGACCAGCCCTTCGCGGGCGTCGTCGCAGACCCGCTCGATCCGCCGCCTCTCGCTCGCGCGCGCTGACCGGTAGGGCCCCGCGCGCGTTTGGCGCGGGTTCAGCCACCACGCAGAGAGCGAGAAATGAAGCTGAATGTTGCAGTCTTCGCGCTTGCGGCGTTTGCCGCCGCAGGCGCAGCGAGCGCGCAGAGCGAGCGCCGCGGCGGTCCCGCCGATGCGAGCGCGCGCGTGCCGGCGTTCCGGTACGAATCCGCTTTCGCCGGCTACCGCGCCTCGCCAGAGGAGAAAGCGGTTCCGTGGCGCGAGGCGAACGAGGAAGTCCGGCGGCCCGGCGGTCATGTCGGCCATGTGCCGGGCTTGTTGCCACCTGGCCAGGCCGCGCCGCCCGCCGCGACCGCGCCCGCCGCATCGCCGCGGTCCGGGCACGCCACGCACGGCGCCCGCAAATGAACGCGCGGCCGATGTTGGCCGTGCTTGCGGCCACGACCCTTTCGGGCTGCGCGAGCTTCAGTCCCGACGGCGGCTTCGGGGCGATCGAGAGCGCGGTGCGCGAACGCACCGGGCGCGATGCGAAGTGGGTGCGAACGGAAGACGACGCGAACTCGGTGCGCGCGCGCGTGAAGGAGCTGCTTGCGCAGCCCCTGAGCGGCGATACGGCGGCGCAGGTCGCGCTGCTCAACAATCCCGGCCTCCAGGCCGCTTATGCGGAAATGGGGATCGCGGAGGCCGAGCTCGTGCAGGCGAGCCGCTGGAGCGGGCCCAAGCTCTCGTTCGCGCGCCTGCGGCGCGGCGACGGGACCGAGTACGAGCGCAGCGTCTTTTTCGACATTCTCGGGCTGATCTCGATTCCGCTCTCCACGCGGGCGCAGGAAAAACGCTTCGCCTCGGCACAGATGCGCGCGTCGGCCGAGGCGCTGCGCGTCGCGCTGGAGGCGCGCAAGGCCTGGTTCGCCGCGGTCTCGGCCGCCGAGGCTGCGCGCTACATGGAGCAGGTGAAGGACGCAGCGCAGGCGAGCGCGGAGCTTGCGCGCCGCATGGCGGCGGTGGGCAACTGGCCGAAGATGAATCACGCGCGCGAGCAGGCTTTCTACGCCGAGGCAGTTGCGCAGCTCGCGCGCGCGCGCCACGCCAGCGTCGCGGCACGGGAGCGGCTGACGCGCCTCATGGGCCTGTGGGGCGAGCAGGCTGTCGCTTACCGGCTGCCCGAGCGCCTGCCGGATCTGCCGAAGGCGGTGCGCGACGCGCCCGACCTCGAGGCGCAGGCGCTCGCCCAGCGCCTGGACGTGCAGGCGGCGCGGCGCGATAGCGAGTCGCTCGCCGCGTCGCTCGGCATGACCCGGGCGACGCGCTTCGTGGATCTGCTCGAGCTCGGCTTTCATCGCAACTCCGAGTCGCCGAGACCGCTGCAGCGCGGCTGGGAGGCCGAGCTCCGCATCCCGATCTTCGACTTCGGCGCCGCGCGCGCCACGCGTGCCGAGCACCTGTACCTGCAGTCGGTGCAGCGCACCATGGACATCGCGATCCAGGCGCGTTCGGAAGTGCGCGAGGCCTACAACGCCTACCGCACCGCGTTCGACCTCGCGCAGCACTACCGCGACGAGATCGTGCCGCTCCGCGCACGAATCTCGGAGGAGGTACTGCTGCGCTACAACGGGATGCTGCTGAGCGTGTTCGAGCTGCTCGCCGATGCGCGCGAGCGGGTCGGCGCCGTGGGCGCCTATATCGACGCGCTGCGCGGCTTCTGGATCGCCGAGTCGGACCTGCAGGCGGCGCTCACCGGCATGTCGCCGGGCGCGATGGGCGCCGTTCGGCCGGCAGCGATGCCGGCGGCGGCTGCGGCCGCCGAGCACTGAGAGGGAGGAGATCCCCTATGACGACCCGCAGACAGTTTCTGCGCACCTCAGCGGCCAGCCTCTTCGGTGCCGCCCTGGTTTCGCGCGCGCAAGCGGCCTCGCTTCCGGAGGCCCCGACTCAGGCCCAGCCCCGCATGGCGCCGCCGCTCGTGCCGCCGAACGGCAGGCCGTACCACCCGGTGGCAACGCTGAATGGCTGGACGCTCCCGTGGCGGATGAGGAACGGCTGGAAGGAGTTCCATCTGGTTGCCGAGCCCGTGGTGCGCGAGCTCGCCCCCGGCATGAAAGCGAACCTGTGGGGCTACAACGGCCAGAGTCCAGGTCCGACGATCGAGTGCGTGGAGGGCGACCGCGTGAGGATCTTCGTCACCAACAGACTGCCCGAGCACACCACCATCCACTGGCATGGCGTGCTGCTGCCGAACGGCATGGACGGCGTGGGGGGGCTCACGCAGCCGCAGATCCCGCCGGGCAAGACCTATGTCTACGAGTTCGAGATGAAGAAGTCGGGTACTTTCATGTACCACCCGCACGCCGACGAAATGGTGCAGATGGCGATGGGCATGATGGGCTCGCTCGTCGTGCACCCGAAGAATCCCGGGTTCATGAAGGTGGACCGCGACTTCGTGCTCCTGCTGAACGCCTTCGACATCGACCCGGGCAGCTACACCCCGCGCGTGAGCACCATGCTCGACTTCAACCTCTGGTGCATGAACTCGCGCGTCTTCCCGGGGATCGATCACCTGGCGGTGAGGAAGGGCGACCGGGTGCGCGTTCGCATGGGCAATCTCACCATGACCAACCACCCGATCCACCTGCACGGCTACGAGTTCGAGGTGGCCGGCACCGACGGCGGCTGGGTGCCGAAGGCGGCGCGCTGGCCGGAGGTCACCGCCGACATCGCCATCGGCCAGATGCGTGCCATCGAGTTCACCGCGAACGAGCCCGGCGACTGGGCCTTCCACTGCCACAAGTCGCACCACACCATGAACGCGATGGGCCACGGCGTGCCGACGATGATCGGCGTGGACCATCGCGAGGTGGCGGCGAAGATCCTCAAGCTCGTGCCGGACTACATGGTGATGGGCGCGCGCGGCATGGCCGACATGGGCGAGATGGAGATGCCGCTGCCGGACAACACGCTGCCGATGATGACCGGCGCCGGGCCCTTCGGCCCGATCGAGATGGGCGGCATGTTCACCGTGGTCAAGGTGAGGGAAGGCCTTGCGCGCGACGACTACAAGGATCCGGGCTGGTACAAGCACCCGGAGGGCACGGTCGCGTACGAGTGGACTGGGGCGCCCGTTGCGGCCGAGCGCGCAGCGCCTGCGCCGGCGGGCGGGCCGGCACTGAAGGCGCGCAAGCCCGGCGCGCACTCTCACCACTGAGGCCCGCACCCGGCTTCGTGTCACGACATCAACGAGGGCGCTATGCGTCGAATCTTGATTATCTTTTTGCTGCCGGTCGCGCTGCCGGCCTATGCCGAGGACACGCTGCGCGATGCGGTCGAGCGCGCCTGGGCGCGGCAACCCGCCGCGCATGCTCAGCCGGCACGAACCGAGGAATTCGCGGCAAAGGGCGACGCTGCGCAATCCCTCTTTCCCGAGCCTCCGAGCTTAAGTATCAGCAACCGCGACGACCGCCTCCACCGTAACGAAGGGGCGCGCGAGCTGGAAGTGGGGATCGCGCTGCCACTATGGCTGCCGGGCGAAAAGGCGCGGCTGACCTCGATCGTCAATGCCGAACGGAACCAGTACGAAACGGGCCTGACCGCAGCGAAGCTCAGGATCGCCGGCGAGGTGCGCGATGCCTACTGGCAGGTGCGGCTCGCCGGGAACGAACTCGCGCTGGCGCGGCGCAAGGCGCAGGAAGCGGCGATTCTCGCGGCCGATGTCGAGCGCCGCGTCACGGTCGGCGACCTGGCGCGCGTCGATCTCAACCAGGCGCAGGCGGCGGAACGGCTGGCGCGCGCGGCGCTGACCGAAGCCGAGATCAAAGAATTCAAGGCGCGACAGGCGTTTGCGGTGCTGACCGGCATGGATACGTTGCCGGCGACGGAAGAAAGCATGGCACCGGCCGGTTCCGCCCTCGACGATCATCCCGTGCTCGCGCCCCTGCAGCGCGCCGTGGTGACAACTCAAGCCAAACTTGCGCAGGCGACGCAAAGCCTGCGCAACAATCCGGAGCTTGAGCTTGGCCTGCGGCGCGAACGCGGCTCGTTCGAGGAACCCTACGCCAATTCCCTCCAGATGCGTTTCCGGCTGCCGTTCGCGACCGATGCGCGCAACCGGCCGCGCATCGCCGCTGCCAACGCGGAGCTGATCGAAGCGCAGGCCGCCTACGGCATCGAGCGCGCCAGGGTCGCGGCCGAGGTCGGGGCGGCGCAGCGCGAGCTGGAACAGGCGCGTACCGTAGTGCAACTGACCGAAACGCGCTTCACGCTCGCCGCCGATACCCAACGCCTGCTGGCCAAGGCCTTCGCGCTGGGAGAGGTCGATCTGTTTACGCGCTTGCGCGCCGAAAACGAGCGCTTCGAGGCGGAACTCAATTTCACGCGCGCCAGGCTCGAAGCGGCGCGCGCCATCTCGCGCCTGAACCAGGCTTTAGGAGCACTGCCATGAAGTGGTTTGCCCGATTGATGCTGCTCATGCTGCCCGCAACCGGCATCGCGGACGAAGGCCATGATAAACCCGGTCCGGCGCCCGAGGCATCCGCGGCCCTCGCGCCGCGCATCGAGGCGCAATCGGAGGCCCTGGAGCTGGTCGCGGTGCTCGATGGCGGCAAGCTCACGATCTATCTCGACCGCTTCGCCAGCAACGAGCCGGTGCCGAACGCCAAGATCGAGATCGAAGGCGGCGCCTACAAGGCCGTCGCGCAACCGGGCGGCGACAGCGCATACACCGCGCCGGCGGGCGCACTGGCGAAACCCGGCCGCTATCCGCTGGTGTTCACGGTCCAAGCCGGTGATCTCTCGGACTTGCTGAACGGCACGCTCACCGTTGCGCAGCCCGCCGCTGCGCCAGCTCACGGGGGCGACTGGGCGGAATGGCTGGCGTGGACCGGGGGCGGCGTAATCGTGGTCTTCGGCGTCGTCTGGCTGCTGCTGCGCCGCGGTCTGAGATCTCGCGCTGCGGCCGCCGCGCTGGCAATCGCGGTTGCGGCGCTGCTCGTTTTCGGCGGCACGCCCACGGCGGTATTCGCCGACGAAGGCCATGACAAAACCGGCGACAAAAAGGGCGCCGGCAAAGCAGGCGGGGCGGCACCGGGCTACGCGGACGGCGACCGTTCCAGCGCACGCCGGCTTGCCGACGGCGGTGTTTTCATGCCGAAACCGGTTCAGCGCCTGCTCGGCATCCGCACGATCGTGGCGGAAATGCGCGATCTCGCCCGCAGCATCGAGCTGAACGGCCGCGTGATCGCGGACCCCAACGCCGGCGGCCGCGTCCAGGCGAGCCAGTCCGGGCGCATCGAGCCGGGGCCGCGGGGACTCCCCACCCTCGGCCACAAAGTAAGCAAGGGCGACGTGCTCGCCTACCTCAAGCCCGTCGCCAACGCCATCGAGCTCGGCAACCAGCGCGCGCAGCTGGCGGAAATCACCTCGCAGCATGCGCTCGCGGGCAAGAAGCTGACCCGCCTCGAGGCGCTCGAAGGCAGCGTGCCGCAGAAGGAGATCGACGCAGTGCGCGCGGAGCTCGCCAGCCTCGCGCAGAGAAAGGCCGCGGTCGGCGCCAGCCTCAGCAATCGGGAAGCGCTGATCGCTCCCGTTTCCGGCGTGATCAGCGCGGCGACCGCGGTCACCGGGCAGGTGGTCGAGGCGCGCGAGGTGCTGTTCGAGATCATCGACCCGCAGCGCCTGATGGTCGAGGCGCTCGCCTATGACGCGGCGCTCATCGCCGACATCGCCGGCGCGAGCGGCGCACTGCCCGGCGGCGGCTCGCTGCCGCTTGCCTTCATCGGCGGCGCCCAGCAATTGCGCGAACAGGCGCTGCCGCTGCTGTTTCGCATCAAGCCGCCGCTGCCGCCGCTGGCGGTCGGGCAACCGCTCAAGGTGGTCGCGCAGACCCGGCAGACGATCAAGGGCGTGGCGGTGCCGCTCGCCGCGCTCTCGAAAAACAGCACCGGCGACAACGTGGTATGGGTGCACGCGGGCGCCGAAACATTCCTCGCCAGGAAGGTGCGCTTCCAGGCGCTCGACGGCGCCAACGCCGCGCTGAACGAAGGCATCGCCGCCGGGGAGCGGATCGTTACCGCCGGCGCGGCGGCGCTGGCCCAAGTGCGCTGACCGAGCCGCCATGTTCAACCTGCTCATCGACACGAGCCTCAGGCAGCGCCTGCTGGTGCTGACGCTGTCGCTGGTGCTCATCTTCTACGGCGGCCTCGTCATCAGGCAGATGCCGGTGGACCTATTCCCCGATCTCAACAAGCCGACCGTCACCCTGCTCACCGAGGCCGGCGGCACGGCGCCGGAGGAGGTCGAGCAACTGGTCACCTTCCCGATCGAGACCGCGATGAACGGCATGCCGGGCGTGACGCGCGTGCGTTCGGTGTCGGGCATCGGGCTGTCGGTCATTTTCGTCGAGTTCGACTGGGGCACCGACATCTTCCGCAACCGCCAGCAGGTCGCCGAGCGGCTGTCGCTGGTGCGGGAGCAGGTGCCCGAGGGCGTCGCGCCGCAGATGGGTCCGATCGCCTCGATCATGGGCGAGATCATGCTGATCGCGCTGCCCGCCGACCCCGCGCAGGTGAACCCGATGCAGGTGCGCGAGTACGCGGACTGGGTGATGCGCCCGCGCCTGCTCACCATTCCCGGCATCGCGCAGGTGATCCCAATCGGCGGCGAAGTCAAGCAGTACCGCGTCGAGCCCGACCCGGCGCGATTGCAGTTGCTGGGCGTTTCGCTGGAGCAGCTCGAAGGTGCGCTGAAAAACTATGCCGCCAACACCAGCGGGGGATTCCTGGAACTGAGCGCGCGCGAGTATCTGATCCGCAACATCGGGCGCACCTCGCGGCTGGCCGATTTGCAGGACCTCGCCATCACCAGCAAGAACAACCAGCCGATCCTGCTCAAGCAGTTCGCCGAGGTAAGATTCGCGGCAGCCGTAAAGCGCGGCGACGCGAGCTACAACGCGAAACCCGCGGTGATCCTCTCGGTGCAGAAGCAACCCGCCGCGGATACGGTGAAGCTCACCCGCGAGATCGAGGAGGCGCTGGCGGTCCTCGGCAAATCCCTGCCCGCGGGCATGGCCACGCCGCAAATCGTTTTCAAGCAGGCCAATTTCATCCAGGCCTCGATCACCAACGTCGAGGAAGCGCTGCGCGACGGCGCGCTCATGGTGGTCGCGGTCCTGTTCCTGTTTCTGCTCAACGTCCGCACCACGCTGATCGCTCTCGCCGCGATCCCGATGTCGATCCTCATCACCGCGCTCACGTTCAAGCTCTTGGGGCTCTCGATCAACACCATGACGCTGGGCGGGCTCGCGATCGCGATCGGCGTGCTGGTGGACAACGCGATCGTCGGGCTGGAGAACATCCTGCGCCGCTTGAAGCGCAACGTCGCCGATGGGGCGTTCAAGCCGGCGCTGGAAGTGGTCGCCGCCGCCGCCAAGGAAGTGCTGGCCGGGATTATCTACGCCACCGTCATCATCGTGCTGGTGGCCGTGCCGCTGTTCGCGCTCTCCGGCATCGAGGGGCGCCTGTTCGCGCCGCTCGGCGTGGCGTTCATCGTGTCGATCCTCGCCAGCATGCTGGTGGCGGTGACGCTCACGCCGGTGCTGTGCTACTACCTGCTCGCCGCAGGTACCGGCACGGCGCAGAGCGACGCCAAGGTCCCGTGGTGGTCGCCGCGCTTCAATCTGCGCGCGAAGGAAGAATACAGCCCGCTCGTGAGAAAGCTCAAGGAGTGGGACACCCGCCTCCTGTACTGGTCGTTCGACCACGCCAGGCTGCTGCTGGCGCTGGCGCTCGCGGCGGTGCTGCTCGCAGCCGCGGCGGTGCCGTTCTTTCCGCGCGCGTTCCTGCCGGCGTTCAACGAGGGCACGCTCGCCATCAACCTGCTGCTCAACCCGGGCACCTCGCTTGCCGAATCGAACCGCATCGGCACCCAGGCCGAGCGGTTGATCGCGCAGGTGCCGGAAGTCATCCACGTCGGGCGCCGTACCGGGCGTGCGGAAATGGACGAGCACGCGGAAGGCGTGCACTACACCGAGATGGACGTCGATCTCAAGCGTTCCGAACGCAGTCGCGAGACCATCCTGCAGGACATCCGCAATCGGCTCGCCGTGCTGCCGGCGGTGGTCAACGTCGGGCAGCCGATTTCGCACCGCCTCGATCACATCCTGTCCGGCGTGCGCGCGCAGATCGCGCTCAAGATCTACGGCGAGGACCTCGACACGCTGCGCGGCCTGGCGGCACAGCTGCGCGACCGGTTGGCAACGATCCCCGGGGTCACCGACCTGCAGATCGAAAAAGCGGTGCTGATCCCGCAGCTCAAGGTGCGCATCGATTACGACCAGGCAGCGCGTTACGGGGCCGCACCGCCCGCGGTGTCGAAGGCGCTCGAGACGCTGCTCGGCGGCGAGAAAGTCGCCCAGGTGATCGAAGGCAGCCGCCGCTTCGATCTGGTCGTGCGCCTGCCGGACGAAGCGCGCGGGCAGCAGGCGATGCCGCGGCTGCTGATCGAAACGCCCGGGGGCAGAGTGCCGCTGTCACAGATCGCCGAGATCGAGGATGGAGAGGGCCCGAACCAGATCTCGCGCGACAACACCCGCCGGCGCATCGCGCTTTCCGCCAATTCCGACGGCAGCGATCTCTCCGGCATCGTGGCGCGCATCCGCGCCGAGCTTGCAAGCAACCCGTTGCCCGCCGGCTACTTCACCAGCATCGAAGGCCAGTTCCAGGCGCAGGAAGAAGCAACGCGCCTGCTCGTGCTGCTGTCGATCATGCTGGCGCTGCTCATTTTCATCGTGCTCTACACCCGCTACCGCTCGAGCGCGCTTTCGCTCATGATCATGGGCAACATCCCGCTGGCGCTGGTCGGAAGCATCGCGGCGCTCGCGATTTCCGGCCAGCCGCTCTCGGTCGCCTCGACGATCGGCTTCATCACGGTCGCCGGCGTCAGCATCAGAAACGGCATCCTGAAAGTGAGCCACTACATCAACCTGTGCGCGTTCGAGGGCGAAAAATTCGACAGGGCGATGGTGGTGCGCGGCTCGCTCGAGCGGCTGACGCCGGTGTTCATGACCGCGCTGGTGGCGGCGTTCGCGCTCGTGCCGCTGCTGCTCGCCGCGGACGCGCCGGGAACGGAGATTCTGCATCCGGTGGCGGTGGTGATTTTCGGCGGGCTGGTCAGTTCCACCATCCTCGACACCATCATCACGCCGGTGATGTTCTGGTTGTGGGGCGAAAAACCGCTCAACCGATTGCTCGACGAACATGCAAAGCAAGCCTTTTGAAACCGCCTTGCCCGATGAATCCACCTGAATCCCGGAAAGGAGATTACTCGTGAAACGGATCAACGCCGTTGTTCTTGCCGCCGTCTTGTCTGCTTGTTCGGTTTCCGCCAGCGCAGACGAACCCGCGATCGGACCGAACGGTGGCCAGGTCAAGGACGCCGGGAAATATCATCTGGAGCTGGTCGTCAAGGATGCCGCGCTGGCGGTGTATGTGGCCTCCAAAAAGGACGCGAAAGTAGCAACCAAGGGCGCGACCGGCAGCGCGACCGTGCTGGCGGCCAAAGTCACTTCAAACGTCAAGCTTGAGCCGAGCGGCGAAAATGCGCTCGCGGGCAGCGGCAGCTTCCAGCCGGCGCCGGACATGAAGGTCGTGGTATCGGTCACGCTGCCGGGCCAGTCGCCGATCCAGGCGCGCTTCACGCCGCTCGAGAAACCGAAACCTTCAGCCAAAGCAGCTGCCAAATGATGGCGCAACAGACGAGATTCGAATGAAACAACCGACCGCACTTCTTGCGGCGTTCGCCCTCGCTGCGGCCGTGCCTGCAGATGCCCAGAGCCAATCAGACCACTCCGCCCACCATGCCGCCGGCCCGCAGGTCGCGCAGGCCGGGCAGCAACTCGCCGACGGCGAGGTGCGCAAGGTGGACAAGGATGCCAAGAAGATCACCCTCAAACACGGCCCGATCCCGAACCTCGACATGCCGGCGATGACGATGGTGTTCCAGGTGAAGGACCCGGCGCTGCTCGATCAGGTGAAGCCCGGCGACAGGGTGAGGTTCCAGGCCGAGAAGCTGGGCGGCGCCTTCACCGTGACCAGGATCGAGCAGGCGAAGTAGACACGCGAAGACGGGCTTCATGAAGCGGATTCCGCTCATCGCCGGGCTGCTCGTGATCGCATCCGCGTCGGCCGACGAGGGGACGATCCGTCGCGTCCTCGGCCCGAAGCTGGCCGAGGGCAAGATCATCTCGATTCAGAGGCTGCCTTACGGCGGGCTCTACGAGGTGACGGTCCAGCGCGGCACGGGCCATACGCTCGTCTATACCGACGAATCCGCCAAGCTGGTCGTCATAGGCAGGGTGATCGAAACGGCGAGCGACCGCGATCTCACCGCGGAGCGCCTGCGCGCGCTTTCGTCGATCGAGTGGGGCAGCTTGCCCTTCGACCGGGCGATCACCATGAAGCGCGGCAGCGGCCGCCGGGAGGTCGCGATCTTCTCCGACCCGAACTGCCCGTACTGCGAGCGCTTCGAGCGGGACCTCGCGCGCCTGGACGACATCACCGTGCACATCTTCATCTATCCCGTGGTGCGGCCGGATTCGGTGCGCCAGGTGAAGGCGGTATGGTGTTCGCAGGACCGCGTCAAGGCGTGGAACGATCTGATGTTCAGGCGCATCGAGCCGCAGGCGAAGCCCGATTGCGCGACGCCGGTGGACGAGCTGCTCGCGCTCGGCCGGCGGCTGGGGGCCAACGTCACGCCGACGTGGTTCCTGCGCAACGGCCAGCGCTCCACGGGCGCGATGGGGATGGCGGAGTTCGTGCCGCTGCTCGATGCCGCGACCGCCGCCGCCGAACCCGGTCGCCCGGCGCGCGGTGCCCGGTGAGAGCCGCAGGGCGACGCTGAGGAGGCTCGAATGAACCAGGAAATGACGCAAGCAGGCCAGGTGGGCTCCCCTGCGCCGCGCGCCCTCGTTGCGCGCTGGCTGGACTGGATCTGGGCCGTGCTGATCGTCGGCGGAGCGGCATTCGCGTTCCACCGCTACGAGGCCTACATGGACGGCTACGAGCAGGCGATCCTCGCCGGCTCGGCCGCATCGCTCATCGGGTTGGGCTGGACCTGGCGGCCGGTCCAGGCGCTCGCCGCAGCGTCCGCCGCGCTCGGCCTGTACTCGATATCGCTCTATCGGGGCGAGCTGGCGCGCGCCGACGAAGTTCTTCTGCTCAAGTACCTGATCTCCAGCCAGTCGGCGATCCTGTGGATGTGCGGTCTCTTTCTTCTCGCGACCGTTGTCTACTGGATCGGACTTGGCGCGCGATCGATGAGGCTGCTCGGCGCCGGGACCTGGCTCACGTGGTCGGCCACCGCGCTGGGGTTCGTCGGTCTTTTCGTGCGTTGGTATGAGTCGTATCTCGTCGGGCCCGACATCGGTCACATCCCGGTGAGCAATCTCTACGAGGTATTCGTGCTCTTCGCGCTCGTCACTGCGCTGTTCCATCTCTACTACCAGCAGCGCTACGCCGCGCCCCAGCTCGGCGCGTTCGTGCTGCTGGCGGTGAGCGGGTCGGTGGGGTTTCTGCTCTGGTACACATTCGCGCGCGAAGCACACGTGATTCAGCCGCTCGTGCCCGCGCTGCAGTCTTGGTGGATGAAGATCCACGTACCGGCCAATTTCGTGGGGTACGGGACGTTCGCGCTCGCCGCCATGCTGGGCGTGGCGTATCTGCTCGCCGGGCGCGGCGTGCTCGCTGACCGGCTCCCCGCGCTCGAAGTCCTGGACGACGTCATGTACCGGGCGATTGCGGTCGGGTTCGCTTTCTTCACCGTCGCCACCATTCTCGGTGCGCTCTGGGCAGGCGAGGCCTGGGGCACCTACTGGCAGTGGGATCCGAAGGAGACCTGGGCGGCGATCGTATGGCTCAACTACGCCGCCTGGCTGCATATGCGCATGCTCAAGGGCATGCGAGGTCCGGTCCTCGCCTGGTGGGCGATCGCGGGGCTTCTCGTCACGCTGTTCGCGTTTCTGGGGGTCAACATGTTCCTCTCGGGGCTGCACTCGTATGGCGCGCTGTGAATCGCGGCAGCGGCCGCTGCTGATCCCGCTCGTGATCGCCGCCGCTTTGAGCGCGCTCGCCGCGCCGGCACAGGGCAACTCTGCCGCCTCCGGCGCGGAGTCCCAGCTGCAGCACGCGCTCGAAAGGCTCGGCCGCGGCGAGGTGAACGCCGCGCTGGGCGAGCTCGACTCGCTGCTCGCGCGCTACCCGAACTTCCGCCTCGCGCACCTCGTGCGGGGCGACTTGCTGCTCGCCCGCGCCGGGCGGCAGATTTCCGCCCTGGGCAACACCGGCCACGCGGCGACCGGTCGGCTCGAGGAGCTGCGCGCGGAGGCGCTCGCGCGCTTGCGGGCGAGCAGGGAGCGCCCCAACGGAGAGCTGCTGCCGCGCTACTTCCTGCGCCTCGATCCGGCGCACCGGCACGCGATCCTGGTGGATGCGAGCCGCTCGCGGATCTACCTCTACGAGAATACGGGCGGCGTGCCTCGGCTCGTGCTGGACTACTACACTACGCTGGGCAAGGGCGGCATCGCGAAGCAACGCGAAGGGGATCAGAAAACCCCGATCGGCGTCTATCACGTGACCTCGCAGATCCGGGATCGAAAGCTCCCGGACCTGTACGGCTGGGGCGCGCTGCCGATCAGCTACCCGAACGAGTGGGATCGCCTCGCGGGACGCACCGGCTACGGCATCTGGATCCACGGCGTGCCGTCGGACACGTACGCGCGCGCGCCGCTTGCGAGCGACGGCTGCGTCGCGCTCGCCAATCCGGAGCTCGAAGAGCTCGCCGCCCGGGTACAGCCGGGCAACACCGCGGTCATCATCGCCGAGCGGATCGAGTGGGTCGGCGCCGAAGCCCTGCGCGCCGAGCGCGAGGCGTTCCTCGCCCAGCTCGAGACGTGGCGCGCCGACTGGGAAAGCCGGGACACGGAGCGCTACCTGGGCCATTACGCGCAGAGCTTCCGCTCGAGCGACATGGATCTTGCAGCATGGCGCACCCACAAGCGGCGGGTCAACGCAGGCAAGGCCTGGATCAAGGTAGCGCTCGAGAACATGAGCGCGCTGCGCAGCCCTGGCGCGCAGCCGCTGATCGCGGTCACGTTCGACCAGGACTACCGCTCGAGCAACCTGTCGCAGCGCACGCGCAAGCGCCAGTACTGGGTGATGGAGAGAGGGCGCTGGAAGATCGCCTACGAGGCGCCCGCCGGCGCGGCGCGGCTCGTCCTGCCGGAGTCGTTTCCACGGGGCTGACGGACATGGAGCACCAGCATCCGCATAGCCACGATGCGCACCATGCGCATTGCGCGCATGGGGCCGCTCGGGGCGAAGCAGCGCACGCGACCCTACCGGCTCGGCAGCGGGGCGCGGCTGGAGCGCAGGAATGGACCTGCCCGATGCACCCGCAGGTCGTGCGCCCCGCGCCTGGCTTCTGCCCGCTCTGCGGCATGGCGCTCGAGCCGCGCGTGCCGGCCGAGGAGCTGGAGAAAGCCGAGGTCGCGAAGGTCGCGCTGCGCTTCTGGGTGAGCCTCGCGCTCAGCGCGCCGATCGTCGTTCTGGCGATGGTGGTCCCGCATCTCGGGGGCCACGTGTACACGCCGGCCGCGCTGCGCTGGGGGACGTTCGCGCAGCTCGCGCTCGCCACCCCGGTGGTGCTGTGGGCATGCGCCTCCTACTTCGCGCGCGGCTGGGCCGGCGCCCGGAGCGGCAACCCCAACATGTACACGCTGATCGGCCTCGGGGTCGGAGTCGCCTACGCCTACAGCGTGGTGGCAGCGCTCGCTCCCGGGATCTTCCCGCCGTCGTTTCGCACTGCGGGCGGCCGGGTCGAGGTGTACTTCGAGGCTGCGGCCGTGATCGTCACTCTGGTGCTGCTGGGCGAAGTGCTCGAGCTGCGCGCTCGCGGACGCACCGGCGCCGCGATCCGCGAGCTGCTCGGCCTCGCGCCCAAGACCGCGCGCCGCGTCGCCGCCGATGGAGCGGAGGAGGATGTGCCGCTCGATGCGGTCAAGGTCGGCGACCGGTTGCGCGTGCGGCCGGGCGAGAAAGTGCCGGTGGACGGGCGCGTGCTCGAAGGCTCGAGCGCGGTGGACGAGTCCATGATCACGGGCGAGCCGATCCCGGTGGCGAAGCAGGCAGGCGGGAAAGTGATCGGCGCCACCATCAACCAGACCGGCGCGCTCCTCATCGAGGCCGAGCGCGTCGGCGCCGACACGCTGCTCTCGCAGATCGTGCATCTGGTTGCGGAGGCGCAGAGGAGCCGCGCGCCGCTGCAGAAGCTCGCCGACCGGGTTTCGGCGTGGTTCGTGCCCGCAGTGGTCGCGGTGGCGATCGCCGCCTTCGCGGCCTGGGCGCTGTGGGGCCCCGAGCCGCGCATGGCCTACGCGCTCATCAATGCGGTCGCGGTGCTGATCATCGCCTGCCCTTGCGCGCTCGGGCTGGCGACGCCGATCTCGATCATGGTGGCGACGGGCCGCGGCGCGGGGTTCGGCGTGCTGTTCCGCGACGCCGAGGCGATCGAGACCCTGGAAAAAGTGGACACGCTGGTCCTCGACAAGACCGGGACGCTGACCCTCGGCCGCCCAGTGCTGCAGGATGTGGCGGCGCTCGCCGACAAGGACGAGCGCACGGTGCTCGCGCTCGCGGCGGGCCTGGAGAAGCTCTCCGAACATCCGCTGGCGGCGGCGATCGTGCAAGGCGCCCGGTCGCGCGGCGTCGAGCCGGCGGCAGTCGAAGGGTTCGAATCGCTCACCGGGCGCGGCGTTCGCGGGCTCGCGGCCGGGAGGCGCGTCGCGCTCGGCAACCGCAGGCTCATGGAGGAGGCCGGCGTGGCCGCCGAGCACGCCATGGCGCGCGCCGAGGCGCTCCGCGCCGAAGGCAAGACGGTAATGTTTCTCGCCGTCGATACGACGCTCGCCGGCCTGATCGCCGTGGCCGACCCGGTGAAGGAGACGACGTCTGAAGCGCTTGCGGCGCTGCGCGCCGAGGGGCTCGAGATCGTCATGCTCACGGGCGACAGCATGGCGACCGCGAAGACAGTCGCGGCGAAACTGCAGCTGAACCAAGTTGTCGCCGAGGTCCTGCCGCAGGAGAAGGCGGCCGTCGTCAAGCGCCTGCAAGCGCAGGGCAAGCGCGTCGCCATGGCGGGGGACGGCATCAACGACGCGCCGGCGCTCGCGCAGGCCGACGTGGGCATCGCGATGGGCACCGGGACCGATGTGGCGATGGAAAGCGCCAAAGTGACGCTGGTGAAGGGCGACCTGCGCGGCATCGTGCGGGCGCGACGCCTGTCGCGCGCTACGGTGGCGAACATTCGCCAGAACCTGTTCTTTGCCTTTCTCTACAACTCGCTCGGCGTGCCGGTCGCGGCGGGCGTGCTCTATCCCTTCTTCGGCGTGCTGCTCAGCCCGATGATCGCGGCCGCCGCCATGAGCCTCAGTTCCGTTTCGGTGATCAGCAATGCGCTACGGCTGCGCCGCGCGGCAGCTTGACCCGCCCGAGTCGCGCGAAAGGCAGAGGGGGCCGATCCGCGGGAAGGAACTTCGGTCGGATCCTGCGGTCGCACGGAAGCCGATTGACGCCGATTTCCTCAGGGTGCTAGCCTTTTTGCGAACTATGCCGCTGCGCCGCATTCTTGTCGCGCTGCTCTGCACCGCGTACCTCGCCGGTCTGCCGGTCGCGGGCGGCGCCGCCCCGGCCGACTCCCTCTGCGGCCAAGTCGCCGTGGAGCAACCGGCAGATCCGGGCTGCTGCGGCGGCGGCGACACCGTGGGGACGGAAGCCTGCCCGGTCGCCTGTCCCGCCGGTTCGGCGGCTTGCGTCCTGAGCGACGCTCACGGGCCGCAGACTCCGTCTCCTGCTGCGCCCCATTTTCCGGTTTCCGCCACGCGCTTCGCGGTTCACGCGATCGAGCCGGACACCGCGCCTCCCAAGACCTTCGTCGCCTGAACGCGCCGGTCGCATGACCGGCACGCGCGGCGCATGCCGCGCGAAGCTCTTTCTTGCGTAACGCATCCTTGGGATGCTCGCACGGAGGTCCATCTGAAGAACGGGTTCTGCAAGTACGCATCGCCTGCGCAGCGCTGCCGCGGGACGTGGCTCGCCGCATGATGATCGTCGAAACGCGGAGCGAGCTTCTCCCGGCCGCTCCCGCGGCGATCCAACTCTCTACCGGCGCGCTCGGCATCGGGCTTGCGCTCGCCATCGCATGCCCTGCCGTCGGCGCAGCCAGTCTCGGCGCGTTTGCCGACGGCGAGCGCTTCTCTCGCGGCTCGGCCGCAGCACAGCGCTGGCGCTGGATGTTTGTCGCTGGCGCGGCGCTGGCGGCGGGCGCGGTGCTCCTGGCGCTCGCCGAGCCTCGCGCAGTCCCCGGCTGGCTGCTGATCGTTTTCGCGCTGCTCGGCATCCTCGCCAGCGCGGCGAGCAGTCTCGCGGCTTTTCCGCAGCGCCTTTCTGCACTGGGACCGGGCGCGGCGACCATTCCAGGCGCGGACCGCGCGTTCCTGCTCGGTGCGGGCGCGCTGCTGCTCATGCGTCCCGCCGGCTGGGTCTGCCTCGCGGCGACGGTCGCAATCCTGCTCTGCTACGCCGCGCGGCTGCGTGCGCGCAAAGGGGTCGTTCCATGAAAGGGGAGATCTCGGCCGGCCTCAGCCGGCGCGATTTCCTGCGCGGGACGCTCGCCGCCGCGGGGGTCGGGTTGACGCCGCTCGCCTGGCCGCAGGCCGCGCCTCGCGTGCTCGCGGCGCGCGCCGCGCGCGCCGCGCTCGTCGGTCCGGGCCACGCGGAAACCGAGGTCTGGACCTACGAGGGCACGGTGCCGGGGCCTGAATTACGCTTCAGGCGAGACGAGCGGCTGCGCATCGAGGTGCAAAACTTCCTGCCCGACGACACCACGGTGCACTTCCACGGCGTGCGGCTGCCGAACGCGATGGACGGCGTGCCGCACCTCACGCAGCCGCCCATCAAAGCGCACGGCGGGCGCTTCCTCTACGAATTCGCGCTGCCCGATGCAGGCACGTACTGGTACCACCCGCACCTGGGGAGCCCCGAGCAGGTCGGCCGCGGCCTGTACGGCGCGCTCGTCGTCGAGGAACCCGAGCCGGCGCAGTTCGACCGCGACCTGGTGTGGGTGCTGGGCGACTGGCGGCTCGACCAGGACGCCAGGATCGCGGGGGACTTCCGCAGCTTCATGGACCTGAGCCACGCCGGCCGCATCGGCAATACGGTCTCGGTGAACGGCGCGATCCGGGAGAGGTTCGAGCTGCGCGCCGGGGAGCGGGTGCGCCTGCGTCTGGTGAACGCGGCGAACGCGCGCATCTTCGCGCTCGATTTCCGCGGCCACGACCCTTGGCTGATCGGACTCGATGCGCATCCGGTCGAGCCGCACCGGCCCGAGGGCGGGCGCGTCGTTCTGGGACCGGCGATGCGAGCGGACGTGATTCTAGACGCGACTGCCGAGCCTGGGAGCTCGCATCCGGTGGTGGATGACTTCTACCGGCAGCGCGCCTATCGGCTGCTCGATCTCGCCTACGCGAAGGAGCGGTTACGCGGCGGGCGGGCCGGCACGCCGCTCCCGACGCTGCGGCCCAATCCGCTGGCGGAGCCGGACCTCAACCGCGCCGAGCATCATCGCGTCGTGTTCGGCGGCGGCATGATGGGGCGCATGCCGCGCTTCGCGTCGATGCGCGGGCTTGCCTGGACGGTGAACGGCGAGGCGATGAGCGACGACCATCACGACCACGAGCCGATGCTGACCCTGCGGCACGGTAAGAGCTACCTGCTCAACCTGGTGAACGACACGCAGTGGCACCATCCGATCCACCTGCACGGGCATGTCTTTCGCGTCGTGTCGCGCAACGGCCGCGTGACGCGCTACCGCGAGTGGCTCGACACCGTGCTGATCCCGCCGCGCGAGCGCGCCGAGATCGCGTTCGTCGCCGACAACCCGGGCAACTGGATGTTCCACTGCCACGTGCTCGAGCACCAGGCCGGCGGAATGATGGCCGTGATCCGGGTCACCTGAAAGGAGAAACGATGAAAGCGAGATGGAAGTTTGCGATCGCAGGCGGTTTGCTGGCGGTCGCTGGCGTAGCGCTGGCGCAGAGCGGCGTGATCGACGACGTGCGCGACGGCTGGCGCGACCTCAAGGTGCTCGGCAACGAGATGAAGGCGCGCGCCAGGGAAATGGTCGGCATGCGCGGCTCCGGAGCCGACATGGGCTGCCCGATGGGCGGCGGCGGAATGATGGGCGACGGGATGATGGGCGACGGGATGATGGGCGGAGGGATGATGAGCGGCGGCATGATGGGCGGCGGCATGATGGGCGGCGCGCCCAACGAGCAATGGCGCGACCGCGGCGCGGCGCGGCCGGCCGACCCCGACCGCCGCGCGCCGAGATAGATCGCAGAGCGAGGCCGCGACGAACGTGCAGCGAAGCCTGCGCTACGCGGTTGCCGCGATGTCGCTCGTGATCGGCACGCTGGCCACGTTCGCCATCCTGCGACCGGAGGCCGCGCGGCCGAAGTTCGAGGCCGTGGACATCACGGGCGTCCCGTGGGGAAAGGGGTTCGATCTCACCGGCCACAACGGCAGGCGGCGCACGCTCGAGGACGTCCGCGGCCGGCGCGCGCTGCTGGAGGAATCGTCCGGATGATCGCGCGGATGGCAGCCATCGGATTCGGCTCGTTCGCGATCGCCGCCGCGGCGGCCGCAGCGGGGGACGCCGCGCGCGGCGCCCGGGTGTTCCGCGCCTGCGCCGCGTGTCATGCGCTCGAACCGGGCCGCAATCTCACCGGCCCGACGCTCGCAGGGCTCATCGGGCGCAAGGCCGGCGGGCTCGAGAGCTTTCTTCGCTACTCGTCAGCCCTGAAAAAGTCCGGAATCACTTGGACCTCGCAAACGCTCGATGGCTGGCTGAAAGACCCGCAGGCCGCGGTGCCGGGCAACTCCATGGGGTTCCCGGGGCTGCGCGAGGACCGCGCGCGCGCCGATGTCATCGCGTTTCTCCAGGCCGCTTCGGAAGGACGCGCGCCCGCCGCCGCGAAAGCTCCGCCTTTTCCCGATCTCAAGAAGGCATCGCCGGAGGCCACGATCGCCGCGATCCGCCATTGCCGCGACACCTACTTCGTCACCAACGCCAGAGGTCAAACTGCGCCCTACTGGGAATTCAATCTGCGCTTCAAGACCGATTCGAGCCCGAGCGGCCCGGCGCCAGGCAAACCCATCCTGGTCGGTGCCGGTATGCAGGGCGATCGCGCACAGATCGTGTTTTCCGGCCCGCGGGAGATCTCGGGATTCATTCGCGATGAGTGCTGACGCAGGGGTTCTCGCCGGCCGCTTGGTGCTGGCGTTTGTGCTCGCGGCCGGCCAGTCGGCGGCGTTCGCCGTGGATCCTGGCGAGTTGCTCGAGCCGGAAAAGGCGTTCCGCATCTCGGCGCGTCCCCTCGATGCGCGCAGCGTCGAGGTCGAGTTCCGGATCGCCGACGGGTACTACATGTACCGCGACCGCTTCGCCTTCGCGACTGAATCCGGCAGACCGCTCGCCAAGGTCGAGATCCCGCGCGGCAAGCTGAAGGACGACCCGTTCTTCGGCAAGGTCGAGACGTTTCGCGGCTCGGTGCGGATCAGGCTGCGGCTGCCGCCCGAGGAAGCCGACAAAGGTCGGGTAAGGCTGAAAGTGACCTCGCAGGGGTGCGCCGATGTCGGCGTCTGCTATGCGCCGCTCGAGCAATCCGTGTCGCTCGCGCTGCCGGGAGGTCGATGATGCGCACGCTCGCCGCGGCGACGTTCTTCCTCCTTGCGGCCGACGCGGGAGCGGACGAGTCCGCGATCCGTCGCATGCTCGAGGGCAAGCTGAGCGGTGGGGTCACGGTCGAAAGCGTGCGCAAGGCGCCCTTCGCCGACCTGTACGAAGTCGTGGTTCGCGCGCCCGAGGGCCCGCAGATCTTCTACGTGGACAGGGGCGCCACGGTCATCATCGCCGGGTCCGTGATCGACGCGGAATCGGGGCGCAACCTCACCGAAGAGCGCAAGAGCAGGCTCGCCGCCGTTCTGTGGGAGAGCCTGCCCTTCCAGTGGGCGATCACCGACCGGCGCGGCAGCGGGCGCCGCAAGATCGCGATCTTCTCCGACCCGAACTGCCCGTACTGCAAGCGCTTCGAGGAGGACCTGACGAAGCTCGACGACATCACCGTGCACATCTTCCCCTACGCGGTGATCAAGCCCGAGTCGATGCGCCAGGCGAAGGCCGTGTGGTGCTCGAAGGACCGCGTCAAGGCCTGGAACGATCTCATGTTCCGGCGCATCGAGCCGTCGGCCGCCCCCGACTGCGAAACGCCCGTCGAGAGGCTCGTGGAGGTCGGCCGCAGGCTCGGCGCGAACTCGACCCCGACCTGGTTCCTGGAGACGGGCGAGCGCTACTCGGGCGCGCTGCCGCTCGGGGAGACGCGCCGGCTGCTCGATGCCGCTTCGCCGGTCAGGCGTTGATTCTTGCGATGGGGGGAATGCAGATGCGCGTTGACTCGATCGCGCTGCGAATCGCAGCTGCTCTTTTCGTCGCGGGCGCCGCGCCGCCGGCCGCGCTCGCGCAAAACGCGGCGACTCTGCATCACGTGCACGGCCTCGCCTACAGCGCCGACGGCAAGCGGCTCATGATCCCGAGCCACCACGGGCAGGCGATCTACGAGAACGGCGGCTGGTCGAAGGCGCCTGGGCCGCAGCACGACTACATGGGCTTCTCCGCGACGGCGAAGCACCTCTATAGCAGCGGGCATCCAGCGCCGGGCTCCGGGCTGGTCAATCCGTTCGGCCTGATTCGCAGCAGGGATGGCGGAAAGACCTGGGACAAGCTCGGGCTTGAGGGCGAGACCGATTTCCATCTGCTCGCCGCCGGCTGGAACACGAACGCGATCTACGTCTGGAACCCGGCGCCCAGCTCGCGCCTGCGGCGGAACGGACTGCACTTCACGCTGAACGACGGATTCGCGTGGAAAGCCGCGCGCGCGGCAGGGCTCGAAGGCGATCCGAACGCGCTCGCAGTGCACGCGGACGATCCGGCCACGGTCGCGGTCGCGACCGCGAGGGGGATTTATCTGTCGCGCGACTCGGGCGATCGCTTTGCCGCGCTTGCCGCAGGAACCGAGGGCCTGGCGGTGTTCTTCGACCTCGACGGCAAGCATCTGTGGTATGGCACGTTCAACGGCCAGGCCCGGCTTGCCCGCATCCCGATTTCGGGCGGCCTGCCCGTGCCGATGGAGCTGCCGCCGCTCCCGCGTGACGCAGTCGCCTACATCGCCCAGAACCCGGCGAAACGCGCGGAATACGCGATCGCCACCTTCGGCCGCAGGGTGTACCTGTCGGGCGACGGCGGTCGCAGCTGGAAGCAGATCGCCGAGCGCGGCGAGGGCAGATGAGCCGCGCGGAAATCGTGAAGGACTCCGCCGCTCGGCCGGATCCCCGGACCGGCATGTGGCTCGCACCGCTCGCGCTGTTTGCAGCGCTTGCGATCCTCCTCGGGATCGGCTTGACGCTCAATCCCAGGGAAGTACAGTCACCGCTGATCGGGAAGCCCGTGCCGGAGTTCGTCCTGCCACCCGTCAAGGGACGCACTCTCGGGCTCTCGAGCACCGACTTGAAGCGCGAAGTGTCCCTTGTCAACGTGTTCGCCTCGTGGTGCGCGGCCTGCAAGGACGAGCACCCGGTCTTCCTGCAGCTCCAGCGCGAGCGATTCGTTCCCGTGCACGGGCTCAACTACAAGGATCGCCCCGAGGACGCGGCGCGCTGGCTCGACACCTTCGGCGACCCCTATACGCGCACCGGCGCCGACCTCGACGGGCGGGTGGCGATCGATTGGGGCGTCTACGGAGTTCCCGAGACGTTCGTCGTCGATCGCAGCGGCCGGATCGCCTACAAGCACATCGGCCCGATCACGCCCGACGTTCTGGAAAAGAGGCTCCGTCCGCTGATTGCCGGCCTTCGCGCCGGGGACCCGCTGGTCAATGCGAGTCCGGGGGGGCCGCGATGAACCGGACCGCGCTCGCGCTCATCGGCGCGGCGATCCTCGGCCTCGCCGCGGGCGGCGTCTACCGGGAGCTGACTTCAGAAGGAAGGGGCGCGGACACGGCCGCGCTCCCGGGTGCGGCACCGGGCGAAGCGCCTCCCGCTGGAACGACCGGCGTCCCGCGCCGGCTTCCGGATCTGCGCTTCGTGGACGGCGATGGCGCTGCGCGCTCGCTCGCCGACTTCCGCGGGCGCACGGTGCTGCTCAACGTCTGGGCCACGTGGTGCGCTCCCTGCCGCGAGGAGATGCCGGCGCTCGACCGCGTGCAGGCGGCGCTCGGCGGCCCGGATTTCGAGGTGGTCGCGCTTTCGGTCGATCGCGGCGGCGTGCCCGCGGTGAAGGGCTTTTACGAGGAGCTCGGCCTGCGCGCCCTGCGCATCTACGTCGACACGAACGGGGAAGCCCTCACCAGGCTCGGCGCGGTGGGAATTCCGCTCACCTTGCTCCTGGATCGCGACGGACGCGAGCTGTGGCGCGTCATCGGTCCACGGAAATGGGATCAAGCCGGGGAGCTGGGCCGGATTCGCGATCACCTCGCCCGCTCGGCGGCGCGCTGAAAGGGGAAGCAAATGGAAGACTCGCAACCGCTCGAATCGAAACCGCCGGCGCGGCCGTTGCAGCCGTTCATCACGCCCGGCGGGCGGATCGGCCGGCGAGCGGCGCTGCTCGGCCTCGCGCTCGCCGCCGCAGCGGCGGGGCTGTACTTCGGCTGGGACTGGGTGGCGGCGGCGGGTCTCGCTCCGATCGTTCTCGCGCTCGCGCCCTGCGCCGCCATGTGCGCGCTCGGGCCGTGCGCGCACCGGCTCGGGCGGAAGGACGAATGATCGAAGGCTCGACGCTCGGTCTGGCGACCGCGTTCGCGGCCGGGATCGTGTCGTTCCTCTCGCCCTGCGTGCTGCCGCTCGTGCCTGCGTACCTGTCCTACGTCGCCGGCCACTCGCTCCATGGCGACACGCGGCACGCCGTGGAAACGCGCACGAGGATGAGCGCAGTGGCGTTGAGCGCGTTCTTCGTCGCGGGCTTCAGCGCGGTGTTCATCGCGCTCGGGACGAGCGCGACCGCGCTCGGCCGGCTGCTGCTCCAGTACCGCTACGAGGCCAACATCGTCGGCGGCGTAATCGTGATCGTCTTCGGCCTCGCCCTGCTGGGCCTGATGCGCCGCGGCTCCTGGTTCTACCGCGATATCCGGTTCCAGCCGCACCGGCGCGGCGGACGCCCGGCCGCCGCGCTGGTGCTCGGCCTCGCCTTCGGCTTCGGCTGGACGCCATGCATCGGCCCGGTGCTCGGCGCGATCCTGACGCTGAGCGCGGTGCAAGGCTCGGTATCCGGCGGCGTGACCCTGCTCTCGGCCTACGCGCTGGGTCTTGGCGTTCCGTTCCTGCTTTCCGCGGTCTTCGCAAGCGCGGCGACCGGCACGCTGAAGGCGATGCGCCGGCTCGGATGGGGACTGCAGTTCGCCGCCGGGGCGGTCATGGTGCTGATGGGAGTCGCCATGGTGACGGGCCGGCTGACGACGTTCAGCTACTGGCTGCTGGAGACGTTCCCGGCGCTGGGACGCATCGGGTGATGAGGCGAGCGTCCTCGAGCCGCTGGCATTCCGACCGCGCCGCGTGGCGGCTGATCGGCCTGCGCTATCTCCCCTGGCTCCTGGCACTCAGCCTCGCGTGGGAGATCGCCCAGCTCCCGCTCTATACGCTCTGGACCGAACGCCCGGCAAGCTTCATCGCATTCTCGGTAGCGCATTGCACGCTCGGCGACCTGATTCTCGGGTCGGCTGCGCTCTCCGTCGCGTTGATCGTCACCCGCGCGCCGCAGCTCACGCGATGGCGCTGGCTGCGAATCGCGCTCGTGACTGCGGTCGTCGGCAGCGCCTATACCGGCTTCAGCGAATGGATGAATACCGTCGTGAAGCACGGCTGGGCGTACTCGGGGCTGATGCCGATCCTGCGAGTGGCCGGCGTCGAGATCGGCCTTTCGCCGCTCGCGCAGTGGCTGATCCTGCCGCCGCTCGCATTGCGTCTCGCGCTGACGCGCGGCGCCGTTGCAGGAGGACGATCATGAGTGCCGTGACGCAGCCACGCTCGCCCGGGGAAAGCGGCAGCCGGTCGCGGATCGCGGCACAGCCCGCTGCACGCTATCGCTGGTACGTGCGGATCATCCTCGCGTTGCAGCAGCGCAAGTATGGCGCGGCGCTCGCGCCGGCGCTGCTCTGGGGCCGGCTGCCGCGCGCGTTCCTCGCGCTCACGCTCCTTTACCGCGCGATCGACCGTGCCAGCTCGCCGCTCGAGCCCGGGCTGCGCTCGCTTCTCCAGGTGCACATCTCCCGGATCAACGGCTGCGCCTTTTGCGTGGACTTCAACTCCGCAGCGGCCGTCGCGCGGCAGGTGGCGGCGCCGAAGCTCGCCGCGTTCGCCGACCATGACCGTTCGCAGCTTTTCACCGAACGCGAGCGCGCGGCGCTGGCTTATGCGGAAGCCGTGACCCTGCCTGCAAGCGCCGCCGCTGAAGCGGGCTTCGAGCGCCTGCGCGCGCATTTCAGCGAGCAGGAGATCCTCGAGCTCACCGCGCTGATCGCGTTCCAGAACCTTTCCAGCAAGTTCAACGCGGCGCTCGGTGTACCCACGCAGGGTTTCTGCGCGACGGATCCGGAAGCACGGAGAACCGAAGCGCATGAGCCCTCGAATCCCGGCAGGTGAACGATCATGAAATCCATCGAACATGCGCACGAGCCTGACGATCCGCGGCGACGCGAGATGCTGGAGCACACAACGCTTGCCGCCGGGGGGCTGGCGCTCGCCGCGACGGGCATCCCTTTCGTCGCCAGCCTGCTGCCGAGCGAGCGCGCCCGAGCCCAGGGAGCCCCGGTGGAGGCGGACGCGTCGGCACTCGGACCGGGCGAGCTTGCGACCGTGGAGTGGCGCGGCAAGCCGGTCTGGCTGCTGCGCCGGACGCCGGAGATGCTCTCAGGCCTCGAAGCGATTCGCGGCGCGCTGACCGATCCGGACTCGAGGGTCGCTTCGCAGCAACCGGAATATGCGCGAAACGCAGGCCGGTCGGTCCGGCCCGATCTGTTCGTGGTGATGTCGCTGTGCACGCATCTCGGCTGCATCCCGAGCTACCGGCCGGAGCCCGGCTCGCTGCAGGCAGACTGGCCGGGCGGCTTTTACTGCCCGTGCCACGGCTCGAAGTTCGACCTTGCCGGGCGCGTGTACAAGGGCTCGCCCGCGCCGACGAACCTCGTGGTGCCGCCCCACACCTTCGTTTCCGAGGAGCGCCTGGTGATCGGTCGCGACCGCGAAGGGGAAGCCAGGTAGGCCGCCTGAGGGACGAGCACGTGCGTAGTAATCGCATCATGACCGCCCTGAGATGGCTTCGCTGGCCGGTAGCGCTGGCGGTCATCGGGTTCTGGGTCTGGCTTTTCGCCGTCAATGCCGCCGTGCCGGCGCAAGAACGGGAGCTCATGCTCGAGGTTCCGTTCGAGCACTGGTACGGCAACTGGAGGGAAGTCTTGCTCGTGAGCGCGGCGTTCCTTGCATTCGTCCTGGGACTCCTCTGGCCGCGGGGCGGGGCGCAATGGCGCAACGCCGGCATCTGCTCGGCCTTCCTGATCTCGCTCTTCGTGGAGATGTTCGGCGCGCCGCTCACGATTTTTCTGCTCGCGCCGCTGCTCGATGTGCCGCCGTCGGCCTTCGGTCTGGGCGAGAGCCACCTGTGGGCGTATCTGCTCGACCGAACGGGGATCCTGCCGCTCGGCCGGGGCGTGCACTTCGTCATGACGGCGAGCCTCGCGCTCATCGCGCTCGGCATGGCGCTGCTCGCGGTGGGGTGGGCGCAGGTATTCGCGGCGCGCTACGGCGTTCAGACGCGCGGGATCTACGCCGTCATTCGGCATCCGCAGTACCTCGGCCTGATGCTGATCGTGCTCGCCTTCGTCATCCAGTGGCCGACGCTGCCGACGCTCGCGATGGCGCCGCTGCTGATCGTCCTGTACGTGCGCCAGGCGCGGCGCGAGGACGGGGAGCTGGAAGCGCGGTTCGGCGAAGAGTTCCGCCGCTATGCGGCGCGCGTCCCGGCGTTCGTTCCGCGGCTTGGCTGGCGAAGCCGGCTCGGCGCCCAAGCCGGTTAGCGGAAATGAGGACGGCTGCGTGGATCGACCGACGCGCCGCCGCTGCGGATTCTGCTGCACTCCTTCCTCATCTGACCCGCCGTCCGCCGCCGGCGGACTTTTCCTGCAAGACGCGGTAACCCTGCGCCCAAGGGCGCGGGTCTTTGACTCTGCTTCGGAGACGCGAATGCTTGAACGAGTTAAGTCGCTATCCCTCTCTGTCCTTGCGCTCGTCGCGCCGCTCGCGTGCGCGCAGCCGCTGACGCTCGAGGAGGCGCTGCGCTCCGGCGAGGCGCAGTCCCCGCGCCTTGCCGCACAGCGCTCGATGCTCCGCTCCGCGGAGCACCAGATCGGGCGTGCCACCGAGCTCCCCGACCCCAGGCTCCGCTTCGGCATCGACAACCTGCCGCTCACCGGTGAAGACCGGTTCCGCTACGACCGGGACTTCATGACCATGCGCTCGCTCGGCTGGATGCAGGATTTCCCGAATGCCGCGAAACGCCAGGCGCGTGGCTTCCGCGCCGAGCGCGCGCGCGACGTGGAGCAGGCGATGCTCGCTTCGCAGCGGGCGATGTTGCATCGCGAGCTGGCGCTGACGTGGTTCGAGGTCCATTTCTCCGGACGGGTTCGCGACGCGCTGGAGACTCTGGTGCAGCAGTTCACCGCGCAAGCCGACGCCGTCACCGCGGGCGTCGCGCGCGGCAGACAGACCGCCGCCGAGAGCTTCATGCTGCGCGGCGCGGTGGAGCAGGCGCGCGACCGGGCGCTTGACCAGGAGCGCGTGATCGCGCGCGCGCGCGCCGCGCTCGCAGCGTTCCTCGGCGGCGATGCAAGGCGCCCGCTCGGCGCGCCGCCGGACACGGCGAAGCTGCCGCAGCGGGGCGAGACCTTGCTCGGGAGGCTCGGCGAGCATCCGCAGCTGCGGGTGTACGACCAGCGCGAAGGGCTTGCGCGCGCCGAGACGGACCTCGCGAGGACGGCGAAGAACTCCGACTGGAGCCTCGAAGTCGGCTACGCGCAGCGCCGGCCGGCGTTCTCCAACATGCTCAGCGTCATGGTCGCGTTCGAGCTGCCGTGGCAGGCGGAGCGGCGACAGGATCGGGATATCGCGTCGCGGCTCGCCGAGATCGACCAAGCGCGCGCGCAACGCGAAGACGCCCGCCGCATGCACGAAGCCGAGCTGCGCGGCTGGCTCGCCGACCACGAGACGGCGACGCGGCGCATCGAGCGCTACCGCTCGTCGCTCCTGCCGCTCGCGCGCGAGCGGGTGAACGCGGCGCTCGCCGCGTACCAGGGTGGCAGGGGCGAGCTCGCTTCGGTGCTGGAGGCGAACCGCGCGGTCACCGAGACCGAACTGGGGCTGATCGGCATCGAGGCCGAGCGCGCGAAGGCGTGGGCCAATCTCAGTTTCCAGTATCCGCATGAGGTTTCAAGATGAAACGACTTCTTCTCGCAGCGACGGTCGTCGGACTGAGCGTCGCCGCCGCGTTTGGCGGCTATCGCTACGCAACGCATCGGATGATGGCCGAGTCGGCATCGCCGCCTTCGACCGGCACGCAAACCACGCCGAGCCAGCCCGTGACGCAAGCGGGCGGCGAGCGCAAGGTGCTCTACTGGTACGACCCGATGTTCCCGCAGCAGAAGTTCGACAAGCCGGGCAAGTCGCCGTTCATGGACATGCAGCTGGTCGCGAAATACGCCGGCGAGACGGCCGATGCCGGCACGGTCTCGATCAGCCCGCGCATCGTGCAGAGCCTCGGCGTGCGCACCGCCGAGGCGCGGCACGGCGCGATCGAGCAGCGCTTCGAGACCGTGGGATCGGTCGCCTACAACGAGCGCGGCCTGGTGCAGCTCCAGGCGCGAGCGGCGGGCTTCGTCGAAAGGCTGTACGCGCGTGCACCGCTCGATCCGGTCGCAAAAGGCACGCCGCTGGTGGAGATCCTCTACCCCGAATGGGTCGGCGCGCAGGAGGAGTATCTGCTGCTCTTGCGCCACGAATCGCCTGAAATGAAGCTGCTCGCCAAGGCGGCGCGCCAGCGTCTCGGGCTACTCGGAATGAGCGAGCACGAGATCGCCGCCGTCGAGCGTGAGGGCAGGGCGCGGACGCGCTTCACGCTTGCCGCCCCGATTTCCGGCGTCATCGCCGAGCTCGGCGTGCGCGAAGGAATGACGCTCATGCCCGGGATGACGCTGTTCCGGATCGTGGACCTTTCCACCGTCTGGGTGAACGCCGAAGTTCCGGAGGCGCAGGCGGCGTGGGTACGGCCGGGCAGTAGCGTGGACGCGCGTGTCACCGGCTATCCCGACACGGTTTTCGAGGGACGCGTCGGCGCAATCCTGCCAGAAGTGAGTCCGGCAACCCGCACCCTGCGCGCGCGTATCGAGCTGGCCAACCCCGGCACGCGCCTGAAGCCCGGCATGTTCGCGACGCTTTCCTTCGCCGGGGATCGCAGCAAGGAGACGCTGCTCGTGCCGAGCGAAGCCGTGATCCGGACCGGCCAGAAGAGCGTCGTGATCCTG
>Ga0187892_10000687_pt1 | contig 85159 bp, 85 predicted proteins | sample MA1701073metaG_FD_139345 | JGI IMG/M metagenome (GOLD analysis project Ga0187892, IMG submission 139345) | Bio-ooze microbial communities from a basaltic lava cave in the Kipuka Kanohina Cave System on the Island of Hawaii, USA - MA170107-3 metaG ... | reverse complement strand
CCCGGGGGCCTGCTACCCGGTGCTCCGGCGCCTTCCGGGACGGGACTCTCACCCGCTGGAGAAGTGCAGCGGACAGGCTCGGTCTCCTTGCGGGATTCCTCGCCTGCTTCACGACGCACCATGTACCGCGAATACCAGCGCGCGCCGAATGCACGCGAGCAGGAGTACCTGGACCGGCTACTTCCCTAATTCAGGGGACGGCTCGAACCGCGAGAGGTAAGGCAGGTAGCGGTAAAAGCTCTCAAGCGCAAGCACAGCCATCGCCGTCGAGTAGACCGAACCTGCGTGCGCCCAACCACCGTCATTGCTGGGCGGCACCCAGCACCCATCCTGGCATCCCCCAGTGCACTGGTGCTTCATCAGGTCGCTCAGGCACTCTTCCCGCCACCGACGCCAGTAACGTCCCCCCATCTGATGCATCGCCAAGGAACCGTAGTACCAAGCATACGTGTAGAACGTCATCCCAGAGATCACCTTTCGATCGTACCCCGGGATGTGCTCAAGCATCTGATTCGCACTGCCGACGCAGAACGGATGGCCTCGCGTCCAACCGAGCCAGATGCGCGCCAGAAGCCCGATGGCCGGCATCGACATGCTGTAGTGGCGAGGTGGTTGATACCAAGTCCTCAGCTTGAACGAGCGCTCTTGACCCTTCTCGTCCCTCGACACGTCGAAGGAGTATCTGCCCGCCCGACCGCCGAACTCGTCCGGCGAGAACACCTCGTATGTGTCCGGCGGGATCGCCTCGCACGCCTTGTCGAACCACGCCTCTGCGCCGACGAGCATCTGGTCGGGCACGTCGAAGCCGGCATGCCGCGCGCTAACGCACGCCATCACGACCCAAGACAGCACGGATGTGTCGCAGTCGGGGTCCCGGACCACATACCTCCACGCCTGGCCCGGGTACTGGATCTTGACCAGATAGTCGATCATGCGTTGGCCCGCGACGGCAAGCCACGGGTCGCCGGTCAATGCGTGTCCATCGCAGAACGCGTTGCAGACGATCGCGCTCTCGTAGCATAGTGTCCCCCCCTTCTCCTCGCGGCCCGCGTCGTAGCCCGACCTCGCGAAGATGTGCGCGAACCCCGCTCGCGCCGCACCGCCGTACGGACCCTCAAGGTGCCGGTGTCCGGCTCCCTGGAGGGCGAGCAGAACGAGTCCCGTGTACGCTGGCTCGTAGTCCCTCATGCCACCCTTCACGGCACACTTGGCCGCCGCCAGGCAGTTCCGGTCGTACTCCAAGCCGTCCCAGCCGCCCGAGAGATCCTGGTGCCGGATGAGCCAGCTGAGCCCGCGCTCCACTGCCGCCTCCGACCCCGCCGAGAGCCCGACCCCCTCGGTCTTCGCCGCCTGCTCCCGGTTCGCCTTCCGGTCGAGCTTGCGCGCCTCGTACGCAACGCGCTCCCCGACCGCCCTGAACCACTCCTCCCAGATCTCCGGGTCCGGAGCGTAGTAGTGACCCGTCAGCTTCTCAAGCCCCTTTAGGACCGCGAGCCGGTGCTCCTTCTTCTTCTCGTCTCGGAGAAGCGCGACGAGCGCCTTGAAGCTGTCGGCGTCCTTGAGATGCCCGAGGCCCAGCAAGGCCGCCTGCCCCTCGACCTTCCCGCGCGACTTCCTCCACGCCTCCAGATAGAACTCCCTCGTGGCTTGGACTCTGGCCGCGTCCCTCGCGAGCGCGAGTTGCGCCAGCGTGCGGCGCACCTGGTCCTCCGGGTCCAACGCGGCATCGCGCAGCGCCTCGGCGAAGCCCTCGTGCGGCCACGCCGCCGCGCACTGGATCGCCCAGTAGCTCGGCTCCTGTTCCCCGCCGATCTGCCTCCGGATCTCCTCGAGCACCTCCCCGATCCCCGCCCGCCTCAGCGCGAGCCACGCAGCGACCCGCGTCCGCCAGCCCTTGTCCCCGGTCGCGATCTCGAGCAGCCGCTTCTGGTATCCCTCGAGCTTCCGCAGCCCGATCAAGTCGCACGCCACCTCCCGCACCTCATCCGCCGGCGACCGGAGTGCCTTCTCGATCTCCTCCTTCCCCGGGTCCTTCGCCTTCCACAGCGCGACCTTGGCCAGGGAGTGGAACGACTCGTCCTTTGCCCGCTGCCCCAGCATCCCGAAGGCCCGGTCCCCGTACGCATCGGTGCCGTCGATCCTCGTGAGCGCGTACGCCGCGATGCCCCCTACAAGCTCCCCCTTCGACGCCAGCCTGAAGAGCGCATCGTTCGTCTCAGCGTCCGACGGCAGATCCCCGAGGCCCACAGCCGCAGCAGCCGCCACGTCGTCCCGCTTGGACTTCAGTAGCCTGAGCAGCAGAGGGCGCACGTCCTCCGCCGGCCGTCCCCGAAGCCCTCGGATTGCGTGCACGGCCACCCGGTCCCGCGGATCCACGGCAAGCTCGGAGAGGATCCGCAGCCCCCCGGGTCCAGCCAAGTAGGACGCCATGACCGCGACCCGCGCCAGCTCGTACGGCTGTTTTCCGAGTTCGCCCCGCAGCCGCCGCAGCTCCGCCTCCGCCCTCTCCGGCCCGAGCCCCGCGAGCGCCTTCCCCGCCTCGTGGCTGAGCCGGTGGTGCCGCGTCCGGGTGGCGAAGTCCGCGAGCTCGGCGGCGGCGTCCTCAGCCCCCGCCTTGGCGAGGACCTCGATCGCCGCGCCCGCCTTCCCGATGTCGTCCTCGGCGAGCGCCTTGCGCGCCTCCGTCAGCTCTTCCGCCGTGGGGCCGGGCTCGGCGCGCCCCGCCAACGCGAGGATCAGCGCCAAGAGGATGACGAGGCCACCGAAGCGCCTGCCCATGTGCATCTCCGGAAGGGCGCGCCGCTCACCAATGGCGACATCCCAAATCCTGCACATGGTCTATCACGGCCCCGACGGGGCGTTCAAGCCTAGGTCCAGTGTGGCTTCCGCATCCGCGCGGCTCGCGTTGGGCTAGACCGGGGCTAGACCCTGTCCTTCCGCGAACGCGCCCAAGCGAGGCCGAGGGGCATCGAGCCGACGACGAACCCGAGGATCACGAGGCGGGCGACCGTGTCGCGCGAGAGGCCAAGCTCGCCGCGGAAGAACCAGTTCCAGATCGCGGTGAGCGCGATCCCCATGAGCGAGGCAAACACGCCGAGGACGAGAACCGCGAGAAGCAGCTTTAGATCCTCTCACGGCCCCCGAGGCCCCCTCAGGACGCTACGAGCTCTCCTTCTCGTCCTCGTCCTTCCAGGCGTTCGCCCTCGGGTTCTTCTTGTTCTCCTTCCACCACTCGCGCCAGTTGTCGATGTCGTTGATCGTGGCCTCGCGGCAGAGCGCCTTCATGCTGGTGACGATGGCGGGGGAGACGTCCGCCCACCGCTCCTGCTTCTCCTTGCTCGTGCCGCCGCCGCCGCCCTGGCCGCCGGCCGAACTCGGGTACTCGGCGTCGAGCCGCTTCATCAGGATCTCGGCGCACTGCCTGCGCACCTTCCCCTTGGCGGGCTCATAGGACGCGAACGCCTGGTACGCCGCCTTGGCGATGATCACGCTCTTGCTCTGCCCCATCTCGCCGAAGGGCTCGATCTCCTTCGGGTCCGCGTACTTGCTGAACGCGACGATCGCCGCCGCCTGGAGCTTCTCCTCGCTCTCGTCCTTCGCCTCCTTCTTGAAGGCGAGCTTCTTGAGCGTCTTCATACCCTCCTTCGACCGCAGCTCGCCGAGCGCCTCCACGATCGCGGTGAGCGTGCCCCAGTTGCCCTTCGAGTGTTTGATCGCCGTGGCCAGCTCGATCGCCATCGGCTCGATGAGCTCCGGGTCCTTCGCGCCCTTCGACCAGGCGAGCGCATCCTTCACCGCGATGTCGATCCCGGTCGTGTCCTTCGCCGCGTTCGCGAGGGTCAGGTCGCCGAGAAGCTTCTTCGGGTCCGTGGGGGGCGGCGGGGGCGCCTTGGACGCCGGCTCCTCCTCCTCGCCCTCGGCAGGGGCGCCCTCGGCGGGCGGCTGCTCGCCCTCTGCCGGCTTGTCCTCCGGCGGCTTCTCCTGGGCATGCGCAAGCCCGAGGAGGCACGCGACCAAGATGGCGGCATACTTCATGGTGAGACCTCTCCTGCCGATGGGTCATTATAAGCGGCCCCTTAGGCCCCCCAATGCCGCGCCGTAACCGCCGCCCGCGCCTCGTCGGCGCCCTGATCCTGCTGATCCTCCTCGGCTTCCTCTTCCCCCTGGGGAGCCTGCTGACCGGGTTCCTGCCGGGCGGGAAGTCGCGCGCGGTGCCGGTGCCCGAGCCCGAGCCGCGCCGCGGGCCCGGCTCGCTTGTGGTGACGGTCGTGCGGGCGGGCGATCTCGCCCCGGTCGCTGGCGCTTGCGTCCTCGTCGAGCAGCTCGCCGGCGGGGAGTCGCAGGTCGAGGCTGACGCGCGCGGGCGCGTGCGGCTCGAGGGGCTTTCGGGGCCGGTGCGCGTCCAGGCGACGGCCGGAGGACGGAAGGCCGAGGCCTGGGCGGACCCGGCGGTCGCGCGCGAGGTGATGCTCGCGGTCGCGCCCGAGCCGCGGCGCACGGGGCGCGTCTCGGGAGCGGCGGCGCGCGTCGCGCTCATCGGCGAGGACGGGCTCGAAGCGGCGGCGTGCGACACCGACGGGAAGGGGCGGTACGACCTGCCCGACCTCGAGGGGTCGCTCTGCGCCGTGGCGGAGGGGTTCGCTCCAGCCGTGGCCAAGGGCGGGGATCTCGTCCTGCGCGAGGGCACGCTCGTCCAAGGGAAGTTGATGGGTGGGGGCGCGGGGGCCCTTGCCGTGTATGGCCTTGCGCCGTCCGTCGGCACCGACGAGATGCTCCCTTTCCGCGCGGAGTGGCGAGTCGCGGACGACGGGGGGTTCCGGGGGCGGCTGCCCGCGGGCGCCGAGGCGTTCGGGATGCATCGGGGGCTCCCCGTGCGGATCGTCGCGGGGGACGTGGCGTTGCCCGCGCCCGCGAAGGTCGTGGGCGTCGCGCGGCGCGCGGACGGCTCTGCCGCGGGCCGCGCGGTGCTGCTCTTCCGGCCGCTGCTTGACGCCGACTTCGCGACGCCCCTGCCCGGGCTGCGCGTGGAGGCCGACGCGCGCGGCGAGTTCACGGCAGCGGGCTTCGCGGCAGGGCGCTACTCGGTCGAGGCCTACGCGCCCGGCTGCGCGACGCGGATCGTGCCTGAGGTCGTGGTCGGCGCCGGCGCGATCGACATCGTGCTCAAGCACGGCTTTTCGATCGACGGCTTCATCGTGGACACGACGGGCCTGCCCGTCCCGGGCGCCCGGCTCCAGGCCATCGGCATGCCGGAGGCGGACGACTGTCCGGTCCTCTCCGTGACCGCCGACTCCCAAGGCCGGTTCCAGCTGAACGGCCTAGGCGGCACCCACGCCCGCCTCCGCGTGACCGCCAAGGGGTACCACTCCACCACCCTCGACCACCTCCCCCCCTCCCCTCCCCCCCTCCGGGTGGTCCTGCAGTCTGACACTTAGACCTCCTCGCACGCGTAAGTCGTTATTCGGCAGTGGGTTGGGGGCGGGAAGGTGCGGCAGTCGTGCCGCACCCTAGCCGAAGGGGTTCTTGCGGGACTTCGCGTGGCGCCACCAGTCGTTGAACTGGTCCACGCTGTTTAGGCGCTTCCCCGAAAGGCGCTGAAGTGCGCGAAGTGTCGGCCACTGGAGGCGCTGCCAGCGCTGCGGGCGCTTCGAGAGGAGCTGAGCGACCTGAAGCGCCTCTCGGAAAGCACGCTCGCGGAGATCACGGTCGCAGCGTGCGTATCCCCCGAGCGCGAGGAGCGCCTGCTCGGCGACAACCAGATCCGGGCAGTCGCGCGCCATGTCGAGGAGGTTCGGGATCAGATTCCCCGAGGCGAGGCGGCCCGCTGCCTCGAGGGCCGCGATCACGAGCTTCTCCTCGCCCTTCCTCACCGAGCGCAAGAACGGCTCGACGTGCTCCGCGGCCCCGGGGGCTCCCGTGCGGCCGAGCGCGTGCAGCGCCGCCGCCGCGACCGCGCGGTCCTCGGCACGCGACGCCGCGCCGATCAGCGCGAGCAACGCCTCCGCCTCCGCCGGCGTGCACGGGTGGAGGAAGATCTCCGCAGCCTCCGCGACGAGCGGCACCGCGCGCGCGGCGTCGCCCGCGGCCAACGCCGCCGAGAGCTCCGCCTGCACCTGCTCGCCCGGAGTCTGAAGGTCGTCCGCGGCGGCGGCCGCGGCGAGGAGTAGCAGCGCGACCCTACCCATCGCGCGAGATCGCAAACGGCGGCCCGTACGCCTCGAACGCGCCGCGCGCGCTCGTGCGGAAGCCCGCGGCAGCGCGCCGCTTGAGGAGCCGATAGTCCATCCGTTCGACGCCGTCCGCCTCGACCCGGAAGGGCTCCGCGGGCGTCCATTCCTCGACGAAGGTCTCCGCCGCGGGGCTAGGCCCCGCGACGAACCCGGCCTCGCCGAGCGTGGTGAACCGCACCGTGCCCGGCGGCGGCCCCCCAGGCCCCCCCACCTCGACGACCACGGCGTCGCCCCAGCACGCAACCGCGCCCGAGAAGTCCGCGGGCGCGCTCCCCGAGAACCGGTACCCCCGGCGCCTCGGCTCGCCGAGCACGACCCGACGCCCGTGGTACATCGCGACGGTCCGCCCGGCCCCGCGCTCCGTCTCCGCGACCTCCACGACGAACGAGAGCGACCCATCCTCCTCCGGCCGGAGCCGCGCGATCACGCCGCCGAGCGTCGCGTCCGTGATCCGCGCGAGCAGCCGCGGCGGCCGGTCGCCGAGCCGCCCCCACGACTCGCGCTGGACGAACTCGCGCGCACGCACCCGCTCGAGCGTCGTCCACACGCCGACACGGCACGGCGCCTCGAGGCGCACCTCGTGCCCGCCCGCGCGGACGAGCAGCACGACGGGGCGCGACGTCGCCGAGTCGGACCGCCCCTCCGCGGGCGCGAGGTGCGGCGGAGGACGCGGGTCGAGCGGGAGGCGCGTCGGCGCGAAGCGGAGCGAGGGTGCCTGCGACGCGCACGCCCCGAGCAGGAGGAGGACCAGGGGGCGCGGGGGCATCAACCTGCGAGGAGGAGCGAGGCCGCGCCGCACACGGCGGATGCTAGCACGAGCACGACCACGGCCTTGGGCACCGGGAACCCCGCGCGCACGAGGCGGTGCGAGAGGTGGTCGATGCCGCCGCGGAAGACCGGGCGGCGCCGCCGCACGCGCGAGACGGTGACGGCAAGGACATCCGCGAACTGGAGCGCGAAGAGCAGGAGCACCGGGAGCAGGAACCTCGTACGCACACCCTCCGTCCCGAAGAAGCAGCGCAGCGCATCGAGGCCAAGGAGCGCGCCGACGAGATGGCTGCCGGAGTCGCCGAGGTAGATGCGGCCCGCGAGGAAGAGGACCGCGGGCATCGCCCAGAAGAGGAGCGGCGCGCCGGTCGAGGGCGAGATGTCGAGAAGGCGCATGAGCGCGATCGCCTGGACGAGAGCGACGCCGGGCAGCAGGCCGTCCATGTTGTCGAGGTAGTTGCAGGCGTTGACGAGGAAGAGGAGGAACACCGCGCCGAACGCGACGTACGCCGGCGGCAGGAGGAGGTACGCGGCGCCGACGGCGACGGCCGCCTGGAGCGCGAACTTGCTCGCGGGCTTCCTCTCGGAGAGGTCATCGGCAAGGCCGACCGCGAAGAAGCCGAGGATCGCCACCGCCTGACCTGGCGAGAGCGGGAAGCCGAGCGCGGCAAGCGGCGCGAGCGCGCCGACGAGGAGCGCGGGCCCGCCGACGAGCGGGACAAGACCCGCGCCGAACCGGTCGCGGCGGCGGCGCGACACGAGGCCCAGCCGGTGCGCCGGCCCCGCCAGGGCGTACGCCGTCACGCCCGCGGCGAGCGTTCCCGCCGCCGCGAGGTACGTGAACTCGAAGGTCGTGAGGTCCTGTCCCTCGAAGAAGAGCATCGTCCGGCCCCCCCGCCCCCCCGATTTGACGGCTCGCAGAACATACGCTACGAATCCGCGTCGGACAAAGCCGCGGAGAGGGGCCGCGGACCCCGTCGCGCATGGAAGCCGCCCCGTCGGCCCCCCGGATCGACCCGAGAGAGATCCCCCCGGATCCCGCAAGGGTCCTGCGCCGCCTGTTCCAGGAGGGCTTCGACGCCTACCTCGTCGGCGGCTGCGTCCGCGACCTGCTCCTCGGCCTCCACCCGAAGGACTTCGACATCGCGACCAACGCGCGGCCGCGCCAGGTCAAGCGGCTCTTCCGGAACAGCCGGATCATCGGGCGGCGGTTCCGGCTCGTGCACGTGCAGTTCGGGCCGCACATCCTCGAGGTCTCCACGTTCCGCGCGCCGCCGCAGCCCGACGAGGCGGACCCGATGATCCTCGAGGACAACGTCTTCGGCACGGAGGAGCAGGACGCGTTCCGTCGCGACTTCACGATCAACGCGCTCTTCTACGACCTCCAGCACGGCCGGGTCATTGACCACATCGGCGGCCTCGAGGACCTCGCGTCGCGGCGGATCCGGATGATCGGCGACCCCGACCTGCGGCTGCGCGAGGACCCCGTGCGCATTCTGCGGGCCGCGAAGTTCGCGGGGCGCCTCGGATTCGACCTGACGCCGGAGCTCGCCGCGGCGGCGCGGAGCCACGCGCGCGACCTCGCGAAGGCGGCGCCGCCGCGCATGCTCGAGGAGCTCTACCGGCTGCTCTCGAACCGGGGCGGCGCGCGCGCGTTCCGGCTGCTCGAGGAGCTGGGCGCGCTCAAGGTGATCCTGCCGGAGATCTCGCCGCCTCCCGAGTCGTTCTACCGCGCGGTCGAGGGGCTCGAGGAGCTCTCCGGCGGCGACCGGGACGCCATCCCGCAGTCGCTGATGATCGCGGTGCTCCTCGCGTCCGCGGTCCTGCCGCGGCTCCTCGCGACGCCGGCGCACGACTACGAGGCGGCGGCGACCGACGTGATGCGGCCGATCGTGCTCCGGCTGACGGTGGCGCGCCACGACGCGACGATCGCGCGCCACTGCCTCGCGGCGCAGATGCGGCTCCACGAGCCGCCCGTCTCCCGCGTGGCGCGCCGCCTCGCGCACGGCGACGCGTTCCGCCAGGTGCTTGCCCTGAGGCGTCTGCTCGGCCCCGCCGTTGCGGCGGACCCGGACCCCTTCCCGGAGTGGGAGGCGCTGCTCGGCCAGCCGCAAGAGGGGGAGCATGGGGGGCGCAGACGCCGTCGCCGCCGGAGGCGCCGGCGCGGCGGCGGCGGCGGCGCGGGTCCGCCGCCCGCAGCCCCTTGAGCGGAGGCGCGAGGGCCGGTAAACACGAGGGGTGGCCACCACCGCCCGCGTCCTCCTCTGCACCTGCCCGCCTGCCGCGGCGGAGACGATCGCGAAGGGTCTCCTCGATCGGAAGCTCGTCGCGTGCGTGAACGAGGTGAAGGGCGTCGTCAGCCGCTACTGGTGGAAGGGCAAGCTCGAGCGCGACGACGAGACGCTGCTCGTCATGAAGACCGAGGCCGGGCGCGTGCCCGAGGTGATCGCCGCGCTCAAGGATCTGCACCCGTACGAGGTCCCGGAGCTCCTCTCGCTGCCGGTGGATGCGGGCGCCGAACCCTACCTCGCGTGGCTCAAGGGAGAGTGCGCGGCGAAGCGAGTCTGATCGCGCAGACGGGCTGCCCCGTGACCGTCACCGCGCCGCGCGCGCGACGCTTGCGCAGGAGCGGATCGTCTCATCGAGCGCGACGCGCGGCGCGTAGCGCGTCACTGCGAGGAGCCGGCGCACGTCAGGACGGCGGTGGCGGATCGCGACGAAGCCCCTGCCGTATGCCGGCGGCGCGGCCTCGATCTTCACGCGCGGGTCCACGAGGTCGCGCACCTTGCGCGCGAGGTCGAGGATCGACACCGGCTCCGGGCGGCCGATGTTGAAGAGCGTGCCGCCGGGCGGCGCCTCGTCGAGGAGCCGCCAGACGTATTCCGCCGCGTCGCGCGCGTCGAGGAAGCAGCGCGTCTGCGAGCCGTCACCGTGGACCGTGATCGGACCGCCGGCGAGCGCCTGCCGCACGAAGGTCGGCAGCACGGCGCCCGTGCCTTGGCGCGGCCCGGTGACGTTGAAGAACCGCCCGACGACGGCCGAGAGCGCGTACTCCTCCGCGTAGGCGAACGCGAGCGCCTCGCCTGCCGCCTTCCCCGCGGCATACGAGAAGCGCAGCCTGTCGGGGCGCCCGAAGCCGACCGGCCGCGTCTCGGCGAGCGGCTCGCCGTCGCTGTCGCCGTAGACCTCCGACGTGCTCGCGAAGAACACGGGCCGGCGCACGGCCGCCGCGTGGCGCAGCACGGTCTCCGTCCCGAGAAGGCTCTGCCGGAGCATCCCGGTCGGCCGCGCGAGGATCCTCTCGACGCCGACGCCCGCCGCCAGGTGCACGACGAGGCTCGACCGGCGCACCAGCGAGCGCACGAGCGCGTCGTCGCAGACGTCCCCGACGGTCAGCTCGATCCGCGGATCCCGCGGGAGGTTCGCCGGGCTCCCCGTCGAGAGGTTGTCGAGGACGAGGACGCGGGCGCGGGCGAGGAGCGCCCGCTCGACGACCGCGGAGCCGATGAGGCCGCAGCCGCCGGTGACGAGGATTCCTTGGGACATGGGGGGACGTTGTAGCACGCGGGCCCGTAGTGAGACGCCGTTCCCCCCCTGCCCCCCTCAATCCCCATGCGACCGGCGCCCGATAGGGATGCCGAGGGCTGAGAATCATGGGCCGGCTGGACCGCTCCGGGCGCATCTGGATCCTGTTCTTCCTCACCGCGCTCTTCCGCGCGGCGGGGCTCGGGGTCGCGGCGCTCGCGCTTCTTCCGCGGTTCGGGGTCGACGGCCTTCCCGACGATTCGCTCCTGCTCGCGGCGGTCGCCGCGGCGGCCGGGACGGCGCTCGCCGTGCGCGGTGCCGTGCGGCGCGGGTGGGTCGAGCCCGATGGGCTCGCGATGGCTGCGTGCCTTCTCGCGCCCGCGGCCGCGCTCGCGCTCGCGATGCAGCGGACGGGGCTGCTCGAGAGCCCGTTCGTGCTGCTGCTCGCGGCGCTGGTCGCGACCGCGGCGCTCGCCTTGGCGCCGCTCGCGAACTTCCTCCTGCTCTCGGGCGTGGCGCTGATCCAGACGTTCGTCGTGGTCGCGACGGCGGAGGGCGTGCTGCCGGACGCGGGGGCCGAGATGCCGGTCGCGCTGCTCGGGATCGAGGTGGGGCTCCTGGGGCTCCTCGGCTACGTCGTGAGCGGGCTCGCGTGGCAGCTCCGCGCGCAGCAGGAGGAGCTGGTCCTGGCGGGGCAGCGCGACCGCACCACGGGCGCGCTCCGGGACAGCTCGTTCCGCGCGCGGCTCGCGGGGTTCCTCGAGAACGCGCGCGGGAGCGGGGAAGGGGTCGCGCTCCTGCTCTTCGACCTGCCGGGCGGGGAGGCGCTGCTCGCGGAGGCGGCCGTCGTGCTCCACGAGGCCGTGCGCGGGACGGACCTCGCCGGGCGCGTCGGGGACGCTCGGCTCGCCACGGCCGTGCGGCTGCCCGCGGCCGCGGCGGGTCCGAAGCTCGCGGCTCGGCTCGCGGCGCGGCTGCGCGCGCTGGGGATCCGCGACCTGCGCGTCGGCGCCGCGTTCCTCTCCGGGAGCGAGGTCACGCCGGACGGCGCCGGCGCCGCATTCCGCCTCTGGACGGAGGCCGAGCGGGTCCTCTCCGCCGGCCGGGTCGCGGTCGGCTGACGATCAACGGGGGGTGCGGGGGAGTGCGGCAGCGCTGCCGCACTTCGCGAGCCGCAATCCACGGCCCGGCAACGAGTTGCGGCGATCCCGAAGTCTGAGTGTCAAACCTCAGGCGGGCATTTGGGCGCGGATGATGTACTGCGTGATGAGATCGCGGTCCTTGTTCGTGATCTCCTGGAACTCGAGGCCCATGACGACGTGGCCTTGGTCGTCCTGGACTGACGAGGACCAGATCACGCGGGAGAGCGCCTTCACGGGGCGCTCCGCGTTCGGCAGCATGATGTTGACGCCGATGTACATCTTGCGCGTGAGGAGCTTCGAGAGCCACGTCGGGTCCGGGAGCTTGCCGCGGAGCAGCAGTCCGCCGGCGCCGACGTTCTGGCTCATCCCCTCGTGCACGATCTCCATGTCCTTCGTCGACATCTCGCGCGAAAGGAACTTGTAGCGGATCGGCACCGCCAACGGCAGCCGGATGAACTGGCGCCTCTCGAAGTCGAAGGATGTGGTCACGGCACTCCGGGTGCATGACGCACCCGTGTCGATCGCATCGGCCCTCCGGGCCCCCCTGCTTGAGCGCCCCGGACCCCCATTGCCTCGAATCGGGACTAGCGCGCGCGGACGAAGAGGTCCTCCGGACAGCCGAGGTCGCGGAGGATTCCGCGGACCTCGCCGAGGAACCGGCGGCCGTCGCCGTAGTAGCCCGCCGTGGGCCTGAGGCCGGCCACGCGCGACACGAAGAAGCCGTTGAGCCCCTCCATGAAGAGCTCGCGGGTGTACTTCGCCGCCATCGACGCGAGCGCGCACGCGCGGTCGCTCGCGTCCGCCGCCCGGTCGAACCGGATCCGGACCGTGCGGCCCCCGAGCGTAAGCCGGTAGCTCGACCGCGCGGCCGTCTCGCGCTCGCAGAGGATCGAGGATGGGCCGAGCTCGGCGAGAAGGAGGCCCGCGTAGCGGTTCCTCCCGCCGTGCTTGTCGCAGACGACCGTCGCGTCGCCCGCGTGGTCCGCGAGCGCCTGCCGCACGACGCGCATCGTCTCCTCGAAGAGCAGCGTCGCCTTGTCCCCCCAGCGCGCGCAGCCCTCGTTGAAGTCGCGCTCGCAAACGGGGTTCACGTAGAGGCGGCGGAAGGTCGCGGGGGGCGCGCCGCCGCCCGCCTCGGGGTCGCTCACGTCCCCGTACCACAGGTACCCGAGGCGCGGGTCGCCCCGCACGGAGAGGCGCGCGAGGAGGTCCCCGAGCGACACGGGCGCGGGGAGACCGAGGTACGGGGACAGCACGCGCGCGAGCGCGGCGCGGCCGCCGCGGCCGTAGACCTCCTTGCTGTCCGCGATGCCGTCTCCCGGGGCCGCGCGGCGGTCGGAAGACGTCTCGTAGACGGCCGCGGCGACGACGAGCGGCCCCAGGAGGGGCCCGTACCCTGCCTCGTCCGTCCCGACGTGGAGCACGCGAAGGAATCTTAAGCGGAGCCCCGAGACGGATTTGAACCGTCAACCTCAGCTTTACGAAAGCTGCGCTCTACCGTTGAGCTATCGGGGCGCCGAGGGGCGGGACCGGCGCCGATCCCCGCCGTCTGCGAGAATAGTGATAGCCGTGGCCGCGGAATCGTCAAGGAAAACCGGCTCTCCGATGCTCGCGCCGGCCGGATGCCCGCGCTGCGGCACCCGTCTCGAGAAGCCCTACAAGTACTGCCCGAACTGCGCGTACCGTCTGCGGCCCGACCTCTTCCCCGCGCCCCATGTGCCGGCCGCGGGAGCGCCGCTGTCCCAGAGCGTCGTCGCGCTCGGGGGCTACCTCCTCTTCGCGGGGATGCTCCTGCTGGTCGTGTTCGCGGGCGTGCGCCTCTTCGCGCGACCGCCGACGCCCGACCCCGTGCGGCCCGAGGTGATGCGGCCGCGGGACGCCGACTGCATCCCCCTCACACTGGCCGAGTTCGTGGACGTGCCCGCAGGCATCGCGTTCTGGGGGCTCTATGACCCGCGGCGCGAGAGCGTCGTCGAGAGCAGGGCCGAGGAGGCCGGCGAGGCGCGGAGGCAGGCGGATCAGGTCGTGGGCGCGCTCGCCGAGATTGGCGACGACACGGCGGCGGCCGAGGACATCGTCGAGGCGCGCCAGGTCCTCCGGGAAGCCCTCGACCGGCATGCGTCGGTGCGAGAGGCGCTCCGCCAGTGGGCCGACGCGTTCGATATCGCGCCGCCGCAGGACTCCGTCGTGGGGACGCCGGAGGCCTACTACCTCGAGGACCCGTTCCGGATGTCGAGGCGCGAGGTGACGAACGACCAGTACTTCGAGTTCCTCCGCGCGTGGGTGAGGAAGACCGGCCGGTCCCCCCCGCTCTACCTGGTGCCCGCGAAGTGGAAGCGGAAGACCGGAAGCCGCGACGTCCCGAGGATCTACAACGACGGGGAGGGCGACTTCCCGGTGGTCGGGATCCCCTTCGACGCCGCGCTCGAGTTCTGCGGCTGGTTCTGGGAGGAGCGCCTCGACGCGGACCCGGATCTGGTCGTGGACCTGCCCACGTGGAAGGAGTACGTGCTCGCCGCCCGGGGCGACCGCATCGACTACAACTTCCCTTGGGGGCCCACGCGGGACGGAGGGAGCGCCAACCTCGGGTCGCCGCTGCTGTGGAGCGTCAAAAGCAGGACCGTGGACGGCAAGCCGATCGACCGCGTGGAGCACGAGGCCTACAACGGATTCCTCGACCTCGTCGGCAACGCCGCGGAGTGGGTCTACTACTGGCGGGACGACGGGGCCATTCTGGCGGCCGGCTGGTCGTACGAGGACGAGTGGGTCGACAGGGTTTCCGTGGGAGACACGGGGCGGCCTGCGCGTCTCGTGACCCCGTTTGCGCCGGAGGGGTTTATCCCCGTCTCGACTTGGCTCGAGCAGGAGCAGCGCGCGGTCGGCTTCCGCCCGGTGATCCGCCGCGCGCCCGCGCTTCCCTCCTTCGTGCCCGTGACGGCGGGGGCGGTCCGCCACCGGCCCGCTCCCCGCGGCCTCGTGCCCCCCGAACGGCCCGGCACCGAGGGGCCCGACGAGGTCGAGAGCAGCGAGCCCGAGACGATCGAGCAGATCCTCGCGCAGCGCGAGCCGCCGGTCTCGTTCGCCTCGGAGACCGGGCAGGTCGAGCGAGGGTTCGACATCTCGGCGACCGAGATCACGAACCGCCAGTACCTCGCGTTCCTCGCCGCGATCGCGCCCGGGCAGACGAAAGCAGACCTCGAGGCCTACGTGCCCAAGCGATGGGAGAGGAAGAACCTGTTCGTGCGCCCGGAAGCTCGCGACCGGGCGTACTACGGCTACTACGTGCCCTGGGAGAAGCTCGAGACCCTCTACCAAGCGGGACAGGAGAACGTCCCCGTGCAAGGGATCACCATCCACCAGGCCGAGGCCTACGCCGGTTGGCTCTCGAAGCGCATGGACCGTCGCTGCTCGATCCCGACCGCCGCGCAGTACCTCCGCGCGGCCCGCGGCGACGGCGACGCGCCCTACCCGTGGGGCGACGACCGGAACGACCCCGAGCTCCGGCCCTCCAGCCGGCCGGAGCCGCCGCCCGCCCGCGCGTTCTCCCTCGCCCCCACGGCGTTGCGCCCGGTCGTCGGGCTTGCGGGCAACGTGGCGGAGTTCGTGCGCGAGGACGATGGCCGCCTGCTCCTCGCGGGCGGTTTCTACGACCTGCCCACGAGGCTCGTGACGCTCGACTGCTTCCTCGACGCGGCCTGGAACACCGTCCAGTTCGCGATCGAGCCGGAGGACGGCCTCGAAGAGGACGACGAAGGCGACGACCGGCCGAGGCTGAGCGAGTCCTTCCGTCTCGACTACTACACCGGCTTCCGCGTCGTCCGGCTCCCCGACCGGTTTTGAGGGGCCTCGTCTGGTTCTGCCTGCTCGTCGCCGGGGTCGCCACGGGCGTCCTCGGGGTCCTCGTGCTGAAGGACCGCACGCAACCGCCCCCGGAGGCCGGGCCCCCGCCCGCGGCCGCCCCCGGGCCCCCGACGCCCCCCCCGGCAGCCGAGGCGAAGCTGCGGGCGTACGAGACCACCGGCACGCTCGTCGAGGATCTGCGCGACGCCCTCGCGGGGCCTCCCGAGGCGCTCGGAGCGGAAGTCTGCCGCGTCTCGGACCGGCTCAAGGAGAGGGCCCGCTCCGTGCTCGTGGGCGTCGCGCCGGAGGAGGCGAGCCCGAAGGTGCGCGCGCTCCTCGTCCTTGCGGCGGGTCGCCACGTGCCCGACGAACCGATCCTCCTCGCCTTTCTCCGCGACCGGGAGGCCGTCGTCCGACGGGCCGCGACGCTCGCGGCCGCGCAGGCGGACGAGGGCACGCCGTTCCCGCTCCTCACGGGCGTGGACGTCCCGGTCGGGCGCGCGCTGCCTCCGGCCACGCGGCTGGCTCTCGAGGAGCGCCTGCGGCTGGAGGAGGACGAGGGGGTGCGGGGGGCGCTCGCCGCGGTCCTGCGCGGGTGAGCGAGGCCGCCCAGGGCGGCCTTGAGCAGGCCAGGCTCAGTTCGCCGGGGCGCTGGCGCGGCCGGGCGAGCGGCGCTTGGTAGGCGCGCCCTTCTGGCGGTCAAGCGCGCGATTCAGGCGCTTCTCCCAGACCGCCTGGATGCACTCGCGGGCATAGGGGCAGTTCGGCGTCATGCAGACGTAGTCCTCGACCCCGAAACAGTCCTTTTTCTTGCCCATAAAGGTGCGTGGTGCGGCGGCGCTCAGTCTACCATTTCCGGGGGGGTTACGGGGGACTCGCCACCAATAGGAAGGTGGATCGGCGCGAGGCCTTTTCGACTTGAACGACCCCAAGAACCGCCCTACATTCTTGCGCGGCAAGGACTTCCGGCGACCGAGGAGACGCCAAGAATGCCGCGGATGAGCGAGCAGGTCCGGCACCTGATCGGGCTCGAGAACCTCCTCGCGCGGGCTCGGCGCCGGCAGCGGGAGTGCGAGCGGGACGAAGGGGGCCCCGAGGGGCGGCGTGCGAAGCAGTACGCCGAGCTGGTCCGGCGGCTGGGCGAGGAGATCCACGCGGCCGACCGCGCCCAGCTCGAGGACTACCTGCGCTATGTCGAAGGGGACCTCGTCCCCCGGATCCTCCACCGCGTCGAGCACGCGAAGGAGACGATGGTCGATGCGGCGAAGCGGGTCGTCGCGGGCAGGGCGCACCTGACCGAGTTGCGCACCGAGTACTCCGACGCCCTCGAGCGCAGCCGGTCGGTGCGGGAGCGGCTTGGCCTCGACCCGATCGTGCCCGCGGAGGCGCGCTTCGGCCTCGGCTCCCACCCGCCCCACTCCGACCGCGCCACGCGGGAGGCGCACGACCTCGTGAAGGACTTCCTCAAGGGATGAGCGAACCGGGCCCTGGCGCCGACCTCTACCGCGCGCGGCTGCAGGCCGCCGACCTGCGCGGCAAGGACCTGCGCAGGACGAACCTCGCGCTCGCGAACCTGAAGCAGGCCGTGCTCGCCGACGCGCTCCTCACCGAGGCGTTCCTCTTCGCGGCGAACCTCTCCGAGGCGGATCTCGGCGGCGCCCACCTGGCCCAGGCGGACCTCGCCGAGGCCGACCTCTTCGGCGCGAACCTGCGCGGCGCGAACGCGTCGGGGGCGGATCTCCGGCGGGCCAACCTCGCGCTCTGCAACCTGCGCGGGGCGCGGCTCAAGGGGGCGAACCTCCGCGACGCCAACCTGAACGGCGCCGATCTCACGGACGCCGACCTCGAGGGAGCGGACCTGACCGGCGCAAGCTTCGGCGAGACCGGGGCGAACGCGTGATCGTCGGCGTCGGCCTCGATCTCGTGGAGATCGACCGGATGAGGGAATCCCTCGATCGGCACGGTCCCTCGTTCGCCGAGCGGATCCTCCATCCGGACGAGGACAAGTCCCGGATCGGCATGGCCGATGGCGCGACGCACCTGGCCGGCCTCTTCGCCGCCAAGGAGGCGGTGATGAAGGCTCTCGGGACCGGGATGGCCGGGGCTGCGTTCAAGGACATCGCGGTCCTCAACCGGCCCAACGGCGAGCCGTACCTGCGGCTCTCCGGCCGCGCGCAGGAGACCGCGGCGAAGCGCGGCGTCCGCGACTGGCGAGTCTCGGTCACGCACTCCCGCACGATGGCGGCGGCCGTGGCCATCGCGCTCGCGTAGGACTGGACGCGCCACGAAAAAAGGGGCGGCCTCGCGACCGCCCCTTGTCCGGTGTGGATCGTCCTCTCTAGCCGCCCTCGCAGCCGCAGCCGGCGTCTTCGCCGCCGCAGCCGGCCTCGCCGCCACCGCAACCGCAGCCGGCCTCGCCACCCGCGCAGCCGCCGGCGTCACCACCGGCCCCGCCCATCGTCGGACGGTTGACCACGACGCAGGCGAGCGCCTGCTCCGGCGTGAGGCGGGCCGAGCCGAGCGCGGCAAAGGCCGACGCTCGCACGTTCGCATCGTCGCCGCTCGTGCCCGCGAGCAGGACCTGGAACGCGGCATCATCGAGCGAGAGAGCGTTCTTCTGCCCGATGTCGGCGATCGCCATGCCCGCAGCGGCCTTCGAGGCCCCCGAGGCCCCCCCGAAGTACGCGATGAGGGGAGCTACCGCGGCCGGATCGCCGAGATTCGCCATCGCGACGATGGCGTTCATGCGCACGGGCGGGTCTTCCGGCACGTCGGCCGTGAGGAGCGCCGTCAGCGCGCCGGTGAGGCCCTGCCAGTTGAAGAGCGCGTTGCCCGTGTCGGTCTCGGCGAGCGCGTCGAGCACCGCGGCGCTGCGCGCGTAGCGGTCCGTGGCGCCCGGGCTCTCGCCCTCGAACGCGCCCTTGATCGCTTCGACGAGGTCGGCGCCGGGCAGCCCGGGGCCCTCGAGGATCCCGACGACGCCCTTTGCCTTGCCCTCGAACATCGCGGTCCACTGGCTGTTCGCGGCCTGGTCCGGGCTCGAGACGATCAGCAGCGGGACGCCCTTCGTGCGGTCGTCCTCGGCCAGCCTGCGCTGGAGCGCGAGGAGGTCCATGTCGGAGAGGTCGGGGCTCGCGATCACGAGGTCGAGGCCCGAGAGGCGCCGCGCGAGGACGTAGCCGTCCGACCCCATGCGCGCGTCGTACGCGATGAACTTCGCCTTGTTGAGCTCGGTCAGGACCTTGTTGCGCCGGTCGTCCCGGACGTCGATCACGAGGATCTGGCGCGGGACAATCTCGCCGACGGCCTGCGCCACGAGGCTCGTGAAGCCGTCCGGGTCGGGGAACGCGGTGAGCCGCCGGATGCCGTTGAAGCGCAGGATCGCCTCGGCGGCCGCGATGCGGACGCCCGCCGACGTGTCGGTCGTGGCGCGCACGACCGGATTGTCCCCGGTGAAGTCCGCGCCGCCGTAGACGGCCGGCATCACCTTCAGGAGGAAGGTCGCCGCCGCCTTGTCGTTCTGGTCGAGGCTCGTGCCGAGCGCGTCGGAGAGCGTGTCCCATCCGAGCGAGGCCACGACCCCCTCCGCGTTGGCGAGGCCCGCGGCATAGGCAGCCGTGAGCGCGTCGCCCTCCGACTGCGGCGCGACCGCGTCGGACGACATCTTCTCGCTCGCGAGCACGCGGGCGAGGAGCGCGCGCGCCTCGAGGCTCGAGGGATCGAGGCGGAGCGCGTCGTAGCAGGCGTCTTCCGCCATCTTGAGAACGTAGAGGTGCTTCGGGACCGGCGTGAAGACGAGCCGGTCGCTCCACGACCACGTGACGAGCGGCCGGTCGGTGTAGGCCATCACGCGGTAGTTGCCCGAGTAGTAGAGCTGCGCGAGCCGGAAGTAGATCTCGGCCGCGCTGAGGTTCGCTGCCCAGCCGAACTTGCCGACGAGCTTCTCGTGCGCCTTGAGCGCGGCGCTCCGGACGTCGGGATCCTCGTCCTTCGTGGCCTCGGTGACCGCGCCCAGGGAGCGCTCGTCGCCGATCTGGCCCATCTCGTTCGCGACCATCCGCCGGACCGTCGCTCCGCCCTTGCGCGCGGCCACGTTGAGGGGCGGCACGGCCGAGCGGCCGATCCGGCCCATCAACGTGATGTGCGCGTTGGTCATCTGGTCCGTGTTGGACGAGTTGAGGTAGGCCAGCAGGTAGGGCACCGCGAACTCGCCGTAGACGCGCCCGAGCGTGGCCGCCGCGTCGAAGCGCTCGGAGTAGCTCTCCGCCTCGCACGTGACCTTGACGAGCGACCTGAGCTCCTCCTCGTCGAACGCCTTCGCGGGCAGCCGCGGCGTCGCGATGTCGAGGATCGCGACCGCGACGTTGGCCCCCTCGGCGCCGGACGCCATGAGGTTCAGGAGCGCCTGCCAGCCGGCGTACTCCGCCTGGGCAAGCGCCGCGAGCGCATCCTCACTCGACAGGTCGGCCGCCAGAGCCTCGCGCAAGACCACGATGGCCTGGGCCACCGACTCACGGTCCCCCGCCCGCAGGAGCTCGAGCCCCTTGTTGAGCTTCTCGGACGCCTCGCCACCCTGCGCCGCTGCCGGTTGCGCAATGAGGGCCGCGATCATGAGCGCCGAGAAGATCCGCGCCAGGGGTTTTCCGCCTGCCGCCATTTCAGTGCCTCCCTTCGGTCTATGCCGAACCTACGACGCGGTCGTACGCGCCGAACTGCTGTCTGCCTGGGCCTGAGCCGCCACGCCCCCGCTTGGGGACCGGCTAGTTAAGAAGAACCGGGCTGTCAATTCAAGCCTAATCCGGCGGGGGAGGGATCCCCCGGACTAGGCCCCGGAGGCGGAGGGGGTCCGGGGGCCGCCAGAGGAGGCTCGCGGCCCAGCCGACACCCGCCGTGACGAGGGTTGCGAGGGGCACGAGCCAGAGCGGGTCGAGGCCGAACGGCCGGTCGCCGCCGAGCACGGACGCGGTGGCGACGCCGAGGAAGGCCACCCCGACCCCCACGAGCGCGCCGCGCTCGTTCGCCCTCCGGGAGAGCATGCCGAGCAGGAAGAGGCCCAGGAGGGGTCCCGCCGGGTAGCCCAGCCAGCGCACGAGCGTCCTCAGGATGTCTTTCGACCGCCACGCCGCGTAGAGCGCGCCGCACGTGGCCGCGACCCCGAACCCGACCGTCGCGACGCGCGCCCAGAAGAGCTCGGCGCGCGCGGTCGGCGGACGCTTCGAGAAGCGGCGCACGAAGTCGACGAGGAACGCGGTCGAGGTCGAGTGGATCGGGGTGTCGAGGCTCGACATCGAGGCCCCGAGGACGGCCGCGAGGAGGAGCCCCGCGACGCCTGCCGGGAGCCGCGTGCCGAGGAAGGCCGGCAGGACCTTGTCGCCCTTCGAGATCCCCACGGCGCCCGGCGCGAGGTCCACCCACGCGCCGAGCGAGACGCCGAGGAAGAGCGTGAGCGAGACCGCGACGGCCCCGATCGCCCACGCGGAGAAGGCGGCGCGCCGCGCGGACGCGAGATCCCGGCAGGCGAGGAAGCGCTGGACCGCCTGCTGGCCGGTGCCGAAGAGGGCGCACGCGAAGACGGCGTAGGGGATGAGCGCCCCCTCGAGGTTCACGTACCCGCCGTCCCACTCGGTCGTGACCGCACGCAGCTGCCCGCCCTCCCTCGCGTGGTCGAGGATCGCGTCGAAGCCACCGGGCACGTCGTCCGCGACGAGCACGAGGCAGTAGACGACCGCAAAGACGGCGATCGCCATCTGGAGCAGGTCGCTCCAGACGACGGCCAGGAGCCCCCCGGCGGAGCTGTAGAGGATCGCGGCGAGCGTCGAGACGACGATCGCGGTCTCGACGCGCCAGCCGAGGACCGTGCTCACGGTGAACGCCGGCGCGTAGATCAGCAGCGACGCGCGCAGGAGCGTCTGGACGACGAAGAGCGCGCTCGCGATCGTGCGGGCGACCACGCCGAACCGCCGCTCCAGGTACTCGTATGCGGTCGTGATCCGGAGGCTCGCGAAGAAGGGGAGGAAGACGATCATGACGACGACGAGCCCGAGGAGGTCGCCCAGCTGGAGCTGGAGCCACCGCATCCCCTTGCCGCGCTCGGACGCGAAGCCGGTCAGCGAGATCAGCGAGATGCCGCCGAACGACGCCGCGATGATCGAGACGCCCGCGGCCCACCACGGCATCCGCCGCCCGCCGAGGAAGAAGTCCTCCGACGTCTTCTGCTTCCGGCTCGCGACCCAGCCGATGGCGAGCATCGCGAGGGCGTACGCCGCCATCACGACCCAGTCGAGCGCGGCGAGCGCGAGGACGGGCTGGAGGCTCAAGGCTGGAGACTGGAGGTGAGGGAGCAGGCCAGCAGCCTACAGCCTAAAGCCTACAGCCCGCCCCGCACGCGCCGCGCCACCGCGGCCAGCGTCAGCGGATCGTGGCCGGGCGCGCGCACCCACACGCGCGGCGCGAGGCCATCGAGCAGGATCCTCGGCCCGAGGAGGATCACGAGCCGCGCCTTCGCCGCGGCCTCGCGCGCCTCGCGCGGCAGCTCGAGGGCGCCGCCCCACGCGCGGTCGCTCCTGAGGATCAGGACCGCGGGCACGGAGAGCCCGCCGATCGCGCGCCGCGCCGCCTCGCCCGCGCCGCGCCGGTCGAGGTCGAAGAGCAGCGGCTCGTGAGGTCCCGCCCCGACCGGGAGCGCGCCCGCGTGCGTCACCGAGGCGTCCGCGGCCGCGGCCAGCGGGTCCCCGAGCGGCGCCGCCGCCTCAGCCATCCGCGCGAGCGCGTCCTCGGCATCGGCCCCCTCGGCCGCCGCGAGCACCCCCTCCACGTCCTGCGGGACGAGGAGCGCGTCGCACCCGGCCTCGAGCGCGAGGAGCGCCGCTTCCGCTTCGCTCCGGCCCCCTCGGACCCCCTCCATCAGGAGCGCGTCGGTCACCGCGAGCCCCGAGAATCCCATCTCCTTCCGGAGCAGATCCGTCATCACCGCGCGCGAGAGCGTGGCCGGCAGCGTGGGTGATCCCGTGAGCGCGGGACAGGCGACATGCGCGGTCATCACCGCGTCCACGCCCGCGTCGATACAGGCCTGGAACGGCGGCAGATCGCGCCGCCGCCACGTCGCCGCGTCCGCGTCCACGACCGGCAGCGCGTCGTGGCTGTCCGCCGACGTGCCGCCGTGGCCGGGGAAGTGCTTCGCGCACGTGCGCAGTCCGAAGGCACGCGCCCCCCGCACGAACCGCGGCGGCCCCGCGAGGGGGTCCTCGAACGCCCGCCCCTGGATGATCGGGTTCCTGGGGACCGAGGGCACGTCGCACACGGGCGCGAAGGCCATGGTCAATCCGAGGAGCCGCGCCTCGACAGCCGTGCGCGCGCCCGCGAGCTCGGCCGCCTCGGGGTCGAGCGCCACGGCGGGCGGATGGCGGGTGAGGCCTTTCACCTGCTGGCCGGCGCCGTCCTCGAGATCCGAGGCGAAGAGCAGGGGGTGCGGGGCCTCGGCCTGCAACCGGGCCAGAAGCCCGCCCAGCGAGAGATCGCCGCCGAAAACGCAGAAGCCGCCGATGCCCCTCGCCGCGAGGCGGAGGAAGGGGTCGAGGTCGTCCGCGGGCAGGCGCAGCGCGGGGACGACGAGCCGCGCGCTGGGATGGGCCTTCACGGGGTCACCTTGCCGAGCACGGTCGGCCACCGCGCGCCCGTCGCGCCGGGCACGTTGTTCGGGACGCCGTGCACCGTCTCGTTCGCGAGCACGGCGAAGATCAGCGCCTCCTTCGCGTCGGGGTCGATGCCCGTTTCGGCGAGCGAGAGCACCTTCTCCCTCGTGAAGAGGCGGCGGAGGTGCCCCATGAGCGTGAGGTTGTGGACGCCGCCGCCGCTCACGATGATCTCGGTCGGCCGCGCGCGCGGCGCAACGAAGTCGTCGAATGCCTGCTTCACCGCCTGCGCGGAGAACGAGGTGAGCGTCGCGAGGATGTCCACGCCCGACTTCCCCCCCTTCGCGCGCAGGAGCGGCAGGACGAAGTCCGAGCCGAACGTCTCGCGCCCGGTCGTCTTCGGCGGCGGCTGCTTCAGGTAGGGGTGCGCGAGGAGCTTCTGCAGCAGGTTCTCGTCGATGCGACCCTTCGCGGCGGTCCGGCCGTCGCGGTCGTAATGCTCCCGGCCGTTCGTGAGGATGCGGACGGTCTCGTCGAGCGGCATGTTCGCGGGGCCGGTGTCGAAGGCGAAGACGTCCTCGATGTGCTCGCCGACGATGGTCACGTTGGCGATGCCGCCGAGGTTCAGGAGCGCGCGCGGCGCCCCCGGCCGGCGGAAGAGGAGGAAGTCGACGTAGGCGGAGAGCGGCGCGCCCTCGCCTCCCGCCGCCACGTCGCGCGTGCGGAAGCCGGAGACGACGGGCACCCCGAGCCGCTCCGCGATCACGTCCGCCTCGCCGATCTGGAGCGTCGAGGCGACGTCGTTGGGGCGGCGCGGGACGTGGTGGACGGTCTGGCCGTGCGAGCCCACGAGATCGACCTCCTGCGGCGAGACGCCCGCGCCCTTCAGGAGCTCGAGCGCCGCGTCCGCGAACCGCTCGCCGAGCACGAAGTTGAGCCGGCAGAGGTCGGGGACGAGGCCGCTGCCGAGGGAGAGGACCTGCTCGCGCAGCCTCGCGGGATAGGGCACCGTCCGGAAGGCGACCACCTCGGCCTTCGTCGCGAGGCCCGAGCCGCGGATGCGGACGAGCGCCGCGTCGATCCCGTCCGCCGACGTTCCGGAGAGGAGGCCCACGACCAGCGTCTCGCCCTTCGTCAGCAAGTCGACGATCCGCTTCACGAAAGCGCCTCGCGGAGCGACCCCCGGGAGGCGCGGAGCGCCGCTTCCGCGTCCTCGCGGCTCAGGCCCCGCGCCATGAGCACCGCGACGCGGACATCGTCGCCGCCGGCGCGCAGGAGCTCGCCCGCCCGCGTCCGAGGCACGTTCGCGATCCGCTCGACGAGGCGCTCGGCGCGGGCGCGCAGCTTCCGGTTCACGGGGCGCACGCGCACCATGAGGTTCTTGTAGACCGCGCCCGAGGCCGCCATCGCCGCGGTCGAGATCATGTTGAGGACGGCCTTGGTCGCGCTGCCACCCTTCAGCCGGGTGGAGCCGGCGAGCGCCTCGGGACCGAGGTCGAGCACGACGCGGATCTCCGCGGGGATCGCGGAATCGGGGTTCGCGGTCACGAGCACCCGGGCGCCCCGTGCCGCCGCGAGCGCACCGCGCACGTAGGCCGCTGTGCCCGACATCGTGATCCCTACGGTGCAGTCGCGCTCGGTCGTTGAGCCCAGGTCACGCCGTCCCGCGTCCTCGTCGTCCTCCGCGCCTTCGACGCTCTCCGTGAGCGCCCTCGCGCCCCCCGCGATCCGCGCCACGACCTGCCCCGGCGCGGCGCCGAAGGTCGGCCCCATCTCGGCCGCGTCGAGGGCGCCCAGACGCCCGCTCGTTCCCGCCCCAACGTAGAGGAGCCGGCCGCCGGCGTGCAGCGCGGCAGCGGCGGCGGCGCAGGCCTTGCCGATGGCCTCGATCGCGTCCCTGACCGCGGCGTGCGCCTTCGCCTCCTCGCCCAAGAGCACGCGGGCGACCTCCGCAGGAGGCAGCAGGTCGAGGTCCGGACCCTCGGGATCGACCTCCTCGGTCGGCAGTTCCTCGTAGGAGGGCACGCCCCTAGCCTAGCCGCCCCCCTCCCCCGCGCCCCCTCCCTTCGACGCCGGATCCCCGTTGCCCGACTCGCCGGGCGGATCGGGGTCGGGCGGGACGCTCGGCGGGTCGAGGCTCTTGCCCGTGAGCCGGCCGAACATCTGCGTCCACCAGTGGTGCGCCTCCGAACCGCACCCCATTTCCGTATGGCTCGGCACCAGCATGTTCCGGTGGTGGCCGGAGGACTTGTACCACTGCCAGAACGCCTGCCGCCCGTCCGCGGCGCCGAGCGCGATGTTCTCGGAGACTCCGCCCGCATACCCCTCGCGCTGTGCGCGCTGCGACGGGGTCTTCAGGTGCGGGGTCGGGCTGTCGTGGGCGAAGTAGTCGCGCTGCCGCATCTCGATCGAGTGCTTCCGCGCCCCGCGCACGAGCCGCTCGTCGATCTTCAGCGCCTCGAGCCCCATGAGCGAACGGTACTCGTTGACCGCGTCCACGTTGGCGCGCTCCTCGGCGTCGGCCGTGGTCTTGAGGTCCCGGTTGTACTTCGCGACCCCGTCGTTGTACTCCAGCCGCTTGCGGTCGCGGTCGTCCAAGGGGACGCGCGCCCCGTCGAGCCCCCTCTGGATCCGCTCCACGGTCGCGTCGTACAGGGGCTCGCCGAGCGGGTCGCATCGCGCGAGCCGCCCGTCGAGCTCCTTCAGCTCCGCGTCGAGCGCGCGCGCGTCGTCCGACTTCGCGAGGAGCCGCGCGTAGGGCCGCTCGAGGATCTCCCGCACGGCGCCGACGAGCTGCTCCGCCTCCTTCTGCGGCGCGTCGCTGGTCGCCGGGTACGGGTAGCGGGTCCCGCTGAGGATGAAGTCGAGCGCCTGCTCGCGCGCGGCGCGCAGGTCCCCCCCGAGCACGGCTGCGAACCGCGACGGCGAGAACGCCCTCTCCTGCGCGAGCGCTTCCGCGACCGCGGCGCGCCGCTCCCTGAGCGCGAGGGCGAGCGTCTCGGTCGCGGGCTCGCCGAGCCTCTCGAGCGCGTCGAACGCTTCGCGGCGCCGCGCCTCGACCGTCGACCGCGCCTGTCGCGCGAGCCGCTCGATCTCCTCGCGGAGAAGCGTCTCCTTCTCCTCCGCGATGGTCACCACGCGCCCGCGGAAGAGCCGGAACCCTTCGGCGGGCTCGGGGATGCCGCGCCGCCTCGCGAGGACGCGGGTGAGGAGCGCCGTGTCCTGCTCCGAGCGGAAGAACGCGGCGTACGCCGCCTCCGCCTCCTTCGGCTGGTCCTCGCCGTCAAAGAAGATCGCGACCGCGAGCCGCGGCGGCTCCTCGAACTTCGCGAGCCGGAAGAGGCGCACGAAGGACTTCGCCGGCACGGCGCCCCAGGCGCAGCGGACCTCCGCGCCCGCCTTCGTCGCCCGGATCCCCGTCGCGTCCGCGTCGAGGACGTCCGCGCGCCCCTCCGGCAGGAGGATGTCGGTGAACTCCGCAGGCCGCGCGTGCACCGCCGCGACGAGGTCTGCGAAGAGGTTCGCGACCATGGTGATCTCTTCCGCCTGCATGCGCGCCGAGGGGTGGCTCGAGATCGACGCGAGAAGCGCCGCCGCCTCGCCGTAGCGGCGGGCGCGGACGAGCTCGGCCACCTTGGGGGGCTCCTCGTACTCGGCGGAGGAGGGCGGGGGCGCGGGGGAGGGAGGAGGACCATCCGATGGCACAGCGCCGGGAGGAGGCGTCGGGCCATCCGGCGGCGCAGGGCCGCGAGGGGGTTCCGCGGCCTCCCCGGGCTTCTTCGTCGGAAGCGCGATCGCGACCGCCGGGGCCGTGCGCCTCGCCCGGAGCGCCGCGATCCGCACGTCGAGGTCGTCGCCGTGCTTCGTCCCCGAGAAGACGGACCGGTTCGCCTCGAGGAGCCCGATCTTCGCGTCCAGCTCGTCGCTCATGCCCGCGAGCTTCAGGAGCCCGCGGTACTCCTCGGCGACCTTGTGCTGCGCGTCCGCGAGCGCCCGCTCCGCGCGCTGCCGGAAAGCGTAGTCGTCCTGCGGGAAGTCCTGCCAGACGCGGAGCGCGTCGCCGAACCGCCGGTCGGCGAGGAGCGAGCGCGCCTCCTCCTGCACCTCCGCGAACCGGCGCTCGGCGCGCGTGACGAGGGCACGACGCAGCTCCTCCTCGCCCTCGAGCGCGCGTGCCGCGACCGCCGCGTGCGCGCTGCGGAACGTCGCGAGCTGCGCGAGCATCTCCTGCGCCTCCTCCGCGCTCACGTTCTCGCGGATCCGGCGGCGCCCCTCGGCGACGCGCGCGAGGTCCTTGAGCGCCTGTCTCGCGTCCTCGAGCCGGGTCCCGGCGACGCCGGCGAGCCGGCTCCCGCCGTGCTCCGCGCGGATGCGCTCGAGGAGAGCGATGGCCTCGTCGAGCCGCGCCTCCGCCTGCGCGGGCGACGCGCGCGCGGCCTCGAGCGCAGCGCCCGCGTCGTGCCAGAGCGCCTGGGCCTCCCCGGTCCTCGACCGGGCGACGACGAAGACGCCCGCCGCGAGGAGGAGTGCGGCCGCGGCGACGCCGGGGATCCACCAGCGCTTCGCCGGCGCGACGACGGGCGCGTCGGGCACTTCCTCCGCGGGGGGGGCCTCGGGGGCCGACACGTCCGCCTCGGCGAGGAAGAGGCACCTTAGCCCCCCGGCCTCGATCACGTCGCCGTGGCGCAGCGTCGTCGCGTAGACCGGCTTCCCGTTCACGCGGGTGCCGTTGCCCGAGCCCACGTCCCGGAGCTGGAAGGCGTCGCCCATCGGGCGGACCTTGAAGTGGACGCGCGAGAGCCTCGGGTCGGGGATGAAGATGGTGCAGTCGTTCGCGCGGCCGACGGTCGTCTCGCCGCGCGTCAGGGAGACGACCGTTTCCGCGCCCTGGAACTCGATCTTCAGCCGCGCCATCTGGCCCCCGGAGCCCCCTCCCTCTAGCCGCCGAGGCCCTCGATCGCGCGCCGGAGCTTCGACACCTGCTCCTCGGCGTCCAAGAGGCGCTTGCGCTCGCGCTCGACGACCTCGGGCTTCGCCCGGCTCGTGAACCTCTCGTCCGCGAGCTTCTTCCGGATCGAGTCGGCGAGCTGCTCCGCCTTCGCGAGCTCCGCGCCGATGCGGGTGCGCTCGCCTTCGAGCACGTCGGCCGACAGCGGCACCGAGACGGTGTGCGGCGACGCGACTGCCGTCCCGCACGGCTGCGGCGCGCGGCCCGCGCGGAGCTCCGCGATCCCCGCGAGCGAGGTCACGAGCGCCTTGTGCTCCTCGAAGAAACGCATGTCGGCGGTGTCGAGGAACCCCTCCGCGATCCGGGCGTTCGGCGGGATCCGGTTCTCGCTGCGGATGAGCCGGAACGCCCGCACGACCTTCTGGATCTCGCCCGTCCGCGCCTCCGCGTCCGGGTCGCGCGGGCCGGGCGCGGGCCACGCGAGGAGCGCGGCGGGCTCCTTCTCGCCGAGCGCCACCCGCAGCTCCTCGGCGAGGTAGGGCGCGAAGGGCTGGAGGAGGCGCACGATCGTGCCGAGCACGTCGAGCAGCGTCGCGGCGCACGCGGGGTCGTTCGCCTTGAGCCGCGGCTTGCTCCACTCGACGTACCAGTCGCAGAAGTCGTCCCAAACGAACTCGTAGAGCGCGGTCGCGGCCTCGTGGTAGCGGTAGCCCTCGAACGCCTTCGTGACGTTCTCGACCGCGGCGTCCCTGCGGGAGCGGATCCAGCGGTCCTCGAGCCGCATGGCCCCCGAGTCCCCCCCCATCACCTTCACGGTGGTGAGCACGAACCGCGCCGCGTTCCAGACCTTGTTCATGAAGTTGCGGCCGAGCTCGAACTTGGTCTCGGAGAGCTTGATGTCCTGCCCTTCGGTCGCAAGCAGGCAGAGCGTGAACCGCACCGCGTCGGCGCCGTACCGCTTGATCATGTCGCGCGGGTCGATGCCGTTCCCGAGGGACTTCGACATCCGGCGGCCCTGCGCGTCGAGGACCGTCGCGTTGATGTAGACCGTGTGGAAGGGGGCCTTGTCGAGGAACTCGTATCCCGCCATCACCATGCGCGCGACCCAGAGGTAGATGATCTCGCGGGCCGTGCAGAGCAGATCGCCCGGGTAGTAGCGCGCGAGGTCCTTTCCGTTCTCGGGCCAGCCGAGCGTCGAAAAGGGCCAGAGCCACGACGACGCCCACGTGTCGAGCACGTCCTCGTCCCGGCGCACGATCGGCTTCCCGGTCACCGGGTGCGGCGAGCCGATCCTGAGCTCCTCGACCGACGCCGCGGGCACGCCGTCCTGGTCGTACCAGACGGGGATCTGATGGCCCCACCAGAGCTGGCGGCTGATGCACCAGTCGCGGACGTTCGTGAGCCAGTCGAGGTAGACCTTCGTCCAGCGCTCGGGCACGAACCGGAGCCTCTTCTCGCGGACCGCGCGGATCGCGGGCTCGGCGAGCGGCTTCATCTTCACGAACCACTGCTCGGAGACGAGCGGCTCGATCGGCGACTTGCTCCGGTCGGAGAGCGGGAGCGTGTAGCGGTGCGGCTCGACCTTCTCGAGGAGGCCCTTCTTCTCCAGGTCCTCGACGACCTTCTTGCGCGCGACCGTGCGGTCGAGCCCCGCATACGGCCCCGCGTTCGTGTTGAGCGTCCCGTCCGGGTTGAGGATGCTGACGATCGGGAGCTTGTGGCGCTCGCCGCGCTCGTAGTCGGCGAAGTCGTGGCCGGGGGTCACCTTGACCGCGCCCGTGCCGAAGGCCGACTCGACGGTCTCGTCGGCGATGACCGGGATCTTCCGGTGGACGAGAGGGAGGTCGACCATCTTCCCGACGGCGCCCTTGTAGCGCGCGTCGGCGGGGTTCACGGCGACGCCCGTGTCGCCGAGCATCGTCTCCGGCCGCGTGGTGGCGACCGTGACGTGCCCCTTGCCGTCCGCGAACGGGTAGCGGATGTACCAGAGGTGTCCGTCCACCTCGGTCTCGTCGAGCTCGTCGTCGCCTACCGCCGACTGCAGGACGCAATCCCAGTTGACGAGGCGCGCGCCGCGGTAGACGAGCCCCTTCTCCCAGAGGTGGACGAACGCGACCCGCACCGCGCGGGAGAGGTTCTCGTCCATCGTGAAGGCGGTGCGGCTCCAGTCGCAGGAGCATCCGAGCTCGCGGAGCTGGCGGAGGATCGCGGCGCCGTACTGCTCCTTCCAGGCCCATACCTCCTTGAGGAAGGCCTCGCGCCCGAGGTCCTTCCTGCGCACCCGCCTCTCCTCGAAGAGCTTGCGCTCGACGACGGCCTGCGTCGCGATGCCCGCGTGGTCGGTGCCCGGCAGCCAGAGGGCGTCGCGCCCCTGCATGCGGCGCCACCGGACGATCGCGTCCTGCACGACCACGTTGAGCGCGTGGCCCATGTGGAGCACGGCCGTGACGTTCGGCGGCGGGAGCATCACGGTGAAGGGCTGCCCCGACCGACGCCCGGCCGTGAAGAGGCCGTCGGCCTCCCACCGCGCCGTCCACTGGTCCTCCGCGCGCTTGGCGTCGTAGGTCTTGGGCAGCTCCGGCGTCATGCGAGCGTAAGGATACAGGCTGTAGGCTAGAGGCCGTAGGCCAGAGGCCCACACGCACGCCCGCGCGGTCCCACCTCCGTCCTCAGAGGTGCCTCGCGTACGCGAGGAGACCGTGGCCGGGCTCGAGCGGATCGCCCGCGGCCCTCGCGCCCGCCTCGGTGAACGGCCGGGGCGCGAGCGGGGCGATCCCCTCTCCCCAGAGCAGCGCGGGCAGGGGATCGGAGAGCGGGATCCCTGTCGCCGTGTCGCGCGCGACGTCGCAGAGGACGAGCAGCCGTCCGCGCGCTTCCGCGACCGCTTGCGCGACCGGCGCGACCACGTTCTCGTCGAGGTCGGTGATCCCCGTCGCGCGCAGCCTCGGGTCGCGGAGGAGCGCGTCGCGGGTGCCGCGGTGGGCGTGGACAAAGCAGACCGCGCTTCCCGAAAGCGCCTCCTTGATCCCCTTCGCGAAGCCCGCGGCCGTCCGCGCCTGGGGCGCGCGCAACGGGATCTGCGCGGCCTTGCAGAGGCCCCGCCAGACCGCGTCACCCCCGACCGCGGAGACCGGCGCGTCCCACTGCGCCGCGAGCAGCGCGGGCCCCCCAGGCCCCCACAACCACACGGCGTCGGCGCCGTTCCTCCCGAGATCGCGCCTCACCTCGTTGATCTCGTGGCGGTCGAGCGCCTCGCGGGCCCGCCGGTGCGCGAACGCGTGCTGCGGCACGCGGGGCTCGAACTCCGCGATCGCGCGCCCCAGGAGCCGCACCGGAGGAGGCACGTCCGGATCGACCGATGCGCGGGGCGCGATCGCGACGTGGTGCGGCCCCGCACCCGCGACGAGCCGGAACCCGGCGTGGCGCACGGCCTCGTCCGCGGCCTTGAGCAGGATCTCGGTCTCCGCGGGCTTGAACGGCCCCGGCTCCGCGTCCGCGACCGTATCGCGGAAGAGCGCGACGAAGTCCGCGCTGACGAAGCACTCCTCCGCGAGGAGGCGCTCATCCCCGAGCGCGCCCAGGTAGGAGGCGCGCGCGGTCTCGACGTGAGCGCCGTCGAAGCCGAGGATCGCGAGGAGCGGAGCGGCCGTGAGGGCCTCGTGATCGTCCCGCGCGAGGCGCACGCCGAGGACGCGGCCCTCGTGCGCGAGCCGGTCGAGACTCGGCTTCCTTGCGAGGGAGAGGGGGGTCTCGGGGGGGGAGGCCCACCGATCCGCGACGCCCTCAAGGACGAGCACGGCAAGCGGCGGGGGGCTCCTCCTCACGCGAGCTTCAGCGGGTTGAAGCCGGCCTCCGGGTCCCGGAAGCGCTCGATCGCCCTCGGGATGGTCCGGATGTAGATCTCGCACGCCGTACCGACGACGCCCCGTGCGAGGTGCCCCGTGAACGCCAGCAGCTCGGGCCCGGAGACGGTGATGTGGACGTGGACATGCGGCTCCCCCTCGATCCGCGAGAAGTTGCCGACCATGCTGCCGATCTCCATCGGCTCCTTGAACGTGCGCGGCAGGTACTCCTTCTTCGCCGGGTCGAAGAACGAGATCTCGACCTCGCTCGTGGAGCCGAGGCCCATGAGGCAGCCGCCCTTGATGTTGTGCGCCGCCGCGGCCTCGAGGAGCGAGGCGACGATCTCCTCGCCCGGCCCGAGCGTGACGACGACCACGTCCCCCTCCCGGAGGCTCTGCATCAGCCCCCCGAACCTAAGCGGCCCGCGCCCGGTTTGCAACCTGCCGTGCGCCCCTCCCCCGTGCCCCCGCCCGTCCTTGCCCCGCCCGTTAGGGTCGTGGAATGGCCGTCGCCCGGCAGCTCTCACCGGTGCCGGGTCATCGGATGACCCGACACCTCCGCCTCGCCGCGCCCGAGGGATTCAGCCTCTGGGCCACGGTGCGGAGCCACGGCTGGAGCGACCTCCCCCCGTTCGACACGGACCGGACGGGCCACACGCTCCGGATCCGCCTCGGCTCGGCGACCGCGACCGTGACGCAGGAGAAGGGAGCGCTGCGCCTCGCGCTCGCGTCGGAGAGGCCGCTCGGCGCCGCCGCTCGCCGCGCGGCGGTCGCAACCGTCCGCTCGTGCCTGCGCCTCGACCTCGATCTCGATCGGTTCCACCGGATGTGCCGGCGCGACCCCGACCTCGCCTGGGCCGCCCGCGCGGGCGCGGGCCGGTTCCTCCGCGCGCCGCTGGCCTTTCAGGACGCCGTGATGACGCTTGCGACGACGAACTGCTCCTGGGCGCTCACCCGGCGGATCACGAGCACGCTCGCGGAGCGGTACGGCGAGAACGGCACGCTGCCGACGGCGAAGCGGCTTTGCCGCGTGCGGCCGGCGGAGCTGCGGCGCGCGAGCCTCGGCTACCGCGCGCCGTACCTGGCGGCGCTCGCGCGGGGCAGGGACCTCGAAGGACTCCGGACGGACCCCCGCCCCACCGCGGAGATCCGCCGCTCGCTCCTCGACCTCCCGGGCTTCGGCCCCTACGCGGCCGAGAACATGCTGAGGCTGCTCGGCCGGTTCGAGCACCTGGCGCTCGACTCGTGGGTGCTGCGGGAGTGGAAGGAGCAGTACGGAAGGGCGACCGAGCGCGCGATCCTCCGGCGCGTCGAGCCGTTCGGGGAGTGGAAGGGCCTCGCGTTCTGGCTTCTCGTGACGGCGCCCTGGTACCGGCGCGAGGTCTGGCGCGACGGATTCTGAGGGGGCGCGGGGGCCTACGCCGGAAGCCCCCAGAGCTGCCAGGCTGCCCAGAACCTCGGGTCCTTCCGCGCGGACTCCCCGGCCCGGTACGCCGCGAGGACGGCGTCCGCCGCGCCGCCGACCTCATCAGCGGCGGCGACGGATGCGACGAGCGCGACAAGGACGAGCCGGCGCACCATGTCCGACCGGCGGCCATTCTGGCATGTTCCGCGAGGGGCCGCCCGCGCCGATGCCCCCTCTACTTCGCTTCCGCGGCGGCGCGGATGCTCAGGACGTCGTCGAGCAGCGCCGGCAGCTCGTCCAGGGGCAGCTGCGTCGCCGCGTCGGAGAGCGCTTTCGACGGATCCTCGTGCGCCTCGAGGAAGAGCCCGTCGATGCCGACGGCCGCGGCCGCGCGCACGAGGAAGGGGATCATCTCGCGGTCGCCGCCCGACGCCACGCCCTGCCCGGCCGGCCGCTGGACGCTATGGGTGCCGTCGAAGATCACGGGCGCGAACTTCCGCATGATGGGGAGCCCGCGGAAGTCCACGACCAGGTTGTGGTAGCCGAAGGTCGTGCCGCGCTCGCAGAGGAAGATGGGGCCGTGGGCCCTCACCGACTCGATCTTCTTCACCGCGTGGCGCATGTCCTCCGGCGCGGCGAACTGCCCCTTCTTCACGATCACCGGCTTCCCCGTCCGCGCGCACGCGAGCAGGAGGTCGGTCTGCCGGCAGAGGAACGCGGGCACCTGGAGCGTGTCCGCGACCTCCGCCGCGCGCGCGACCTGCGCGCTCTCGTGCACGTCGGTGTTGACGGGCAGCCCGAGCTTCCTCACCTCCGCGAGGATCGAGAGGGCCTCCTCGATGCCGGGGCCGCGGAAGGACTCCCCCGACGTCCGGTTCGCCTTGTCGTAGGAGGCCTTGAAGAGGAGCGTCACGGGCCGCGTCGCCGCGATCTCCTTCAGGCGGCGCGCGATGCGCAGCGTGAGGTCGCGCCCTTCCACGACGCACGGACCGGCGACGAGGAGGAGGCGTCCCTTCGGGAGGAGGTTGAGGGGGCCGGGGGGGCTCACGAGATCCACTCCGGCGACGTCGTCTCGCCGCGCACGAGGTCCTCGAACACCTCGCGCTTCCGGACGACCGCGAACCGGTCGCCGTCCACGAGCACCTCGGCGGCGCGCGGCCGCGCGTTGTAGTTGCTCGACATGGAGAAACCGTAGGCGCCCGCGCTGCGGACGCAGAGGAGGTCGTTCGCCTCGACGGCCGGGAGGTCGCGGTCCTTCGCGAGGAAGTCGCCGGTCTCGCAGATGGGTCCCACGATGTCCGCCGGCCCCCCAGGCCCCCTCTTTTCCTCGACGGGCTCGATCCTGTGGAACGCGCCGTAGAGGCTCGGCCGGATGAGGTCGTTCATCGCGGCGTCGCAGATCACGAATCTCTTCTCGCCGCTCGTCTTCACGTAGGTGACCCGCGTGAGGAGCACGCCCGCGTTGCCGACGAGCAGCCGGCCGGGCTCCATGTGGATCTCGAAGCCGCACCCGCGGAGGAGCGGCACCAGCGCGTCCGCGAACTCGCGCATCTCCGGCGCCTCGTTCCCGCGGTAGTGGATCCCGAAGCCGCCACCGATGTTGATCGAGACGAGCGACGGATGCGACCGGCGCAGCTCGCGCGCCAGCGCAAGCAGGCGGGTCACCATCTCGACGTAGGGCCCGGGCGCCGTGATCTGCGAGCCGATGTGGACGTGAAGGCCGAGGAGGCGGACGTGGCTCCGTTTCCCGATCGTCTGCGCGAGCCGCCGCGTGCGCTCGACGTCGAGTCCGAACTTCGTCTCGGCCTTGCCCGTCGAGATGTAGGCGTGCGTGTGCGGGTCCACGTCCGGGTTCACGCGCAAGCCCACGTTCGCGACCAGCCGTTTCGCGGCCGCGACCTGGTCGATGAGGTCGAGCTCCGACTCCGACTCCACGTTGAGGATGCGAACGCCCTCGTCGAGCGCGTACTCGATCTCGTCCTTGCGCTTGCCGGGGCCCTCGAAGTCGATCCGCGCGGCCGGGACGCCGGCGCGGAGCGCGCGGAAGATCTCGCCGCGGCTCACGACGTCGAAACGCGCTCCCTCGTCGGCGAGCAGCTTCAGGAGCGCGAGGTTGCCGTTCGCCTTCACGGCGTAGCCGACGTGCGGACTCAGCTCCGCGAAGGCCTCGCGCAGCCGCCGGTAGTGGCCAAGGAGCGTGTTCCGGCTGTAGACGTAGGTGGGCGTCCCGAGGGCATCGGCGATGCGGGAGAGCGGCACACCCTCCGCGAAGAGGCGCCCGCCGCGCACATTGAAATCGTCCACGCCGGGAGGATAACAGGGTACTGAGTACACGGGGAGGCCAGTGGAACCCGTTGCAGCGTAACGGGTTGCGACGGCGGGGTGCGGACCCGCGGTCCGCGCTTCCTATTCGCCTTCATCGAGCGTCACTACGGCGTCGGTCACGCCGTCCACGGCGACCTCCCGACGGAATTCCAAGTCCCCCACGGCGATCGCGAGTCGCCACACCTTGGCCGCGAGGCCCCTGACCGTCGCGATGCCCCCGTGGCCCTCGGCACGGCGGACGACGCCGTCCGAGGTGGCGATGACGCGGATCTCGCGCGCGCCGCGGCGGACCACCCGGATCGCGGAGCCCCGCTCGTACGGGAGGTCGCCGAGGTGCGTGCCCGCGGGCTCGAGGTGCGCGCGCACGGTGACCGGGACCGCTTCCTGCGGATCGACGGTCACGAGGTAGGTGCCCGGCTCGAAGCCCGCGACCCCGAGGCTCCCGTCGAGGTCGGCCTGCACGGCGTCGCCGCGGAAGACCGGGGGCGCGCCGGCGTGCGTCCGCAGCGTGACGTCGGCGACGATCCCGCCGATGCCGGGGAATCGGAAGCGCAGGAGAGGCGCGTGCTCCATCTCGAGGACGACGCGGCCGCGGGGGCTGAGCGCAGCGCCCGTGGCGCCGCGGGCGGACGCCAGCAGCGGATGGTGCGCGCGGACGGTCAGGGACCGGCCGACCGGGACGAGGAGGCGGTACTCGCCACGCGAACCCATCGGCTCGGGCGCGCGCCCGGAGACGCGGTCACCCTCGACCGCGAGCCGGACGTAGGCGGGATCGATCCCGTCGGGGACCCTGACGCGCACGTCGCACCAGTCCGCGCCCTCGAGATCGAGCGCGAGACGGCGGTCGCCGTCGCCGGCCCGCACCTCGTTCTCCGCAACGATCGCACCGGAGGTGCTGAGGACGAGGCGGCAGCGGCCCGGTGCGACTCGGTAGGTGCTCACGAACGAGCCGTCGTCCGCCCACTCGAGCCCGCAGGTCGGAACATCGTGCCAGCCGGAGCCGCCCGGATCCTGGTGCTCCATGCGCACCTGCCGGAGGAGATCCGGGTCTCCCTTGGACCGCTCACGATCAGGGCGATCGGGGTCGCGAGGTCGATCGTCGCGACGACCGGGTCGCCTTCGAGGGGCAGCACAAGGTCGGCCCCGCCGTCGAGGCAGCCCGGCACGTGGAAGAGCACGCGCACGCGCCGGTCGGCGCGCGTCGGGTGGAACCGACCGCGAAGGGTCCCGCGCTCGGGGTCGGCGACGACGTCGAAGAGGACGGGCTCGCCGACCCACCATGTGTCCGGGAGCCGCCGGGCGCCGTCGCAGCGGACCAGGAGCTCGATGCGACGCGCGGGCCGGAGCACGAACCGGAGGCGCGCGTCGCCCTGGCCGGGGAGGAACCGGCCGGCGCGGAGCCTCGCACCACCGCCGTCCGGCACGACGATCCAGACGTCCAGCTCGCGCTCCGTGCGGCCGCTGAACACGGCGATCCCGGCCGCATCCGTGGCCTCGACCACACCGACGGGGTCTTCTCCGGTCAGGAGCACATCGACACCCCTCACGGGCGCGGCGCCCTCGTCCACCACCTCGACCGAGAGCGTGCTCGCGACGGCGGGCGTGGGTGCGGTCGGCTCGGTGCGCGCGGGCCGGGGTCCGCGCGGGAGGATCTCCGGACGATGGTGCAGCGCCGCACGCTCGCCCCGGTCCCCGAGACCCCTCCAGATGGCAATCCCGAAGACGCCCGCGACAGAGGCCGTGAGAACGAGGGCCGCGCCGCGCCCGCGCATGCTCAGCCGCGATGATACCGGTCCGCGCCGGGGCCGCCGCGTCCCGGAAGGCCCGCGCGCGGCGCGGAAACGAACGCGCGCGCCCGCCGGTCGGGCGCGCGCGGTGGCATTTGCAGGCTCAGGACTTCTCGAGCAGGGTCCGGACCTCCTCCACCTTGCGGCGGAGTTTCGTGAGCGTCGTGGTCCGGATCTGGCTCACGCGCGACTCGGAGATGTTCAGGATCTTCCCGATCTCCTTCATGGACAGGTCCTCCACGTAGTAGAGGAGGATCACCATCTTCTCGCGGTGCGTGAGCATCGCCATCAGGTGGTCCGAGAGGTCCTTCAGGAAGATCCGCTCGAAGGGGGCCTCCGACTGCTTGTCCTCGTAGATGAGGTTGCGTTCCTCGGCCTCGCCGCGCTGCGCCTCCTCCTCGCACCGGGAGAAGGTGAACATCGAGACGAAGTTGCTCTCGCGGATCATCGTCTCGACTTTCTCGCGCGACATGCCGAGCCGCTGCGCGAGCTCGCCGGGCGTGGACTCGCGACCCATCTCCCGCTGGAGCTCCTCCTGCACGGTCTTCACGCGCGAGGTGTTGTTGCGGATCATCCGCGGCACCCAGTCGCGGGCACGCAGCTCGTCGAGGATCGCGCCCTTGACGCGCGTCGCGCAATAGGTCTCGAACCTCGTGCCGCGACGGTGGTCGAAATTCTCGACGGCGCGGATCAGCCCGTAGGAGGCCGCGGAGCGGATGTCCTCCTCCGGGATCGACTTCGGCAGCTTCTGCTGCAGCCGATCAGCGACGTACTTCACGATGTAGAGGTACTTCTCGACCAGGCGGTTCCGGATCTCGACGTCGCCCGTCTTCCGGAACTCCTCCCAGAGGGTCTGGGTCTCTACTTTCATGCCGCCCTACCTTCTGCAGGGCGTGCTGCGGCGGTCCGGTCTTGCGTGAGGCCAGGGGATCCGGAGAGGGTCAGTCCCCGGAGGGGCCTCGCTCGAACACTTCGGAATGCAAGGTCTCCGCGGCATCCGGCCGCGGTGCGTGTCTGGGTCGTTCCAGCATCTCTCGGATCTGCCGGAGCGTGTAGCCCTTTTTCTGAAGGCCGCGCACCCGGTCGAGCTCCGCGAAGACGGAGGGGGGGAAGAGGCGGTGGCCGCCCGACGTCCGCTGGCGTTCCCGGATGAGGCCGATGGTCGCGTAGAAGTTCAACGTCTGCCTCGACAGGCCCGAGTGCTCCATGATCTCGCCGATCCGGTAGAGCTTCTCGGGCAGCCGTTTCCGCGCCATCCATGTGCCTCCCCTTCCGGGACATTCCCCGGGTCAGAGAGACGGGAGCTCCCGCTCCCGACTATATACCTTGCACAGTGCACTCGATACAGTGCACTGTGCATATTGTTTTCTACTAAGTACCCGCTCACAGGGCTTTGCGTCAAGAGGACGCCGCACGGAAAACCGTGCCGTCTCCTGCCCCGCACTTCTTGGCTCACCTACCTAAAGGGGAGTGGATCGGCTGGAGCCCTCGCCTTCTTGAGGTGGTCAAAGGCTCACCTACGGCGCAGGTCCCCCCCGGGGGACTCAAACCGGACCTGCCCGCATGCCGATGAGAGGTTCGAGATGGGCGAAACTGCGATTTCTGTCGAGAGTCTTGCCGCCGAGTACCTCCGTCTGTTCGACGAGGGGTGGAACCCGAACCTCGATGAGTTCCTCAGCCGGGTGCCGGAGGAGATGCGCGAAGAGTGCCGCCAGCGGGTCACGGAGCTGGCCGCTCTGAACGGCGTTGACCTGGCGAACCCCCCGCCGGCCGCGGAGGCAGCGCCCGCTGCCGAGCCGGGCGCCCTCGCCCAGGAGATCACGCCGGACGGGAACGACGCCTCCGCGTCGTCGCCGCGGCTTCGCCGCGCGGGCGACGAGATGAGCGCGCTCGCGGCGGAGCAGAAGAAGAAGCCCGGCCGCCAACGCGCCAAGCGGGCGCCCGAGCCGCGGCCCGAGCCCTCCTCGGTCCACGAGGGGATCGAGGCTCTCGCAGCGCTCGAGGCCGTTCAGGATCCGGAGATCCCTGCGGCCCCTGCAGAGCTGCCGCCCGCGCAAGCGGAGCTGACGGAGCACACGGAGACGCAGATCCTCGAGGTCGAGGCGCCGCCGGAGGCGGCCTCCGAGGCGCCTGCGCCGCCGCCGTCGCGCCCCGTCCGGTCGCGCGACGAGCCGACCTACAGCGCCTCGGCCCGGGCGGCTGCGCCTCCGGCTCCGGTGCGGCTGAAAGCAAGTCCGCGCCCGCACACGCGGACCGCCTCCCCGGTCTCGGACGAGACCCAGCGCGAAGTGCTCGCTCGCCTCCGCGACGTGAGCCACCTCGAGCGGCAGGGGGCGATCCCGCCCGTCGAGAGCGACCGCCTTCATGTCATCTACCGGCGGCTTCTCGACAACCAGGGTGCGGCCGGCGACCTGCCGATCACGCTCCCCCACATCGCGCTTTACGCCTTCGTCGCGGCCGCGGTCGCGGGTGCGGCGCTTTTCGTCGCTCTCGTCCACGACGCCGCGCCGGCGTTGCAGGCCCTCGTGCCGGGAGCGATCTTCCTGACGCTCGTCGGGGCCGGCGTGCGCACCCGGTCGCATTCCGACGGCGCGGGCACGGCGCTCTTCCTCGCCGCAGGCGCCTTCGCTGCGGTCCCGGCAATCGTCGCGGGGCTCGCCGCGGGAGGCTTCCTTGCCGGCGCGGGGGCGTTCCCGGCGCCGCTCTCGGACCTTCGGCTCCTCGCAGGTGCTGCGGGCGCGCTGCTCTTCGGGGCCGCGTGCCTGCCGTCGCTCAAGCGCGGCCTCTTCGCGTGGGTCACCGCTGCGCTCGCGGCCGCGGCCTACGGCGCTCTGGTCCTCGTCCTCGGGGTCCAAGGCCTCGCCGCCCACGAGATCGCGCTGCGCTTCCTCCCGCTCGTCCTCCTCGCCATCCCCGGCCTGCTCCTCGAGAGCCAGGGGAAGGTGCGCTGGGCGATGCCCTTCCACCTCGTCGCGCTCGCGGCGCTCCTCGGCGCCCTCGACGTGATGGCGCTCAAGGGCGGGCTTCTCGATGTTCTGGGGCTCGGCAGCGTCGCCGGCGCGGCGCGCCGGCCGTACCTCGGCTTCGCGGCCGCGGGGCTCCTGTTCGCGGTCCTCTCGCTCGCCCTCGAGCGGGCCCGCAGCTTCGACCTGCGCCGCGGCGCGCGCGTCCTGCAGCTCTTCGCCGCATTCCACCTCGTCGGCGCGCTCGGTTGGAGCGCTCGCGTCAACGGCGCCGGACGGGATCTTGCGGCCCTCGGCGTAGCGTCGATGCTGCTCCTCGTGCTCGGGCGGTTCCACCGGCGGCCTCTCCTCCTGGCCGGAGGGCTCGGGTTCGTGCTCACGCTGGGGCTCGCGGTGACGAGCGGCTTCGCCGCGCCGGGCTCGTTCGCGCTCGCGCTCTCGGGAGCGGGGCTCCTCGGCGCGCTCGGGATCTACTTCTACCTCGGGCGGCGCGGGGCGTAGGTCAGCGGCGCGGGACGAGCGGGACGCGGGCGTCGGCATCCCGACCGCGCACGACGTCGACGCGCGCCCGCGCGGGTTCGTGCCCGGCCGTGTAGACCTCGAGGTCGTACGCGCCCTCCTGCCAGAGCTCGACGCGGACCTGTTCGTAGCCCTGCCAAGGCTCCCATGTCCGCTTCGCGACCTCGACCCCGCGCCCGTCTCTGACGATCAGCGTGAGGTGGGTGCTCGACACGAAGGCCCTGCCCCCGCGCCCCCCCTAGCCTTCCAGCGAGCGCAGCATCGCGCGGGCGATGACCATCCGCTGGATCTCGCTCGTGCCCTCGCCGATCTCGCAGAGCTTCGCGTCGCGGAAGATGCGCTCGACCGGGTACTCGCGGCTGTAGCCGTTGCCGCCGAGCACCTGGATCGCGCTGTCGATCGCGCGCATCGCGGCCTCGGACGCGTAGAGCTTCGCGCTCGCGGCGGCGAAGCTCACGTCCTCGCCCCGGTCCTTGAGCGCCGCCGCGTGGTAGCAGGCGAGCCGCGCCGTGTGGATCGCGACCGCCATGTCGGCGAGCCGCTCCTGCACCGCGCCGAACTCGCCGATCGGCTTCCCGAACTGCTTGCGCTCCGCCGCGTACGGGAGCGCCACGTCGAGCGCCCCCTGCGCGAGCCCGACAGCCATCGCGCCGATCGAGATCCGCCCCGAGTCGAGCGTCCGCATGAACTTCTTGAAGCCCGTCCCCTCGTCGCCGAGCCGGTTCTCGTCGGGCACGCGCGCGTTCTCGAAGACGATCTCCCGCGTGTCGGACGCGCGCAGGCCGAGCTTCTCCTCGAGCACGCCGAGCTTGAGCCCGGGGTTCGGGCGCTCGACGATGAACGCGGTCACGCCGGCCCCGCCGGGCTTCCGCGGGTCGGTGCGCGCCGTGAAGATGATGGTGCCCGCGTGGGTGCCGTTCGTGCAGTAGACCTTCGTGCCGTTGATGATCCACTCGTCCCCGTCGCGCACCGCGGTCGTGCGCGTCGCGCCCGCGTCCGAGCCCGCGCCGGGCTCCGTGAGCCCGAACGCGCCGAGCATCGACCCCGACGCGAGCTTCCGGAGGTACTTCTCCTTCTGCCGCGGCGTGCCGAACTCGTGGATCGGGTTCGTCCCGAGCGAGGTGTGCGCCGCGCACGTGATCGCGGTCGTCCCGCACGCGCGCGCCAGCTCCTCGATCACGATGACGTACGCGAGGTAGTCGAGCCCCGCACCCCCCCACTCTTCCGGGAACGGGACGCCCAGGAGCCCGAGCTCGCGAAGCTCCGCGACCGTCTCGTGCGGGAACCGCTTCGTCTCGTCGAGCTCGCGCGCGCGCGGCGCGACCTTCTCGGCGGCGTACCCCTGCACCATCTCCCGGATCTCGAAGTGGTGCTCCTCGAAGAGGGGGCACGGGTCCTTGTAGGTGATCGTTGCCTTCATGCCGTCTGCGCGCGCCGCCGCGCGACCTCCTTGCGGATGTAGTCGATGAGCTCCACCGTCGGCGTCCCCGGCCCGAAGAGCATACCCACGCCCTGCGCCCTGAGCGCCTCCCGGTCCTCGTCCGGGATCACGCCGCCGCCCGTGAGCAGCACGTGGCCGAGCCCACGGCCACGCAGCAGCTCGAGCACCTTCGGGAAGATCGTCCCGTGCGCGCCCGAGAGAAGCGAGATCCCGATCGCGTCCACGTCCTCCTCGGACGCGGCCTTGACGATCATCTCCGGGGTCTGGCGCAGGCCCGTGTAGACCACCTCCATGCCCGCGTCCCGGAGCGCCTGGGCGACCACCTTCGCGCCGCGGTCGTGGCCGTCGAGGCCGGCCTTCGCGACGAGGACCCGGATCGGCCTCTCCGAGGAGGGAGGAAGGGGGGCGCGGGGGGACGGAGGGGTCATCGGAGGATCTCCTCCACGGTACTTTGCGCCGCGTCGAGGAGCGAGCGGCGCTTCGAGGCGGCCTCGGAGGCGCGCGCCATGAGGACGGCCTCCTTCCCGGCGAGGAGACGCGCGGCGAGGAGGTCCTTGACCAGCGTCCGGAGCCGCCGCCCGAGGCCCTCCTGGCGCCGCTCGGCGAGCCGGGCGCCCTGAGCGAGCCACTTCGCGTGGGCGTCCAGGGCCTCGTGCAGGGCGAGGGCGCCCCCGGTCGCCTCTGTCTTCACGACCGGGGGCCGGTGGGGCCTCGGCGCGCCGCGGTCGAGGGCCCCTTCGAGCGCCTGGACGAGGTCGTCCGCGCCCTCCCGGTCTGCCTTGTTCACGCAGAGCACGTCCGCGATCTCGAGGAGCCCCGACTTCATCGCCTGCACGGCGTCGCCCGACTCGGGGGAGAGGACGACCGCGACGCTGTCGGCGGTGGACGCGACCTCGACCTCCGTCTGGCCGACGCCCGCGGTCTCGACGAGGACGACGTCGAAGCCCGCGGCGTCGAGGAGGTCCAGGGCGAAAGGCGCCGCGCGGGAGAGGCCGCCCGTCGAGCCGCGGCTCGCGAAGGAACGGACGAAGACGCCGGCATCGGCCGCTTCCGCGGCCATCCGGTGGCGGTCGCCGAGGAGCGCGCCGCCCGTGAGGGGGCTCGAGGGGTCCACGGCGAGGACGGCGACGCTCTTTTGGGCGGCGCGGTGGAGCCGCACGAGCCCGGTGACGAGCGTGGACTTGCCGACGCCCGGCGGGCCGGTGATCCCGATCCTCCGCGCGCGGCCGGTCTTCGCCCAGAGCGCGTCGAGGAGCCTCCGCGCGTCGTCCCCCATCCCCTCGATGCACGTGAGACCGCGCGCGAGCGCGCGCCGGTCGCCCCGGAGGATCGCCTCAGCGTCCGTCACTGGCGAGTCGCTCCAGCGCTTCGCGCACCGCGTCCCGTACGGTCTCGCTCTCGTCCCCGAGAGCCTTGCGCAGCGCGGCCTCGGCGGCGGGCGTCACGGGTCTCATGCACGCAAGCGTCCACGCCGCCTCCGTACGCACCTCCGGGGCGTCGTCGTGCTCGAGTGCCGTGACGAGCGCGGCGACGGCGCCGTTCTCCGTGGAGCCGGACTGGCGCAGCTCGTGCGCGGCCCACATCCGGCCCTTGGGCTTGCCCGCCGTCAGCGCCTCGATCAGCCAGGGGACGCCCTTGGCCCCCATCGTTCCGAGCGCCCACGAGGTCGTCGGGGCGCAGTCGCCTCCTCGGGCGAGGCGGGCCGTCAACGCGCGCGCCGCGGGCTCCGCTGCGGGTCCCATGTCGCCAAGCGTCTCCGCGATCCAAGCCCCCTGCGCGTCGCTCACGGCAGGGCTCTGGAGGAGCCTCGCCAAGGGCGGGACCGCCGCGGGCCCGATCGCGGCAAGCTCCTTCATGGCTCTCGTCTGCTCCCCCACGTCCGCGCCATGAAGCAGCGAGCGGATGCGGGGATCGTCCTCCGGGAGCGGCGCCACCTCCGGGGCGGCGCCCTTGGGACTCGCGCAGCCGAGGGCGACGAGCGCGAGGAGCGACAGGGTCGCCTTCGAGAGCGCCTCGGACGCCGCCCGCGCCCCGAGGATCGCGATCTCGCCGCTGAACCTCATTCGCGCAGGAGGTGGCGCGCGATGACGAGCTTCTGGATCTCGGTCGTCCCCTCGTAGATCTCGGTGATGCGTGCGTCTCGGAAGTAGCGCTCCACGGGGAAGTCGCAGCAGTAGCCGGCGCCGCCGTGGATCTGCACCGCCTGCGTCGCGCAGAGGTTCGCCGACTGCGACGCGAAGAGCTTCGCCTGCGCCGCCTCGAGCGTGTGCGGCTTCCCCGCGTCCTTGAGCGACGCCGCGCGGTAGATGAGGAGGCGCGCCGCGTCGATCCGGAGCTTCATGTCCGCGAGCTTCCACTGGACGGCCTGGAAGTCCGCGATGGCCTGGTCGAACTGCTTCCGCTCCCGGCTGTACTTGAGCGACGCCTCGAGGCAGGCCTCCATGATGCCGAGCGCCTGGCAGGCGATCCCGATCCGCCCGCCGTCGAGCGTGTGGAGAGCGACCTTGAACCCCTGGTTCACCTGGCCGAGGAGGTTGCCCGCGGGCACGCGCACGCCGTCCAAGTGGATCTGCACGGTCGAGGAGGAGCGGATCCCGAGTTTCGGCTCCTTCTTCCCGACGGAGAGCCCCTTCCACGCGCGCTCGACCACAAAGGCCGAGACGCCCTTGTTCCCCTCGCCGCCGGTGCGCGCGAAGAGGACGTAGACGTCCGCGTGGTCGCCGCTCGTGATCCACGCCTTGGAGCCGTTGAGGACGAAGTGGTCGCCCTCGCGGACGGCCTTGCACGTGAGGCTCCCGGCGTCGGATCCCGAGCCGGTCTCGGAAAGCGCGTAGGCGCCGAGCAGCTCGCCCGTCGCGAGCCGCGGCAGGTACCTCGCCTTCACGTCCTCGGTGGCCCAGGCGTTGATGCAGGAGGCGCAGAGCGAGTTGTGAACGGAGAGGGTGACGCCGACCGACGCGTCGGCCTTGTTGATCTCGATCAGCGCGAGGCAGAGCGCGAAGTTGCCGAGCCCCGAGCCCCCATGGGTTTCGGGCACGAGGAGGCCCATGAGGCCCAGCTCGGCCGCCTTCCGCAGCGGCTCCGTCGGGAACTCCTCCTTCCGGTCGCGGGCGGCGGCGCCCGGGGCGCACGCCTCGCGCGCGAAGTCCCGCGCGAGATCGCGGATCGCGATCTGGTCCTCGGTCAGCTCGAAGTCCATGGTGCGAACGCTAGGAGTAGGCGTAGAACCCACGACCGCTCTTCTTGCCGAGGTGGCCTGCCATGACCATCTTTCGTAGCAGGGGGCACGGACGGTACTTGTCGTCGCCGAGGTCCCGGTGGAGGACCTCGAGGATCGCGAGGCAGACGTCGAGGCCGATGAAGTCGGCGAGCTGGAGGGGCCCCATCGGGTGCGCCATCCCGAGCCTCATCACGGTGTCGATCGCCTCGGCGGTCCCGACGCCCTCGTGGAGGCAGAAGACCGCCTCGTTGATCATGGGCAGGAGGACCCGGTTGCTCACGAAGCCCGGTGAGTCCTTCACCTCGACAGGCGTCTTGTCGAGGGCCTTCGTGAGGTCGACGACCTTCCTCGTGGTCTCGTCCGAGGTGTCGTGGCCCCGGATGATCTCGACCAGCTTCATCACCGGCACCGGGTTCATGAAGTGCATCCCGATGACCTTGTCCGGCCGCTTCGTCGCCGCCGCGATCTTCGTGACCCAGATCGAGGAGGTGTTCGTGGCGAGGATCGCGTCCTTCCGGACGGATGCGTCCAGCTCGCGGAAGACCTTGTCCTTGACCGCGGGGTTCTCGGAGACCGCCTCGACGACGAGCTCGGCATCCGCGAGGTCCTTGATCGAAGCGGACGCCCGGATGCGGCCCAGGACGGACGCCGCCTCGTCGGCGGTCATCTTCTCCTTCCTGACGATCCGGTCGAGGCTCCCCTTGATCGCGTCCATGCCGCGCTTCAGCGCCGCGGCGTCCACGTCCACGAGCACGACCGGGTGCTTGAACGTCGCGAAAACCTGGGCGATCCCGTTCCCCATCGTGCCGGCGCCGACGACCCCGAGCATCAGACGCGCTCCACGGAGAGGGCGACCGCGTTGCCGCCGCCGAGGCACAGGGTCGCGAGGCCGGTCGCGGCGCCGCGATCCGCCATCGCGTGGAGGAGCGTCACGAGGACGCGGCACCCGGAGGCGCCGATCGGGTGGCCGAGCGCCACCGCGCCCCCGTTCACGTTGACCCGCTCGCGATCGAGCTTCAGCTGCTTGGTGACCGCGCACGCCTGCGAGCTGAACGCCTCATTCAGCTCGACGAGGTCATAGTCGTCGACGGTCGTGCCGCGGATCGCGTTGAGCTTCTTCACCGCCTCGATCGGCGCCATCATCACCCACTTGGGCTCGACGCCGCCGGTCGCGTAGCCGGTGATCCGCGCGAGCGGCTTATGCCCGAGCGACCGGGCTCGGCCCTCCTCCATCACGACGACCGCGGCCGCGCCGTCGGAGATCTGCGAGGCGTTGCCGGCGGTGACCGTGCCGTCCTCCGCGAACGCCGGCTTGAGCTTGCCGAGCGAGTCCGGGCTCGCATCCGGCCGGACCCCCTCGTCCGCGGTCACGACGACCGGCGGCCCCTTCTTCTGCGGGATCTCGACCGTGACGATCTCCTTCCTGAACTTCCCCTGGGCCGTCGCGGCAGCCGCCCTCCGGTGGGAATCGGCCGCGAACTCGTCCTGCATCCGCCGGGAGACGCCGTACTCCCTGGCCACGAGCTCGGCGGTGTTCCCCATGTGGAAGTTCTCGTACACGTCCCAGAGTCCGTCCGCGACCATCGCGTCCGTGAGCTCGTCGTGGCCGAGCCGGACCCCCTGCCGGGCGCGGCGCAGCAGGTAGGGCGCGTTGGACATGGACTCCATCCCGCCCGCGACGTAGACGGTCCCGTCGCCGGCGCGGATCGCCTGCGCCGCGAGCGCCACGGCCTTGAGCCCCGAACCGCACACCTTGTTGACGGTGAACGCCGCGATCGAGGGCGGAAATCCCGCCTTGAGCGCGGCCTGCCGCGCCGGGTTCTGGCCGACGCCCGCCTGGAGGACGTTCCCGAGGATGACCTCGTCCACGATCCCGCTCTCGACGCCGGCCCGCGCGAGCGCGGCCTTCACGGCGACCGCGCCGAGCTCCGGCGCGGCGAACGAGGAGAGGCCCCCGAGGAACTTCCCGACGGCGGTGCGTGCGGCGCCGACGATGACTGCCTGGTTCATGCGCGCCTCATACTCTCAGCACCCCTAGGAACCCTCAAGATAAACGGAAACGGAAGCCGTCGCGGACCCAGATCGGAGGGGGTTCCGGGGGCCCCCGCTAGGGTGTGTCCGAGAAGCCGTCCTGGATTCGGCTGGCTGCGCCGCCGCCATACTTCGTCAGGCCTCCTCGCCGTATTTCTCCGGTCAATACGGCTCGTCGGCCTTCCTCGTCTGGCGGCGGCTCGCTCAGCCTCGGTCCTGACGGCCGGCTTCTCGGACACACGCTAATCACGGCAGGTTCGAGTGGATCCTCTCCATGTCCTCGACCGTCTTCTTCAGCTCCGCCATGAGGAGGACGACGACCTGGTCGAGATAAAGGAGGAGCGCCTGCTCGAACAGCGAGCCCATGGGCTGCGCCGTCTCGGCCTTCGCCGCCTCGAGCGGGAGCCGGACGACGAGGTCCGCCTTGAGCGCCCCCGGGGTGCCCACCACCGCGGCCGCCCGCCCTTTTTCCCGGTGCGCGAGCTTGATGATGTGGTGGAGGATCGGCGACTGGCCGGTGCGCGAGCACTGGATGAGGAGGTCTCCCGCGCGGATCGCCGGCGTCGTGGTCTCGCCGACGACCGTGGCGTCGCGGCCGAGGTGGACGAGGCGCTGCCCGAACATGCGGGCGACGAGCCCCGACCGGCCGAGGCCGTACATGAAGACGCGGCGCGCGTCGCGGATCGCGTAGACGAACCGGCGCGTCTCCTCCTCGGGCACGGCCTTGAGGATTCGATCAAGGTCCTCGAGGACGCTCCTCACTGGACGCGCGATTCTATCCGAGAATACCCGTAGGTCCGTGGGCGAAATCGCGTCGGGGTTCGTGCTGTTCCAGCGGGGCGCGCCGTTCCGCTACCTGACGCTGCGCAACGCGCGGCACAAGGACGTCGGCCTCCCGAAGGGGCACGTGGAGCCGGGCGAGGAGCTGCTCGAGGCCGCGGTCCGGGAGACCGCGGAGGAGACGGGGATCGACGACGCGACGCCGAACCGCTGGTTTCGAAGGACGATCCGCTACCGGCTCGGCGGCTCCAAGACGAAGGAGGTCACCTACTTCGCGGCCGAGACCGCGCGCTCGGCCGTGCGGCTCTCGAAGGAGCACGACGAGGCGGTGTGGCACGACCTCCCGGGCGCGGTCCGCGCGATCCGGCACGAGGACCTGCGCGCCGTCCTCCGCGACGCGGCGGTCTTCCTCAAGGACCCGATCCTCCGGCGCGGGCTCTCGCCGGACGCGGCGCGGGAGATGCTCGTCTCGCGGGTCGGCCCTGCGGCGCCGGTGGTCGCGCACACCGCGCAGGTCGCCGCCATGGCGAGGGAGATCGGGGGGGGCACGGGGGACCCCGATGCCGTCGAGGCCGCGGCATGGCTCCACGACATCGGCCGGGCGGCGACGCACGACGACCGCCACCCGCTCGAGGGGTTCCGGATCGTGGTCGCCGCGGGGCACGGCGGCTACGCGGCGCCGTGCCTCTCCCACTACACGAAGGGCGCGCCCGATCCCGCGACGCCGCACTACCGCGAGATGAGCGAGGCCTGCGACCTGGAGACGTTCGACGACTTCGAGCAGGCGGTCGCGCTCGCCGACGCGCTGGCCGCGGGCCCGCGCCGCGTGACCCTCGACGAGCGGTACGAGGACCTCGCCCGCCGCTACGGCCCGTCGCCGTTCTTCGAGAAGAACCTCGCGATCTGCCGCCGGCTCAAGGGGGAGTTCGAGGCGCGCACGGGGAAGGATCTCTACGCGATGCTCGGGATCGCGACATGACGCCCCGCCTCCAGCTGGTCGCGGTCGCCCTGCTCGCCGGCCTCTTCGCGTGGACGACGCTCGTCCGGACGTCGGGCGCGGACGAGCGGGCGGCTCGCCACTTCGACCGCGCCACCGTCGAGCGCGGCATGCGGCACGCCTTCGAGCGCCGGTGCATGTTCTGGGCGGACACGGCCGCGCAGCTCGTGCTCCTCGCGGCCGCCGTCCGTTGGGGGCGATGGCTCGCCGACGGATGCGAACGTGCGTGCCGTGGCCGCCGCCTCCCCGCGATCCTCCTTCTCGGAGCGGGGTTCTTCGTCTGCGCTGCGCTGGTCGACCTCCCGTTCGCCGCCGCCAGGGGCTGGGCGCACCCGCGCGCGTGGGGCCTCACCGACCGCAGCTTCTCCTCGTGGCTCGTCGACCACGGGAAGGGACTCGCGCTCGCCGCCGCCATGGGGGCCGTAGCTCTCGCGGTCCTGCACCTCCTCCAGCGGCGGTTCCCGCGCCGGTGGTGGATCCCCGCGGCGGCGGGCGCGACCGCGCTCTCGTGCCTGATGTCGCTCGTCTATCCGATCTGGATCGCGCCGCTGTTCAACGACTTCACCCCGCTGACCAGGACCGAGCACGCCGCCCTCGAACCTCGCGTGCGTGCGCTCGCGGAACGCGCGGGGGTCCCCTTCGACGAGATCGTCGTCATGGACGCCTCGCGGCAGGGGCGGCACACGAACGCGTTCTTCGCGGGCATCGGCGGCACGCGCACCGTGGTGCTCTACGACACCCTGCTCATGAGCCACACGCCCGACGAGGTCGAGTCCATCCTCGCGCACGAGTTCGGCCACTGGCGGCGCGACCATGTGCTCAAGGGCACGCTGCTCACGGCGGCCGGCGTGTTCCTCGTGTTCTTCCTCGCGGCCCTCGTCCTCACGCGCGCGGTCGGCCGGCCGCCGCTCCTCCTTCGCGACGCGGCCGATCCTGCGGCGCTGCCGCTCCTGCTCCTCGTGCTCTGGGTGGCCTCCTGGGCGGCGACGCCGGTCGAGAGCGCCGTGAGCCGGAGGTTCGAGCGCGAGGCGGACAGGGATTCGATCGAGCTGACGGGGAACCCCGACGTGTTCGTCGAGGCCCAGAAGCACCTCGTCCGCGACAACATCCTCGACGTCGCCCCGCCTCCCGGCTGGGTGTGGATGTTCGCGAGCCACCCGACGCCGGTCGAGCGGATCGAGGCCGCCCTCGCGGCGCGGCCGCGGTAGCACGGCCCCCGCACCCCCCCGGATTCGCGGCGCGGAGGTTACGCTCTTCCCGTGAAGGAGTTCGAGGAAGCCGTAGCGCGCGCCGCGGAGAGGGCGGGTCTCCCGCTCGACGCTGCGCGGAGCGCCGTCACCGTGCCGAAGGAGCGCGACCGGGCGGACCTCTCGCTCCCGTGCTTCCCGTTCGCGAAGGCGCTCGGGCAGCCGCCGCCCGCGATCGCCGCGCGCGTCGCGAAGGCGTTCCGGCCGGACGAGTGGCTGCTCTCGGCCGAGGCGCAGGGTCCGTTCGTCAACTTCCGCGTGAACCGGGCGTCGTTCACGGAGCGGACGCTCCACGCGATCGCCAGCGAATACGCGAAGTCCGCGGAGGGCGCCGGCAAGACGATCGTCATCGACTACGGGTCGCCGAACCTCGCGAAGCCGCTCCTCTTCCACCACCTGCGCTCGGCGGTGATCGGGCAGGCGCTTTCGAACCTCTTCCGGTGGCGAGGCTACCGCGTCATCGGGCTCAACTACCTCGGCGATGTAGGGACCGCGCTCGGGAAGCTCATGGTCGGGATCGAGGAGCACGGCGAGCCGGAGACGATCGAGGACTTCAAGCGCACGTACGTCGAGGGGTCGAAGGCGTGCGCGGCCGACCCGGCAAAGATGGAGCGGGCGCGGGCGTGGGCGAAACGGCTCGAGGAGGACGACGCCCTTGCGCTCCGGCACTGGGAGAAGGCGCGCGAGATGTCGCTCCGGGCGTTCCGCGAGGTGTACGACCGGCTCGGCGTGAAGCACGACGTCGTGGACGGCGAGCGGATGTACGTGAAGCGCGCGCAGGAGATGGTGGACCGGCTCCTGGCACAGCACAAGGCAGAGGAGTCCGACGGCGGCGTCGTGATCCCGACCGGGGGCAAGACGCCGTTCCTCGTGCGGAAGAGCGACGGCACGACGCTCTACGGCACGCGCGACATCGTCGCGGCCGTGGACCGGCACGACCGCTACGCGTTCGAGCGGATGCTCTACGTCGTGGACGTCGCGCAGGAGCAGCACTTCCACCAGCTCTTCGCGTCCCTTAAAAATATCGGGTACGGGTGGGCGGACCGGTGCGAGCACGTCGCGTTCGGGCAGGTGCTCGTCGGCGGCAGCCGGGCGAAGACGCGCGAGGGCGAGAGCGTCGAGCTGATCGACGTGCTGCGCGAGGGCGAGAAGCGCGCGCTCGCGGTCGTCGAGGAGAAGAACGCCGCGCTCAAGGACAAGGAGGCGGTCGCGAGGGCGGTCGGCACGGCCGCCGTGATCTTCTGCGACCTCGGCTTCCCGATCCGGAAGAACATCCACTTCGACTGGAACGAGATCCTCTCGTTCGACGGACGGACGGGCCCCTACCTCCAGTACGTCCACGCGAGCGCCTGCTCGATCCTGCGGAAGGGGGGGGGCGCGGGGGGGACCTTCGACCCGAAGCGGATCGCGCACGACCTCGAGTGGGACCTCGTCCGCCGGCTGGCGGAGTTCCCGGCCGCGGTCCAGCGGGCGGCGGACGAGTGCGAGCCGTCGCACGTCTCCGCGCTGCTCTACGAGCTCGCGAGGGAGTTCCGGTCGTACCACACCGCCGGCGCGCGCGACAGCTCGCTCCGCGTCCTCGTGGACGACGCCGCCACGCGCGCGGCGCGGCTCAAACTCACCGACGCGGTCCGCGCGACGCTCGCGGTCGGCCTCAGGCTCCTCGGCATCGAGCCGCTGGAGGAGATGTAGTGGGGAAGGACTCGTCGGCCGCGTTCGACGCATGCCTCGGCGAGTACCGGAAGGCCGCGGCCGAGTTCTGCGACGTCGTGGAGCGCTTCGCGCCCGGCGCGTTTCTCGCGGAGAGGCCGAGCGACGACCCGGACACGGTGTCTCCGCTCTCGATCTGCCGCCATGTCGTAGGGGCGGCGCACGGCTACGCGCGATCCCTCCGGAAGGCGCAGGGGATGACGCCCGGGACCTTCATCGACCGGGTGAAGGCGCAGCGGGACGTCCGAGCGGCGCTCGACGCCGAGATCCGCTTCACCGAGGAGAGCGTCGTCCCGATGCGCCCGCTCCCAGGCGACGCCGTCCTGAAGATCGAGTTCAAGGTCTCGTGGGGCGCGGTCTACAACCCAGAGATCCTCCTCGAACACGCGATCTGCCACGTCCTGCGCCATCGGCGGCAGCTCGAGCGCTGGTAAGTCGTTTCAGTGTCACGGGTTACGTTCCTCTCCCCCGGGCCCCCTCTCCTCAACACGAACGCACCGTAAGCCGATACGGAAGCGTGAGGACAGCGGTCGAGACGCCGGTACGCGCGCGCCCGCGCCCCGACCCGATGCCGGTCGGGCGGCTCGTGGCGTGGCCCGCGCACGCGCCCTGGGTCCTCTCGCTCGCGGCCTTCGCGGGCGCGCTCCTCCTCCTGCGCGGACGCGACCTCGGGCTCGTGGCGTGCGGCGCGGGATGGGCGCTCGTGCTCGCGGCCGCCGCGCGCGTGTCGCTGCGCGCGTTCTGCCGCGCGGCGCACCTCGCGGGCGGCGTGATCGCGCTCGGCGCGCTCCGCGGCGCCGAGGAGGCGGGCGCGTACGTGGCCGCGGCCGGCGCGCTCGCGGTCGCGTCGCTCCTCGCGCAGTCGTTCGCCGGGCTCGTGCGCACCGAGATCGCGCCGCTCGCGGGCCGGCTGCCGTGGATCTTCCCCGCGTCGCTCCGCGGCGCGGCGATCCGTTTCGGCGTGGCCGGGCTCGCGGTCGCGGTGCCCCTGGCGTTCTTCGGCCACTCGCCTGTGCTGCGCGCGGTCGGCATCGCGATGGTGCCGCTCGCGTTTCGCAGCTACCTGCTGAGCCTCCTCGGCGAGCGCATCGCGCGCGCGATCTGGTCGCTCGCGGTCGCGATCGAGCTGCTGCTCCTCGTCGCGCTCGTGACCGCGAACGGCGCGCTCGGCGCCGCGTGGGCGGCCGTCGTGGCGGAGACGATCCTCTTCGCGTGCTCGGCGTTCGTCGTCGCGCGCAAGACGGGCGTCGCCCCGCTGCCGCAGCTTCAGCTCCTCGGGCTCGCGTGCGTGATGGTCCTCGTTGTCTTCCTCACGCTGCGCGGCGATGCCGACTTCCTGCTCCTCGGCGGCATCGCCCTGGGCGTCGTCGCCGGCGCGCTCTTCTGGCCGCGTAGGGCGTAGGAGCGGGGGGCCTCGGGGGCCGCTACTGGGCGGGCTGGAAGACCGTCTTCCAGTCGCGCTTCATGTCTACGAGCGTCCAGCCCTTCGCCTTGGCCTCGTCGAGGGCCTTGTCGAGCTTGCCGATGGGCGAGGTCCGGTCGTAGGCCCACTCCCGCTCGGCGTCGGTGTGGTGGACGACGAGGCCGAAGCGCGGGCCGTCGCCCGCGGTCGTCCACTGGAGCATGTGGAAGTCGCCGTCCGAGTTGCCGAAGCAGGCGATCGGCCGGCGGCCGATCACCTCCTGGATGCCGACGGGCTTGCCGGGGCCGTCGTCGATCAGATCGATCGCGGGGAGGCGCAGGATCGCCGGCTTGCCGTCGCGCATCTCGTACTTGAGCTTGATCCTGCTCCCGACGACCTGCTCCGGCGGGATGCCGTAGACGCGTTCGCTCCACGGCCGCATGAACTCGACGCCGCCGCCCGACACGATGAACGTCTTGAACCCGTTCGCGCGCAGGTGCGCGAGCAGCTCGAGCATCGGCTGGTAGACCATCTCGGTGAAGAGCCTCCCGGTCTTCGGGTTCTTCGCGGTCGCGATCCAGTCGGTGACAATCTTCTCGAATTCCTCGGTCGTCATGCCCGCGTGGGTCGCCATCATGAGCTCGACGATCGCCTTCTCGCCGCCCGCGAGCGCGGCCTCGACCTCCCCCTCGAGGATCGACTTGAAAGGCTCCTTCTCCTTCCACTCGGGGTGCGACGGCGCGAGGGCCTTCACGCGATCGAGCGCGAAGATGAGCTGGACGTAGAGCGGCTGCTCGCACCAGAGCGTGCCGTCGTTGTCGAAGACCGCGATCCGATCGGCGACCGGGACGAAGTCGGCGCCGTCCGCCTGCGTGACGCGCGCGACGAAGTCCGTGATCGCCTTCTTCGAGGCGCCGTCGTTCCACGAGGGCAGCGGGTCCCCCGCCTGGGCGCGCACGGAAGTGACACCGGTGGCAAGAATCAACGCGACACGGATGCCCGACCTCATGGGCCTATCCTCCTTGCGGTTGTCTCAAGGGCCGCCTCCGACCGCACGCGCAAGACACACGCGCGCTGCCCCCGCGACCGGAACGGCGGTCACGATCCGAACGTCAGCCGCGGCGCACCCACGGCCTGCCCCAGTAGCCGCCGCCGTCGGGGTTCGCCTCGTCGATCACGGACTGCGCGTCGGCCGCGTCGGGATCGAGCGCGAGCGCGTTCTTCGCCTCCTGCTTTGCCCGCGGGTAGTCGCCGCGGGAGAGGTAGTACTGCGCGTTGCTCACGTAGCAGTTGACCGCGCTCGTCTTCGCGGTCGCGAGGAGCGGGGCCGCCTCCTTCTTGAGCACCTCGTCCGTGCTCGTCTTGACGATCCCCTCGAACCGTTCGATCGCGAGCTTGTACTTGTGGGCTGCCTCGTCGAGCGTGTCCTTCTCCTCCGTGCCCGTCTTCCGGAGCGCGCGGGCCCGGATCGTGTCGCCCCACTTGAGGTCCTCCTCGCCCTGCAGGAGCTTCTCCTGCCGCTCCTTGTCCAGCCGCTGCGCGCGCTCGGCCTGGTACTCGGCGCGCTGGGCATCGATCTTGCCCTGCACGGTCTCGAGGAGCGCCTTCGCCTCCTCCGCCGCCTTGGTGTCGGGGTAGAGCGCGAGAAGCGAGGAGCAATGCTCGCGCGCTGCCGGGAGATTGCCATCCTGCTCTGCGGTCTTCGCGTCCTTGAGGAGGCACTGCGCGCTCCCCTCGTGGATCTCCTGCCCGTTCGCCTTGATGAAGGCATCCGCCGCCGTGGGGTCGAGCTTCCGGAACTTCAGGAACTGCGTCCTCGCCTGCGGGTACAGCTGGTGGTCGAACGCGAACTGCGCGAGCGCAAGGTGCCCCTTCGCATCGTCGCCCACCGTGGCGCTGCGCAGCTGGAAGAAGCAGCGCGGGTCGAGCTTGGCGGCGGGAACGGTGATGGCCGTCCCTCCGTCCGGCTCGAACGTGACCGAATCCGCCGTCGTCGAGACGACCTTGCCTTCGGCGCGGGTGCCGTCCTGGTAGCGGAGTTCGTCGCCGAACGCGACGCAGACAAGGAGCGGGAGAATGCCGAGCGCTTTCATGGGGCCTCCTTCTTCTTCGCAGGGACGAGTGTTCCAGAACCCGCCTCCCCGCACAAGGAGGCCTGCCCCCGAGGCCCCCCGTCAGAAGTCGAGGAAGAGGTTGAGGCCGATCTGCGGCAGGAACTCGCTCCCGAGGCCCCCCTCGCCGTCCACGACGTTGATCGACGCCTCGGGGCCGATCCACCAGCGGTCCCCGAGCCGCCACTCGTAGCCGACGCCGCCATAGGCTCCGAAGTAATCGCCCGGGTCGTCGATCATCTCCGGGTCGCCGTTCGCCCGGAACCAGGTGAGACCGTAGCGGAAGAAGAGGTGGCGGTCGTGGCCCGGGCTCCCGACCTGCTTCACGCCCATCTGCACCTGGTAGAAACCGCCGTCCTGCGTCGCGGAGTCGTCCCCGCCCTCCACGGCCGCCCGCAGCTCGAACGCGAGGTCCCATCTCTCCCACGACTTCGAGAAGTACTGCCCCGCCGTGAGTTGCCCGCCGACCGACGGCAGTCCCACGACGCCCACGCCCCCGTAGAGCTCGCTCTCCCGCTCGGGCTGGATCCGGGAACGGCAGCCGACAACGAGGAGCGCGAGGAGGACGATCGGACGCATCCTCCGATGATGCACTTTGGCTCGGACCGAATCGGGGGGGCCTGGGGGGCTGAACCCGCGGCGGTCCGGTCCCGTTGACAGGGAAGGTGGCGAGGCTCGGGCGGAACTTCTGGCTGGGGGCTGCGGTCCTCGCGCTTCTCGGCCTCTTCTTCGCCGCCCGCGCGAGCCGCAGCGACCGCGCGGGCGCCCCGCCGGTGGCTGCCGCCGCCGAGCGGGAACCCGCGCCGGTCGCGATCGAGGCGCCGGCTGCCGTGGCGGAGATTCCGCCGGAACGCGCTCTCCGGGGAATCGTCCGCGACGCCTTCGGGGCCGTGCCGGGCGCGCTCGTGACCGCGGCGGACCGGTACGACGGGAGCGAGCTGGCCAAGGCCCGAACGGCGGAGGACGGGACGTTCGTCCTCGGACCCGTCGAGGATTTCGTGAGAGTTGTCGCCGAGCACGCGGAGCGCGGGGTCGCGGCCGATGACGGGCGGCCGGGCGACTCTCTCGAGCTGTGGCTGCTGCCCGGGGCGACGGTCTCGGGAACGGTGCGCGCCCGCGACGGCGGGCGGCCGCTCGGGGGCGCGTCGGTGCACGTCGGGCGCGTCGTCGTGACGGCCGACGCGGAAGGCCGCTACGCGCTCCGCAACGTGCCGGGCGGCCGCCTGACGGGGATCACCGCGGTCGCGCACGGCCACCGCCAGGCGCGGCGCTGGGTCCCGATCGCGGCGGGAGAGGCCCGCATCCTCGACTTCCTCCTCGAGCGGGGCATGACACTCGGGGGCGTCGTCACCGACGCGGGAACGGGCGCGCCGATCGAGGGCGCGCAGGTCGCCGAACACGCGGACCGCTTCGGGATCCTCGGCACGCCGTGGCCGGCGGACCGGCGCACCGTCACCGACGGGCAGGGACGCTACCTCCTTGAGGGCGTTGCTGCCGACGCGAACCACACGTTCGTGTGTTGCGCGGCGGGCTACGTCGCGGCGGAGCGGGAGAGCAACGCATCGGGACGGCTCGATTTCGCGCTCGGGCGGCCCCTTGCTGCCGAGGGGCTGGTGGTCGATCCGGACGGCCGGCCGGTGCCGGGGGCGGTGGTCTACTTGCACCGCGTCCGCGAGACGGCCGGTTCCGTATTCCGCGGCAGGCTGCGTTGCCAGAGGACGGAGGCGGACGCGGACGGCCGCTTCCGGTTCGACGACATCGTGCCCGGCACGGTCGCGTTCGTGGCGATCACGGAGGGTCTCGCGCCCGGCGAGACCGCGCACCTCGACGCGGACGAACTCCGCGACGTCGTCGTGCGGCTCACGCACGGGATGACTCTCGATGTCACGGTCCGCGACGCGGACGGCCTCGGGGTCGCGGGAGCATCGCTGAACACGCAGACGCCGACGGGCTTGGGCGACCGCGTGGCGCCTATCTACGCCGGCAGGGAGTGCCTGTCCCTGCGCACGGATGAGGACGGCCGCCTCCGTCTTGAGGGCGTGATCCCCGGGGATTTTGGCGTCGCGGCGTGGCACCGCTCGCAAGGCCACGCGTACGGGAAGGTCTCCGGCAGGGCCGGCGAGACCGTGTCCCTCGAGCTGGCATTCGGGAAGTTCGAGATCGCCGGCAGCATTCTCAGCGCCCGGCGCGAGCCCGTGGCCGGGGCGAGGGTGACGGCCTTCGGATCGAACCACTCGGAGTCGGCCCGCGCGGACTCGTTTGGGCGCTTCCGGGTGCGCGGGCTGTCGCAGGGTTCATTCCGGCTGAGGGCGTTGAGCGACGTGGGGGCAGCCGGCGACGCCGCAGGCGTCGCGGCCGGCGCGCAAGGCGTCGAGATCCGTCTCGCTTCGCTGGTGACGATCCGCGGCAGGGTCCGCGGGGCCCAGACGGGTCCCCTCGGCGCCTTCGAGGTGCGTTTCCTCGCGAGACAAGCGAACGTTCGCTGCCAAGTCGAGGGAGGCGACGGCAGGTTCGAGGAGCTCGTCCCTCCGGGCACCTACGACGTGACCGCGCGGGCGCCGGGCCACCGGCCCAAGGTGATCCGCGGCGTCGTCGTGCAGGAAGGGCCCGATCCGCCGCCCTTCGAGTTCGTACTGGAGCCCGCCGCGACGCTCCGCGGCACCGCACGGGACCGGGAGGGCCGGGCGCTGCCGTTCGTGGTGGTCAGCGTCGCGCCGACCAAGCCCGAGGACGGGATCGAAGGCACGTTCGACAAGACGGACCAGGAGGGTCGCTTCCTGCTCGAGGGACTCGGCCCCGCGACGTACGCCGTCGTGCTCCACGGAGAACGCGAGGGGACGACCCGAACGCTCGTGACGATCCCTGCGACGGGCGCCGTGTCGCTCGACCTGCGGCTCGGCGCGACGGGCACCGTTGTCGCGCGAGTCGTTGACGCGGACGGGAAGCCCGTCTCCCGCGCCTATGTGACCTTCTCCTTCCCGGAGGGAGGCGCGCTGGCCGGCGACGGGCGGCTCACCGATGCCGAGGGGATGGTCGTCTCGGGTCCGCTCCCCGCCGACGTCGCGCTCGCCGCCCGTGCGGAGGAGGGCGACCGGCGCGCCGAGGCCAAGGTCACGGTCGGTCCCGGTGAAAAGGCCGAGATCCGGCTACGTCTGAAGTGAAGGGGCGCGGGGATCAGAGCAGCGCGGCGATCCGCTCCGCGGCGTGGCCGTCCCCGTAGAGGGCCGGGCGGGTCCGCCCGCGCGGCGGCGCGCGGAGGGCGGCGGCGATCTTCGTGGAGTCGGTCCCGGTGAGGACGTTCCAGCCGCAGGCGACCGTCTCCCCCCACTCGGTCGCGTCGCGGAGCGTGATGCACGGGACGCCGAGCAGGTAGGCTTCCTTCTGGAGGCCGCCCGAGTCGGTCACGACGAACTTCGCCCCGGCGACGAGCCCCATGAAGTCCAGGTACGGCAGCGGCGGCATCTCCCCCACGTTCGGCGGGAGCGCACCCACCCGGGTCCGGGGGTGCTTGGGGAAGAGCATGCGGCAGTCCGCCCCGCCCACCGCGCCGAAGACGCGCGCGACGGCCGCAGGGTCGTCGGCCGTGTGCGCCCGGTGCAGGGTCAGTACCCCGTACTCGCCCCGCTCGCGCGGCAGCGCGTCCTTCCGCGCGAGGAGCACGTCCGCCATGACGTCGCCGGTGACATGGACGCCCGCGCGTCCGTCGAGGTTCGCGGCGTGCGCCTCGGTCGAGCAGAAGAACGCGTCGCTGAGCTCGTCCACGAGGATCCGGTTGCGCTCCTCCGGCAGCTCGCGCTCGCCCGACCGCGCGCCCGCCTCGACGTGTCCGACGGGCAGGTCGCGGAACGACGCCGCGATGGCCGCCGCGACGGCCGAATCCGCGTCGCCGAGCGAGAGCACGCGGTCCACCGGCCGCTCCTCGAGAAGCTGCGTGAGCGCGGCCACCATCTCGGCGAGCCGCGCGCACCGTTCCTGCGAGCGGAGCACGAGCCGGTGGTCGGGCGCCGCGAGCCTGAGCCCCTGGAAGTGCGCCTCGACCATCCGCCGGTCGTCATGCTGGCCCGTGTGGACGAAGAGGACCTCGCCGCGCGCACGGAGCGCGGGAACGAGCGCCGCCGCCTTCACGAACTGCGGCCGCGCCCCGGCGACGACCGCGACGCGCATCTCCCCCCAGGCCCCCTCTCTTCTACACCTTCGCCTTGCGCGGGATCGGCGTGTAGAGCTTCATGTTCGGACCGAGCGGCGGCGAGTAGATGTGGACGGTCACGAGCTGCCTGTCCCCGCGGTTGTTGATCCGGTGGACGGAGTCGCCCGCGGCGATCGTGATGTCGCCCTTGCCGAAGGAGCGCTCGTCCACGGGCTGCGGCTTGCCGTCCACGAGCCGGTAGCGCTCCTCGACCATCACCCCATCGACCACGAGGTAGAGGCAGTAGCTCGAACCGTGGTCGTGGACCGCGCTCATCTGCCCCGGTTGCCAGCAGATGACGACCAGCTCGCACTGGTCGTTCAGGAGGACGGTGTTCCGCGCGTAGCACTCGTCCTGGAAGTGGCGGTAGCGGGTCAGGTCGAGCGTCTTCAGGTTCACGGAGCGGGCGAGCGCCTCCATCTCGGCGGCCGTGAACGGCCTCGTCACGCCGGCGGAGCCCGCGAGGATCCGGTCGCGGAGCTTGAGCACCATACGAGAAGGATGCTTCAGAAACCGGTTTTGCGCAATCCCGGGGGGGCCTCGGGGGCCGAGCTACGATTTCGGGCATGCGGAGCCGGTTCGCGGACGCGGCAGTCCACGATGCGCAGGCCGCCCGCTACGACGGCCTCGTCCGGAACGAGGCCCACCCGATCCGCGCAGGCTACGGCGCGTGCCTCGACTGGGTCGCCGCCCGCGTCGAGCCCGGGGACGCGGTGCTCGACCTCGGGACCGGCACGGGCAACCTCGCGGTCCTGCTGCCTCCGTGCCGCCTCGTCTGCGTGGACCTCTCGACCGAGATGACGCGCCTCGCCCGCGCGAAGCTGCCGCACGGCGTGACGTTCGTGCAGGCGGACCTCCTCGAGTACTTCGACGGGCGGCGGGGGCCCTTCGACGCCGTCGAGAGCACGTACGCCCTGCACCACCTGACCGACGACGAGAAGGACGTGCTGCTCGACCGCGTGCGGAACGTGCTCGCGCCGGGCGGGCGCGCGGTGTTCGGGGACCTCATGTTCGGGAACGCGGCGGAGCGGGAGCGCCTGCTCGCGAAGTACGCGCAGGACGACTCGGTCGCGGGCGCGATGCGCGAGGAGTTCTTCTGGGACTTGGCGTCGGCCGTGTCGACGCTCGAACGCCTCGGTTTCGCCAGCGAGACGCGCCGGTTCTCCGACCTCTCCTGGGGCGTCGCTGCGTCCCTCGCCGGTTGACGGCCGCCGCCCTGCGGGCGGTCGGACGGTGCTCAGCGAAGCACCCTGCGGAGCGCCTCCAGCGCGCGCCGCTCCACGCGGTAATAGACCCAGATGCCGCGCTTTTCCCGGCGCAGGAGCCCGGCCCGATGAAGCACCTGCAGATGGTGCGTGACCGTCGGCTGCGAGAGGCCGAGAGGGGCGACGAGGTTGCACACGCACGTCTCGCCGCCGGGCTGCGCGAGGATGAGGCTCAACAACCGCAATCGCGCGGGTTCGGAGAGGGCCTTGAACGAGCCCGCAAGACCCCGCGCGACCGCGCTCGGCAGGGATTCCGAGGAGAGGGGCACGCAGGAGATCGCCGCCGAGAGCCTGGGCATCCGCCACATATTGACATACGCCGATGGAAGGTCTAGGCTCGAGGCATTCCATCGATAGATGTCGATATTTATGAGTCCCGATGCGATGGGGGTCGCGCGCGGTCGCGTGGCCCGAGGGAAGACGTTGATCCCGGATGCCGTGCCCTCGGCCGACGGAGCCGGGCGCGGCTCGACGGACGTGCCCCGATGCTGCCCCCGCTGAAGCGACGCGCGGCATGCGAGTTTCTCGCGACGGCAGGCCTTGCCTGCGCCGTGATCGGTTCCGGCATCGCGGCGCAGCGGCTGTCGCCGCAGGACGCGGGCCTTCAGCTGCTCGAGAACTCGATCGCCACGACGCTCGCGCTGGTCGCCCTCCTCCTCGCGCTCCCGGGCACGCACTTGAACCCGGTCGTGACGGTCGTGGACTGGGCACGCGGGCGGATGGTCCGCAAGGATGCGGCGGCGTCCCTCGTGGCACAGGTCGCGGGCGGGATCCTGGGGACGGTCGTCGCGAACCTGATGTTCGAGCGCGCGCCCCTCGAATTCTCGACGCGGGTCCGCACGGGTACGCACCTCTGGCTCGGGGAGGTCCTCGCGACCTCGGGCCTGCTCGTCACCGTCCACGGAACGGGCCGCTCGAACCCGCCGGCGGTCCCCCTCGCGGTCGGCTGCTACATCGGTGCCGCGTACTGGTTCACGTCCTCGACGTCCTTCGCCAACCCCGCCGTGACCGTGGCGAGGGCGTTCTCCGACTCGTTCGCCGGGATCGCGCCGGGGTCGGTGCCCGGATTCGTCGTCGCCCAGGCCTTGGGCGCGGTCCTCGGCTGCGCCGTCCTTGCCCTCCTCTTCCCGAGCCAGCCCCGGACCCGCGAGGCGAAGGAGGGACCGTGAGCAAGCCGAGGATCCTCTTCGTCTGCGTCCACAACGCCGGCCGCAGCCAGATGGCCGCGGCGTTCGCGAGAGAGCTTGGGCGCGGGCGCGTCGAGGTCCTCTCGGCCGGGTCCGCGCCCGCCGCGAGCATCCACGAGGGCGTCCATGCCGCCATGCGGGAGATCGGCATCGACCTGTCCGAGGAGACCCCCAAGCTGCTCTCGGCCGAGTCCGTCCGGGAAGCGGACGCCATCGTGACGATGGGATGCGGCGACGCATGCCCGGTGTTCCCGGGGAAGCGCTACCAGGACTGGAGCATCCCGGATCCCAAGGGGCTGCCGCCGGAGGGCGTGCGGCGGATCCGCGACGAGATCCGGGACCGGGTCCTCGAGCTCCTCCGGCGACTCGGGGTCGCGGCGGCGCCGTGACGCCGGCGCGGGCTCAGACCGCGCTGGCCTTCTCGTCGCGCTTGCGGAGGGCCTCGATGAGGAGCGACATCGTCGGCAGCGTGATGTTCTTGTCGACGCTCCCCTGCGCCGGCTGGAAGCGGAAGGAGCCCGAATCCTGCTCGGCGATCGCGTAGACGGCCTCGTCGCCCTCGAGGCTCCCCCACGTTGCGGCGCGCGCGTCGCCCTCGCGCAGGTCGATCGTGCCGCTCTTGCCGCCGGCCTCGATCACCACGCGGCCGTTGCGGCGGCAGCCGGTGAGGAACTGGATCAGCTCGGGGAAGCCGATCTCCTCGAGCCTCCCCGCCAGCGACGCGGCGGTCGCGGCTTGCGCGGAGAGCTCGCGCTTCTTCTGCACCTCGGTGATCTTCTGGTTGAGCGTCTCCGCGGTGAAGGGCTTCCGGATGTAGCCCTCGGCGCCCGCGCGCATCACGTCCACGATCCGGTTGAAGTAGGACTCCGACGACACCATCAGGACCGGCACGTCGGTCGCCCGCCCCTGGAGCTCGCGCACGAGGCCGAGCCCGTCGAGGTTGGGCATGTTCCAGTCCGTGATCACGAGGTCGAAGACACCGGCTCCGATCTTCTCGAGCGCCTCGACGCCGTCCTGGGCCTCGACGACGTCCTCGTGCCCGATCTCGCGGAGGATCTTCCGCAGGACCGAGCGGGCGACCTTCGAATCGTCAACGACAAGGATCCGCATGGCTGTTCCTCAGACGCTGATGGCGGCGCGGCTCCCCCGCGCCCCCTCCCTATCTATCGGAACGAGGAGGATCAACTGAAGCAGGAAGCCCCCGATCTCCGTCTCGAAGGGCGCGGCGTACCGCTCGGCGTCCCTCTGGTGGAAGACGCGGTGCTGGCAGCCGAGGATCACGTTCGGGAGCGTCGTCTTGCAGTCGTGGATGCCCGCGCGCGCGAGCCCGCGCTTCGCGAGCCCCGCGATCACGCTCGCCAGCTCGCCGATCCCGTCCGCAACCTCCTGGTCGAGCACGGGCAGCGCCTCGAGCCCGAGGATCCGGCCGACGGCGCGCCGCGCGACCGCCTCCGGGAACGAGAGGACGAACGACGCCTGCCGTTCCCCCCCGCCCCCCCCGAAGTTGGCGAGCCCGACGATGCCCGACACGTCGTAGCCCGTCGTCACCCCGTGGCCGCGCTCGAACGCGCCGGGCTTCGCGTCGATCCCGAGCATGGTCTGGAAGGTCGTGCGCGCGGCATCGACGAAGGCGAGAAGCTTGGGATCGTTCATGCGAGGGACCTCAGGAAGTTGGCGATCTGCGCCCCCGCGATCGTCGCGAGGCGCAGGTCGCTGTCCTCGAACTTCGGCCTCGAAGGCAGGCGCTCCAGCGCGACCAGGCCCAGCTTGTGGTCCTCGCCCTGGAGCGGGACGAGGACGACATGGGAGCGGACGCCGAGCGTCGCGTCGAGCACCGTCGACGCCTTCGGCACGTTCAGCGCGACCGCGCGCTCGGTCGTGAGGCCGGCGCGGATCAGCTGGTCGGGCGGACCCTCGTCGCGCCCCGGCGGCAGCGACGCGTGGGTGAACTGCATGAGCGGGTTCCCGCTTCCCTCCTCGACGAGCACGATCGTCGCGCGGTCGCACGAGACGATCGAGCGGAGGTGGAGCGCCACCTGCTCGAGCACCTTCAGCTCGCCCTGCGCCTCGCCGAGGAGGTCCGTGAGCCGCGCGAGCGCCTCGAGGCCCGCGCTCTCGCTCGACGCCGCGCGCGAGACGGGCTCGCCCTCGACGAGGGGCAGCCCGGTCGTCTGCGTGTCGAGGTGGATCTCCGGCTGCGCCGCCTCGAACCGCATCTCGGTGTCGCCGACGAGGATCTCGTCGCCCTCCGCGAGCACGTGCGCCTGCACGCGCGCGCCGTTGACGAACGTGCCGTTCTTCGAGCCGCAGTCGGTGAGCACGTAGCGGTCCTCGCCGCAGTCGATCCGCGCGTGGTTGCGCGACGCGCTCGCGTCGGGGAGCACGAGCGTGTTGGACTCCGCGCGGCCGATCGTGACCGCCCCGATCTCGAGGCCGATCACCTCCTGCGCGCCGGACGGCCGGCGGATGCGCAACACGTGGCCGGTCCGCCGGGCGACGGCCTGCTTGGCATCGGAGGGGGCCTGGGGGGCCATGGTTCACACCTCCACGGGTCTCGCGCGGTGGTAGGAGACGCGTCCGCTCCGGGCGATCGCGAAGGTCTCGTCGCCGGGGATCGTCCCCTCGGCCACGCCGAGGAAGAGGTATCCGTCGGGGCGGAGGAGCCGGTGGACGCGCTCGAGCACGTCCCGCCGCGTCTCCTCGCCGAAGTACATGAGCACGTTCCGGATGAGGATCACGTCCATCTCCGGGAGCGGGGGCCACGGCCCCGCGAGGTTCAGGCGGCCGAAGCGGACGCGCTCCTTCAGCTCGCCGCGCACGCGCCAGTGCTCGCCGTCCTCCTCGAAGTGGCGCACGAGGAGCGTCGCCGGGAGCCCGCGGTTCACCTCGAGCTGGGCGTAGCGCCCCTCGCTGGCGCGGGCGAGAGCGCGCTCGGAGAGGTCGCTCGCCCAGATCTCGACCCGCTCCCTGAGCCGCGGCAGCCGCTCCTCCACGGCCATCGCGACCGAGTAGGGCTCCTGTCCCGTCGCGCAGCCCGCCGACCAGACGCGGATCGGCAGGCGGCCGCGCCCGGCCAGCTCGGGCAGCACCTCCTCGGAGAGCGCGTCGAAGACGTACGGGTCGCGGAAGAACCAGGTCTCGTGGTTGAGGAGCGTCTCCACGATCTCCTGCCGCAGCGCGCCCGAGGCGTCCACCTGGGCCTGGTCGAGCAGCGAGCGGAGCGTCCCGCCGTGCGCCTGCACGAGCGGCGTCAGGAGCGAGCGGATCAGGTAGGCCTTGTCCTCGCCGAGGACGACGCCCGACTCCTCCGCGACGACGCGCGAGACCTGCTCGAGGTCCTGCGGCGACGCGTTCACCGCCGCACCCCCTCGAGGACGAGCCGCGCGACCTCCTCGCCGAGCGCCGCCGGCCGCGCGACGCGCTCCGCGATCCCCGCCTCGATGACGTGGCGCGGCATCCCGAAGACGGCGCAGCTCTGCGGGTCCTGCGCGAAGACGCGGCCGCCCATGCGGCGGATCTCCTCCGCGCCCGTGCAGCCGTCGCGCCCCATCCCGGAGAGGACGATCGCGATAGCCGCGGGGCCGTACTCCTCCGCGACCGAGCGGAAGAGGACGTCGGCCGAGGGGCGGCACGAGTGGACGGGCGCCGCGCGGTGGGTGACGAGGCTCCCGCCGCGCACCTCGAGGTGGTGGTCCCCGGGCGCGAGGAAGACTCTTCCGCCCACGAGCACCTGGCCGTCCTGCGCCTCGCCGACCGGGAGCGGGAGCCGCCCGTCGAGCCGCCGCGCGAAGAGCCGCGTGAAGACGGGCGGCATGTGCTGGACGACGACGACGGGAAGCGGGAAGCCGCGCGGGAGCGCCGAGACGAGCTCCGGGAGCGCGTCCGGCCCGCCGGTCGAGGCCGCGATGGCGACGATCGCGGGCTCGTCCGCCTGCGCCGCCGGCGCCACGGGGGGAAGCGGGAACGCGGCGGGGGCCGGCGCGCCGAGCGCGCGCACCTTCGGCACGAGCTGCTCGCGGACGACCCGCAGCGCCTCCGCGTGGTCCGCGGTCGCGCTGGGCTTCGTGGCGTAGTCGCTCGCCCCGAGCGCGAGCGCGTCGAGCGTCGCGGCCGCGCCGCGCTCGGTCAGGACGCTGAACATGATGACCTTGACCGAGGGGTGCGTCTGCCGGAGCTGCGCGAGCGCGGTGAGCCCGTCCATGTCGGGCATCTCGATGTCGAGGACCACCACGTCGGGCCCGAGCTGGGCGACCTTGTCGAGCGCGATCCGCCCGTTCGGCGCGGTTCCGATGACCTCCACGCCCTCCTCCCCGGAGAGGATCGTCGCGACGAGGCGGCGGCAGACCACCGAGTCGTCCACGACCAGGACGCGCGCCTTCCGCATGGCTCAGACCCGGAGGCCCAGGAGCTGGAGCTTGTCGCGCACGACGTCGCGCGTGAAGGGCTTCATGATGTACTCGTCCGCGCCGGCGTCGAGCGCCTCCTTCACGTTGTGGAGGCGCGTCTCCTTCGTCACCATGACGAGGCGAACATCGCGGTACGACGGGCTCTCGCGCACCTTCCTCACGAAGGCGATGCCGTTCATCTCCGGCATGTCCCAGTCCACGAACACGAGGTGGGCGTGCTGCCCCGAAGCGAGCCATGCGAGCGCGTCGCGGCCGTTCTCGGCCTCGACCGCCTCGTAGCCGGCCTCCTCGAGGATGCGCTTCAGGATCAGGCGGACGGTCCGCGCGTCGTCCACGACGAGCGCACGCGGGCGCCCCGCAGGGTGCAATGCCACGCTTCTTCATCGACATCCCGAGGGGGTGGGTTGCGCGAACACGGCCTGCCAAGCCGGTTTTCGCCGCCCCGAAGTGGGACGGGGAGGCGCGGGACGCGCAATCCTTGCGCGGCGAGCGAATCTGGCCGCCGAAAACGCGGGCGGCCGCGGGAGGCGACCTCGACCTATGTGGCTCATCAACAAGCACGCAGACGCTTTGCTGTTCGGGATTCCTTTCGCGCTCTTCGCGGGAATGCTGGTCCTGCTCGAGGTCGGGCGCCGCGCGGGGAACCGGCGTCTCGCCGAGGACCCCGAGGGGGCGAAGGAGCGGCTCGGCGCGGTTGAGGGAGCGATCTTCGGCCTCCTCGGGCTCCTCATCGCCTTCACGTTCTCGGGCGCCGCCGCGCGCTTCGACAAGCGGCGCGAGATGGTGGTGGCGGAGGCGAACCAGCTCGGCGACGCGTGGGCGCGACTCGACGCCCTGCCGAAGGCGGCCCAGCCGGCGATCCGCGACGGCATGCGCCGCTACCTCGAGTCGAGGCTCGAGACCTACCGCCGGATGCCGGACATGGAGGCGGTCAAGGAGGAGCTGCGGCGTTCGGAGAAGATCCAGGACGAGGTCTGGAAGGCGGCGGTCGCCGCCTGCGAGCTGCCCGATGGGCAGCGCGTGACGATGCTCGTCCTGCCGGCGCTCGACACGGCGTTCGACTGGACGCTCGTGCGGACGGCATCGTCGATGCACCACCCGCCGCCGATCATCTGGATCATGCTCCTCGCCCTCGCGTTCGCGAGCGCCCTGGTCGCCGGGTACGGGATGAGCGGCGGGCGGAAGCGCAACTTGGCCTACATGGTCGGCTTCGCGGCCGCGATGTCGGTCGCGGTGTACACGATCCTCGACATCGAGTTCCCGCGCGTCGGTCTGGTGCGCGTGGACGCGGTCGACCAGCTGCTCAAGGACGTGCTCGAGAGAATGAAATAGGCGGCCGCGCCGGGTGCGAGCGTGGCGCGACCACGGGCGCTACCGCCTGTCGTTCCCGGCCGTGATCGAAGGCTACGAGCCCGAGCCGGTCGATTCGCGGCAGGGCAAGATCCCGCGCTCGCGCTCCCGCGATCGCGCTGAGCTACTTCGGCGGCGCGGGCGGCGCGTCGGGCTTCGGCGCCTCGACAGGTTTTTCGGCCCCCGCGGGCGCCAGGCGGATCGAGAGGATCCTCACGTCCGCCACCGGACGGGCCGCGGGGCCGACCTTCACGTCGCCGATCTTCTCGAGCACGTCCATGCCAAGGACGACCTCGCCGAAGACCGTGTGGCGGCCGGCGAGCCACGGCGTGTCCGCGAGGTTCAAGTAGAACTGGGAGCCGTTCGTGTTCGGGCCGCTGTTCGCCATGGCCAGCGAGCCTTTCTTCGGCTCGTGCGCGGAGCCGTTGTCCACGTAGACGTAGCCGAGGTTCTCGAGCGCCTCCTTCACGGTCAGCTCCGTGACCTTCTTCTCCACCTCCGCCTTGCGCTTGTCGAGCTCCTCCTGCGACCTGATCCCCATCTTGGCCATGAGCGGGCCGTACACGTTGCGCCACATGTCCGCCTCCTCCTGGACCTGCAGCGACGGGTGCGGCGGCTTCCCGTTCACGAGCGCCTTCGCGGTGTCGAGCCCCAGCCCCTTCGCGCTGATCTCGTCGTCGAACTTGTAGCCCGGGTCGCCCGTGCCGTCGCCCCTCGGGCAGCCGCCCTGGATCATGAAGCCCTTGATCACCCGGTGGAAGACGAGGCCGTCGTAAAAGGGCCGCTTCACCATGTTGCCGGTCTTGCTGTCCTTCCACTCCTTCGCGCCCTCGGCGAGCGCGAGGAAGTTCTCGACCGTCTTCGGCGCCTCGCTCTTGAAGAGACGAACGCGGATATCGCCCATGGACGTCTGGATGATCACCACCGGGTCGTCCTCGGCCGCTTTCGGCACGGCCGGGGCCGGCGGCGGCGCGGGCGCCGGCGCGGGGGGATCCTGCGCGAGCGCCCCAAGGGCCAGCGCGAGGACGGGAATCAGGGTGCGCAACGGAACTCCTTCGGCGCGGCCCCCGCGCCCCCTCGACTTCTACTCGGAGACCGCCTTCCAGCTCGGATCGGGATCGAACGTTTTCATCGCCTCGGCCGCGTTCGCCGTGTCGTCCCCGAGGTCCTTCTGGAACACGGTGCCGTCATGGTCCACCTGGAAGCTCATGACGCCCGAGTTCCCGTACTCCGCCGGGTAGGCGACGAGCGCGTACCCGCCGATCATCTGGTCCTTCACCATGTAGCTGTAGGCGCCTCCGGCTGCATGTCGGCCCTGCGACGTGAGGATCCGGTAGTAGTAGCCGTGGTACGGATGGGGCCCGTCGTCTCCGGTCTTGCCCCCGTAGCCCTCCTTCACCGCCTGCGCCGCGAGCTCGCCGAGCGGGCTCGACGGCTCGCCCTCCTTCACCGGCCAGTAGAGGCCGTCGTGCTTGCCGGGCGAGCTGCGGAACGCCCGCGCGTACTCGAGGACGCCGTCCCCGTCGTGGTCCGCGGCCCCGTACTCGCGCTGCGCGTCGCAGTACGCGAGGCAGACCTGGATCGCGTTCAGCTCGTTCCGTCCGATGCGGCGGTTGAGCATCTCCTCGCGGCCGGCCGCGGTGTCGAAGACCCAGATCTCGCCGGACTTGACGATCGGGATGGGCACCGGCCAGTCGATCTCGCCGATGCAGAGCGTCATCGTGGTCTCGTTCACCTGCTCGAGCCGGTGCTTCTCGTCGTAGAGGCGGACGAACTCGGCCCGGCCGTTCCGGTCGGCCACGTCGTCGCCGGAGTGGAGGAGCTCCGCGCTGCCTTCGCCGAGGAACTCCTCGGCCTGCACGAGGTTGTCCGTGCGCAGCGCCTGGACCATCTGGCGCGCGGCCTCGTCGGCGGTCTCGAATCCGGGCTGCTCCTTCGGCGTGGCGCACGCGGCAAGGAGCGCCGCGAGGAGGAATGCGGATCGATTCATGGTCGTTGCCCTTCCTTCGGCTAGCGCCGGCCTCCGCCGCCCCTGCCTCCGCCGCCCCGGGAGCCGCCGCGCGAGTAGGACTGTCGGCTCGCCTGGCCCCGGGTGCTCTGCTGGCGCACGTTGCTGCCCCGTTCGTAGCCGCCGAACGCGTTCGACCTCTGCCGTGTCTGGGTCGACGGGCGCGTCGCCGGCCTCTGCGTCGCCGAGCCGCGCGAGCCGTCGCCCGTGCGCCCGCGGAAGGCGTCGCGCGAGGCTGCATTCGGCGAGGCGCCGCGGTTGTACCGCTGCGCGGTCCTCGCGTCGGCGTAGCCGACGCCGCGGCGGTGCGCCGCGTCGTGCTGCCACTTCCCCCGCCCGTCCTGAAGCCCGGTCTTGTTCTTGTACCAGTTGCGGTCGATGTTCCGGTTCCGGTCGATGTTCCGGTCGATGTCGACATCGACGTCGCAGTGACCCCAGTTGCAGCTGCCCCAGGCGTAGCCCCACGCCACGCCGATGGCGATCCCCGCGGCGCAGGCATAGGGCGTCGGGACCGGCCGCCAGTACGGCGGGTAGTAGTAGTACGGCGGGTAGGAGGGGTGGGGCCAGGTCCCGTAGACGACGGTCGGGTCGTAGACGGGCACGTAGATGACTTCGGGATCGGTGGAGACGATCACGATCGTGTCCCCCTCGGTCGTCACGTTGATCTCTTTCGTCCCCTTGAGCGTTCCCTCGTCCAGCGCCTTCTTCCGGAGCCGCTGGATCGCCTCCATCACCGCCTTCTGGTCGGCGAGGAACGCGTTCCCGAGACCCTGCGTCCAGTCGAGCTTCTTGTCCATCATGTCGAGGACGTCCGGGGTGTTGACGAGCGACTTCACGCTCGGGTCCCAGGGCTTCGACTTGAGCACGTTCGCGAGGGCGTCGCCCTTCGCGTTCTTGTTGGCCTTCACCCAGCGCGCCGCCTCGACGACCTCGAGCGGGTAGGTCGAGGCGATGAGGATCTGGGAGACGAGGTCGTCGGGATGGAGCGCGATCGGGGCGACGAGCTGCTCGATCTGCTCCGGGCTGAAGGTCTTGTCCTCCTTGCCCTCCTGCCCGCGCACGGGGGTCCCGCGCCCCCCCACGAGCACGATCACGAGACCGGTCGCAAACAACGCGAAGCGGCTGCGCATCGGCGATCCTCCTCCCGCAGATCCTAGCGCGCTGCGCCAAGATCCGCGTCGAGGATGCGGTCCGCGTCGAGCAGGAGCACGAGGGCGTCGCGGATCTTGTAGGTGCCCAAAGTGAGGCTGCGCGCTGCGCCCCGGAGGGTCTCCGGCGGCGGCTCGAAGGACCTCTCGTCGGCCTCGAGGACGTCGCCCGCGCGGTCCGCGCGGAGCGTGAGCGTGCCGCGCGGGCCCCGGAGGACGAGGCCGATCCCGGGGGCGCGAGGCGCGGGCTCGCGGCCGAGGCGGCGCGCGACATCCACGACCGTCGCGATCTCGCCGCGGAGGTTGATGAGGCCCACGACGCCTTCCGGCGCGAGCGGCACCGGGGTCGGCGTCTCGTGGCGGATCACCTCCCGCACGTCGTCCGCCGGGAGTGCGAGGACCATCCCGCCGAGGTGGAACGTGCAGAGACGCTTCACGCGGCACCGTCCGGCGCAAGGGCGCGGCGCGCGGTCATGCTCCGTCCGCCATCTTGAGAAGCTGCTCCACGTCGAGCAGCTCTGCCACGCGGCCATCGACGATCATCGTGCCTTTGACGCCCATGCGACTCCCGGGCGACTCGACCCGGGGCACGAGGTCCACGATGTCGAGGATCCGGTCGATGACGAGCCCGACGCCGCCATCCCCGAGCACCGCGACCTGCACCTTGCGTCGCTCCTCGGTCGTGTCCTGCACCTCGGGCTTCCGGCGCTTCCGCCGCCGCTCCTGCAGGAGCTCCGACACGCGCAGGACGGGCAGGATCTTCCCGCGGTACTGGAGGACCTCCGCGTCGCCGGCATGCTCGATCGCGCGCACCGGGAACTCCTCGAGCCGCGCGATCGCGCCGATCGGCACGATGGCGCGGCCGTCGTCGGGCGCCTGCACGAGCAGGAACCGCTCCTTGGGCTCGTCCGGCGGCGGGAGCTCCTCCTCCCACGGGGGCGAGTCGCCGAGGATCCCCGCGGCCGCCGCGAGCGCCGGCACGTCGAGGATGAGCGCGATCGCCCCGTCGCCGAGGATGGTCGCGCCCGCGTAGATCGGAATGTGGTCGAGGGGCGGGCCGAGCGGCTTCACGACCGTCTCCTGCGTGTCGAGGATCCGGTCCACGACGAGGCCGAACCGCCGCTCCTCGAGATCCAGCACGACGATCGACGCCGACCCCGAGCGCGGAGCGCCGCGCGCGACGAGCCCGAGCTCCTCGTCGAGGTGGAGCAGCGGGAGCAGCCGCCCGCGCAGCCGCAGCACGGGCGCGTCCTGCACGCGCGCGATCCGCGCGGCCCGCTCCCGCTCCTGCACGAGCACGAGCTCGCGCAGGTAGCTCTGCGGGATCACGAGCCTCTGCCCGCCCGCGGAGACGACGAGCGCCGGAAGGATCGCGAGCGTGAGGGGCAGCATGATCCGCACGGTGGTCCCGTGGCCCGGCCTGCTCGAGAGGTCCACGGTCCCCCCGACCCCCTCCACATTGGTTCGCACGACGTCCATGCCGACGCCGCGCCCCGAGACCGCGGTGACCTCGCTGGCCGTCGAGAACCCCGGCAGGAAGACGAGCCGCTGCGCGTCCGCGTCGGACAGCGCGATCGCCTCGTCCCGGGTCTTCAACCCCTTGAGAACGGCGGCCTCCCGGATCCTCAAGGGGTCGATCCCCGCGCCGTCGTCGCGGATCTCGATCACGACGTGGCCGCCTTCCTGGTACGCGGAGAGCGCGAGGCGCCCGGTCGCCGGCTTGCCGGTCGCGCGGCGCGTGTCGGGCCGCTCGATCCCGTGGTCGAGGCTGTTGCGGACGAGGTGGGTCAAAGGGTCGGCGATCGCCTCGAGGATCGTCCGGTCGAGCTCCGTCTCGCCGCCCTTCATGGTCACGCGCACCTGCTTGCCGAAGAGCGCCGAGAGGTCGCGCACGAGCCGCGGCACCTTCGCCCACGCGCGCCCGACCGGCTCCATGCGCGCTCGCATCACGGACTCCTGGAACGCGCCCGTGATCCGCGAGAGGTGCTGCGCCGCGAGGCCGAGCGCGGTGTCGCGCCGGCGCGTCGCGGCCTCGACGATCTGGTTCTTCGAGAGGACGAGCTCGCCGACGCCGCTCATGAGCCGGTCGAGCACGGCGACGTCCAGCCGCACCGTGCGCGGCCCGCGCGCCGCCGGGGCGGAGAGGGGGGCCTCGGGGGGAGTGGCCGGGGCCTCGCCCGCGGCGACGCGCTCGAGGTCGCCCACGACCGCGGAGGTCCTGGGGTCGCCCTCCTTCCCCGTCTTCTCGATCGTCGCGAGGACCGAGCGCACCGCGTCCGCGAACCGGAGCAGCACGTCGGCGACGCGCCGCGAGAAGGCGAGGTCGCCGCCGAGGAGCTTCGTGAGGACGTTCTCGCCCGCGTGCGCGAGCGCCTCGAGCTTGGGCATCGCGAAGAAGCCGCAGGTGCCCTTGATCGTATGGACGGCGCGGAAGACGCGCGCCAGGGCCTCCTCGTCGCCGGGATCGGTCTCGAGCGTGACGAGGTCGGTCTCCATCTGGTCGAGATGCTCGTGGCTCTCGGCCAGGAATTCGCGGAGGAGGTCGTCCATCGCCCCCCAGGGCCCCCTCTACGGCCGCCAGCCGGAATGGGCGGCCTCGGCCACCTCGTAGGCGACGGACTCCTCGCCGCCCTCGTAGCGGAAGCGTCCCACGATCTGCTCCAGCTCGGACGCCATCTTCGCGAGCTCGGCGGCGGCCTTGCGCGTCTCGTGGGCGCCGGACGCGGTCATGCGCGCGGCGTCGGCGACGCCGCCGATCGACTGCGCGATCTCGCCGCTGTTCCCCGCCGCCATGAGGACGTTCTTGCCGATCTCGTTCGTGGTCGCGGTCTGCTCCTCGACCGCGGTCGCGATCGTGTGCTGGATGTCGCTGATCCGGGCGATGACCTTGCCGATGCGCGCGATCGCGTCCACCGCCGCCCGCGTGTCCTCCTGGATGGCCTTGATCTTGTGGTCGATGTCCTCGGTCGCCGCGGCGGTCTCCTTGGCGAGCTCCTTCACCTCGTTGGCGACGACCGCGAACCCCTTGCCCGCCTCGCCCGCGCGCGCGGCCTCGATCGTCGCGTTGAGCGCGAGGAGGTTCGTCTGCTCCGCGATCGAGTTGATCACCCGCACCACGTCGCCGATCCACTGGCCGCTCTCGCCCAGCCGCGCCACCGTCTTGCCGGCCGTGTCGGCCTCGGTCACGGCCGAGCCGGCGGTCTGCGCCGCCTCGACCGCGCTCTTCGCGATCTCGCGGATCGACGCGTGGAGCTGCTCGGCGGCGGTCGCGACGCGCTGCAGCTTCGTGCTCACCTGCTCGGAGGCGTTCGAGACCACGGTCGCCTGCGTCGAGGTCTCCTCGGCGTTGGCGCTCATCTGCTCGGAGACGGTGGCGAGCTGGTCGGACGACGCGCCCAGGAGCTGCGAGTTCTGCGCGATCGCGAGGATGCGCGCGCGCTGCGCGTCCACGAAGGCGTTGAACCAGCGGGCGAGGTCCCCCACCTCGTCCTTCCCCTCCGAGTCGATCCGCTGGGTGAGATCCGCTTCTCCCTGCGCGATCTCCTCGAGCCTCGCGCGCACGCGCTGGAGGGGCACCGAGATCCACCGCCGCAGGTAGATGGCGATCAGGAAGGCGATCAGGCCGGCGACCGCGAGGACGAGGAGCGTGACCCCGAGGTAGCGGGAGAGCCGCGCATCGAGGGTCGAGAGGTCCGACCGGAGGTAGACGTGGCCGATCTCCTTCCCGTCGCTGACGATCGGCCTCGTGACGGCCAGGCTGTCGTCCCCCATTGCCGTGTTGCCGCGTTGCAGCGGCGGTGTTTCCGGGGCGTCGGTCCCGCGGTAGTCGAAGCTCGCGATCACGCTCCCGTCGCGGTCGTAGATCGCGGCGGTCATGAGGTGCGGGTCGGCGCCGAGCGCCTCGAGCAGCTTCATCGGCGCGGTCTCGTCGGCAAGCGTCGCCGAGGCGCTCTTCCCGACGATCTTCGCGAGGATCGAGAGATTCGTCGCGAGGTCGTCCCGGGACGCGGCCTTCTCCTTGAAGGTGTAGACCGCGCACGCGAGGAGCAGCCCCGTCGAGAGCGGCAGCAAGGCCACGATCAGCACCTTGTGCCGGATGGGAAGGTCCTTGAGCCGGAGCATTTCCGTATGGGCGCGGGGGCCCGGATCTACCTTCGACACATCGGCCCCATGGGGTTGAGCCGCCCGGCCGGCGGCGCGCGCCCGCGTGGAGAGGAATCCGGGGGGCGCGGGGGCCTTGCGCTCCCGGCCGAAGGGGCGGAAGATGCCGCCCGGAAAGGAGGGCCCAATGGGAAGGGTTGCCCCGATCCTCACGCTCCTCGCCGCGTGCGCGACGCCTGCGCAACAGCTCGAGCGCGTGGCGAAGGACTGGTGCCTCACGATCCGCGCGAGCCAGGTGCTCCCCGTCTACCCGCTGAACGAGGACGTGGAGCCCGGCGACGTCTTCCTCGTCGACACGTCGCTCGCCGACCAGGCCCGCGTCTACGAGGAGAGGGGGTTCCTGCCGCTCGACCAGCTGGTCACGCGGCTCCGCGATCTCCCGTACGCGGAGTTCTACCGCGACGGCTACTTCGAGAACCCGTACGGCAAGGTCCCGCACGACCGCCCGGCCGCGGGCGCCTCCCCTGCCGCGCCGAAGGTCGCGTTCCCGAGCTACGCCTTCCAAGTGGAGAAGAGCGGCGGGCTGAAGCTCGCGCTGCCGCTCTCCGGCGTGCCGGTCGGTCTCGGCCTGCTCGGCTCGAGCAGCGCGCAGGGATCGGTGACGATCCGCGACGGATCCACCTACGCGATCGACGGCGAGTCGCTCGTGCGGAAGCTCTACGCCTGGTGGAACGCGGACGCGGAGCTCCGCGAGACGTTCGGCGCGATCGCGCGCGACACCGGGAAGCCGATCTACCTGCGCGTGGTGACGCGCGTCTTCCTCGCGCGCGGCGTCACGGTCTCGCTCGTGAGCCTCGAGTCGGGAGGCGTCGGCGTGGACGCCGGGGTGCCGCCGCAGGTCGAGCTGCAGAAGATCGCGATGGACGAGCCCGATCTCGCGCCCAAGGCCGCCGCCGCCTACCGCGAGGCGCTCGCCGCGATCGGCGGCCCGCCGGGCGGCTCCGTCCGCCTCGTCCAGGCGAGCTCTCGCGCCGTGACGATGGACGAGGACTTCGAGCGGCCGCTCGTGGTCGGCTACCTCGGCTTCGACGTGCGCGTCTTCGACGACGGCTCGCTCTCGACGCCGGTGCCGAGCTTCGCGACGGTCGAGGGAGGCTCGACGGCGATCGACGGCGCGAAGGCCGTCTCCTTCGGCGAGGACCGAAGCACCGCGCTCCTCGAGAGGTTCCTCGAGGATCCCGCGAACGTCGAGAAGCTCAAGGAGTGGCTCGCAACGAAGGGGCTCGCGATCGAGCGGTCGGATCTGCTCTTCGGGGCCGAGCACGCGGGCGTGCGGGCCGAGGCCGTGACCCATTTCGGATTGAGGTAGGAAATGGCGCTCCCCAAGCCGATCAAGGACGTGCCGCGCGACCGCGTCCACGCCGTCGTGAAGGCCATGCTCCTCTCTCCCGAGACCGCCGACGTGGCCTGCAAGGAGGCGGCGGACGGGACCTACACCGTGACGCCTCGCCCGCGAAAGAAGTGATGCCGCCCGCGGGCCTCGGCTGGGCCTACGCGATGCTCGGGATCGAGGTCGCCGAGACCCTCGGCCTTTCCGAGGCCGCGCTCTCCGGCGGGAACCCGTACGTGAAGGCGCTCTGGGCGCTCGTGGCCACAACCGCGATCGTCCAGGTCGCGGGCATCGTCTGCGTCCGGGCCGGACGCTACCGCGCGGGAGGCATCCTCCAGATCGTCGCGAGCGCGCCGCACGCCGTGAAGCTCGACGGCATCGTGGGCATCATCGGCGGCGTGCATGCGCTGCGCCGCGCCAAGGCCCCCGTGCCCCCCCAGACCTAGCGCACGCGGAAGCTGCACGCCGGTCGTCCGTCGTGCCGGCACTCGGACGCCACCTTCCGGTGGAGCACGTCCTCGAGAAGGGCGCCGACCGCGTGGCAGACGTCCGGGCAGCTCCGCACCGCGTCCGCGAGCGGACACGCGTAGCCCTTGATAGCGAGAGCGCCCGCGTCCTCGATCTTCTCGACGTCGGCGCCGAGGCCACGCAGGGCAGCGAGGGCCGCCTTTATCCGCGCGTCGGCGTCCGCCTCCGGCGGCAGCGGCGGCGCGAGCGAGCGACCGGTCGCGACCAGGAGCTCGCGGACCCGTTCCGGGGAAAGCTGCTGCGCGAGCACGCGAACGAGCGCCGCAAGGAACGGCCGGTGCGCCTCCGAGAGCTCGTTCAGCGCCTTCTGCGTGAGCCGGTAGAGGCGCGCCGGTCGGCCCGGTCCTCTGCGGAATCCGGTCCGCTCGACGAGCCCGTCGCGACCGAGTGTCGCGAGGTGGGACCGGACCGCGTTCGGCGTGAGCCCCGCCGACCCAGCCACCTCCTCGACGGTGCTCGGACCCCGCTGAAGCAGGTGGACGATCTCTTCACGGGTACTGCCATAAGCCATTGAAAATAATGTACTTGAGCGCGAGGCCTAGGTCAATATTCCAGTTATTATTGTAAAAACTATAAATAACGCTACAATGCGCCCGGTTGAGGGGTCTTTCGACCCGCTTCCACCTTGGAGGGATTCCCATGCTGAACCTCGCGCTCATCCTGTTCGCGGTCGGGGCGGCCATTGGCCTAGCGCTCGCGCTCCAGCACCTGAAGTCGCACGCGGGCGCGCCGCAACCCGCCCTCGGCCTCGCGCTCGTGCACGGCGCCTTCGCGGCATCCGGGCTCGTGGTGTCGTCATCGCCGCGCTCCAAGGAGCGGTGAAGGGGCTCGGGGTCATCTCGCTCGCGATCTTTGTCGTCGCGGCGCTCGGCGGTTTCTACCTCTTCGCGCAGCACGCGGCGAAGAAGCAGCTGCCGAAGCGGTTGCTCATCGTCCACGGCGGTGCGGCGGTCGTGGCCTTCCTGCTCCTGCTCGCCTACCGGCTCTCGATGTGAGCGGCGGGGGCCTCAGGTTCGCGGGCCATCCGCTCCACGCCGCGCTGGTCCACTTCCCGATGGGGCTCTTGCCGGCTTCGCTCGGGGCGGACCTTCTCCTTCTCGCGGGTGTCGAGGGGGCTTGGGGGCCGGTGGCGTACTGGACGCTCGCCGCGGGGCTCGCGGCCGGCTTCGCCGCCGCGGTCGCCGGGCTCCTGGACCTGCTCGCGCTCCGACCCGGACACCCCGCGTCCCAAACCGCGGTCGGACATCTCGCTGCCGCGGCGACGGCGCTCACGCTCTTCCTCGGCAGCCTGCTCGTGAGAGAGGGGCCTGACGCGCGGCCCGGCGCGTGGGCGCTCGTCCTGTCGGGCGTGGGCGCGGTCGCGCTCCTTGCCGGAGGCTGGCTCGGCGGGCATCTCGTCTACCGCTACGGCGTGGGCACGGCCCCCGAGGCCCCCCCGTTCAACCCGGACCGAGACGCGCCCACGTGAGCTCGTGCTTGTTGTGGAAGAGGTGCATGAGCCGCGAGCCCTCGATCCTCGTGAACTCGCGCGTGGTCGCGTGGTCCGTCTTCCCCTGGAACTTCACCGTGCAGACGAGGTTTCTCGCGTGCGGGAGCCAGCGGCGGACGAGGGCGAGCAGCCGGTCCGGGTAGCAGACGACGTCGGAGAAGAGCCAGTCGACGTCGAACGGCTCGATGCCGAACGCGCTCTCCTGCCGGAACTCGGCGAGGGGCGCGATCCGCGGGTCGAGCGGCGCCTTGTCCACGCTCACGACGCGGGCGTTGAGCTTCGCGAGCGCCCACGTCCAGCCGCCGGGGCTCGAACCGAGGTCGACGCAGAGCTCGCCCGGCTGCGGCCACCTCCCGACCACGGTGAGCGCCTCCCAGAGCTTCAGGTACGCGCGGCTCGGGGGGCCTTCCTTGTCCTCGACGAAGTGGACTTCGCCGTTCGGGAACGCGCTTGAGCAGCGCGCGGCCGCGAGGAGCCGGTCGCGGTCGGGGAGCGTCCAGCTGCCCAGCGGCGCGACGGGGAGGGGCGCGGGGAACCCGAGGGGCTTCGCCGAGACGTGCGGGAGCTTCTCCGCGATGAGCGCGGCTCTGCGGTGCTCCGTCGTCGAGTAGAGCGCCCAGTTCCGCTGGATCGCCTTGAGCGCCTTCGCCGCGTCGTTCACCGACGCGAAGGGGATCTCGACGGGGTCGTGCCAGGTGTTCTGCGCCCACGCGGCGGCGCGCGGCGGGCCGTCGTGCAGGACGAGCCGCTCGCGCACCTCGCGGACGCCGTCGCCGAGCTCGGTGAGCAGGTCTTCGACGAACCCCTCGGCCGCGAGGTAACCGGTCATTCCCGGCCCGGATCGACATGGAACACGCAGCGGTTCGAGTCGTTGGCCGGCCTTGCGGCGACCACAGCGCCCAGCACGAACAGGGCGGCGACGAGCAAGGGGAGCCACCGCGGGAGCGACCACCTCGGCCACAGGACCAGCTCGCCCATGCGGCTTCGAGGATACCCCGTCAGCGGCCCGTCTTCAGGTACACGGCCTTGCGCCTAGAAGTCGTCGAACGTCGCGGCGCGGGCGTAGCCGCACGTGGAAGCGTGTCAGGCTCCGCGCTTCTACGGCCGCCTCGTGCCGACGCCCGTGCAGCTGCCCGTGTTCGTGACTGCCCCGACCGTCTCCGTCCACGTGCTCTTCTTGGCGATCGTGTCCGTCGCGCAGTCGTAGGTAAGCGTGACCTCCTCGTGGTAGCTGCCGGGGACGTCCTCGATGTACGAGATCTCATCCGGGGCGTTCTGGACGATGCCCTGGTGCACGATGCTCACGGGAGCGATCTGCTCGACCGTGGCGCCGCCGGCGCCGATCTGCAGCGTGAAGTCGCCCGAGAAGTTGCCGAGCTGGGGCGATTGGCACACGTAGTGGATGTCCCACACGCCTTGCCAGAGCGGCGCGCACGGGCCCGCCCCGCCGCTGCTGGTCGGGCCGCCGCCGTTCCCGCCCCCGCAAGCCGGGGCAAGCAGCGCGGCGCATGAGGTGAGGAGAAGGACTGTCCTTGCACGCATTGTTTCGCCTCCCGGGGCCGGCGTTCCGCCGCACCCGCAATCGAGCTAGAATCGCGTTCGGGTCGTCTACCACCGGACACGGGTTCCGGGCCTGGGAAGTCTCACGCGATGGGCAGCGAGGAGCCGGCCGACGCCGCAGGGCGCATCACGCAGGTGCTCGGGGATCTCCGCGGCGGTCAGCCCGGCGCGGAGGAGGAGCTCTTCCGCCTCGTCTACGGCGAGCTGCATCGGCTCGCAGCGACGCAGATGCGGGGCCAAGCGCCGTCGCACACGCTCCAGCCGACCGCGCTCGTCCACGAGGCATACCTGAAGCTCATGGGCGCCACGGCGCCCGAGTGGAGGGACCGCGGCCACTTCCTCGCCGCCGCGGCGCGCGCGATGCGGTCGATCCTCGTCGACTTCGCGCGCTCGCGGGCGGCCCTGAAGCGAGGCGGCGCACGAAAGAAGGTCACGCTCGACGAGCAGGCGACGACGCTCGAGGACCGCGCCGAGGAGGTGATCGCCATCCACGACGCACTCGCGCGCCTTGAGCGCCTGGAGCCGGCGCAGGGCCGGCTCGTCGAGCTGCGCTTCTTCGGCGGCCTCTCGTTCGAAGAGGCGGCCGAGGTCCTCGGTGTCTCCCGCGCGACGGTCTTCCGGATGTGGGACCTCGCCCGCGCTTGGCTCTACCGCGAGATCGCCTCGTGACCCGCGACGAGGTGTTCGCGCGGGCGCTGGAGCTTCCCCCGGCGGATCGGGAGGACTTCGTGCGAGGGTCGTGCGACGGGGCGTTGCACGACGAGATCCTCTCGCTCCTGCGCGCGCACGCGCGGATGGGCGGCTTCCTGTCGGAGACCGCAGCCGCGCGGCTCCTCCCGCTCGACCGCGAGGCGCCCCTCGGCGAGGGGGACGAGGTCGCGAGCTACCGGATCGTCCGGACGCTCGGCTCCGGCGGCAGCGGCGCGGTCTACGAGGCGATCCAAGCCCACCCGCAGCGACGCGTCGCCCTGAAGGTCATGCACACGGCCATCGCGTCGCACGCCGCACGCCGGCGGTTCGAGGGCGAGGCGGAGATCCTCGCGCGTCTCCAGCATCCGGGCATCGCCACGGTCTACGAGGCAGGCGTGCACGAGCGGGACGGCACGCCGGTGCCGTTCTTCGCCCTCGAGTACGTCGAGGGCGCGCGCTCGCTCCTCCGGTACGCGAGGGAGGAGCGCCTCGACGCGCGCGCGAAGCTCGACCTCCTCGCACGCGTGGCCGACGCCGTCCACCACGGCCACCAGCGGGGCATCGTCCACCTCGACCTGAAGCCGGGCAACGTCCTCGTAGACGCGGCGGGACATCCGAAGATCATCGACTTCGGCATCGCCCGGGCGGTGGAGGAACGGGGGGCGCGGGGGCCGGAACTCATGGGGACGCTCCCCTACATGAGCCCGGAACAGTGCACGCCGGGCGCGGATGTCGATGTCCGGAGCGACGTCTACGCGCTCGGCGTCGTCCTCTACGAGCTGGTCGCTGGCCGGCTGCCCTACGATCTCGAGGGCGCCGCGATCGCCGAGGCGACGCGCCGGATTCGTGAGGTCCCCCCGGCCCCCCTCTCCTCATCCGGCGGCGACGCCGACGCGATCGCCCGGAAAGCCCTCGCCAAGGACCGGGACCGCCGCTACGCCTCCGCCGCCGCGCTCGCCGACGACCTCCGCCGCCACCTGGGCCACTTCCCCGTCGAGGCACGCTCGGCCGGCGTCTTCTACACCCTCGGGAAGCTCGCCCGCAGGCAGCGCGCGGCGTTCGTCGCCGTCCTCGCGCTCGTCGCGGTGGCTTTCGGCGCCGCGGCGTGGAGCCTGCGCCTCGCGGCCAAGGCGGCCGCGGACCGGCGCGATGCGGAGTTCCACGCCTACTTCGCCAACCTGTCCGCGGCGGAGGCGGCCTTGCGCGTCGGCGACGTCGCGGAGGCGCGGCAGCGGCTCGAGGCCGCGCCCGAGGCGTACCGGAACTGGGAGTGGCGCCACCTCCGGGGGCGGCTCGACGGGAGCACGCGGACCCTCCTCGCCGCGCGCATCCTCTACACGGGCGCGGCGAGCGCGGACGGGAAGCTGCTGGTCGCAGCGGAGCACCTGGGCGAGGCGCCCGCGGCGCTGCGCGCGTGGGGCCCCGCGGCGGAGGGTTCCGGCGACGCATGGCGCGTGCTGTGGGCGGTCGAGGTCGGGACGCCTCGTATCGACGCGGTCGCGGTCAACCGGCAACGCACGCTCGTGGCCGCGGGCTGGATCGAGGGCAGGGCGGAGCTGAGGGACGCTGCGACGGGCGCGCTCGTCCGCCCGCTCGAGGGGCACGGCGAGACGGTCAACGCGATCGATTTCGCGCCCGACGGCGATCTGGTCGCCACGGCGTCGCGCGACGGCACGGTGAAGGTCTGGGACGTCGCGACAGGTGCGCTCCTCCGGACGCTCACGGGCCACGGGGACCGCGTGATCGGCCTCGCGTTCGCACCCGGGGGTGAGGCGCTGGCGAGCGGCGGGCGCGAGGGCACGATCCGCATCTGGGAGGTCGCGACGGGGGCGACCGTCCGCGTGCTGCACTCCCACGAGGGCAGCGTGGAGGCCGTCGCCTGGAGTCCGGACGGGACGAGGCTCGTCTCCGGGTCCCGCGACGAGACCGTCCGCCTTTGGGATCCGGCTTCGGGCGAATGCCTCGCGGTCGGTCGCGGGCACACCGGCAACGTGCGCGACGTCTCCTACGCGCCGGACGGGGCGACGGTGGCGTCGGCGTCGTACGACCGGACGTTGCGCCTGTGGGACGGCGGATCGCTCAAGGCGCTCGCGTGCCTGCGGGGTCACGAGAGCGTGCCGAAGCGCGTCGCCTTCCTCTCGACGACGACGGTGGCCTCGTTCGCGGGCGACAAGACCGTGAAGCTCTGGGACGCACGCAGGCGAGACGAGACGCACAACCTGCGCGGCCACCAGGAAGGTGTGATGCGGGTCGGCTTCCTCGCGGACGGGACGCGCCTCCTCTCATGGTCGACCGACGGGACGCTACGCCTCTGGGACCGCGCGGGGCGGCGCGAGATCGCGCGCCCCGCCGCTGCGCTGGAGCAAATCGACAACGCGGTAGTCTCGCCGGACGGCACCCTGGCCTTCGTGCAGGCGCGCGGGGCCGTCCACGCCGTTTCGCTCGCCGACGGCGGGATCGCGCCCGTGGACGTGCCCAACTTGGGCCACGCGGTCTTCGCGCCGGGCGCCGGTGCCCTCTTCGTCGCTTTCGACGGGAGAATCCACCGTTGCGCGGTCGGCAGCCGGACCCGCGCCCGCCCCATGCCGCTCCCCGTGGGCACCGTGAGCGCGATTGCGGCATCGACCGATGGTCGCACGGTCGTGATCGGCGACCAGCACGGCCAAGTAGGGCTGGTCGACGGTACGACCCTCGAACTGCGCGCTTCCCGCCGCCTGGACGTCGGGATATCGGCGCTCGCGATCGACCAGACCGACCGTCTTGTCGCCGTGGGCGCGGGCGAAGGGACGTGCCTCCTGCTCGACACGCGCTCGCTCGACACGCGCGCGACGCTCCAAGGCCACGGCGATGTCGTGCGAGCGCTTGCGTTCTCGCCCGACGGGAGCCGCCTCGCGTCCGCCTCAGCCGACTCCATGGTGCGCATCTGGGAAGTGCTCAGAGGCCGCCCGCTGCTCGTCCTCCACGGCCATGCGCAGGGCGTCAGCGCGCTCGCCTGGAGCCCGGACGGCTCCTGCATTGCCTCGGGGGACGGCTTCGGCGACGTTCCCGGCGTCATCCGGCTGTGGAGCGACCGCTGACGCCCGAGGCGGCTGGGCGCCGAACGTGCGCCGCGCCACGTCGCACCGCCACGCGCGGGGATCAGCCGACCTCAGCGAGCGCCCCACCCCTTCGCCATGCGAAGCGGCGCGTTCTGCGCGGCCCCTTGAGCGGTTGGGTCGGGATCGTGCTTCTGCATCTCCCGCAACATTGGGGCGAACTCCTCGTGCAGCCGCGCGAGGATCGAGTCCTGCTCCACCTCCGAGAAATCACTCCTCTTGAGCGACTGCCGTGCCGCGGCCGTCCGAGCGTTGGGGTTGGGGCTCGCGAGCAGATCCTTGAGAGGATCCAGGGCGTCGGCTCCCATGGCCGCGAGCGCGGGACGTGTGCCTCGGATCGCTCGATGATGCGAAACGAGGATCGGGATGGCAGACCTCTCCCGCGACGCTGCCGGGGGCCTGCCATGGCTGCGGATCGCGGGAGTACTCGCGCTCGAGGACCTCGAGCAGCAGCGTCATCAGCACGTCGCGTTGCGCCGGATCCGGCCTCCACGCGCGCGCGATGAGCGCACGGGCGACGGCGTCCGCCTTCGCGTCGTCTTCGGCTCGAGGGTTTTCGGCGATCTCCCAACGGAAGAGCGTCTCCTCCGCATCGCAGACCGCGGGCGGTGCCGTCGGTGCCGGGTGGGCCGCGACCGAGGTTGCTTCCGCTTCAGGTTCTGCGGGCTCCTGTTCCGCGGCCGCTTCCTCCGCGGGCTTCGTCTTGCACGACAAGAGCCCGAGCAGGAGCACGAGGAGGACCCAAGTCCGCCGACTACGGCCCCCTAGGCCCAATGGCAGGGAGATAGGCGGGGAAGGAGGGCACCTCCCCGCGCTGCCGATTCTTGAGGTTGTAGCCATACAACCCGGCAGACAGAGAGGTGCCCAGTGTCTTGGATCGCCAGGATCGGGG
>Ga0187892_10000686_pt1 | contig 85229 bp, 81 predicted proteins | sample MA1701073metaG_FD_139345 | JGI IMG/M metagenome (GOLD analysis project Ga0187892, IMG submission 139345) | Bio-ooze microbial communities from a basaltic lava cave in the Kipuka Kanohina Cave System on the Island of Hawaii, USA - MA170107-3 metaG ... | reverse complement strand
GGGGTGCTGGTCGAGGACAAGCTCTTCGCCACGCTCGACACGACGATCCGCGCCCTCCAGCCCGAGACGACGCCGCGCGTCCTGATCTCCGACACCGTCGGCTTCATCAAGAAGCTGCCGCACGACCTGGTGGCCAGCTTCCGCTCCACGCTCGACGAGGCACGCGACGCCGACCTGCTGGTGCACATCGCCGACGCCGCCGACCCGGCCTTCCCCGCGCAGATCGAGGTCACGCGCGAGGTGCTGGCGTCGCTCGGTGCCACGTCGAGCCCGCGCCTGCTCGTGCTGAACAAGGCCGACCGGCTCGACGCCGCGACGCGCGAGCAGCTCGCGCGCGACTGGCCGGATGCGCTGCTGCTCTCCTCGCGCGAGCCGGCCGACGCCGCGACGCTGCGCGAGCGCATCGTCGCCTTCTTCGAGCGCGACATGCTCGAGGACGAGCTGCTCGTTCCGTACACGCAACAGCGCGTCGCCGCCGAGGCGCACGCCACGACGCACGTGCTGGCCGAGAGCCACGACGAGCACGGCACGCGCCTGCGCGTCCGCGCCGCACCGGAAGCGCTGGCGCGGCTCCGCGGGATGCTCGACCGGCCCTAGCTCCCCCGGGAGCGACGGAACGAGCGTTCCCTCGCCGCGGCAAACCCGTTCCCCTCGGGTCCCGACCGGTTTCGGCGGATCCGTGGAGAATCGGGCACTTCCGAGGCTGGCACGGGGCTTGCGATCTAGTCGGCCCGACGGGAAGGGGATCGCCACGGGCGCGCAGCCCGCCTCGGGGATCCCTCGCATGCGTTCGTCCTCCCGCCGGTCCGCGGCGGCCCGTCGCCTGGCCTTGGCCGGCGTGTTGCTGCTCGCAGCCTCCGCCGCTCGGGCGGACACCATCCTCAAGCTCGGCCTCGGCGGTGGCACGTCCGCCGATCTCGAGTACAGCGGGGGCGTTCTCTCGACGGTCGACGACGGCGACGGCGCCACGACCGGCAACCAGAACACGAACGTCGAGTTCCTCGGCTTCTTGTCGTTCTTGCCCGACATCGCTTCGGGAGCGTCGTACACGCTCGACGGGGTGTCCGCGAGCGGGCCGGCAACGGTGTTAGGCGCCCTCGTCATCCAGAGTCTCTCGGGCGGGACCCTGTCGCTGTACGACGCGAGCAACACCCTGCTGCTGTCGGCGACTCTCGGCGACAGCGTCCTCACGGGCCCGCTCGGCGCGCCGGCCACGGGCGCGCTGTTCAGCACGAGCTTCGCCACGCTCCTCCCCGGCGGCGCACTCGACTCCTACATCGCTCCCGGGTCGATCTCCTTCTCGATCAGCATGACCGACGTCAACGGCGGCGCGGGGCTCTCGGCCAGCGGCGGAGGCACCGTCCTCGATGCCTTCACGTCCGATGCCACCCAGAGCATCGCGGCGGATGCGCCCGAGCCCGCGACGGGGCTGCTGCTCGGGCTGGCGGCGGCGGGCTTCGCCGCGCGGCGCTACTCCAGCGCCACCCGGAAGTGCTCGATGTAGGGCGCGAGGCTCCGGCGCAGCTCGGCGGCGCTGAAGCCCCAGTCCTCGGGCGCGTATTGGTGCGTGCCGAACTTGCCCTTCGGCTTCTCGCGTAGGTAGCGGCGGATCGCCTCGGCGTGCTCGTCGCTGAAGCGGCGGCCCATCCGGTCGTACGCGGCGCGCAGCGTGGTCACGGGATCGCGCAGCAGCTCCTGGAAGTGCACGTCGACGAAGCGGTCGGGCAGGTCGTGCTTGGCGCGGCGCTCGGCCACGCTGTTGAGCGCGAAGGTGAACGCGGCGGAGACGGCCGTCGAGAGGAGCGGCAGGTCGATCTGGTCGGTGCGCATCCACTGCACCATCGCGGTGGTGCTCACCGTGGACGGCATCGTCTTCGCCGGGTCGCGGTGCGTCTGCACCACCCACGCGTCGGGATACGTCGCGAAGAGCAGGTCGAGCGTCATCAGGTGGCCGGGCGTCTTGAGCAGCCAGGTGCGCGGCGCGGCCCCGTGCTGGAGCACCTGGAGGATGCGGCGGTGGAAGTCGAACATGCGCTCGGTGTCGGGGATGCCCGCCGCCTGCGACACCATCGTCCAGTGCGGCCCGCAGAAGCAGGGCTCCGTGAGCGTCACGCACTCGACCGGCAGATCGCTGCGCAGCTCGTGGATCGCCGCGAACTCGGGCTGCACGTCCGCCCAGATCTCCTGCTCGCACTCGCTCCAGGCAGCGCGCGCGTCGGGCCCCGACGGAGGGATCGGATGCAGCGCCTCGTAGGCGAGCGGCCCGCGCAGCGTCGGGTCGAGCCAGAGCAGCTCGAACAGGATCGAGGTGCCCGAGCGGGCGGGGCCCGTCACGATCACGGGCGCCGCGATGCGCTCGCGCTCGATCGCGGGCGTGCGGTCGATCGCGTGACCGAGCAGGAGGCGGGCGCGCAGCGAACGCAGCAGCTCCTGCTTGGTGAGCAGGCGCCCCACCACGTGGAGCGGCGAGGCGTCGAGCGCGCGCGCCAGCGTCTCGAAGCGGCCGCGCCAGCCGGGATCCCCGAAGTCGCTCGTCGGCCGGCCGACCTCGCGCTCGGCCTGCTCGAGCAGCGGGCCCGGATCGATCGGCACGAGCTTCCGCGCGCCCTCGACGCGCCCGCCCACCGACTCGCCCATCGCGTTCAGCCGCCGCACCCAGTCGGGCCGCGTGTACCGCTCCGCCATGCTCTGGATCGCCACGTCGTTCCTCCCGGCTGGCGCGTAGAGGTACCACAGCGACGGAGGAGCGGGGACGTTCGTCAAGAAGTCAACTTGTTCGGGTCAGAGGGAAGCGCCCGGCGAACAACTTGACTTCTTGACGAACGTCCCCAATCTGCGCCCACCATGCCCGTCCCGCCCCGCACGCCCGTCCTGGTCGGCGCCGCGCAGCTCGTGCAGCGCGCGGAGGACCCGGCGCTCGCCCGCGAGCCGCTCGTCCTGATGCGCGACGCCCTGCGCGCCGCAGCCGAGGACGCGCACGCTCCGGCTCTGCTCGCGCAGGCCGACTCGATCTGCGTGACCCAGGGCTTCCACGACTACGGCAACCCCGCCGCCTGGCTCGCCGAGCAGCTCGGCGCACCGCGCGCCGAGACGGTGCTCGCGCTCGTCAGCGGCAGCGCCATCCAGCAGATGATCGACCACGCGGCGCGCGAGATCCTCGCGGGCCGGAGCGACGTCGTGCTGCTCACGGGCGGCGAGTCCGAGCAGAGCGCGCGCCGGCTGCGGCGCGCGGGCGGCACGCCGGAGCGCACCCCCCTCGACGGCCGCGCACCCGACCGCGTCGTCGGCGAGCGCGAGGCCTGGCAGAACAACCCGGACTTCAGCGTCGGCATCGGCGGCGCGCCCCACCTGTTCGCGCTGTTCGAGATCGCGCTGCGGCATCACCTCGGCCTCGACGTCGCCGCCCACCGCGCGCGGATGGGCGCGCTCTGGGCCCGCTTCGCCGCCGTCGCCGCCGCGAACCCGAACGCCTGGGTGCGGAACGCGCCGAGCGCCGACGAGATCGCGACGCCGAGCGCCGACAACCCGTGGATCGCGTATCCGTACACGAAGCGCCTCGTCGCGAACTCCGTCGTCGACCAGGCGGCCGCGCTGATCCTCTGCTCCGCCGAGACCGCGCGGCGTGCGGGCGTGCCCGAGTCGCAATGGGTCTACCCGGTGGCGGCGACGGAAGCGGTCGTCAGCCGTCACATCTCGGAGCGGATCGAGCTGTTCGAGGAGCCGCCGCAGCGGCTCGCGGGCCTGCGCGCGCTCGAGCTGGCGGGCGTCGAGGCCGACGCGCTCGACTTCGTCGACCTCTACAGCTGCTTCCCCTCGGCGGTGCAGCTCGGCGCCGCGGCGCTCGGCCTTCCGCTCGAGCGCGCGCTCACGGTGACGGGCGGGCTCACCTTCGCGGGCGGGCCGCTCAACAGCTACGTGATCCACGCGATCGCGACGGCGGTCCTGCGCCTGCGCGAGAAGCCGGATGCCAAGGCGCTCGTCAGCGCGGTGGGCGGCATCTTCACGAAGCACGCCTACGGCGTCTTCTCGGGCCGGCCGCCCGCAGGCGGCTTCCGCTGCGAGAACCTCGCGGACGCGGTACGCGCGCTCCCGACGCGCCCGTACGACGTCGCGTACGTGGGGCCCGCGCGCGTCGAGACCTACACGATCGCGTACGACGGAGGCCGCGCGTCGCGCGCCGTGTTCGCCGTGCGCACGCCCGACGAGAAGCGGAGCTGGGCGCTCAGCCAGGAGCCCGCGGTGCTCGCGGCGCTCGAACGCGAGGACTGGTGCGACCGCGCGCTCCGCGTCCGCGAGGACCGCACGATCGACGCTTGAGCGCAACGATCGCTCCATGCACGGTCTGCACGCGCCACCGAGCCTCCGTGAGTGATCGGGGTTACGCTCGTCCGATGCGCAGCCCTCGGCGGTTCGAGACGGCTCTGTCGATCCTGGCCAGCGTCTGCGTCGCCACCTTCGCCGGCTGCGACGGCGCGCCGTCGCGGGACCTGACCGACCGCCATGCGCGCCGCTTCATCCCTTTCGACTCGAATTGGATCCCCGAGTCGGAGGTCCCGAAAGAGCCCCAGAAATCTCCCAACCAGGTGGTCTGGGAGTTCACGGAGACCCTCGACGAGCCCGGCCCCGCGGAGCGGAGGGCGGCGCAGGAGTGGCTGGACCGCTGCTACGAGTCCGCTCAGCGCCACGGCTGGCACGATTTCAACAGGGGCATCGCGGAAGGCTTTGCGAGGATGAAGAACTCCAGCGATCCGTATCACTACCGGAACGAGGAGTACATCCGGGACGATCGCATCCTGGATCCGGATCGCCCCGAGTTCCTGATGTACTACCCGAAGCCCGACGGCACGCGGGGCCTGGCGGGGCTCATGTTCATCACGAGGGACCTCCACGACCATGGGCCGCAGTTCGCCGGGCGCCTCAGCATCTGGCACCGCCACGTCTGGGCGCGTCCGCAATGTGTCGAGAAGGGCGTCGTCGCCCTCGAGCTCGCCGAGCCCGACGGAAGCTGCGTACGCGGCGAGCCGCGCCACGACAGCCCGGAGATGCTCCACACCTGGCTGATCGACCATCCGAAGGGACCCTTCGCCACGTCGATGATCCTGCCGCCGAGAACATTCGTCGCGGGTCTCGAGCAGCGGATGCGCGAACGAGGCTTCTGAGCGGTCCGCGCCTCAGCCCTCGTCCTCGTTCCGGAACTCCGAGTGGCAGCGCGCACACTGGGTCCGCACGTGGCTGGCCCGCAGGAAGGACGCCTCTGGATCCACCCCCGTATCGTGGACCCGGTGGCACTCCACGCAGGCCACGCCGAGGTTCTCCTGGTGGCCGAGCCCCTCGTGGAAGGGCCTCGAGTCCCAGTCCCGGTTCCGGGTCCCGTCGAAGCTCGTGTGGCACTTGCGGCAGTCCTCGTCCCAGAGGGGCCACGCCATCCGCTGCGGCTCCTCGAAGTGGCCGCTGACGTACCAGAAGGCGTCCCTCGCAGCCATGAGCTTGACGCGGAGGCGCCCCGGCCAGCTCGTACCGCCGTGACACTCGATGCAGCGGAAATCCGCCTCGTCCCGGTCCGCCGCTCCGACCTGGGCGTGGCGCGCAGCCAGGCTGGCGGGCGGTCGACGCTCGAAGTCCCGGCCGATCGGATCGTGCAGACGGACCTCCGGCGTCAGGTGGCAGCCCAGGCAGAATTCGTTCTCCCGCTCGAGCCGATCGGACGCGGTCCACGACACCACGCCGAACCCGGCGACGCCGAGGGTGACGAGGCCGACGAGCATCGCGCGACGGAGCCGGCTCGGAGACATGCGGAGGAATCCTGACACAGCCTCGTCCATCGCGACCGCCGCCTATACTCGGCCGACATGACCAGGAGCAGCACTGCTGTCCTGCTCGCGCTGGCCGTGCTCGGCTGCGACTTCGCGCAGCACGGCGAGCGCGCGCGCCGCGTCGAGGCGCGCGGTGTGGTCGAGGCGGTGGACCCGGCGCTCCGGCAGGTCGTGATCGACCACGAGGACATCCCCGGCGTGATGCCCGCGATGTCGATGAGCTTCGACGTCGGCGACTCGTACCTGCTCGAGGGGCTCGAGCCGGGGCAGACGATCGAGTTCACGCTCGAGCAGGGCAGCGAGAGCCTGCGCGTGGTGGCGGCGCGCGTGGTCGCAGATGGGGACGGGGAGAGCTGCCCGGGCTCGCTCAGCTTCGCCGGCGCCGTGGCCGAGGGCTCGCCCGCGCCCGACTTCAACCTCGTCGACCAGGACGGACGGCCGGTGTCGCTGGCGAGCCTGCGCGGCAAGGTGCTGCTGCTCGACTTCGTCTACACGCACTGCCCCGGCCCGTGCCCGATCCTCACGAGCAGGCACGTCTCGGTGCAGCGCGCGCTTCCGCCCGAGCTGACCGAGAAGGTGCACTTCGTCTCGATCTCGCTCGATCCCGAGCGCGACACGCCCGAGGCCTTTCGCCGCTACGCAGAGGCGCGCGGGGCGGACCTCGCGACCTGGTCCTTCCTGGGTGGCGCCCCGGACGCCGTCGCCGACGTGGACGCGCGCTACGGCGTCGCCCCCACGCCCGGCCAGAACGGCGAGATCGAGCACCTCGTGATCACGTACCTGATCGACACCGAAGGGCGCATCGCGCGCCGCTTCGCAGGGCTCGAGCACCGGGCCGAGACCCTGGTCGCGGCGATCGCTGCCGTCGCGGGCTGAGCCGCCAGAGTGGGGACGTTCTTTGACTAGTTGACTCGTTCCGCCCCCAACGAGTCAACTAGTCAAAGAACGTCCCCGCTTGACCCCGCCCCCGAAGCGATGCCACGCTGCCGCCGATGCTCCCGCTCGACGGCATGCGCGTGCTCGAGATCGGCGGCTCTGTCCCGGCCGCGTTCGCGACGCGCTGGCTCGCGGGGTACGGCGCAGACGTGGCGCGCAGCGAGGGGCCGGAGGGCGCGCTCGAGCGCGACGAGGAGGTCGCGCTGCTCCCGGGCAAGCGCCGCATCGCCGCGAGCGACGCGCAGCTCCGCGCGCTCGCGCTCGCAGCCGACGTGGTCGTCGAGGACGGCCGACCCGGCGCCCTCGCCGCCCGCGGCCTCGACCCGCTGGCGCTCCGCGCCGAGAAGCCCGCGCTCGTCGTCACCTCGCTCACGCCTTTCGGCCAGACCGGCCCGCACGCCGGCTTCGAGGCCACCAATCTCACCGCCCACGCCGCCGGCGGCATCCTCTCGGTCACCGGCGTGCGCGGCCGCCCGCCGCTCGCGAACGGCGCCAACCAGGCGCTGAAGCTGCTCGGCCTCGAGGGCTTCGCCGCGTCCGTCACGGCCTACCTCGGCGCGCTCGTCTCGGGCGAGGGCGACTGGATCGACCTCTCCGCGCAGGAGTGCGCCGCCGGCATGCTCGAGTTCCACGGCCCGCGCAGCGCCGTCGACGGCCTGCCCTCGCCCCGCCTCGGCAACCGCACCACGGCGATCTGGGGCCTCTACCGCTGCCTCGACGGCTTCGCGGGCGTCTGCTCGCTCCAGCGCCAGGCGCGCGCGCTGTTCGAGGGCATGGGCGACCCCGAGCTGCTCACTCCCCGCTTCCTCGACCCGATGGAGCGCATGAAGGACGACAAGGAGCTCGGCGCGCGCGTCGAGCGCTTCTTCTCGGACAAGAAGAAGGCCGAGCTGCTCGCGCTCGGCCTCAAGCAGAAGGTCCCCTTTGGCGCCGTGATGACCCCGCGCGAGCTGCTCGACAGCAAGGCGCTCGCCGAGCGCGGCTTCTTCGACGAGGTCGCGACGGAAGACGGCGTCGCGCGCGTGCCGGGCCGTCCGTTCCTGGGCCTGCCGTGGCGCGCGGGCGCGCTCTCCGCGCCCGGCGCCGACAGCGCGGCCGTGCTGCGCGACTGGCTCGGAACCTCGGCATGAAGCGCCTCCCGCTCGAAGGCGTGCACGTGGTCGACCTCAGCATGATGTGGGCGGGCCCGTTCGCAACGCACCTGCTCGGCGAGATGGGCGCCGAGGTGATCAAGGTCGAATCTCCGCGCGCGTGGGACAACGTACGCACGCTCTTCCCGATCCCCGGCCCCGAGCCGTGGAACGCGTCGTTCTACTTCAACGACTACAACCGCGAGAAGAAGTCGCTCACCCTCGACCTCGCGCAGCCGCGCGGGCGCGAGCTGCTCCTCGCGCTCGTCGCCAAGTCCGACGCGGTCGTCGAGAACTACCGCGCCGACGTGCTCGACAAGCTCGGCCTCGGCTACGCGCAGCTCCGGCAGGCCCGCCCCGACGTGATCCTCGTCAGCATGGCCGGCTTCGGGAAGACCGGCGCCGACCGGGAGCTGGTCGGCTTCGGCCCGATCGTCGAGCAGATGGCCGGCCTCGCCTCGCTCACCGGCTACGGCGACGACGGCGTGCCCTACAAGACGGGCATCTCGTACGGCGACCCGGTCGGGGGCATCGCGGCCGCGAGCGCCCTCGTGCTGGCGTTGATCCGGCGCCGCCGCACCGGCGAGGGCGCCTGGATCGACCTCGCGCAGCGCGAGACGATGGCGCAGATGCTGCCGGAGGCCTTCGTGGCCGCGTCGCTGCGCGGCGAGGAGCCCGTGCACCGCGGCAACCGGCATCCGACGTGGGCGCCGCAAGGCGTCTACCCGAGCGAGGGCAAGGAGCAGTGGCTCGCGCTCTCGGTGCGGAGCGACGCCGAGTGGCGCGCGCTCTGCGAGGTGATCGGCGCACCCGAGCTCGCGAGCCTCGCGCTCGAGGCGCGCCGCGCGCGGCACGACGAGCTCGACGAGCGCATCGCCGCGTGGTCGAGCGCGCGCGACGGCGCCGTCGCCCAGGAGGCGCTCCAGGCGCGCGGCATCGCCGCCGCGCGCATGCTCGACAGCGACTCCATCCACTGGGATCCGCATCTGCTGGCGCGCGAGTTCTGGGATTTCATGCCGCACCCGCGCATGGCGACGATCCCGCAGCCGGCGCCGGCCTGGCGCCTCGTCGAGGCGAACCCGCGCCCGCGCCGCCCGGCGCCGCTGTTCGGCGAGCACAACCGCGAGATCCTGTGCGGACTGCTCGGCGTCGCGGAGGCGGAGCTGACGGAGCTCGCGGCGGCGGGAGTGATCGGCGATGTGCCGATGGGGGCAGGGGTCGGGTAGCGGCCCCTTCGACGCTCGAGCCATCAGGAAGCGGACGGAGCAATGATGCGCGTTCCCATCCGAGTGCGAACGAACCGCTCGGTGTCGCGATCCATGAAGTGCACGTAGCACCCTTTGAGGCCCCGGCTCAGAAGAACTCGATACGTATTCTTGACGAGGTCAGCGAAGCGGTCCTTCGAGCGTTTGACAACCATGTCACACGAACGCTTCGGGTCGCCGATCCAGGTCTGTCGATCGAGCTCGTAGCGCAGGTCAGGGCCGAAGATCACGCCGACATAGTCGAACTCGAAGCCTTGCGCTGTGTACACGCAACCCACCTGGTCCACACCTCCTGGCTCGTAGGCCCAGAGGTGAGCCTTCGGGATCCCTCTCGCGAGCCGCCTTGCATCGGGCTTGGCATTCCAGGGGCGCCGAAACGGCCCGACCTGAACGTCGTCCACGAGCACTCCATCCGCTCTCGGTTGCGACCAAGGCCAACAGAAGCCAGCGGTTAGGCGTGCCGTATGCCCTTCCGCCAGGCGAGCGCGAATTCGCGCATCGAGCTCCTCCGCGGCACCGATGATCTCGAACTCGAAGCCTTCGTCGCCTTCCCAGATGACTTGCGGGGTACGCGCGATCTCGAGCGTGTTGTCGATCCAAGCCAGGAACGCATCGGATCCGGCACACCGGAACTGAGCCTCGAGCTGATACTCGAAGACGCTGCAGCCGCGCGCCGAGGCGTGTTCACGTACGTAGCTGGAACTCCCGATCTCGTCGGGACGCACTCGCTGCCGATCGTCGATCAGGAACACCGAAACTTTGGATGCGCGCAGCAGCTCCTCGACCTGTGGAACACCCGTGCGGTTCGCCTTCGCCGTGAAGCGGTCCGCGCTCTCGCGACGCAGGCGGTGCGACTCGTCGCAGATGAGGACGTCGATCTCGTTCGGCTTTGCTTCCCGATAGCTGTTGAAGTAGCGAAACTGAACACCCCCGCGAGCGCCAATGATCCGCCGCAACGTCTCGGTGAACGCCTTCGACCCCGTCGCGTAGTGAGCGTTCCTTCCCTCTCGTAGCAGCGTGGCCATGAGGTTGATGGCGAGCACCGACTTGCCCGTGCCCGGACCGCCACGAATCAGGATGACAGCCTTTCGCCGGTCGTCGAAGCCAGCTCGGGCGCAGGCGAGAACCTTCTCGAAGACGACGAGTTGCTCGTCGAGCAGGATGTATGCCGGATTTCCCTGGATCACGGATGCCACATGGTCCATGAGCTTCTTGCTCGGTCGGTAGCGACTCTCCTCGATCCGCCGCAGCACCGGCAGGCCCTCTCCTCGATCGAGGCGCCCCGTCAAGAAGTCCTTGAGCCTTCCGGCATCGTCTCCCGTGAAGACGGGATACGTGCGAACCGCTTCGTCGAAGACGGCATCGAATAGAACATCGGTACCGTCGGTGAAGTAGTTGTGGAGGTAGGCGCAAGCGGCGAGACCGACCGGCTGCGGTCCCTCGTAGAACGCGGTGTGCGCATCTTCGAGGTACATCGCGTACTGCCCAACCTGAACCGAGGGATGGAGGACCTCTCGCTCGGCTCCCCCCACAAAGGTGCTGACCATTTTCTCACCGACCGCCACGTCCGCGCGCTCCCATTGCTTCAATTCGATGATGACCGCCTGATCCGATCCCCTGCCGTCGCGTCCGCAGACGAGGCAATCGAGGCGCTTCGACGTGAGCGGGAGCTGATACTCGAGCAAGACACCGTGGTCGCGTAGACCGGCGGTATCGAAGACCTGCGAGACTGCGCGAAGGGAGTTCCGCCAGGATTCCACTTCCGATCGCGGCGGCGGGTAACGGAAGTAGTCGATGAAGGCGGACTTCAGCTTCTCCGCGATCTGGTTGTGAACTGTGTCGCGAATGAACTGACTCGAAGCGCCGGAGTAGAGCCGCACGCGCTAGTCCTCGGCCTTGCGATTGCTGCCACGGACCCGGTCCACGGGGTAGCGCTCCGCATTGCGGGCGAGCTTGTTGCGGATGGCTGCGACGAGATCGATCTGGTAACGGCCCGTGAATCGGAGCAGGAAGATCGCTACGTCGGCAAGCTCTTCCTCGATGGTCGCGCGCGACGCAGGCTCGGTGAAAGCACCCTCCACCTGGTTCGGCGAAAGGAAGCGGAACAGCTGCAGAAGCTCGGCAGCCTCGGTGGCGACGCCGATCGAGAGATCCTTGGCGTTGTGGAAGCGATCCCAGTCGCGCGCTTCGCAGAACGAACGAACCTCGGCCTCGAGTTGCGAGACCGTCACTTTGCTTGAGCCCAACGTCCTCTTCCTCGAGTTCGGTTCTCGCCCACGGTAGCGGGGGCTCCACTGTGTGACCGCATCCGTCACACCCACCCGCCATCCTCGCTGCATCCGCTCCCTCGGTCCCGACGGAGCCCGCCATGGTCGCTGCACTTGCCGCGGAGCCGCGCTACGACCCCCGCACAGACGAGGTCGAGGCCCTCGACGCCCGCCTCTTCGCCCTCGCCCGCGCTGACACCCCGCTCCGTCGCGTCCTCGCACGCATCGCCGGCCGCTTGGTGAAAACCCGGAGCTGGGAGCCCCTCGCCTTCGCCCGCCCCGCCGACTACGCGCGCGAGCGCCCCGGCCTCTCCGCCCGTGAGCTGCACGACCTCGCGCACGTCGACGCGGCGCTGGCGAAGCTGCCCGCGATCGACGCAGCCCTCGCGACCGGCCAGCTCGGCTGGACGAAGGCGCGCCTCCTGTGTCGCGTGGCCACGCCGGCGGACGAGGCCCGCTGGCTCGCGGCGTCAGAGGGGCTCTCGGCGGCGGCGCTCGCGCGCGAGGTGCGGGCTTGCGACGTGGGGGCGCTCGGGGCGGGCGGCGCGAAGGCGGCGCCCGAGGAGCCGGATCCGGAGCGCGAGGTGTTGCGCGTCCGCGTGCCGCGTCGCGTCCTCGCGCGCTGGGGCGACGTGAAGCGGACGCTGCGCTGCGTGGCGGGCGAGTGGCTGCCGACGGAGAGCTGCGTCGAACTGGTGGCAGCGGAGGTGCTCTCGGCGGTGGGGCTCGATGCCGCCGCGGACGGGGTGCCGCCGCTCGCGCGCCGCGCCCGAAGCGACGACGCGGAGCCGGTGGGCGAGCCGGCCCCGCCGCCCGTCGCGCCCGCCGCCGTGGCGCTGCAGTGGGCGCGTGCGCTCGAGGCCGGCCTCGACGCTGCGGGGCCCCGCGAGCTCGACGCCCGGCTCTGTCGCGCCGCCGCCCTCGAGCGCGGGCTCCTCGCGCGTCTCGGTCCACTGCTCCTCGCATTCGCCGCGGCTCGCGGCCACGAGGCGCTCGGCTGCCGCAGCCTCGACGCCTACGCGCGCGGGCGCCTCGGCATGTCGCCGCGCAAGCTGCGCGCGCTGCTCCGGCTCGAGCGCGCCTGCGCGCGCAGCCCGGCGCTCGCGGCGGCGTGGCGGGCCGGGCGCGTCTCCTGGTCGTGCGCGCAGGCGCTCGTCGCGGTGCTGCTCGCTCCCGGCGCCGAGGCCTTCCACGCAGGCTGGCTCGCGCGTGCGGAGGCCGTGACGGTGCGCCGGCTCGAGGACGACGTGGACCACGCGCTCGCGTCCGGCGACTTCGACCCGGCGCATCTGCCCGAGCTCCCCACGGGACTGCAGATCGGTGCGCGACCCACGCTCGCGGAAACGAGCGAGTCCTGGGTCGCGAACGTGCCCGCGGACGTCGGCCGGCTGTTCCGCGCCTGTCTCTGCACGATGCAGCGGCGGCTCGGCGCCTCGCCCGGCTCCGCGCTGGCGGCGATGTTCGACCACTGCATCGCGACGTGGCGTGCGCGGCCGGGCCGGCCGCCCGCCGAGCATCGTGTGTTCGAGCGCGACGGCTGGCGCTGCACGGCGCCGGGCTGCACGTCGCAGCGGAACCTGCACGTGCACCACGTGGTGTTCCGCTCGGCGGGCGGCGGTGACGAGGATGCGAACCTGACGACGCTGTGCGCCTTCCACCACCAGCGCGGCGTGCACGCGGGGGTCATCCGCGTCTCCGGCCCCGCGCCGGGCGGGCTCGTCTTCGAGCTGCCGCTCGGGCGGTTCGGGGCCGGAGACGTGGTGCTGCCGGCCTAGAAGCGGATCCCTCCGGTCCGGATCAGCTCCGCGAGCGCGCCGCGCTGCTCGGGCTCGAGCAGCGCGTGCAGCTCTTCGAGCGCCTTCGCCACCGCGTCCTGGACGCGGCGCGTCGCGGCGCTGCGCTGCTCGCCTGCGGCTTCGGCCTGGGTGCGGGCGAACTCGCCCTCGAAGGCGTCGGCCAGCGCGGCGGCCGCGCGGCGCAGGTCGAGCGCGGCCTGTGCGCGTTCGAGCTTGAGGCGCTCGAGGATGCGCGCGAGCGACGCGGTCTGCTCCTCCGTGAGATCGAGCCGCCACGCCAGGAAGCGCAGCGGCCTTCGCACGCCGAGCCCGGCGCCGAAGAAGTCGTCCGAGTCGCCGCCGCCGCGGTGCTCGAAGCGCAGCGCTCGCGCGAAGCGCTCCTCGAAGCGGCGGGAGGCCCGCTCCCAGCGCCGGGCGTCCGTGCCGGCGTACGCGAAGCTCGGGTCGAAGGCCGTATGACAGGAATGCCAGAAACGACGAGAACGCATCTCGCTTCTCCTCGCGCGAGGGGCCTTGCCTCCCCGCGGAGCTAGCGGCGCGGGCAACATGCCTCGCGCCGGCCGGCCGTTGGCCGACATCTCCCAGCGTCGCGCCCCGCGCGCGGTCCGGCAAGGGCCGCCCGCTAGGCCGCGGAGGCCGCCAGCGCCGCGCAGGCGAGCGCGTTGTTGAAGGCGTGCATCCCGAGCGCGGGCCAGAGGGTGCCCGAGCGGCGCGTCATCCAGCCGGCGAGCAGGCCCATCGCGAAGGTGTACGGCGTCACGATGGGGTGCGCGTGCGCGAGGCCGAACAGGGCGGCCTGGGCGAAGTTGCCCCAGCGCGGCCCGAGCGCGCCCGCGAAGGCGGAGAGCATCACGCCGCGGAAGGCGAGCTCCTCGGTGATGGGCGTGAGCATCGCGATCGCGAACAGGCTCGCGTCGAGGCCGTAGTGGTCGCTCACCGACCGCACCATCTCCTCGGTGATGGCGTCGCCGCCGCTGCTTCCCGTCGCCTGCTCGACGAGCCACATGGCGAAGCGCAGCCCGAGCGTCCCGAGCACGGCGGCGAGCACGGTGCGCCGCCAGCTCCAGCTCCCGCGGCGCAGCAGGTCGAACGCCCGCCCGCGGACGACGAGCAGCACCGCCCCGAGCGAGGCCACGCTGCCGACCACCGCATAGCGTGCGAGGACGGCGCGGTCGGCCGACTCCTCGGCGAAGCCGTCGAGGTGGGTCACTGCCGCGACGACCTCGGCGAGCAGCACGAGCGCGCTCACGGTCCAGGCGTGGTGCAGGCCGAAGCCTGGCGTGGCGGCGGCCGCGCGCCCCTGCCGCGCGAGCCCCGCCCACGCGATCGGCAGGATGAAGAGCGCCGGCAGCAGGCTCGCGAAGAAGAACGCGAACGCGAGCACGCCGAGCGGCCAAGCGTCCTGCCACGTCCACGGTGCGTCGGGATGCGCGAGATAGAGCGCCAGGCGGTCGCGGCCGACGGGATCCTGCTCCCAGCCGCGCTCGCGCAGCGCGTCGTAGGCGGCGCGCCCGGTCTCCGCGTCGCCGTGCGCCAGCTCGAACTCGAAGCGGGCGCGCAGGTCTTCGTCGTTCAGCCAGCCCTCGCCGGACTTCGCCCACGCGGCGCGGGCGGCCGCGATCTCGCCCTTGGCGACGAGGGCCCGCGCGTACTCCGCGTGGTGATAGGCCTCGCCCTCGCGCCGCTCCGCCTCCCGGAACGCCGCGAGCGCGTCGTCGAAGGCCTCGAGCTCTACGAGCAGCGCCGCCTTCTGCTCGAGCACCCAGCGCGTCTCCGTCTCGAGCAGGCCCTCGAGCAGCACGGCGCGCGCCCCCTCGTCATCTCCTTCCCACTGTTTCGACCGCGCCACCTGAAGGCGCAGGTCGAGCGACGGATCGAGCGCCATCGCCTGCTCGGCGTGCGAGGCCGCGTCGTCCCACTCCGCCGTCTCGCCCACGCGCGCGAGGTGGGCGTGGACGGCCGCGAGATGCTGCGGCTGCGCGGCCGCCGGCGGCTCGGCGAGGAAGGCCTCCGCGGCCTCGCGCGCCTCGTCGCCCCAGCGCTCCTCGACCACGAACACGCGCGCCCCGGGGTCGCCGGCGAAGCGGCGCTCCACGTCGGCGATGCAGTCGAGGCGCTCCTCTTCTCGTGAATTCTCCTCGGTCTCGGGGTCGTAGAAGGCGAGCCCGAGGAAGCGGCAGCGCTCGACGGCGGCAACGGCGTCTTCCGGCGCCTCGGCGAGACGCCGGTCGTAGCGCGCGAGCAGCTCGGCGGCGCGGCTCGCCTGCTCCTCGCGCAGCGCTTCGACGTAGCGCGAGTGGCTGTCGACCTGGCCCGGCTCGGGCAGCGGCTCCGCAGCCGCCGCCGCGGCCGCGAGGAGCGCCACGAGACTTACGCGCACCTGCACAGCATGCCATGATCGCGGCGGCCGTTGCCAGGAGCGTCGCTGTGAAGTTCTCGATGATCTTCGAGGCCCAGACCCACGACACCTCGCGCAAGGCCGAGTTCCAGGTGATGCACGACTGCGTCGAGCAGGCCGTGCTGGCCGAGGAGATGGGCTTCGACCGCGTCTGGTCGGTCGAGCACCACTGTCTCAAGTGGTACGCGCACATGAGCGCGCCCGAGACGTTCCTGGCCTACGTCGCGGCGAAGACCAGCCGCATCCGCATCGGGCACGGCGTGGTGTGCCTGCCGTTCCGCATGAACCACCCGGTCAAGGTCGCCGAGCGCGTCGCGATGCTCGACATCCTGTCGAAGGGCCGCGTCGACTTCGGCATCGGCAAGGGCGGCACGCTCCAGGAGGCCGGCGCCTTCCAGACGACGATGGAGGAGATCCCGGCGCAGCTCGAGGAGTCGGGCCGGCTGATCCCGAGGATGTGGCTCGCCGACGAGTTCGAGCACACGAGCGAGCTGATCGACATCCCGCGCCGGCCGATCATTCCGAAGCCGCATCAGGAGCCGCACCCGCCGATGTATCTCGCGTGCACGCGCGAGAGCACGCTGAACCAGGCCGGCGAGTGGGGGCTCGGCGCGCTCGTGCTCGGCTTCGCGGGGCCCGAGGACATCGCCCAGAAGAACGGGGTGTACCGCGCGGCGGTGAAGCGGCGCACGGCGAAGTCGATGATGGGCGCGTTCCCGGTCGAGCACCTGTCGGCGCTCTGCCCGGCCATCGTGCTCGAGGACAAGGCGAAGGCCCGCGCGATCGGCCACCGCGGCCAGCGCTTCTTCACGGAGGCGATCCGGCACTGGTACAACCCGGGCGGCGGCTCGCCGCCGCCGCGCTCGGAGATCGCCGACATGGACGACGCCGAAGTGCTGCGCGCGGAAGGCGCGCAGGTGGTCGCGTACCTGAACGAGCAGAAGATCACCGCCGGCAGCGAGACGACGGGGCTCTACAACCCGAACCACGCGTACGGCGGGGTGCAGCACGCGATCGCGTACTGCGAGCGGCTGGCCGAGGCTGGCGCCGACGAGATCATGTTCCTGATCCAGATGGGAACGGTGCCGCAGTGGGCGGCGCTCGAGACGATCCGGAACCTCGGGCGGCGCGTGCTGCCGCACTTCCGCTCGCAGCGGTGAACGCCACACCCTGGCTGCTGCGCACGGTCCCGGCGCTCGACTCGCTGCGGCGCTACGGGCCGCACGAGGCGCGCTCGGACCTGGTCGCCGGCCTCACCGTCGCTGCGGTCGCCGTGCCGCAGGCGATGGCGTACGCGATGGTGGCGGGCCTGCCGGCGGAGTACGGCCTCTACACCGCGATCGTGATGACCGCGGTGGGCGCGGTGTTCGACTCCTCGCGCCAGCTCATCAACGGCCCCACCAACGCGATCTCGATCGCGGTGCTGAGCGTGATCGCGGGCGTGGAGGGACAGGACGCCAAGATCCAGGCCGCGATCCTGCTCGCCTGCCTGGTGGGCGCGATCCAGCTCGGCATCACCCTGCTCCGGCTCGGCGACCTCACCCGCTACATCTCCCACTCGGTGATCGTCGGCTTCACGGCCGGCGCGGGCAGCCTGCTCGTGCTCGACCAGCTCAAGAACCTCGTCGGTCTCCACGGCGTCGGCGGCGTGCACGACCACTTCCTCGTGCGCTTCGCGCGCACGCTCTGGGAAGGCGGCGGGATCCACGCGGAGACGGCGGCGGTCGGCCTCGGCACGGTGGCGGCGGTGGTGGCGCTGCGCTGGCTGAAGGGCCGGCTCGGCCTGCGCCTGCTCCCGGACCTGCTGCTCGTGGTGATCGGCATGGCGGCGCTCACCGCCTGGCTGGGGCTCGACCAGCGCGGCGTCTCCGTGGTGGGAGAGATCCCGGCGCGCTTCCCGTCCTTCGAGCCGCCGCACCTCGCCGCGGCCGACGTGCGCGGCTTCGCCACGGGCGCGCTCGCGATCGCCGTGCTCGGGCTGCTCGAGGCGATCGCGATGGCGAAGGCGATCGCCGCGCAGACGCGCCAGAAGCTCGACATGAACCAGCAGTGTCTGTCGGAGGGGCTCGCGAACTTCACGGGCAGCTTCTTCCAGTGCATGCCGGGCTCGGGCTCGCTCACGCGGTCGGCCATCAACCAGCAGGCGGGCGCCGTCACGCAGTGGTCGGGCGTGGTGTCGGCAGGCGCCGTGGCGCTGATCATGTGGGCGTTCGCGCCGTACGCGCGCTTCATCCCGCGTGCGGCGCTGGCCGGCATCCTGATGGTGTCGGCCTGGAAGATGGTGGACTGGCGCGCGCTCTTCTATCACCTGCGCACCACGCGGTTCGACGCCGCGATCGTCGCGGCCACCGCGCTCTCGGCCGTCGCGATCTCGATCGAGTTCTGCGTGCTGATCGGCACCTTCATGTCCTTCCTGCTGACCGTCCCGCGCGCGGGGCGGATGCTGCTGACCGAGTTCGTGCTGACGCCCGAGGGCGGGCTGCACGAGCGCCTGCCCGACGACGCACCCTGCCCGCGCATCCTCGTGTTCGGCCTCGAGGGCGAGATGTTCTTCGGCGCCACCGCCGCGCTCGACGCGCATTTCGCCACCATCGAGGAGCGCATCGGTCCGGACACGCGCGTGGTCGTGCTGCGCGTGAAGCGCGCGAGGAGTCCCGATGCGGTGGGTCTCACGCTGCTCGAGGGCTTCCTGGAGCGGGTGAGAGCGCGCGGCGTCCACGTGCTGCTGTGCGGCGTGCGGGACGAGTTCGCCGAGAAGCTCGCGCGCACGGGCATCACCGAGCATCTCGGCGAGCGTCTGTTCCTCGAGCAGCCCGTGCGGCAGACCAGCACGCTGCTGGCAATCCGCCACGCCTACGAGCTGATCGGCAACCAGACCTGCCCGACCTGCCCCCGCCGCGGCGGCCGCGCCGCGAACGCCGACCTCCACTACGAGATCTGAGCCCCGCGGCGGAGCGGGGACGTTCTTTGACTAGTTGACTCGTTCACCGCGACGGTACCGCCGCAACGAGTCAACTAGTCAAAGAACGTCCCCGTCTTGCGCGTCTTGCGCGTCTTGCGGTTCAGGGGAGTTCGAGGGGGCCGCCGGCGAGCCAGGCTTCGAAGCCGGGCTGCATGGCGCGGTCCACGAGCTCGATGCGGAGGCCGTGCGCGCCGCGGTGGAAGGCGAAGATCGCCGGCGTGCGGCCGTTCGCGTCGACGCCCGCGGCTTCGAGCGGGAGGCCGGCCGCCGCGAGCGCCCGCGAGGCGGCGGCGAGGTCGTCGACCCAGCGGCCGACGTGGTGCAGGTGCGCGCCGGCGGGGGCGCGGTAGTACCCGCGCGGCTGCGCCTCGAGCAGCTCGAGGTACGGCGGCTGGCCCGTCGAGTACGCGAAGCGCAGCTCCACCTCCTCGCGGCCCTGCTCCGTCAGGAGCACGAGCTTCGACTGCTGCACCGGCGTCCACGCGACGCCGAGCCAGCGCCCGAAGTCCCGCATCGCGCCCTCGAGGTCGGTGACCAGAAAGCCCGTCTTGAACATCGCGCTAGGGTAGGCGCATGCAACGGGGCAAGCTCGCGGGGAAGGTGGCGATCGTGACGGGCGCGGCGTCGGGCATCGGCCGCGCGACCGCGCTGCTGATGGCGCGCGAAGGCGCCGCGGTGGTGGTGGCCGACCTGAACGGCGACGGCGCCGCCGCGGTAGCGAAGGAGATCGAAGCGGCCGGCGGCCGCGCCGTCGGCCACGCGGCGGACGTGGCGGAGGAGGCCTCGGTGATCGCGATGGTCGAGGCCGCCGCGAAGCACTTCGGCGGCCTCGACGTCCTACACAACAACGCCGCCGCCTCGGACCCCGCGCTGATGAGCCGGGACGGCGACGTCGCCGACCTCGACATCGCCGTCTTCGACCGCACGCTCGCGGTGAACCTGCGCGGGCCCATGCTCGGCTGCAAGCACGCCATCCCGCGCATGCTCGCGCGCGGCGGCGGCGCGATCGTCAACACCTCGTCGGCGGCGGCGCTGGTCGGGGACCCCGTGCGCACCGCGTACGGCGCGTCGAAGGCCGGTCTCGACTCGCTCACGCGCTACGTGGCCACGCAGTACGGCAAGCGCGGGATCCGCTGCAATTCGATCGCGCCCGGCGTGATCGCCACGCCTGCGCTCGCCGCGAACGTGCCGCCCGAGATGATCGCGATCTACGAGCGCAGCCACCTGACGCCGCGCCTCGGCCGGCCGGAGGACATCGCGGCCGCCGTGGTCTTCCTCGCCTCCGACGACGCCGCCTTCATCACCGGCCAGACGATCAGCGTGGACGGCGGGTTGCTCGCGCACCACCCGGCGTTCGGCGAGTTCCTGCTGGCCGCGAGCGGCGGCAAGTGACCGCGTCCGTCGATCGGCGCTGGGCCTTCGACCCCTTCGACGCCGGGCAGACCCAGCAGATGTGGGAGCGCTGGGCCGAGATGCGGCACGAGGCGCCGATCACGCGGCCGCTGCCGGGTTTCGTGTTCGTGGCGCGCTACGCGGATGTGAAGGCGGTGTTCCGCGACAACGCGACCTACTCGGCGCGCGACGGCTTTCGCGCGCCGGGCGTGTTCGTGCCCGAGGAGGAGAGCTTCCTCGGCGAGATCGATCCGCCCTCTCACATGCGGCTCCGCATGCTGATGATGCAGGCGTTCCGGCCCGGCCTCGAGAAGAAGGCGGAGCCGTACGCGAGGGAATACACCGACGCCAAGCTGCGCGACCTCGCCGAAGAGGGCGGCGGCGACCTCGTCTCGGCGCTCGGCATCCATCTGCCGCCGGCCGTGACGGCGTACGTGCTCGGCATCCCCACCGACGACATCGAGCGGGTCGGCCACTGGGGCTTCGAGCTGCTGCACAGCACCTGGCCCGCCACGAACCGCACCGAGCGCGGCGAGGGCCTCGGCGGCGCGTTCCCCGAGCTGGCGGATTTCCTCGACGAGCAGATCACCTGGCGCCGCAACCAGGTCGATCCGCCGGACGATCTGATCACGCGCATGATCCGCGCCACGGACGCGGAGGGGCGGCCGCTCTCGAGCCTCCAGATCCGCACGCTCTGCGCGAACTGCCTGCTCGCGAGCCAGTCCACCGCGAACCTGATCGGGAATCTGCTGCACCGCTTGCTGTCCGAGCCGGCCTTCGAGCGCGCGCTGCGCGCGAAGCCGGCGCTGATCCCCGCCGCGGTGGAGGAGTCGCTGCGCTTCGACCCGCCCGTGCTGTTCCTGTTCCGCACCGCGAAGCGCGACACCGAGCTGGGCGGCGAGAAGATCCTCGCGGGCGAGCGCATCGTGATGGGCATCGCCTCCGGGAATCGCGACGAACGCGTGTACGAGCGCGCCGAGGAGTTCTGGCTCGAGCGCGGCTGGCCGAACGCCCCCGAGCACCTCACGTTCGGGCCGGGCCCGCACCTCTGCCTCGGCAACCAGCTCGCGCGCATGGAGGCGCGCGTCGTGCTCGAGCGCGTGCTCGACCTCTTCCCGGAAGGCGCGCTCACGCTCCGGCCGGGCTACCAGCGCACGAACGTGCCCATGTTCCTCGAATGGGGACCGGAGCGGCTCGACCTGGTGGTCGGCGCCGCGCGGAGGTGAGCGTGCCCAGCATCCCCGAGCTGCTCCAGCGCTATGCGGCGTGCATCAGCGCGGGCGACAAGGAAGGCATCCTCTCCTTGTACGCGCCCGACGCGGCGATCGAGATCCCGGTGGGCGGGCCCGTGCACCGCGGCATCGACGCGATCCGCAAGTTCTACGTGAACAACGAGCTGGCGCAGCAGGTGCGGATCACGGGCGCCTGCTGCGTGGCAGGCCGCGAGGCCGCCGTGCCGATGAAGGCGCGCATCGCGCGCGACGGTCAGATCCTCGAGCTCGACGTGATCGACGTGGTCGAGGTGGACGAGCAGGGGCGCTTCAAGCGCTTGCGGGCGTTCTTCGATCTCGCGGGGGCTCGACCGGCGTCATGATGGCGCGCAGCCGCGCGTAGACCGCGGCGTCGTCGAGCAGGTCGAAGTGGCCCACGCCGCTGCCGACCCAGCAGTGCTCCTCGGGGAAGGCGAGCCTCCGGTCGGGATCGGTGTGCCGGCCGAGCGCGCTCGACACGGGCACGAGCACGTCGCGCGTGCCGGCGAGCGCATGGCACGTCACGCCGGCCGGCAGCGGGGTCGAGGCGCCGTGGCGGAGGTCCGTGATCCCGGCGCCGCGAACCATTCCGAGGCGCGCGAGCGGCGCGGAGTACGGGCTCACGCCGAGCAGCAGCTCGAGCCAGCGGCCCCCGCGCTCGAGCGGCGCCCCGAGATGCGGCGTGCCGAGGAAGACGATCTTGTCGAGCCGCCGGGGCCACGCGTGGCCGGCCTCGGCGGCGTGGTGGCATGCGCTCCGCGCGACGAGCCCGCCCATGCTGTGCGCGAGGATCGTGAGCTCCGTGTCCGGCTCGGCGAGCAGCTCCTCCAGCAGGCCGGCGAGCTCACGACCGTTCTCGGAGACGTGGCGGCCCGAGTTGTAGAGCAGGTAGAGCGGCTCGTAGCCGAGGTCTCGGGCGAGCGCCTCGCCGTGGTCGTGGCCGTTGCGGCGCCAGCCGCGGTCGCTCATGCAGACGCCGTGGATGAGCAGCAGGCGCTTGCTCCGGGGCTCGCCCTCGCGGCGGAGCTGCATCGGGATCGCCAGCGGGTTCTCGGTCGCCGCGAGATGGTCGCCGAGCAAGCCGTTCAGCACCGAGAGCAGTGGGCCCGAGGCGGCCGGGGTCGCCTCGGCGGGCAGCAGCCCGAGCCCGCGATCGAGCGCCGTCCGCGCCCCGGCATTCACCGAGCGGATGCTCTGGTAGACGAAGCCGGTGACGCCGCGTGTGCGCCCGTCCGTGCCGCGCCCGAAAGGCAGCGACAGCGCCGCGATGTTCGCGTGCATGCCCTCGACGATGTGGGTGAGCTGCTCGACCGCGTCGAAGGCCAGCCGACTGATTCCACGCGCGGTGTCCATCGGCCTACAGCGTATTGAATCCAGGGATGAATCGTCCAGCGTGCGCGCCGCCGTCCACCGGCAGATCCACGCCGGTGCAGTGGCGGCTCGCATCCGAGGCGAAGAACACGACGGCCTGCGCGATCACCTCGAGGGGCGCCTCGCCGGGGATGCCGCGGTTGTTCGAGTACGCGCGCGTCTCCTCGAGGAAGCCCACGATCTGCTTCATCCACGGGCCGTACATCTGGACGTTGCCGCCGGCCGGGCAGACCGAGTTCACGCGGATGCCGTCGCGGCCGAGCTCGAGCGCGGCGCTCTTGGTGAGGCCGCGCAGGGCCCACTTGGAGGTGGCGTAGGCCGAGATGCCGTTCATGCCGAGCAGCGAGTCGATCGAGCCCACGTTCACGATCGAGCCGCCGCCCTGTCGCTTCATCGCGGGGATCACCGCGCGCATGCCGAGGTAGGGGCCGACCGTGTTCACCTCGAGCACGCGGCGCAGCACCTCCTCGGAGGTGCGCTCGATCGTGCCCATGTGGAGGACCGCGGCGTTGTTGACGAGTGCGTCCACGCGGCCGTGGTCGGCCAGCGCGCGCGCCACCACCCGCTCCCAGTCTTCGCGGCGCGTGACGTCGTGCGGCACGAACGCGGCGTTCACGCCGAGCTCCTTCGCGACGGCCTCGCCGGCCTCCTCCTGCACGTCGCCGAGCAGCACGCGCGCGCCCTCCGCGACGAAGCAGCGCGCGATGGCCGCGCCGGTGCCGCGCGCGGCGCCCGTCACGATGGCGACTTTGCCCGAGAGACTCTGCATCGCAAACCTCCTCCGGAGCGAGCAAGGTAGCGGCCGTGTTAGCTTCGGCGCGTGACCGCGCCGTTCATCGACACGCTCTCGCCCGCCTACGACGCCGACATCCACGCCCCGCATCGCGCCGCGCGCGAGCAGAGCTGGTACGCCACCACGCCCGTCGGGCTGATCGTGCTGTGCTACGAGGACGTGCGCGCGGTGCTCCACGACCGGCGCTGGCGCGAGCTCGGCGCGGCCGCGCTCCAGATGGCGGGGATCACGAGCGGCCCGCTCTGGGAGTGGTTCGGCCAGATCCTCTCCAACAAGGAGGGCGAGGAGCACGCACGGCTGCGCCGGCTCGTCTCGCAGGCCTTCACGCCGCGCAGCGCGGAGCGCCTGCGTCCGGCGATGCGGGAGACGGCGCACGAGTTCATCGACCGCTTCGCGGGCGCGGGGCGCTGCGAGTTCGTGTCGGCGTTCGCGGCGCCCTACCCCGTGCGGGTGATCGGCGCCCTGCTCGGCGTGCCGCCCGGGGACTTCGCGCGCTTCCACGCCTGGTCCACCGACCTGTCGCTCGCCTTCGGCTCGCGCATCGCGGAGGAGCGGCCGCGCATCGAGGCCGCGCTCGCGGGCCTGTCCGGCTACGTGGACGAGCTGCTGGCCGAGCGGCGCCGCACGCCGGGGCCCGACCTGATCAGCGCGCTGATCGCGGCCGAGGAGCGGGGCGACCGGCTGAGCTCGGACGAGCTGCGCGCCATGATCACCGTGCTGATCTTCGGCGGGCAGGACACCACGCAGTGTCAGCTCGCGTGCGCGCTGGCCACCTTCCTGCGCCACCCCGAGCAGTGGGAGCAGCTCGGGAAGGAGCCGGGGCTCGCGGCGAGCGCCACCGAGGAGATCCTGCGCTACGAGCCGGCGGGCTCGGGCTCACCGCGCATCGCGAGCGAGGACTTCCGCTACCGCGAAGTCGAGATCAAGGCCGGCACGATCGCGCTGCCCTCGGGCCCGGCGGCGAACCGCGACCCGGCCGTCTACCCGGAGCCGGACCGCTTCGACATCACACGCCGTCCCACCGAGTCGCAGCTCACCTTCGGCGGCGGCGTGCACTACTGCCTCGGCGCCGCGCTCGCGCGCGCCGAGCTGCAGGAGGCGCTGCCGATCCTGGCGCAGCGCCTCCCCGCGCTCCGCGCCGACGGGCCTGCGGTCTGGCGCACCGGCGCGCTGATCCGGGGGCCGGAGAAGCTGCCGGTCCGCTTCGGCTGAGGCGCGTGAAGCGGGGACGTTCGTCAAGAAGTCAAGTTGTTCGCGCACGCGTGGCGATGACAACTTGACTTCTTGACGAACGTCCCCGTCCTACCAGCGGATCGGAGCGTGCGCGACGCCGCGCGTAGGGACGAGCTGGTTGAGGACGACGCCGGGCTCGTCGATCGAGTAGTCGGGGATCGCCTCGAGCAGGACCTGGAGCGCGACCTTGATCTCGAGGCGCGCGACGGCGTTGCCGAGGCAGTGGTGGATGCCGTGGCCGAAGGCCCAGTGGGAGCGCGCGTCGCGGTCGAGGTCGAAGCGCTCGGGGTCCGCGAAGGCCGATTCGTCGTGGTTCGCGGAGCCGTAGAGCAGGAGCACCTGCTCGCCGGCCGGCAGGGTCGTGCCGTGCAGCGCGATCTCGCGCGTCGTGGTGCGCGCGAGGCCCTGCACCGGCGACACGAAGCGCAGCAGCTCCTCGAGCGCGCGCGGCCAGCGTGCGGGCTCGCGCGCGAGGGTGCGGCGCTCCGCCGGGTGGCGCCCCAGCGTCAGGAGCGAGTGGCTGATCATGTTCATGGTGGTGTTCTGCGACGCGTCGAGCAGCAGCGAGCAGAAGCCGGCGATCTCGGCGTCCGAGAGCGCGGCGCCGTCCACGGGGTGGTGGAGGATCTGCGAGATCAGGTCGCTCCCGCGCTGCGCGCGGCGCTCGGCGACGAGCCCCTGCCAGTAGTCGTGCATCTCGGCGTAGGCGCGCAGCGCGGTCGGGCTGGTGAAGTCGGCGCTGCCGAGCGTGTCGAGGTTCCAGCGCAGGAAGCGCGCGCGCTCGCGCTTCGGCAGGTCGAGCAGCTCGCACATGGTGAGCGTGGGGATGAGCTGCGCGTAGTCCGTGGCGGCGTCGCACGCGCCCTTGCCGGCGAAGCCCGCGACCAGCCCGCGCGCGCACTCGCGCACGCGCGGCTCGAGCCCCGCCACGCGGGTGGGCGTCAGCACGCGGGCCAGCACGGCGCGCAGCTCGTCGTGCCGCGGCGGGTCCATGTTGAAGATGTTCGGCGGGATCAGCGAGATGTCGGTGTCGACCAGCGTGCCGCGCGCCGACGAGAACGCGCGCCAGTCGGAGAGCGCCGCGTCCACGTCGGCGGCGCGCGAGATCAGCCAGTAGCGCAGCCACACCCGCGGCTGCGCGATCGCGATCTCGTACACGGGCTGCTCCCGCCGCAACACCCGATACGCCGGATACGGATCCGCGAAGAAGCGCGCATCGAAGGGATCGAACTCGAACACGGCTCCGGATGACACCCGGAGCGGGGACGTTCGTCAAGACGTCAAGTTGTTGGGGCCGAACGAGTCAACGATTCAACGAACGTCCCCACTCTCTGGAACAGCGCCTCGCAGCTCGGGAAGGCGAAGTGGGAGTGGCCGGTGGCGGGGAGGACGTGCAGGGTGACGTCGCGGCTTCCCGGGAAGCTGGCGACGACCTCGTGCGGCGGGCCGGTGATGTCGCGCTCGCCGATGCCGAGGAAGACGGGCGCGCGCACGCGCGCCGCCCAGGGCGTGGAGCTGCCCGGGAGCATCGAGAACAGCGCGGGCACGCTCACCACCTCGCAGCCCACCTTGCGCATGGCGGCGAGCGCGGCCGGGTCGGCGCCGCCGCCGAAGATCGCGCCGGCGCGCGCCACGGCGGGCAGCTCGAACCACGCCTCGCCGCCGCTGCGCTTCCTCGCGAGGCGCACCAGCTCCGCCCGCGCGGCCTCGGGCCGGTCGGCGTACGCGAGCTCCTCGTCGGACAGCACCTGCCGCAGCCCGCCCGTGCTCGCGCCGAGCAGCACGAGCGCCGCGAAGCTCTCGTGCTCGGCCTGCTGCACGACCGCGAGCAGGGCGCCGAGCGAGTGGCCGACGCCGATGCGCGGCACGTCGCCGAGCTCGGCCCGGAGCGCCTCGACGGCGCGCGCGTTCGCGGCCGCGATCCGCTCGGGCACGAGCGTGAAGCCGTCGCGAGGCCGGCTGCTCTCGCCCCAGCCGAGCGAGTCGATCGTCACCACCGCGAAGCCGCGCGCGACGAGCGCGCGCGCGAAGCTCCGCCCCTCGGCCGCGAGGTCGAAGTAGCCGCGCGTGAGGCCACCGCCGGGGAAGCAGAACAGCGCCGCGGCCGGTTCGCCCTCCGGCAGATACACGTCCGCCGCGAGCTCGAATCCCTCACCGACTGCCACGCGGCGCGCGCTCTTCCTCACACCCGGCCCAGGATCGCGCCCGCCATCGCGCACGAGACCAGCACGTGCTCGACGCCCTTCGCCTGGTTCGTGGAAGCGCCGCGCACCTGGCGCACGCCCTCGGCGATGCTGTTCATGCCGTGGATGTAGGCCTCCCCGAGCAAACCGCCGTGCGTGTTGACGGGCAGCCGGCCGCCGAGCTCGAGCTCGCCGGCAGCGATGAAGTCCTTCGCCTCGCCGCGCTTCGCGAAGCCGAAGGCCTCGAGCTGCATCAGCACCTGCGGCGTGAAGGCGTCGTAGAGCATCGCGGCCTGGATGTGCTGCGGGCCGAGGCCGCTCTGGCGCCAGAGGCGTGCAGCCGTGCCCTCTGCTTCCGGCATCACGGTGAGGTCGCCGTGGTAGTAGTTCGAGATCACCTCGACGTCGAACGGGATCGACTGCGTCGCGGCGACGATGCGCGCGGGCGGCTGGCGTAGCCGCTTCGCGCGCTCGACCGTCGTCACCAGCAGCGCCACGCCGCCGTCGCTCTCCTGGCAGCAGTCGAGCAGGCGCAGCACGGGCTCGACCACCCAGCGCGAGGCCTGGTGATCCTCGAGCGTGATCGGCTTCTCGAAGAACCACGCGGCCGGGTTCTTCGCGGCGTACGCGCGCTGCACGACGCTGAGGCGACCGAGGTCGCGGTTCGTGACGCCGAAGGCGTCCATGTAGGGCCGCGAGCGCAGCGCCGCCCACGAGCCCGGCGTCTGCGCGCCGAACGGCATGCACCACAGCAGCGAGCTGGTGCCGCTGCCGGGCGCGAACATCCCGCCCGCCTGCGGCTGGCCGAAGCGGTACTGCGAGCGCTCGTTCATCGCGCGCCAGCACACCACCAGCTCGGCCGCGCCCGACGCCACCGCCGCGCTCGCCTGGGCGATCGTCGCCACCGACGCCGCGCCGCCGCCGGGGATGCGCGTGGTGAAGGCGAGGTCGCGGATCCCGAGGCAGCGGATCAGCCCGATCTCGTCGCTCGGGTCGAGCGTGAAGGTGATCAGGCCGTCGATCTCCTCCGGCGCGATGCCCGCGTCGTCGCACGCCGCCTTCACCGCCTCGGCCGCGAGCTGGAGCTCGCTGCGCCCGGAGCGCTTCGAGAACTCCGTCTGGCCGATGCCGGCGATCGCCGTCTCGCGCCCGGCCATCTCAGCGCACCGGCCGGAACACGGGCACCGCCTTGCCGCCCGCCGTCGGCGCGAACGTCACCTCGACGGGCATGCCCGCCAAGAGGGCGCCGGCCTCGACGTCGACGAGGTTCGAGACGAGCCGGATGCCCTCGTCGAGGTCGATCAGCGCCACGATCGGCGCCTCGCCGAAGCCGATCGGCGCGGGATGGCGCGGGAAGATCCAGGTGAGCACGCGCCCGCGCCCCGAGAGCCTGCGCTCGACGCGCCGGGTCGAGTGACAGCGCGGGCACATCGGGCGCGGCGGATGCGAGAGGTCGCCGCAATCCGCGCAGGCGAGGCCCACCAGCTCGCCGCGCGCCGCGCCGGCCCAGAAAAACGCGGTGTCGGGCGTCTCGACGGGATCCGGGCGTGTCGCGGTCACCACCGCACCCCTCTCTTCGCGAAGTGGCGCCCGGCCGCGCGGAGGGCCGGGCGCGTGCCGGAGCGGAAGTAAAGCGCAGCAGGAAACGTCACGGGACCACCTCGTTCCGATGCACCCGAGTCCGTCGACGGCGCTCGGGATCGTGCGAGCCATGGAGCGGAGGCATGCGCCCGGCCCGACCCGCTCACGCCGGGCGCCACTCCCCCGCCCACCTCTCCGCCACCGCCTCGTCCACCTGCGCGTCGCTGTAGCCGAGCTCGCGCAGCAGCTCGCGCGTGTGCTGGCCCACCACGAGCGGCGGACCCTGGATGCGGCCGGGCGTGTCCGACAGCCCGTACACGAGGCCGATCTGGTCGAGGCGGCCGACGAAGGGGTGCCGGTACGAGACGGTGAGGCGGCGCTTCTGCGACTCCGCGTCGTCGTGGAGGCGCAGCGCGAACTCCGGGTCGCAGACCTCGACCGGCACGCCCGCGGCGTCGAGCGCGGCGAACCAGTCGGCTGCGGCCCGCGTGCGGAAGCGCGCCTCGAGCTCCTCGTCGCGCGCGACGCCGAGCACGTGGCGCAGCGCGCGCGCGTGCGGTTCCTGCGTCGCCACCACGCAGAGCCAGCCCCCCGCGCACTCGTAGAGCCGGTGCTGCGGCGAGAAGCCGGTCTGCCCGCCGTCGAGGCGGGGACGGTCGAAGCCCTGCCCGTCCGGGCGGGCGATCGCGGTCGAGCTCACGAGGAGCTGGGCGTTCACGATCGAGGTGGTGCAGAACTGCCCTTCGCCAGTGCGATCGCGGTGCGCGAGCGCCTGCACGATCGCGATGGCCGAGAGGAAGCCGTTCCCGGTGTCGCCGAGCGAGGTGAAGCTCCACATCGGCTTCCCGCCGCGCGCCATGCCGCCGTCCTCGTACTGGACGCCGGCCAGGCAGCCGCCGGTCTGGTCGTTGCCCGGCAGCCCCGCGCGCGGGCCCGTCTCGAAGCCGCGCGTGTGGCAGTAGACGAGGCGCGGGTTCAGCTCGCGCAGGCTCGCCCAGTCGATGCGCAGCCGCTCGGCCGCCTCGTAGCGCATGTTGTGCTGCACCACATCGGCGCGCACCACCAGCTCGCGCAGCACCTGCATCGCGCGCGGGTCCTTCAGGTTCAGCGCGATGCTCTTCTTGCCGCGGTTCGCGCTGTACGCGATGTGGTTCGAGTGCCAGTAGACGTCGTGGAGCGCGTTGATCTTGATGACGGTGGCGCCGAGGTCCGAGAGCAGCTGCGTGCCGTAGGGCCCCGCGATCGCGAGGCCGAGATCGAGCACGGTGATGCCCTCGAGCGGAGCGGCGAGCCGCTGGCCCGGCTTCGGGGCCGCGGCGGGCCGCCCGCGCAGGCGCGCGGCCTCGGCCTTCACCTCCGCCGTGTGCTCCCCGACGCGCGGCGCGCCGGCGCGGATCAGGCCGGGGCTCGTGTCGAGCTTGTACGGCACGCCCGCCATGCGGATGCGCCCGAGCTCCGGGTCCTCCACCTCGACGACGCAGCCGTCGGCGAGGAACAGCGGGTCCGCGAGCGCCTCCTCGGGCGAGCGCACCGGCTGGATGGTCATGCCCGCGTCGGCCGCGGCCTTCGTCCACTCGTCCGCCGTGAAGCGCTGCGCCGCCTCCGCGAGCTGCGGCTGGTAGTGCAGCATCACCAGCAGCTCGCCCGGCGCGGTGCCGAAGCGGTCGGGGTCGTTCTTCGCCTTCAGCTCGGGCGTCGCCGACAGCGACTCGCCCGCGGACGCCGAGAGCAGGAAGCGCGGGTTCGGCACCCAGTTGTGGATCCAGCGCCCGTCCTTGCACTGGAAGTGGCCCTTCGGCGAGCGGCTGCAGAGGATCCAGCTGTCGAACATGGGCGCTTCGGTGTTCTCCGCGCGCTGCCACACGCCGCCCGCGCAGGCGAGCGCGCCTTGCAGCAGCGACGTCGCCACGTGCTGGCCGCGGCCGGTGAGCTCGCGCGCGCGCAGCGCAGCGTTGATGCCGAGCGAGGCCGCGTAGAACGCGCCGAGGCTCGGCCACGGCGAGGCCGGGAACAGCGGGCCCGGCCGCTTCGCGCCCTGCACGTCGCCCCACGGGATCTCGAGCTCCGCGTGGCGGTCCGGCAGGCGCGCCATGTGATGGACGGCGCCTTCCGGCCAGCCGCGCTGCTCGAAGTGCAGGCCCGTGCGCGCGGCGACGAGCGCGTCGAGCGCGGGGCGACCGCGGTGGCGCGGGTCGTCGCCGTAGCCGGTGATGGAGCAGTGCACGAGGCGCGGGTTCAGCGCGGCCAGCGCCTCGGGCGCGAGGCCGAGCCTGCCGCGCTCGTCCGCCTCGAAGCTCTCGACGAGCACGTCGGCGTGGCGCAGCAGCGCGAACAGCTCGTCGCGCTCCGCCGCGTTCGCGAGGTCGAGCACGGCGCTCCGCTTGCCGCGCTGCCAGACGCGGTAGCCGAGCTGACTGCGCCCCGCGTCGCCGCCGGGCGGCTCGATCTTCACCACGTCCGCGCCGTGGTCGGCGAGCAGCATCCCGACCAGCGGCCCGGCGATGCCCGACGACAGGTCGAGCACGCGCAGCCCGTCGAGCACCCCGCTCACAGGGCGAACGTCCGCAGCGCGTTGTCGCACAGGATCTTGCGGCGGTCGTCGCCGGTGATGCCGGCCTTCGCGAACTGGTCCTTCACCTGCTGCTGGGAGTTCGGCCAGCAGGTCGCCGGGTGCGGGAAGTCCGTGGACCAGTAGAGACAGTCGGGGCCGAACGCCTGGTACGCGGCGCGGAGCCCGGTCGGCTCGTACATGAACGTCGCGCCCATCTGGCGCTTGAAGTACTCGCTCGGCAGCAGCTTCACGCCCGGGAAGGTGTAGTGCTGGTGCATGCGCGCATCGAGCACGATCTCGAAGTACCAGGGCAGCCAGCCGAGCCCCGGCTCGACGAACACCACGCGCAGCTTCGGGAAGCGCTCCATGGTGCCCGACAGGATCCAGAAGGTGAGCGTCTCGGCGAGCGCCATCGCCGGCATCGCGGTGAAGATGCCCTTCTGCGGCGTCGGGTCGCGGCGGAACACCTCCCAGAGCGAGTTCTTGAGGTCGAGGTGGTTCATCACCGTGATGCCCGCCTCGGAGAGCGCGGCCCAGAGCGGGTCGTAACGCTGGTCGCCGAAGTCCGGCAGCCCGAGGTCGGCCGGGAACGGCGGGATCTGCACGCAGCGCGCCTTCTTCGCGGCCATGCGCTGCACCTCGGCGACGGCGAAGTCGATGTCGTAGAGCGGAATCTGGTAGGCGCACAGCAGGCGGTCGGGGTTCACGGCCGCGAAGTCGGCCATCGCGTCGTTGTAGCCCGCGAGCACGGCCTTCCAGTCGTCGCCGAGCCAGCGCGGCGCGGCGATCTTCGCGCCGCCGACCTCGGGGAAGATCACCTCGGCATCCACGCCGTCGCGGTCCATCGCCTTCAGCTTGCCGTTCGGCTCGAAGTGGCCCGGGTCCATCGCGGCGTTCATGTCCACGAAGTCCTCGAGCGCGAGGTTCGGCTGGCCGTGGCGCAGCTCCTTCGCGTCGAACTCGGCCTGCCTCTTCACGGCCTCGTCCCAGAGCGGGGCGAGCCGGGCGGAGAGGCGCGCCTTCACCCAGTCGTCGGTGAAGTGCACGTGCGAATCGGCGGAGACCAGGCGCTCGCGGTCGGACATCGGGGGCCCTCCTCGGCCCCTATCATCAAGGGGCTTGAACATTTCGTCAAGAGGCTTTATCAAATGGGCGATGGCCGAAGCGAAGCAGGACCTGGTGCGGGAGCTGCTCGGCGTGGCGCTGGCGGTGCGGAAGCGCGTACGCCACGGCCTGATCGCGCGCGGTCACGACCTGCACCCCTCGCACACCGCCGTCATCCCGAACCTGCCGGAGAGCGGGCTGCGCCTCACCGAGCTCGCCGAGCGGCTGCGCGTCTCGGTGCAGCGCGCGGGCCAGCTCGTGCAGGAGCTCGAGGACGCGGGCTACGTGGAGCGCGCCGCCGACGCCAGCGACGCCCGCGCGAAGCTCGTGCGCTACTCGGCGCGCGGGCGACGGCTGATGCAGGACGTGGCCGAGGTGAACGCGGAGCTGTGGAGGGATCTGATCGGCCGCTTCGGCGCGGGCGAGGTCGAACGCCTCGCCGCCACGATCGGCGTGCTCTACCGCGAGTGGGTCGGCTCCGATGCGACCCTGCTGCTCGAGCCGCGCATGGCGCCCCGCGCGAAGCGCAAGCGGCTGCGCCCGCGCCCGGCGAGATAGCGGCCTCGTGACGGCGGCGCCGCGCTGGCTCTCGCCGAACCCCGACAAGGCGTTCGCCGAGCGCCTCTTCCTGCTCTTCGTGCCCGTCTTCTTCGCCTACAACGCGCTGATGCAGGGCATGGGCTGGCTCGACGCGGGCAACTTCTGGCACGCCGCGCAGAACTTCGGGATGTGGTTCCCCTACTGCGTGCTGCTGCCCGCCTGGTTGCGCCGGCATTCGAGGATCCCGTGGCACCGCAGCGCCTGGTTCAAGCTGAACCTCTACATGGCGGTGTGGGTGTTCTACGCGACCTACTTCCACACCGAGTACTTCTTCGAGGTGCTCGGGCTCCGCTACCGCTTCCCGCACGTCACCTGGACCTTCGACTCGATCCTGCTCGGCCCCGCCGAGGCGACCGCGGCCGAGACCTTCCAGAAGGTGCCGGTGGGCATGTACCTCAACGCGATCGCCTTCTTCCTCGTCTACCACACGCTGGCGATCGTCTGCATGCGCCGCGTGCGCGGCGCCACGCTGCGCCTCCCGCCGCTCGCGCGGCGGCTCGCCTGGGCGGCGATCGTGGCCGGCGCGGCGCTGTTCTTCGCCTGGGCCGAGACGCGCCTCTACATCACCGACCAGGCCGAGGCCAACGTCTGGTACGTCGATCTGCCGCGCATGCTGCGGCTCGGCTCGATCTTCTACGCGCTCTACTTCGTGGTGAGCTTCCCGAACGTCTACCGCCTCGACGAGGCGCCCGACCAGCCGCCCTGGTCGCTCGGGCGCACCGTGGTCGAGGCCTCCTTCGTCGCGATGACGAGCCTGCTGCTGCTCGACCTCTGGGCGCGCTTCGTCGGGCCGATCGTGTGAACGGGGTATGCTGCGCGCGCCGGCAGCGGCCGGCGCGGAGATCGCATGCGCAAGGTCGTCGTCGCCCTGCTCCTCGTGCTCGTCGCGACCGCCGCCGTGCTCGCCTTCCGCTGGACGCACACGCCGCACGGCCGCATGGACCTCGGCGCGGCGCTCGTCGTCCACACGATGCCCGGCGGCCCGGCCGAGTTCACCCCCGAGCTGCGCCGCACCGCGAACGAGGGGACGCAGCGCTTCATGGGCGACGCGGATCCGTCCATCGCGATCTCGGAGCTCGTCTTCCCGGGGCCGGCGGGCGAGCTGCCGCTTCGGGTCTACGCGCCGCCGGGTGACGGGCCGTTCCCCGTCGTGGCGTGGATCCACGGCGGCGGCTTCTGGATGGGCGGCGAGCTCTCGATGTGGGACGGCACGTGCAGCCGGCTCGCGCGGGACGCCGGCGCCATCGTCGCGTCGATCGGCTACCGGCTCGCGCCCGAGGATCCCTTCCCCGCCGCGGTGGAGGACAGCTTCGCCGGGCTGCGCTTCGTGGCGGCGCACGCGGCCGAGTGGCGCGGCGACGCGAGCCGGCTCGCGGTGGTGGGCGGCAGCGCGGGCGGCAACCTCGCCGCGGTGATGGCGCTGCGCGCGCGCGACGAGGCCGGGCCGAAGCTGCGCCACCAGGTGCTGATCGTGCCCGCGGTCACCGCGGACGGCGACGCCACGGAGTCGCGCCGGATCTTCGCGCAGGGCTACGGGCTCGACGGCGTCCCCGAGATGGTCGCGGCGTACCTGCCGAACGCCGCGGACCGCACGCGCGCGTGGGCGTCGCCGCTGCTCGCCGAGCGCTTCGCGGGCCTGCCGCCGGCGTTGATCCTCACCGCGGAGTTCGACCCGCTGCGTGACGAAGGCGAGCTGTACGGCGAGAAGCTACGTGCCGCCGGCGTCCCGGTGACCGTGCGGCGCTTCGACGGCGCGATCCACGGCTTCCTCGGCTCGCGCGACGACAGCGCGGCGAGCGAGGCGCTGGTGGCGGAGACGCTGCGGGACGCGTTCGCCCCCAGCGGCGCGCAGTGACGGGAGGGCGATACCCTCGTCGGGTGGCAAGGAGGTAGCCCCATGGAGGTGACGCCCGACGTCCTACGAGATCGCGCGGAGCGGCGACACCGGCTGGACGAGGAGTGGCTCCACCTCTTCTCGCTCCAGAAGTTCACCGCCGCGCTGCGCCAGGAGCCCGACTACGAGCGCAACGGACACAACGGGCTCATCCTGATGAAGACCGAGCACATGCGTGTGATGCTCGAGGTGGCTCGCGCTGGACGCGGCATCGGCGAGCACACCATACACGGACCCGCGCTCGTGCAGGTGATCGAGGGCTCGCTCACCTTCCAGGCCGGCGACGAGCGCCGCGACGCGCATGCCGGGGAGATGGTCGTGATCCCCCACGAACGACCGCGCACGATCCGGGCGAACGAAGACGCGGCGTTCCTGTGGGCGCTGGCGCTCGACTCTCGGCCGTAGCCGCGCGGACGGGACACGCATGCGCTTCACGGATCGGGTGGTGGTGGTGACGGGCGGCGGCTCGGGCCTCGGCCGCGCGATGGCCGAGGCGTTCGCGCGCGAGGGTGCGCGCGTGGTCGCGACGGACCTGCGCGAGGACACCGCGCAGGCGACCGTGAAGGCGCTGGCGGGCGGCCCGCACCTCGCGCTCGGCGGCGACGTGTCGGATTCCGCCGCGGTCGAGCGCGGCTTCGACGAGGTCGAGAAGCGCTACGGACGCGTGGACGTGCTGGTGAACAACGCCGGCGTCGATCGGGTGCCCGGCGACGGCTTCGACGTGCTGATGAAGGGCGGCGTGCAGCTCACGGCGATGTCGGACGAGGCGTGGTCGCGCATGCTCGCGATCCACCTGAACGGCGCCTTCTACTGCGCGCGCGCGGCGGCGAAGCGCATGGTGCCGGCGAAGCGCGGCGCGATCGTGAACATCTCGAGCATCGCGGGCCTCGCCGGGCTCGGCTCGATCCACTACGCGACGGCGAAGGGCGGCCTGCTCGGCTTCACGCGCTCGCTCGCGCGCGAGCTGGCGCGCTTCCAGATCCGCGTGAACGCGATCTGCCCCGGCGCGATCGACACGCCGATGACCCGAGGCGTGCCCGAGGCGGCGCTGAAGGGGATCGAGCGGATGACGCCGCTCGGGCGGCTCGGCGAGGCGCACGAGATCGCGTCGGCGGCGCTGTACCTGGCGTCGGACGACGCGTCGTTCGTCACCGGCCAGTGGCTCTCGCCGAACGGCGGCGTGCACATCGCGTGATCGGCCGGGGTATGCTGGCATCCCCCAGGAGGAGAAACCGATGGCCAGGACGATCCACGACTTCGAGATGAAGACCATCGACGGCAAGGCGCAGAAGCTCGGCGACTACCGAGGCAAGGTGCTGCTGGTGGTGAACGTGGCCTCGAAGTGCGGGCTGACGCCGCACTACAAGGGGCTGCAGGGCCTGTACGAGGAGTACCAGGGCAAGGGCGTCTCGGTGCTCGGCTTCCCGTGCAACCAGTTCGGCGGTCAGGAGCCCGGTAGCGACGCGGACGTGAAGACGTTCTGCAGCACGACCTACGGCGTGAGCTTCCCGATGTTCTCGAAGATCGACGTGAACGGCGCCGGCCGCGCGCCGCTCTACGCCTTCCTCACCGAGGCGAAGACGAAGCCGGACGGCCCGGGCGACATCGCGTGGAACTTCACGAAGTTCGTCGTCGGCAAGGACGGCCAGGTGAAGGCGCGCTTCGACCCGCGCGTCGAGCCCACCGACGCCGCGCTGCGCGGCGCCATCGACGCCGCCCTCGCCGAGTAGCCGCGCCCGGAGCGGGGACGTTCGTCAAAACGTCAAGAAGTTCGTGGCGCCACAAGCCGAAACAATTTGACGTTTTGACGAACGTCCCCGCTTGCTAGTCGCAGCCGTCGCCGGCGAGGCGGGCGGACCAGGCGATCGCGCCTTCGAGCAGGTGCTCCATCTCGGGCAGCGCGTAGGACTTCGCCTGGTGGCCGAGCGCGGAGTAGAAGACGCGGCCGCGGCCCTGGCAGTGGCTCCAGATCACGGGGTGGTCGGCGCCCATCCGGAGGTCGCGGTCCATGCCGAGCATCTCGAGGCGCGGCGAGTAGGTGGACTCGTCCACCGTGGCGAGGATGCGGTAGCCCTTCGCGCGCGGGCTCGCGGCGAAGGAGTACCACTCCTCGTTGTGCACGAAGCTCGCCGGCAGCTCCGCGGTGGCGGGATGCGCGGCGTCCTCGACGACGAGCTTCGCGTCCTGGAACTGCGGCCCCATCGGATGGCCGATGAACTGCGCGCCGACGAGCTCGTCCACGTACCAGCGCCAGGCGTACTCGCCGTCGCCGCCCGCGCCGTGCACGCCGACCCAGCCGCCGCCGGCTTCGATCCAGCCCTTCAGCGCCGCCTTCTGCTCCTCGTTCAGCGCGTCGCCGCTCACCTGGTGCCAGACCACGACCGCGAAGCGCGCCAGGTTCTCCGGCGTGAAGACGGCGCCGCTCTCGGTGTGGAAGACCGACCAGCCGCGCCGCTTCGCGATCGCCTCGATCAGCGCCACGCCGGCCGGGATGCCCTCCTCGTGGCGGAAGCCGTTCGTCTTGGTGAACAGCAGCACGGCGGGCGCCGCGAGGTCCGCCGGCAGCGCGACGGGCTCCGTCTCGTAGACCATCCGCGGGTGCGTGGCACGCCACGCGTTGCGGAGCGTCGGCCACGCGAGCGCGACGCCGACGAGCAACAGCACGCCGATGCCGATGAGGATGCGGCGGAGCATGGACCCTCCCTTCAGAGCGCAGCCACGTAGGCCACGAGGTCGCGCAGCTCGGCCGGCGTGAGCGCGAGCCCGTTCGGCGGCATGGCGCTCACCGGACCGACGCGCTCGGCGATCTCGGCGGCGGGGATGCGCACCTCGTCGCCGCCCGCCTCGAGGACGAGCACGCCGTTCTCCTCCCCCACCAGCGTGCCCGACAGGATGCTGCCGTCGCGCCGGGTGACGCTCACGGTGGCGAAGCCCTCGGCGATCTCGGCCGAGGGCTCGAGCATCGAGCGCAGCAGGTAGGCGCGGTCGCGCCGCCCGGACACGCCGTCGAGGTCGGGGCCCACGCCCGCACCGTGCCCGACGCTGCCGTGGCAGCGCTGGCAGTCGCCCTGCCCCTGGAAGATCAGCTTGCCCCGCTCGGCGTCGCCGCCCTCGAGCGCGAAGCGGCGCGACGCGAACAGGTCGCCCTGCCCGCGCGCCTCGTAGGCGGTCACCCGCTCGAGCAGCACGGGCGTGCCGCGTTCGCGCGCCGCGTCGAGCAGATCGAGCTCGACGCCGGGGTCGAGCTCGCCCTGCTCGAGCCGCACGAACGCCTCGAGCAGCAGCGCGTCGGCGGCCGGGTCGGAGAGGCGGCCGAGCGCGCGCAGCGCGCGCTGCCGCTCGACGCGCTCGCCCTCGAAGCGCGCCGCGTCGAGCGCCGCGAGCCCTTCGGCCGGCCGCAGCCGCACGAGGACGTCGCGCCCCTCGGCGCGCAGCAGCGGCTCGTCGGAGTCGCGCGCGGCGGCGAGCGCGGCGGCGAGGTGCTCCGCGTCGACGCCCGGCCGGCCCGCGAGCGCGCGCAGGGCGGCGGACCGCCCCGGCGCCGACTCGTCGTCGTCCTCGACGCGCTCCCGCAGCTCGTCGTCGTCGAGCGGCACGCGGTCGTAGGCCAGCGCGATCTCGAGCGCGCGCTCGCCGAGATCGCCCTCGACCAGCGTGCGGCCGTAGCGGTCGAGCGCGGCATCGGCGAGCGCCGGGTCGCGCGCCGCGAGCGGGCGCCAGCGCCCCCACACGATCTCGCGCGGCCGCGGCTTCGCGAACTCGCCGAGCGCCTCGAGCGCGAGCGCGCGCATCGCCCGCGGGTTCGTCCCGTCCGCCGCGTGGGCCGCCAGCGCGAGCGCGGCGGCCTCCGTGCCGAGCCAGAGGTTGGCGTCGATCACGCGGCGGTGGAGCGCGAAGCTCGTCTCCGGATCCTCGTCCTTCGGCAGCGGCCCGAGCGCGGCCAGCGCCGGATATGCGGCCTCGATCGGCACGTCGTGGATGGCGCGCGCCGCTTCGACCACGAGCAGCGGGTCCCGGTCCGCGAGGAAGTCGGCCACGCGCGGGTCGCCGGCGCGCCGCAGCACGAGCAGCACGGCCATGCGCACGGCGCGATCGGGATCGCGCGCCTGCGCCGCCACGGCCTCGACGTCGCCGATCCTGTGCAGCGCGAGCACGGCGCCGTGGCGCAGGAAGGCGTCGCGGTCGGCGTTCTCGCGCAGCAGCGCGAAGAGCGGCTCGATCGCCGCGCGCGCGCGCAGCTTGCCCAGCGACTGCGCCGCGAAGAAGCGCACGCGCGGGCTCTCGTCGGCGAGCCAGCCGATCAGCTCCGGCGAGAGCCGCTCCGCCCCGGCTTCGCCGGCCACCTTCGCGAGCTGCGCGCGCAGCTCGGCGTCGTCGCCCGCGGCCCAGGCGAGATCTCGCCAGCCGAGCGCACCGGCGCCGAGCTGCCCGAGCCCCCACACCGCGTGGAGGCGCGGGATCAGCGGCTGCGAGCGGTCCGCGACGAGCGCGGCGAGCGGCTGCGGATCTCCCCGCTCCACCAGCTCCTGCTGCGCGCGCTGGCGGATGCGCCGGTCGGCGTGCGCGAGCAGCGCGACCAGCGCCGTCTCGTCGCGCCCGTCCATTCCTTCCTGCGCGAGCTTCACCGTCTCGGCGAGACGCGGATCCGCCTTCGCCTCCGGGTTCTCGAGCACGACCAGCGACGACGTCCCCGCGAACTGGTTGTAGCGCGAGGCGAAGATGCGTCCGTCGTAGCCGAACACCACGTCCGTCACGAGGAGCTGCCCGACGAACTTGTGCTCGTCCACCATGCGGAAGCCGGCGCCCGCGGGCTCGACGGCGAACGACCAGACCTGGCTCTTGCTCGGCTGGTAGCGGTAGTCGCACAGGAAGAAGTGGCCGCGGTAGCGCTCCGGCAGCCCGAGGCCGGGGTAGTAGGCGAGGCCCGACGGCCCGTTCGTGAGATGCGCGATGGGCGGCACGATCCACGCGGGCTGCGTCTCGTGCTGGAGGTGCCACAGCTTCTCGGCGTTCCACTGGCCGCGCACGTAGTCGCCGACCAGCGTCTGGTAGGGCATCGCCCAGCCCGAGTCGCCGCCCTCCACCACGTAGACGATGCGCGCCGCGTCGCCGCCGTCGCCGTTGTTGTCGCCCGTGAACAGGTTCCCATGGTCGTCGAAGGCCAGCTCCTGCGGATTGCGCAGGCCCTCCGCGAAGACCTCGAGCCCGCTGCCGTCGGGGTTCATGCGGAACACGGCGCCGCGGCCGGGGTCGATGGGCGGTACGAGCTGCCGGCCCTCGCGCGTGGTCACGTGGTAGCCGCGGTCTCCCATCGAGAAGTAGATCTTCCCGTCCGGGCCGTGCACGAGCCCGTGCAGGTCGTGGCCGCTGAGCGACGTCTTTACGCCGAAGCCCGTGGCGAGCGTCTCGACTGAGGGCGGCGCCTCTCCGTCGACGCCGCGCAGACGGAACACGCTCGGGATCTCGGTGGCGTAGAGATCGCCGTCGTGCCAGAGCACGCCCGCGAAGATCCCGTTCACCCAGTCGTTCCAGCGCGCGAGCTCGCGCGCGCGATCCGCCCGGCCGTCGCCGTTCTCGTCGCCGAGGACGTAGGCGCGGTCGGCGTGCTTGGTGAAGAGGTCCGGCTCCTCGACGCGGCCGACCTTCACCCACTTCTCGTAGTAGGCGCGGCGCTGCTCGACGGTGGTGGACGCGAGATCGTCCTCGAGCCAGTACATGTGGCGGCGGTTGTCCTCGGCGCCGCCCTGGTTGCGGTCGCCCTCCGCCACGTAGACGCGGCCCCAGGGATCGACGTCGAGCGCCACCGGCGTGGAAGGCACGAGGTCCTGGCCCGCCCACTCGGACAGCGTCGTGCCCTCCGGCAGCTCCGCCGGGCAGCCCGTCACCGCGCAGTAGAGGCGCGCGCCCACCTCGTCGGCGATGAAGAGCGCGAGCTGCCATTTCGGCACGTCGGGACCGGCCGCGTCGCTGTACTGATAGACGAGCGCGCCCCACGCCAGCAGGATCAGCAGCACGAGCGCGAGCAGGCCGCGCAGGACCCAGCGCATCACACCTTCTCCCAGCGCTTGCTCACGGACGAGCGTTCGATCGCGTCGAGCACGCGCTGGCTCGCGAGCCCGTCCTCGAAATCCGGCTTCATCGCCGGCCCGCCCGCCACCGCCTGCACGAAGTCGTGGACGGTGTGCACGAAGGTGTGCTCGTAGCCGAGGATGTGCCCGGGCGGCCACCACGCCGCCACGAACGGGTGCGAGGCGTCCGTGGCCAGGATGGTGCGGAAGCCGCTCTCGGGGCCGCTCTCCTCGTACAGCTCGAGCTCGTTCATGCGCTCGAGGTCGAAGGCGAGGCTGCCGCGGCTGCCGTTCACCTCGAAGCGGTTCGAGTTCTTGCGGCCCGGCGCGAAGCGCGTGGCCTCGATCGTGCCGATCGCGCCGCCTGCGAAGCGCAGGAGCGCGAGCGCCGCGTCGTCCACGTCCACGACGCCCATGCCGTTGCCCTCGGGCAGCGGCCGCTCGGGCACGAAGGTCTCGAGCAGGCCCGACACCTCGCTGATCTCGCCGACGAGGAAGTGCGCGAGGTCGATCGAGTGCGAGGCGAGGTCGCCGAGCGCTCCGCTTCCGGCATGCTCCTTCTGCAGGCGCCAGACGCGCGGGAAGGCCGGGTCTGCGATCCAGTCCTGGAGGTAGGTGCTGCGCCAGTGGAGGACGTGGCCGAGGCGGCCGGCCTCGATCAGGCGCTGCGCGAGCGCGACGGCGGGAGCGCGCCGGTAGTTGTGGCAGACGCCGTTCGCGACGCGCGCGCGCTTCACGGCGTCGCGCATGCGCTCGGCGTCGGCGACGCTGTTCGCGAGCGGCTTCTCGCACAGCACCGCCTTGCCGGCCTCCGCGGCGGCGATCGCGATCTCGGCGTGCGAGTCGCCGGGCGTGCAGACGTCCACCACGTCCACGTCCTTGCGCTGCACCACGTCGGGCCAGGAGGTCGCGGCCTCGGCGAAGCCCAGCTTCGCGGCGGCCGCCTCGACGCCGGCGCGCGTGCGGCCGACGACCACCGCGGGCTCCACCTCCACCGGCAGCTCGAAGAAGCGCCCGACCTGCCGCCACGCGTTCGCGTGCGCGCGGCCCATGAACTGGTAGCCGACCATGGCGACGCGGAGCTTTCGTTTGGCCACGGGCGGCTCAGCTCCGATACGCCTGTCGGCCCACGCCCTGCACCGGGATGCCCTGCGCCGGCAGCACCTCGTGCTGCAGCGCGTGCATCGCGGCGGCGGCGCGGTCGATCGCGCGCACGAAGGCGATCGAGCCCTTCAAGATCGGCAGCAGCGCGGCCTTCTCCTGCACGCGCGCGGGCGGGTACTCGTGCTCGACGATCAGCGGCGTGGTCGCGGGGTCGAGCGCCAGCAGCTCGCGGGCGGCGAGCTGGTGGTCGAGCCAGTCGACGGTGCGATTCTGGAGGTACGCGAGCGGGTCGTGCCGCGCCGTGCCCGGCAGCTCGTGCTCGCACAGCACCGTCTGCTTCTTCCACGCGTGCGCCTGGTCGGCGGGCTTCGGCGACGGCCGGCCCCCGATCCAGTCGCCGCGTTCGACCGTCTGCCCGCCGTAGCCCCACGCGGCGAGGCCCTTCGCGTCGATCACCTGCCCCTTCACGTGGAAGCCCGCGATCAGGAAGGCGTAGCCCGCGTCCCTGAGCACCTGGAACAGCGAGCGCGTGTCTTGCCCCATCAGGATGGCGTGCGAGGGGTCGTAGTGGATGCGGAGCTGGTCGCCGACGCCGTGCCGCTCGCAGATGCGATGGAGCGCCATCCAGGTGCCGGGCGTGTAGGCGAGGTTGTTGTGGACGGAGTCGCCCACCGTCCAGCCCGGCATCGGGCACTGCTCGATGCGGTACTGGAGCCCGCGCGCCTTCGCTTCGCGCAGCAGCGGTACGAACGACTGCTCGAAGTCCGCGAGGTTCTCGTCCATCGACAGCTTCTGGTTGCGCCCGACGAAGCCGCACACGGCGGGAGCGCCGAGGAGCACGGCGGCGTCGAACACGCGCAGCATGAAGGCGTGCTTCTTCCGTCGGATCGCGGCGTCGTCGTGGAGCATGTTGTCGAAGTAGCCGAGGTCCGCGATGACGACGCCGCTGTCCTTCACGGCCGCGGAGACGCGCGCGGCGCGTTCGCGGGTGAACGGGGCGCGCAGGTCGAGCGTGTTCGCGACGGGGTCGAGCATCGCCTCGGCGGGCACGTCGGACTCGGAGGGATGCAGCGCCGCGGAGAGCTGGATGCAGTCCACACCGAGCTCGCGTGCGAAGGCGAGCCACTCCTCGATCGCGAGGTCGGGATCGCGGTCGCGCCGCTCGCGCGGCGTCAGCTCCTGGAGCGCGGCGGTGAGGACGCCGATCGGCATGCAGCGCGGCTCGAAGGCGCGGACGGCCATCGGCTAGGCCGCGCGCGGCAGCGAGAGCGGCTCCGCGGCGGAGCGCGGAGGCGGCACGACCCGCAGCCGCGGCGCCGGCACGAGCGGCTTCCCGCCGCGCGGATCCGGCGGGCCGTCGTCACGGAACAGCGCAGCGAGGTCCCTGCGCGAGCGCCAGATCCAGATCGCGATGCGCGCCGCGAGGAACGCGATCACGAACTCGCCGCCGAGGAGCGGAGACATGCCGCGAGCTTACCACGGGGCGTGGGTCGCGCGGATCCGCTCCGTGAGCCCCAGCCTCGGCCGCGTCCCGCAGTTCGGGGAGAGGTTGTGCACCATCCACGGGTGCATCGCCCACACGTCCCCCGGCTCGCCGGTGAGCTCGACGACCCTCAGCGCCACGCCGTCGAACCGGGTCTCCTCGCTCACGAAGCGCGCGACGCGATCCTCGCCGGGGCGCAGCGAGCAGAGCTCGCTGAACCAGGGCACGTTCTGGCAGAGCGCGCGGCGCACCTCCGCCGAGCGGCCCGTCCACGCCGGTCCGCGGCGGCGGCGGATCGCGTCGATCAGCCGCGGCGTGCCCGCGGCGACGAGCGTGGCCCCGCTGCGCGGCTCGACGCGATCGATGCACAGGAAGAGCTGGACGCCGGGCATGCCGAGCGCCGAGCCGGGCGCGCGGTAGTCGAGGTGCCACACCTTGTGCGGCAGCTCCCAGCTCACGTCTCGGAGCGGATACGGAATCGAGAGGATCTGGCCGGCGTGCTTCGGCACGTGCCAGGCGCCCGCGCCGAGCAGCTGGTCGAGCGCAGCGATCACGCGCGCGCCCCAGATCTCGTCGAAGCCGTGCGCGCTCGGGATGCTCGCGAGCTGCGACGGCTTGATCCCGAAGCCGGAGGGCGGCGGCTCGGGGACGATACGCCGGAGCCGGGCGAGCACCTTCTCGCGCAGCGCCGAGACGACGCTCGGAGCGACGGCTGCGGGCAGGCGCACGATCCCGGACTCCTCGAAAGACTCGCGCTGCTCTGCGCTCAGCACGGCGCCACCTCGGGGCTGCGCGTCGCGGCGCGGGCTCGGCTGCGTGCGATCCCGAGACGCGCGTAGAAGCGGAGCCTCGCGTCGGATTCCTTGTCGAGGACGCCGGCGAAGAACGCCTCGAGATCCGGATGCGGGCGGTCCCACGCGAGCAGCAACACCGCCTGGCGCCGGACGCGCAGGCTCTCGTCGTCGCAGGCGCGCTCGAGGAGGAGCGGCACCACGTCGCTCCCGGCCAGGCCGGGCGCCTGCGCGAGCGCCACCAGCGCCGCGTGCCGCACGCGGCCCTTCGGGTCGCGCGCGAGCGACACGAGCGCCTCGAAGTCGCCCGTCTCGGCGAAACGGTAGAGCCAGTACGCGCACCAGCGGCGCACCTCCCAGCGGCCGTCCCCGAGGCCGGCGCGCACGGCGGCCCGCGCGCCGCCGCCGAGCGCGAGGAGCGCCTCGAATGCGGCGATGCGCCGCGCAGGATCGGCGAGCGCGCCCACCCATGCCTGCGGATCCGTCTTCGCTTCCACGTCGGTCATCGTCTCCTCCGGCGAGGCGCCAGAGGCTCGAAGGGCCCGGCGCTCGCTCCAGAACTCGACCGTCGTCGCCCCGCTCGACCCCGAGGCCGCACGGAACGGACGGTGCGATGGAGTGAGCGCGGGCCCGATTACCCGCGGATCACGACTGTCGTTCCAAGTTGGCCGACCCCCCGCCGTGAGTCAAGCCGCTCGGCGTGCTAGGCAACCCCCATGCGGGCACGGCTGCGGAGCGAGGACCTGTCGTTCGTCGAGCGCGCGCCGGTGGTGGTGCGGGCCGAGACCTCTGTGCCGGCGGCGCCGGCGGAGGTGTGGCCGGCCCTCGCCGACGCCCCGGCCTGGGTGGACTGGTTCAGCGGCATGAAGGACGCCCGCTACACGAGCGCCGCGCCGTACGGCGTCGGCTCGACGCGCACCGTCCGCGTGCTCGGGCTCGAGGCGGACGAGACGATCCTCGCGTTCGACGTGGGCCAGCGCTTCGCGTTCCGCGTCGACTCGGCCAACCTCCCGCTGCTCGACGCCCTCGTCGAAGTGGTCACGCTCGAGCCCGCCGGGGCGGGCACCAGGGTCGTGTACCGCCAGGCGCTCGCGCCGAAGGCGTGGCTGCGGCCGCTCGTACCGCTCCTGCGCCGTCAGATGCAGCGCGGCCTCGAGCGCGGCCTCGCCGGGCTCGCACCCTGGGTGGCGGGGCGCCGCGTCTGAGGGGACGGTCTTGCTTGTTGCCGCGCAACAGACAAGACCGTCCCCCCAGGCACCGGTCACAGCGCTTCGACGATCACCTTCGTGCGGTCCGCCGCGCGCTCGGCCGCTTCGACCGAGGTGACGTCGTCCGCGACCGCGAGATCGGCGGGCCGCAGCCCGACCGTCGCGAGGAGCAGGCGCGAGGGCCGGAAGCCCAGGTCTTCGGCGTGGACGAACAGCTTGCCCAGGTGCTCCGCGTACGCGCGCGCGAGCGTCGCGAACGGGATGTTGTCGAAGAGCTTCGCGCGCCGGCGGCTCGCGTACGCCGAGGCCATCAGGCTCGCCGTCAGCAGGTGGTAGAGCCGGCGCAGCCGCGGCTTCGCGCTCGCGTCGGTGCGCGCGAGGATCCGGCGCAGGAAGTGGACGTTCAGCGGGACGTGGAACGACTCGTCGCGCGTCAGGATGGTCAGCATCTGCTTCACCGAGGGGTGCGGCTTCGCCGTCCGCAGCGCGAGGCGGTAGGTGGTCGCGCCGATCGTCTCGAACATCAGGTTCGTGAGCACGATCGTCTCGTGCCGCTCGGCGCGCGCGTAGAGCTTGTAGAAGGTGCGCGTCGTCGGACCCATCGGACGGACGCCGCCGCCGAGCCACGACAGGAACTCGGCGAGCAGCTCGCGGTGCCAGCCCTCTTCGTCGCCGTAGAGACGCAGCGTCTCCGCGAGCTCGGGATCCCACGCCTCGACCTCGGCCGAGATCTCGTGGGCCTGGCGCAGGCCCGACTCCTCGGCGCGATACGCGGCGTTGAAGAACTTGAGCGCCGCGTACTGCTCCTCCTCGCTCTGCCACTCGATCGGATGCGAGAGATCGAGCTTCTCGTCGTACATCCGCTCGCGACGTTTTCTCAGCAGATTCAGCCAGAAGGAGGTCGGACGATCGCTGACGGGCGTACCCACGAAGCTCTCCTGACACCGGTCTCGGCAGAAGCCCTAACACGCTTTCACGTCCGGCGCAGTGCCGCGATCGCCTGGGCGAGATTGCGTCGGGCGGAAGCCTCGTAGCGCTGGTGGAATGGGCCCGTCATGTAGATCCGAGGACGCGCCAGGAAGGACTCGAGAATCTCTGCGCGCTTCCTGCGAAACAGCAGCGACGGAACCCAGCGATACTCGCGTCGCACGCTGACCTCGAAGGCGGCGTAGGCGTGCTCGTCTGCGCCGAGGATCGAGAGATCGATATCGACCAGCAGCTGCGAGTCCGGCGTCGTCGCGGGAGCAGCATGGCGGGTGGCCAGGATGTGCCCGCGCACACGGTCCACGCGGGCTACGTCTACGCCGTGCTTTTCGAGGAGGGTGCAGGCCCAATCGGCGCTCCGCTCCTCGTTGTCAGACTTGTATGGGTCATGGATGGCGTCGTGGAACCAGAGAGCGAGCTCGATCTCCGCAGGCTCCCGGGCGAGACTTGCCGAGGCATCGAACTCTCGGAGGCAGTGCTCGATGTGCTCGCTCGTATGATAGTGACGATGCCTTTCGGAGTAGGCCGCATCGATCGCCCGGAACGTCTCGATCTCCGCCGGGATGCCGAGAGCAGCCATCAGACGCATCCAGCGCGTCTCGTTCACGAGCGAATCCTGGGCGCATCGTCCTTCCTGAGACCGCATGCTTGCGCGAGGTTCTTCGCCGCCAGCATCAGGTAGAGCCACGCCTTCTTCCATCGGCCACTCAGCAGGACGATGTGGATGTGCCACCCGGTCTCGCGGCGAGCGCTGTAACCGCTGTACAGGATGCTGAAGGCGCCAGGGTTGCCGATCTGGTCGAATGCCAGTTGCTGAGCGCGATTCATCCCGATCTCGAGCATCTCCCCCAGCTCCGCGGCCGTCGGCTCACCGGCGCTCTTCGGGAACGTCAGCAGGTAGTAGTTCGGGATGAAGTCGTTGCGGATCCGCAGCAGCTGGCAGGTGTTGCCGGTCGCGAGCGGGATCAGTTCCTCTGTCTCGTGAGAGGTCACCGCCGTCAACGTAACCCGCCTTCGGGACGAGCGTCTATGTTCCGCGCCCATGAGTCGCCCCCGCCGCGGACGCAAGCACCTGATCGCGCTGGTCGGCCTGCCCGCGCGCGGAAAGACCTTCACGGCGCGGAAGCTCGCCGGCTACCTCGGCTGGCTCGGCTACCCGACGCGCGTCTTCAACGTGGGCGAGCGCCGGCGCACGGTGCTCGGCCCCGGCCAGCACCACGAGTTCTTCGACCCCGCGAATCGCGACGCCTCCGAGCAGCGGCGCCGGCTCGCGGACGACGCGCTCGACGACGCGATGGCCTTCCTGCGCGACGACGGCCGCGTCGCGCTCTACGACGCCACGAACAGCACGCGCGCGCGCCGTGACGGCGTCCGTGCGCGCTGCGCCGCGGAGGACCGCGACCTGCTCTTCGTCGAGATCGTGAACCACGATCCGGCCGTGATCGAGGCGAACCTGCGCGAGACGAAGGTCTCCTCGCCCGACTACGCCGGCGTCGGCGCCGAGGAGGCGCTGCGCGACTTCCGTGCGCGCATCGCGCACTACGAGAGCGTCTACGAGACGCTCGGCGAGGACGAGGGCTCGTGGGTGCGCATCATCGACCGCGGCCGCCGCGTGGAGATCCACGAGGTCTACGGCTGGATCCCGGGGCGTATCGTCTCCTTCCTCACGAACCTCCAGGTGACGCGGCGTCCGGTCTGGCTCACGCGCCACGGCCAGAGTGCGTGGAACGTGCTCGGGCGCATCGGCGGCGACAGCGAGCTCTCGCCACGCGGCCGCGTGTACGCGGAGAACCTGGCGGCGTACGTGCGGGGCCAGTTCGGCCCGGCGAGCGACCTCGACGTGTGGACGAGCACGCTCCGGCGCACGCGCGAGACGGCCGCGCCGCTCGGCATCGAGCCCGGGCCGTGGAAGGCGCTCGACGAGATCCATGCGGGCATCTGCGACGGCCTCACCTACGCCCAGATCGAGCGCAACATGCCGGCGGAGTTCGCGGCGCGGCAGCGCGACAAGTTCCACTACCGCTATCCGCGCGGCGAGTCGTATCAGGACGTGGTGCAGCGCGTGGACCGCGTACTGATCGAGCTGGAGCGCTACCGCACGCCCGTCCTCGTGATCGGCCACCGCGCGGTGCTGCGCGCGCTCACCGCGTACTACCTCCAGCTCCCGCCCGCGGAGACGCCGCACCTGCCGATGCCCCTGCACACCGTGATCCAGCTGACGCCCACGGCGTACGGCTGCGAGGAGGAGCGCGTGGCGCTCGCGCCGCACGTCGCGGGCTAGCGGCTCACGCGTGGCGGTCGAGCGCTTCGCCGAGCCGGCGGGAGCGCGGGTCGTCCGCGCCGGCGATGCGCCCCAGCCACTCCTTCGCGTAGGCGACGTCGAGCTCGCCGGCCAGCGCGTAGGCCAGCTCGTCGATGTCGCGCCAGTCCTTGTCCCGGGCGAAGAGCGCCTTGAAGACGAGCAGATCCTCGGGGGCCAGCACGTGGATCCAGTCGCCCTCGCCGAAAGGGACGCGCCGCCTGCGCTCGAGACAGCGCTCGTGGAAGCTGTCGTAGGAGAAGAACAGGTCCACCGGCGTCCCGTCCCAGTGGACCCGCACCTGCCCGTCCCGCGCGAGCCTCCGGCGCTCCTCGTCGCGAAGCGGCCGGGCGCCCAGCGTCGCGAGCAGATCGAGCACCTCCTCCGCGCGCTCCACGCGGACGAAGGCGTTGACGTCGATGTCGATCGTGGCGCGCGGCGTCGCGTAGTAGGCGAGCGCGATGGCGCCTCCGAAGGCGTGGGGCACGCGGCGTGCGCGGAAGCCCTCCTCGAGCAGGAGCACCTTCTCGGAGAGAGTGGCCCCCGCCACGCTCAGCCGGCCCGGCGCCGCGACGAGAAGCGCGGGAAGCGGGCGCGCGGGCGCTGGCGGGGCGCCGGGCGGCTGCTCGCGATGCGACCGTAGAGGTCGAGCAGCTCGCGCAGCGCAGCGCCGCGCTCCGCCGCGCTGGCGCCCAGCCACTCGGCGACGTCGGCGAGCGCTGCCGGAGGCTCCGCCTCCGGGAGGCTCGCCAGCGCACTGCGGAGGGAGGCGGCGAGGGCGGGATCGAGCGGGTCGCCCCGGCGCAGGCGCGCCAGCAGGCCGCGGGCCTCGGGCTCCCGCGAGCGCTCCCGCACCGAGAGGCCAAGGGCGCGGGCGCGGCGCACGAGCGCCGCGGCGTCGAACGGCCGCGCCGCGCGCGCGCCGGCGCGCTCCAGCACGTCCGGCGTGAGGGCGTCGGAGAAGCTCGCCAGGACGCGGGAGCGGGGCCCGTGCGGCGTGACGTGGCTCTCCCGGATCTCGATTCGTTGCGGGCTGCGGCGGACGAGGTAGGCCATGCTGTCGATAGTAACTATTATAGTATATCCTGCAACTTCCGGCGCCCACGGCCGTGCGCGGCAGGCACGCCTGGCTAAGCTCGCCCGGTCGCCGGAGGAGAGCGGGTGCAGATCGAGAGCGGGGCCGCGGAGCGCTGGGACGTCGTGATCGCCGGCGGGGGCGTCGGCGGCATGGCGCTCGGCACGCGCCTGGCGCGGCGCGGCCATCGCGTGGTGATGGTCGAGAAGCGGCCGCCGCCCGAGTTCCGGCTCGGCGAGTCCCTCGACTGGGAGGCGCCCGTCTACCTGAAGCGGCTCGGCCTCCCCGTGGAGGACTGGCCGGCGCAGGGCAAGGCCACCGTGAAGGGCGGCGCGATCTGCACCTCGTCGGCGCAGCCGGGCGTCGAGGCGGAGCTCGGCTTCCACCCCGTGTTCCGCGCGCTCATGCGCGTGGTGGGCCGCGCGAAGCCGACCATCCACGCGAACCGCGAGCTGATCGACATCGACCTGATGGAAGCCGCCACGAAGGCCGGCGTCACGCTGATCTCGGCCAAGGTCAAGAAGATCGAGCGCGCGGGCGAGCGCGTGAGCGGGATCGTCCTCGAGGACGGCCGCCGTCTCGAGGGCCGCTTCTACGTCGATGCGACCGGCGCCGTCGCGATGTTCCGGCGCGCGTTCGGCATCCCCGATCTGCCGATCGGCCCGCGCAAGGTCGTGGTGCGCGCGCGCTTCCCCCACGGCTACGACGGCATGGGCACGCGCATCCGCACCGACGACACGCTCGGCACCGCGGCGTGGATGTGGGACATCAACGTGTCGGACGACGTCACCGACATCGGCATCGTGGTCGCGGAAGAGGACTTCGTGAAGCTCCGGCGCCAGTACAAGTCGCTGGCGGAGCTGTTCCTGCACCAGGTGCGGAAGCACCGCGACCTCGCCTGGCTGCCGCCGCTGGTGACGCCCGAGACGCCGATGTGGACCTGCGTGTTCCAGTGCGGCACGGCGGAGGGCAGCAGCGGTCCGAACTGGATCGCGACCGGCGAGGCCTTCGTGGTGGTGGACGGCATCCTGTCGTCGGGCTTCACCACCGCGCTGCGCACCGGCTTCCTGGCCTCGGACATCGTGGGGCGCGCGCTCGACGCGGGCGAGAGCGAGCTGTCGCCGAAGTGGCGCCAGATCTTCCACGGCAAGGTCACCTCGCACGTGCGCACGATCGACGGGCTGATCGAAGTGCTGTGGTACGGCGGGCGGCTGCGCGAGCACTACTCGTTGTTCCTGAACGTCATCTCGATCCTGTTCTTCAACTTCAACCTGAACCACTTCCACACGCGCTACACCCCGCGCACGCTGTTCGAGCTGCGGCTGCTCCAGGGCTTCCACCGCGGCATCGACGCCTTCGTGCGCGGCTACGCGCGCCTGCTGCTCGCGCTGGCGCGCCGCACCGGGAAGAAGAATCCACACCTGGTGCCGCGCGAGCAGGTGGCCGCCTTCGCAGACCAGGCCGCGTAGCGCGCTGGGCGGGCTACGTGCGCTCGATGCGGATGGTGAGGCGCAGCGTCGCGACCGGGAGGCGCCAGAAGTCGAGGCGGATCACGGCGTGGAGCGCGCCGTCCGCGCCGAGGCGGCTCTCGCTGGCGCAGCCGAGCCGGAAGCGCACGCCGCGGTAGGGGAGCCAGCTCCGGAAGCGGCGGAAGCGGAAGCCGTCCGCGAAGAGCTCGATCTCCGCGCCGAGCGGGATGTCGTCCGCCGTCGCGTGCACGCGGCCTTCGGCCACCTGCTCCAGCCACATCTGGCGCTCGAAGCCGAAGCCGCTGCCCAGCGCGAAGCGCTCGTGGACGCGCCAGACGCGCTCGCCGAGCCACTCGCCCCGGCCCTCGAGACGCACCGGCTGGCGCGCGAGCACGAGCCGCGCCGGCCCGTGCGGCGCGAACTCGCCCTGCCCGCTCCAGCGCCCGGCGAAGAAGCGGCGCGGATCGAGCGGCGACGGCGAGCCCACGGCCTCCATGGCGGGAAGAGAGATAGGGAGGCTCGCGTCAGCGCGCCCGCCCCGCCTCGTCCAGGATCTCGCCGAGCCGCCGGAAGAAGCGGCCGACCGGATCGCGGCGGCGGGGCCGCGGGCCGGGCGCGTCGCCCGGCGGCGGCTCGGCGCGCGTGAACCAGTCGGGCGCGCAACGCTCCGCGGGCGCGGTGCCGGCGAGGAACCACTCGCTGCCGCCCCAGCACAGGAAGCCCGCGCGCAGGCCGGTGGGCTCGTGGATCGCGACGCGCTCGAGGCCCGGCGGCTCCACGAAGTCGCGCCCGCCCTGCGGCCCGAGCGCGGCCAGCAGGAAGCGCCCGAAGATCGGAAGCGCGGCGCGCGCGCCGGTCAGGCCGAGCGGCGTGCCGTCGTCGAAGCCGACCCACACCGCAGCCGCGAGCTCCGGCGTGTAGCCGGCGAACCAGGCGTCGCGCCCGTCGTTGGTGGTGCCGGTCTTGCCGGCGACGGGTCCGCGGTAGCCGAGGTCGCGCAGCGCATGCCCGGTGCCCCGGTTCACCGCGCCCTCGAGCGCGGAGGTCACGAGCGCGACCTCGGCGGGATCGAACGCCACCTCGAGCTGCGGCGCCCACTCGCGCAGCGGCCGGCCCGCCGCATCCGTCACGTGGAAGGCCGAGCGCACGGCGACGCGCCGGCCGCCGTTCGCGAGCAGCGCGTAGGCGCGCGCGAGCTCGAGCGGCGAGACCTCGCCCGCGCCGAGCGCGAGGCTCGGCACCGGCTCGAGCGGCGACTCGACGCCCATCCGCTGCGCGGTCTCGACGATCGCCTCCGGCCCGAGCGCGAGCGCCACGCGCACGAACGGCACGTTCACCGAGTCTTCGAGCGCACGGCGCAGGGCGATCGCGCCGCGGAACTCCTTCTCGTAGTTGGCCGGCCGCCACGGCCCTTGCGGCGTGTCGACCTCGAGCGGCTCGTCGGCGAGCACTGACGCGAGCGTGAACGCGGGCGCGCCGCGCTCGCCGCGCGCGAGCGCGGCGAGCAGCACCACCGGCTTGAACGCGCTGCCGGGCTGGCGGCGCGCCTGCGCCACGCGGTCGAACTGGCTCTCGGACCAGCTCCGGCCCCCGACGTAAGCGAGGATCGCCCCGCTCGCCGGCTCGAGCGCCACGAGCGCGGCCTGGAGCTTCGCCTCGTCGCGGCGCAGGCGTGGGAAGGCCGCCTCGAGGGCCTCGACGCCGCGCCGCACCGCGTCCTCGGCCGCGAGCTGGAGCGCCGCGTCGAGCCCGGTGAAGACGACCACGCGGTCCTCCCGCAGGTCGAGGTCGGGCAGCTCCTCGGCGAAGTCGCGCTCAAGCTTCGCGAGGAACCAGACCGGACGCGGCGCCGCAGGCGGCTTCGCGACGCTGCCGATCGGGCGCTGCGCGGCGGCGTCCGCATCCTCCGCGGAGACGAGCCCCCGCTTCGCCATCAGCGCGAGCACGCGGTTCCGGCGTTCGAGCGCGCGCTCGGGATGCGTGAACGGCGAGTAGAAGCCGGGCCCGCGGATCATGCCGGCGAGCAGCGCCGACTCGCCGAGGCCGAGCATCCGCGCCGAGTGGCCGAAGTAGTGGCGCGCCGCCGCATCGACGCCGACCACGGAGACGGCTCCGCGTTGCCCGAGATAGATCGTGTTCAGATACGCCTCGAGGATCTCGTCCTTCCCGTGCGCCCGCTCGACGCGCAGGGCGAGCCACATCTCCCGCAGCTTCCTGACCACGCTGCGCTCGTGCGTGAGGAACACGTTCTTCACGAGCTGCTGCGTGATCGTGCTGCCGCCCTCGCGCACGCGCCCCGCCCGCACGTTCGCGACCAGCGCGCCGCCGAGGCGGCGCAGGTCGAGGCCGTGGTGCGCGTGGAAGCGGCGGTCCTCCACCACGAGGACCGCGTCGAGCAGATGCCGCGGCAGCTCGCCGAGGCGGACGAGCACGCGATCGACGGGCGCGTCGTCCGCGAGCGCGCCGAGCGTCTCGGGGTCCAGCAGCGCATCCGGGCGCTCGGCGCCGCGCTCGTCTCGGATCTCGGCGACCCGCCCGCCGCGCAGGCGCACCTCGTAGCGCGTGGCGGCGACGGCCCCGTGCGGCCCGACGAACTCGCGGCGCTCGAGGGCGATGCGGTCGTCGCCCCGGAAGTACTCGCCCGGCCCCGGCGGCGCGGCCCGCACACGCCGGTAGCCGAGGCGCTCGATGCGCTCCACGAGCCGCGTCGCCTCGACGCTCTGCCCCGGGGCGATGCGATGCGGCCGCGCGAGCACCCGGTTCGGCAGCGCCGGCTCGGGCAGGCGCTTCGGCACGAACGCCCCGAGCGCGAGCGCGAACACGAGCGCCGCCACGGCCAGGCCCAGGCGCCGCCCCCAGCGGCGCCACGCGATCCCGCTGTTCACGACGTCCAGCTTGCCACGCCTCGGGACCCCCGCGTAGGATGCCGGGTTCGAAAAGACCAGGAGCGCCCGCATGCCCCCGACCTGGAACGAAGCCGTCGCCACGCTCACCGCCCCGGGCGCACCCTTCGAGCTCGGCGAGGCCGAGGTGCTCGGCCAGCGCCAGCGGATCTTCAAGAACGCACCCGCCTCGCTCCGGGCGCTCTTCGACCTCGCGCGCGGGCGCGGCGACGCCGCCTTCCTCGTCTACGAAGACGAGCGCTGGAGCTTCGGCGAGACGATGCGGCAGGTGGACGCGCTCGGCGCCGCGCTCGTCTCGCGCCTCGGCGTCCGGCCGGGCGACCGCGTCGCGATCGCGATGCGGAACTACCCGGAGTGGGTGGTGGCCTTCGCCGCGATCACCTCCATCGGCGCGATCTCCGTCTCGCTGAACGCTTGGTGGACCACGGAGGAGATGGAGTACGCGCTCTCCGACTCGGGCAGCCGCGTCGTGATCGCCGACCGCGAGCGGCTGGCGCGCATCGAGCCGCTGATCGGCAAGCTCGGGCTGCGCCCGCTCGTCGTGCGCGCGGAGGGCGCGCTGCCGCCCGGCGCCGTGCACTGGCGCGACAGCGTCGTGCCCGGCGAGCCGCTGCCCGATGTGGCGCTCGATCCCGACATGGATGCCACCATCCTCTACACCTCGGGCACCACGGGGCACCCGAAGGGCGCCGTGTCCACGCATCGCGCGGTGACCTCGGCGCTGATGGCCTTCGCCTGCCGCTCCTTCGCGAACAACGCCATGGGCGTGGGCGGGCCGCGGGGCGACGTGGTCTTCCCGACGAGCTTCGTGCTGGTGGTGCCGCTCTTCCACGTCACGGGCTGCGTCGCGGTGATGCTCTCGTGCTTCCTCGCCGGGTACAAGCTGGTGATGATGCACAAGTGGGAGCCCGCACGCGCGCTCGAGCTGATCGAGCGCGAGCGCATCACGAACTTCGTGGGCGTGCCCACGCAGAGCTGGGACCTGCTCGAGTGCCCCGACTTCGCGAAGTACGACACCTCGAGCCTCGCCTCGGTGGGCGGCGGCGGCGCGCCCGCGCCGCCCGAGCTGGTGCGGCGGGTGGACAAGAGCTTCAGCGCCGCGCGGCCCGGCATCGGCTACGGCATGACCGAGACGAACGCGTACGGCCCCGGCAACACGGGGCCCGACTACCTGCGCAAGCCCACGAGCTGCGGGCGCGTGGCGCCGCCGGTGGAGATGCGAGTCACCGACGAAGCGGGGCGCGTGCTCGGCGCCGACCAGGTGGGTGAGCTCTGGTTCCGCGGTCCGACCCTGATCCGCGGCTACTGGAACAAGCCCGAGGCCACGGCGCAGACGCTCGTGGACGGCTGGCTGCGGACCGGCGACATCGGCCGCATCGACGACGAGGGCTTCGTCTACGTGCAGGACCGCGCGAAGGACATGGTGCTGCGCGCGGGCGAGAACGTGTACTGCGCGGAGGTCGAGGCTGCGCTCTACGAGCACCCGGACGTGTACGAGGCCGCCGTGTTCGGCGTTCCGCACGAGCGGCTCGGCGAGGAGGTCGCCGCGGCGATCGTGCCGAAGCCCGGGCGCGAGCTCGACCCCGACGCCTTGCGCACCTTCCTCGCTCGGCATCTCGCCGCATTCAAGATCCCGACGCGCATCGCGATCCGCGGCGAGCAGCTCCCGCGCAACCCCGCCGGCAAGATCCTGAAGCGCGACCTGCGCGACGCGCTGGTCGCGAGCGCGTAGGCCCGCTACCCGCCGCGCAGCAGGCGGCGCGCGTGCAGGAGCGAGGGCACGTTCGAGTGCCACTCGGGCAGGAGCGTCGTGATCGCGATCTCCTCGAGCTCCGCGAGCACGAGCACCCACGCGGCGATGCGGAAGGGCAGCGGCGGCCCGCCGAGGAAGAGCGCCAGCGCGCTGCCGCCGACCAGCACCGCCGACAGCTTGGCGCCGTAGGTGTGGTAGGCGGTGAGTCGGCCGTACTTGAGGTAGCCGAGCGCGACGGGGAACACGTAGGCGGCCACGATCGCCGCGGCGTACCAGCCCTCGCTCCGGATCAGCTCGGGCCAGAGCCACCACGCGCAGAGCGGCACGGTGGTGTACGTGGCGAAGTCGCCGTAGCTGTCGAGCAGGGTGCCGAGCTGCGTCGCCTGGTCGAAGCGCCGCGCGAGCCAGCCGTCCGAGAGGTCCGAGAACAGGGAGATCGAGAGCGTCACCAGGAAGGCGGTGGACTGGCCCGTCCACGCGAGCCAGAGCATCAGCGGAGCCAACACGAGCCGGAGCGCCGAGAGCGCGTTCGGGATCGTCACGAGCGGCTCCTTGCGATCCTCCTCCATGGCAGCCGCGCGCTAGTCGAAGGCGCGGAAGGTGATGCGGCGGTTCTCGAGGACGGCGTCCGGATCGTCCTTCGGCGCGATCGGCCGCGTGTCGCCGAGCGGCACCGGGTAGAGCTGGTGGGGCGGGACGCCGCGCTTCCGCAACTCGTCGCGAACCAGCAGGACGCGCAGCTCGGAGAGCTTCATGTTCAGCTCGGCGCTCGGCATCTCGAAGGCGTGCCCCTCGATCACGATGCCCTTGCCCCGGCACTGCTCGCGGATGGTCTCTGCGATCACGTCGAGCGCGGCGTCGAGGCCCGGCTCGAGGGCGGCGTTCGTCGTGTCCCAGAGCGGACCGCGCAAGCGCGCCTTCCCGACGCAGCCGCCCGCCTCCGGCGCCTCGGCCGCGGCCGGCAGCGCGGCCAGCGCGGCCACGGCTGCCGCGACGATCGCTGCCATCCACCACTTCGCGATGCGCATGGGTCCCCCGTGCTCGTGCGCCGCAGGGTATGCTGCGCGCGCCATGAACGCCCGTTCGGAGTATCCCGCTCGCCGGATCTTCGTGATCAGCACCCTGGCGCTCTTCACGGCGGGACTGTCGTTCTCGCTGCGCGCCGCGATCATCGGCGCGATCGAGGCGGAGATCCTCGCGCCGCTCGATCCGATGCACTCGGCCCAGCTCGCCGGCACCCTCCTCGGCACGGCCTTCCTCGGCTTCGCCACGACCCTCGCGCTCGGCAGCGCCGTGCTCGATCGCTTCGGCATGGGCCGCATGCTCGCCGCCGCGGGGCTCTGCTTCGCGGCGGGCACCGCGGTCGTGGTGACCGCGTCGTCGCTGGCGGAGGCCGCCGGCGTCTACACGGTGCTGCGCGCGGGCTTCCTCCTCTCCGGCCTCGGCTGGGGCTTCATGGAGTGCTCGATCAACCCGCTCACCGCGGCGCTCTACCCCGAGGACAAGACGAACCGGCTCAACATCCTGCACGCCTGGTGGCCGGCCGGGCTCATCGCGGGCGGCTTGATCGGCGTGTTCGCCGGGAGCCTCGGGCTCGGCTGGCGCACGCAATTCGCGCTCGTGATCGCCCCGGCGCTGGTCTCGGTCGCGCTCTGCGCCGGCGTGCGCTTCCCGCGCACCGAGCGCGCCACGCTCGGCGTGCCGTGGCGCGAGATGTTCGCCGAGATCCCGCGCCGCCCGATGTTCGCGGTCTGGTGGGCGTGCATGTTCCTCACCGCATCGTCCGAGCTCGCGCCCGGTCAGTGGATCGACCTCACGCTCACGCGCACGGTCGGCATGCGCGGCATCTGGCTGCTGATCTACGTGTCGGGGATGATGTTCGTGCTGCGCCACTTCGCGGGACCGATCGCGCACCGCATCTCGAACGTGGGCATGCTGTGGGGCGGCTCCGCGCTCGCGGCGCTCGGCCTGCTCGCGCTCGCGGCGGCCGACTCGCCGCTGACCGGGCTGCTCGCGGCCACGGTCTGGGGCCTCGGCGTCTGCTTCCTGTGGCCGACCATGCTCGCCAACGTGGCGGAGCGCTACCCGCGCGGCGGCGAGCTGTTCATCGGGCTGATGGGCGTGGCCGGCGCGCTCGCGATCCAGTTCGTGCTGCCCGAGCTCGGGGCCATCTTCGACCGCGCGAAGCTCGCGCTCGCCGGCGGCGAGGTCGGCTTCGCCGCGCTCGCCGGCGCCGAGCTCGACGCCGTGCTGCGCGAGGCCGCCGCGACGTCGTTCCGCTCGCTCGCCCTGCTGCCGGCGATGCTCGTCATCGTGTTCGGCGCGATCGGGCTCTGGGAGCGCGCGCAGAGAGCGAGCGCGCGCGACTAGGCGTGGCTCCCCTGCGTGACCCGCCGGCCGGGGCGCTGCCCCAGGTCGGACGCGCCGTCCGCGCGGATGGGCGTGCCGTTCACGAGCACGTGCCGCACCCCCTCGGGCGCGTCGGCGGTCAGGCGATCGGCATCCGCCGGGAAGTCGCGCACGCGCCGCAGCGCTCCGGGCGCGACGGTCGCCGGGTCGAACACGGTGACGTCGGCCCAGGCACCGGGTCGCAGCACGCCGCGATCGGTGAAGCGGAACAGCGCCGCCGGCTCGCTGGTCAGCTTGCGCACGGCCTCCTCGAGTCCGAGCACGCCGCGCTCGCGCACCCAGTTGCCGAGCAGGTCGGTGGGCAGCGGCGCGTCGCAGAGCTGCCCGACGTGCGCGCCGGCGTCGGAGAGGCCGAGCACCACGTGCTTCGCCCGCAGCAGGTGTGCGATGCCTTCCTCGTCGTCGTTCGACTGGATGCACCGGAAGCGCGTCTCGAGGTCCTCTTCGAGCGAGAGGTCGAGCATCACGTCGAAGGGCGTCGCGCCGCGCTGTTGCGCCAGCTCCGCGACGCGGCGGTCCACGAGCGGCGCGTGCTTCACGCTCTCCGCGACCTCGATCGAGTCCCAGCGCGGCGGGAGCGCCGTCTTGCCGAGCTCGGTGAGCGCGCGCTCGCGCCAGGCGCGGTCGCGATACGCGGCGAGTCGGGCCGCGCGCGGCTTGCCCATCAGCGCGGCGAAGCTCGCGGCCTGGTTGAACTGGAACGGGTCGCTCATGCGGAGCTGCATGGTGATCTTGCGGCACGACACCTGCGGCCAGACGTCGGCGCCCTTCGCGGTCTCCTCGTCGTTCAGCTTCGAGCCCATCTGCCAGAAGCCCGGGATGGCGAGCAGCGCCGTGTACGTGAGCGGCGCGCCGACGCGGCGCTGGAAGTCGTAGATCTCGCGGAAGAAGCCCTGCCCCGGCGTGACGGCCACGACGCCGCGGCCGAGCTCGCCGAGCACGCGCGCCATCGCCTCGAACTCCGAGAGGTCGGCGAGGCGGCTCGGCACGGGCTTGCCGTCGATGCCGAGGTGGGTCGGCGCGAAGCTCGTCGCGAGGCCGACCGCGCCGGCCTCCATCGACTCGCGCACCACCTGGCACATGCGCGCCACCTCGTCGTCGGTGGCCTTGCGCTCGTATGCCGCGTCGCCCATCACGTACAGGCGGATCGCGGTGTGGCCCACGTAGGCGCCGAAGTTGAGCGCGGTGCCGCGCCGCTCGATCGAGCGCAGGTACTCCGGATGCGTCTCGAAGTCCCACGGGATGCCGGCTGCGAGCGAGGCCGGATTCATGTCCTCGACGTTCTCGAGCGTGCGCGCGATGACCTCGCGGTGCGACGCTCGCGTCGGCGCGATCGAGAAGCCGCAGTTGCCCGCCACCACCGTCGTCACGCCGTGGAAGCACGACGGCGTGAGCGCCGGGTCCCAGAACACCTGCGCGTCGTAGTGCGTGTGGATGTCGATGAAGCCGGGCGCGACGACGCAGCCCGACGCGTCGAGCGTGCGTGCGCCCGACAGCTTCGGTCCGATGGCGGCGATGCGCTCGCCCTCGATGGCGACGTCCGCGCGCATGCCGGGCGCGCCGGTGCCGTCGATCACGGTGCCGCCGCGGATCACGAGCTCGGCCATGGCGTTCTCCTCGCTGCAGGGTGGTAGCATGCCGCGGATCGGAGGAACCACGGTGACGCTCCGCCTCGCGCCGCTGCTCCTCGCCTGCGTGCTCGCGACGCCCTCGATGGCGGCCGCGCCCGCGTTCTCGGCGGACGAGGCGCGCGAGGCCGCGCTCGAGGCGTATCTCTACGCCTATCCGCTCGTGCTGATGGAGGTCACGCGCCGCGTGACCACGAACGGCGGCGAGGCCATGCGCATGCCGGCGAACCAGTTCGGTCACATGCGCGCCTTCCCCGACGCGACCTTTACCGACGTGGTGCGCGCCAACGTGGACACGCTCTACTCCTCGCTCTGGTTCGACGTCAGCCGCGAGCCGCTCGTGATCGCCGCGCCTGACTCCGGTGGACGCTACTACCTGCTGCCCATGCTCGACATGTGGACCGACGTGTTCGCGTCGCCGGGCAAGCGGACGTCTGGCACCGGCGCGCAGGCGTATGCGATCACCGGCCCGGACTGGAGCGGGACGCTGCCGAAGGACGTGACGCGGATCGAGGCGCCGACGGCGGTGGGCTGGATCATCGGCCGCACGCAGACGAACGGGAAGGCCGACTACGCCGCGGTGCACGCGTTCCAGGACGGGCTGCGCGCCGTCCCGCTCAGTGCGTGGGGCAAGGCGTATCAGGCGCCGAAGGGGAAGGTCGATCCGAGCGTGGACATGAGCGCGCCGGTCGAGCAGGTGGCGAAGCTGAGCGCGGCGAAGTTCTTCGCGACCTTCGCGGACGTCACGCGCGCGAACCCGCCGCACCTCAACGACGGGCCCGCGCTCCAGCGCATGGCGCGTCTCGGCCTCGTGCCGGGCCGCCCGTTCGATCTCGCGCAGGCCTCGCCCGCGGCGAAGGCGGCGTTCGAGGCCGCGCCCGCCGCCGCCATGGCGAAGATCGCGGCCTTCGCGCCCCACGCGGCGCAGATCGTCGACGGCTGGGGGATGATGGGCTCGCCGATCGGCACGTACGGGACCGACTATCTGAAGCGGGCGTACGTCGCCTACTTCGGGCTCGGCGCGAACGTGGTGGAGGACGCCGTCTACCCGTCGGCGCGCGCCCAGAGCGACGGCAAGCCGTTCGACAGCGGCGCGAAGTACACGATCCACTTCACGAAGGCGCAGCTCCCGCCCGCGCGCGCGTTCTGGTCGTTGACGCTCTACAACGACAAGCAGTTCCTCGCCGCGAACCCGATCGACCGCTTCGCGATCGGCGACCGCGACGCGCTCCGGTTCAACCCCGACGGCTCGCTCGACCTCTACATCCAGCGCGAGTCGCCGGGCCGCGAGGACGTCAGCAACTGGCTGCCGACGCCGGCGCAGGGCCCCTTCACGATGAACCTGCGGCTCTACTGGCCGGAGCCCGGCGCGCTCGACGGCAGCTGGACGCCGCCGCCGGTGACGCGGGCCGACTAGCGGCGGAGCTTCCGGTCCTCGCTCGGGCCGCGGAACCAGCGCGCGAACACGTAGATCACGATCAGACTCATCAGGATCAGCTCGGGCACGGTCAGCTCCTCGGGCGCGCGATGCCGCGGAGGAACAGCTCCGCGACGGTGTCGGTGATCGACGCGTCGGCGAGCGGCACGAGCGCGCGGCCGCCGAACAGCTCCTGGGTCATCAGGAAGACGAGCAGCATGCCGACGAGCGCGCGCGCCGCGACGAAGGCGTCGAGCGGGCGCAGCGCGCCCGCGCGCACGCCGGCCTCGAGGTAGCCCGCGAAGGTGCGGTTGGCCGGCAGCACGACCCGCTCGATGAACACGCGCGCCGCGTCCGGGCGCCGCGGCAGCTCGCGGAGCATCAGGCCGACGAGCGGCGCCTGCTGCTTGAGGCGCCGCCAGAGCTCGCGCGTGATCCGCGGGATCGCCTCCTCGAAGGGTGCGCCGGCCAGCTCGCGCGTGAGCTCGTCGAGCGCCGGCAGCAGCGAGTAGCGGCGCACCGCCTCGTCGAGCAGGGCATCCTTGGACGGGAAATAGAGGTAGACCGTGCCCTTCGCGAGGCCCGCCGCCCGGGCGATGGCCTCGACCGAGGTCGCGTCGAAGCCGTCGCGCAGCCAGAGCGAGGCCGCCGCCTCGACGATCTGGCCGCGCCGGCTCTCGCCGAGCGCGTCGCGCTGCGCTGCCGCCATCCGGGCCATGGCCGAATGATGACCGACCAGTCAGTCATCGTAAAGAGGTCCGCCGGTGGAGCCTCAGAAGGTCGTGCGATTCTCCAGGGTGAAGCGGTGGCCAGTCTCGCGCTCCACGCCGCGGAGGGTGACCTCGATCAGCCGGCCTGCCTCCTCGGAATGCCAGCTCGACACCACCTGCCCGGTCAGCACCACGCGCGATCCGAGCACCTCGGCTCTGACGTTGCCGAGCCTGCCCGCCGACAGGGCCTTCGCGACTCGACCCTCCAGCTCCTGTCGGATGGCCGGCTCTGCGGCTCCTCGCGTCGGCGAGGGCGACGCCTTCGCTCCGTCCCGAGTGACCGTCGGCTCCGGGGGCGTGGAACCGACGTGTCCTCTTTCGCTCGTAGGTACGGCGACCGGAGCCTCCGTGGAAAGCGACGTAGCGAGCCAGGAGACCGCTGCGAGCCCGCCCACGAGCGCCAGCCAGCGGGGCATGGAGGACAGCTTCCCAACCGGAGGAGGAAGCGGAGGAGGAAGCGCCGGCGCGGGTCGCTGCACCACCCCGCTGGCGGGACGCTTCGGCTTGGGCGGCGACGTCTGGCGATTCAGCGAGCACGGACCGCAGGGGCGGCCAGCGAAGTAGAAGTGCGCGGGATCTCGCTTGCAGCGCAACAGCCTTCCAGAGGCGGGATCGACGAATGGAGCAAGGTGCTCCTTCCATTCAGCGGCCCGCGGCCGCAATCCGCGCGACGAGAACGCTCGATCGAAGAGCCGGCGGGTCTCGCCCAAGAACGCGAAATGCATGCTGGACGGAGAAGGCGCCTGCCCCGTGCAGGGAACATCGCCGTAGGCGTAGAGTCGCTTCTGCACTCGCTCGACGATGCTCTGCGGAACGTGATCACCCTGAACGGGCACGCCTTGGAAGGGGTGTAACCCGTTGTTGATCAGCTGAAAGATGATCACGGCCAGAGCGAAGCAGTCCTGGTCTTCTCCGAGGTGAGCGGGCTGGGCCCCTATTGCCTCCGGTGCGAGATACTCAGACGTGGCGACTGACGCCGGGAAGCGGCGCCCCTGGCCGCCGTCGATGCTGTAGTCGTCGCAGTCGAGCATCGCCACCAACATGGTGTCGCGATAGACGTGGACGTTCCCCGGCTTGAGGTCGATCAAGTGATGACCGCGCTGGTGAAGCGCCACCACGAGCGCACTGAGGTTGTGCGCAGCGGACAGCCGGTACGGAACCGCCTCTGGCAAGGAGCCATGCTCACGCGTACGCCGCGCCAAGAGCCAGTCGAGCACCACCGCTCGGTCGAGATGCACGAGGGGCATCGAGAATCCCACCAACTTCCCCCGCACATCCTCCGCGAGGGTCTCTGGCCAGGCGAGCTGAACGTGCGGGCGCCCCTCGTGAACGTGCGCGGGGAGCTGCGGGCGGTTCGCCAGCATCGCCTCGAGCTTCTCGCGTCGCGACTCGGCGTCGACACGGTAGATCTTCGCGACCAAATCGGGGCGTCCGACGATCTCTCGTATTTCGCCCGTGGCTCCGCCCGGATTCAGCAGCCTGCCGAGGAGGACGTGGTGTCGATGGTTCGTCGTGGGATCCACCAGGAAGCAAGCGCTAGACATCGCGAACCACCGCGCGCTGCGCCCAGAACAAGGTCCGATCATCTCCGGAGATCGGATCGATTCTTGAGTCCGAGAGAGTCTCAGCCAATGCCCGCCGGCCCAGCTCCGAGTCAGCTTCCGCCAGGAATCGCGTCACGGGGCCGAAGAACTTCGGATCCACACCCTTGAGCCGAGGAGCCATCGCGAACGGCGACACGCCGTCTGTCATCAACGCGATCAGGCTTGTGTGCGCTGGGATGCGAGTCAGCCGGAGATGCTCATCCCATCCAGGCCGGGTCACGAAGAACGTCTGGTCGACGAATTCACCGTTCTCGGGAGATGAGATTGCCTCACCGCACCACTCTCCATCGGAGAGGGCGATCCCGACCCCGTCACCGACGTGGAAGAACGCACCCGTGGTCGACTGGATGGCGACACCGAGCAACGTCGTATCGAATGCCGAGAGGTCCATGCCAGCGTCTGCCGCCGATTCCGCCACCACGGACCGCGCGTGCTCGATCGCGGCCGTCGCCCATGCTCGCGAATCGTCCCATCCGAACGAGCCGAGGACGACCAGGTTTCTCTCTAGGAAGTCCACGACCGCGCGTGCGACCAGGCTCGCTCCGCGTGCCCCGTGCGACGCCGAACCCGCACCGTCGCAAACCGCAGCGATCAACCAGCCTTCGCTCGACCGCCATTCGAAGGCATCGCCGCAGCCCTCTCCAGCGAGAGCGTGTGCAGGCCCGCAGACACTGGCGGCAACGACCTTCCAAGCATCCGCCTGCAACGCGTCGCGGCTCTCAGCGTCTAACCGTTGTCTTCCCATCCAGTGGTTGCCGGGAGTTGGATGTTCACACCGGGTGCGGCGGAACTCGCAGCTTGGAGGCTCCGACTCAGCCAGACGAAGAGCTCGCGGAACTGCAGGCCGACAAGCTGCCTCGGAGGCTTCGTGCTGAATTGCGCCAACGCACTCATGTCCGCATCGGAGGTCCCGATGGGAAACACCGCGACCTTCTTGGCGGCCTCGGCATCGCGGCAGCTACTCGCGAGCGCCTGCCATCCCGGATCGGTCGGCTGCCCATCACTGATGAGGAAGATCCACGGACGAGTCGATGGAATTCCGTTCGAGTCGAAGAGGGTCTTCTGGTGTTGGATCTTCTCGAGGGCCAACGCCATGCCTCTACCGAGCGGCGTCGATCCGTTCGCCACGACGGCGGGTGCCTTGAAGTCGATGGCATCGCACCAGTCGGAGATCACCTCGACTTCGTCGTGACCTCCGACTCGGATGATGAGCAGGCGAACCCGACTCATTGCGACTGGATCGTTCTTGAGCTCCGCCTCGAGGTCGCCCAGTCCCCGGTTGAGTTCCCGAATCGGCTCGCCAGACATCGACGCCGAGCCGTCGAGCACCAGGACGCAGGGCGTGCGCTGACTCGCATTGTCTGAGAAAGCCACGTCCGGAATGTGAATCGCTGTCACGACTCGTGCTCCTTGGCGGGAACAGCGCTCATCGCAGCTTCGACTTGCAGAGGGGACACTGTTTGCGCTCGTGGGTGAAGATCAAACCGGACCCTTCGAACACGCACTGCCGGCAAACGAAGTGTCCGTTCTCGCACGTGCGACCGCCGGCGAGATCGCGTTGTCGTCCGCATTGGTCGCAGGCTCTCTGCGGCACGAGGCATACTCCGAAGGGAGGAGGCGAGCGAGGCCACCCTACCGCGGCGCCGACCAGAAGTGGATCCTCCATTTGGGATCGGGGAATCCCCCGATGTGCTTCAGCCCGTGAAGCGGTGCCCCGCCGTGTAGCCCCCGTCCACCGGCAGCGTCACGCCTGTGACGAAGCTGGCCTCGTCGCTCGCGAGGAACAGCGCCGCGTTCGCGATCTCGATGGGCTGGCCGAAGCGCCCGAGCTGGTGCGCCTCGCGGATCTTCTCCTGCATCGCCTTCGTCGCCTCCAGCGAGAAGACGGAGCGGAACATCGGCGTGTCGATGAAGCCGGGGCAGATCACGTTCACGCGCACGCCGGCCCGCGCGTAGTCGATCGCCATGTTCTTCGTCAGCAGCACGACGCCGCCCTTCGAGGCGTTGTAGGAGCTGCCGCCGAGGAAGCCCTCGATGCCCTCGACGCTCGCGATGTTCACGATGCTGCCGCTGCCCTGCGCGAGCATCACCGGCAGCACGTGCTTCGAGACCAGGTACGTGCCCTTCAGGTTCACGTCGAGCACGAAGTCCCAGTCCTTCTGCTCGAGCATGTGGACGAGGCCGCCGCCGGCCACGCCGGCCGAGTTCACGAGGACGTCGATGCGGCCGAGCCGCTCCTTCACCGCGGACACGACCTCGCCGATGCGGGCCTCTTCGCGCACGTCGCCGGTCTCGAAGCAGACGCCCGGCGCGAGCTTCGCGGCCGCGTCCCAGTCGCCGCCCTCGGCCTTGCGGAGGTCCATGCCGGCGATCGCCGCGCCTTCCTGCGCGAACCGCAGGGCGCACGCCGCGCCGATGCCCGACGCCGCGCCCGTCACGAATGCCACCTTGCCCGAGAGCCGACCCATGGCGCACCTCCGAGGGCCGCAGGATAGTGGAAGCCGATGCGCTTCGAGCACGCCGCCGCCTACGGAATGGGAGTGGTGCTTCCGTTGCTGGAGGCGCTCCGCCGGCGCACGAACTTCCACCCGATCTCGAGCTACGTGGACGACTTCATCGCCGGCGCCCTGCTGCTCTACGCGGCGCGCGCCGTCTCGCGCGGGCGGCCGAACGGCCCCGCGTGGCTCGCCGCCGCGTGGGGTGTGCTGTGCGGCGGGCTGTACGGGAGCTTCTTCTACCAGCTCGGCGCGACGCACGACGTCTCCGGCGTCGCGAACTCGATCGTGGTGCTGGTGAAGGGCGCCCTCTACGCCGTCGCACTCGCCGGCCTCGCGCTCTCGGTGCGCTCGGCCGCCGCCGTGCCATCATCGGCCCGGCGAGCGCCGGAGGAACGCCCATGACCGCCCCCGTCCGCGACTGGGTGATCGACGTCGACACGCACATCACCGAGCCGCCCGACCTGTGGACGAGCCGCCTCGCGAAGAAGTTCCAGGACCGCGCGCCGCACATGGTGCGCGATCCGAAGACGGGCTGGGACATCTGGCGGATCGGCGACGGCTCCGCGCCCGTGACGGTGGGGCACACCGCGGTGGCAGGCTGGAAGGAGCCCTTCCCCGCCGCGCCGCGCACCTTCGCCGAGACCCCGCCCGCCGCGCACGATGCGAAGGCGCGCCTCGCGTACATGGACTCGGTCGGCATCTGGGCGATGGCGCTCTATCCGAACGTGGGCGGCTTCGGGAACGAGGCGTTCCTCAAGCTCGGCGACGCCGAGCTGATGCTCGACTGCGTGCGCGCCTACAACGACTTCCAGCTCGACTGGATCGCGCCCGACCCGCGGCGCTTCATCCCGATCTGCGCCACGCCGTTCTGGGATCCCGCCGCGAGCGCGCGAGAGATCGAGCGCTGCGCGAAGCTCGGCCACCGCGGCGTGCTCTTCACCGGCGAGCCCCACAAGTTCGGGCAGCCCGTGCTCGCGGATCCGCACTGGGATCCGCTCTGGGCCGCGGCGCAGGCGACCGGGCTGCCGGTGAGCTTCCACATCGGCAGCGGCAATCTCGTCGAGGAGTTCACGCCGGAGCGGATCAAGGCGTACGGCATCCAGGCGGTGAACGCGAAGAACACGGTCGGGCTGTTCCTCGAGAACGGCAAGCAGCTCGTGGACCTGCTGATGTCCGGCGTGCTGGCGCGCTTTCCGAAGCTCGAGGTGATCTCGGTCGAGAGCGGCATCGGCTTCCTCCCCTTCGTGCTCGAAGCGGCGGACTACTGCTTCGAGTACTCGCAGGTGAGGCGCGACCGCCCGCACTTCACGCTGAAGCCGTCCGAGTACTTCGCGCGCCAGGTCTACGCCTGTTACTTCTTCGAGGAGCTCGCCCCGCAGCGCCTGCTCGACCGCATCGGCGAGGACAAGGTGCTGTTCGAGACCGACTACCCGCACCCCGTCTGCCTGTACGGCAACGTGCGCGAGAAGATCGCGGCCGGCCTCACCGGCCAGCCGGAGCGCGTGCAGCGGAAGCTGCTGTTCGACAATGCCGCGCGGCTCTACCGCGTGCCGGCGCCCGATGCGCCCTGGTCCGCCAGCGCGTGACGCGCGTCGCCCTCCTCGCGCCGATGCGACAGGAGCTCGCCCCCCTCGTGCGGGGGCTGCGGCTGCGGCGCGCCGAGGGCGGCGTGCACGTCGGCGTCGCCGGCCGCGTCGAGGTGGTGGCGGCGCTCACCGGGATCGGCACGGCCGCGGCGGCGCGCGCCACCGAGCGGCTCCTCGACGCGACGAAGGTCGACCACGTGATCGTGGTCGGCATCGCGGGCGGCGTGGATCCCGAGCAGCCGATCGGCGCGCTGATCGCGCCCGAGGTCGTGGTGGACGGCACGAGCGGCCGCGAGCACCACCCGGTGCAGCTCGGCGAGCTTCCGCCGCGGGGCCGCCTCGTCACGTGGGATCGGCTCGTGACGGGGCTCGACGAGGCCGCGGAGCTGAGGCGCAGCGGCGTCGTGGGTCTCGACATGGAGACGGCCGCCGTCGCCGCGGTGTGCGAGCGGCGCGGCTGCCCGTGGTCGGTGTTCCGCGCCATCAGCGACCGCGTCACCGACGGGACGACCGACCTCGCCGTGGTGGCGCTCGCGGGCCCCGACGGCTCGGGCGACCTCCCCGCCGTGGCGCGCTACCTGCTGGCGAAGCCCTGGCGCATCGTCCGCCTCGTGCGGCTCGCCCGCGGCACGGCGCGCGCCGCGAACGCCGCGGCCGCTGCGGCGATTCGCGCCTGCGCGCGCCTGCCGTAGCTCCGGGGCTCAGCGGGCCGGCGGCGGATCGAAGCCCGGCGGCGGGGCCTCGCCGCCCATCACCAGCGCGCGGGCGGCGATGTGCCAGCGCTCGTCCTGCTTCACGAGCCGGTCGTGGTAGCGGCCGATCGTCACGATCTCGATGCCGCGCTTCGTGGTCGCGAAGGCGCTGAGATCGGTCCACGCGCGGGCGTGCGTGGCGTCGTCGAGGTCGATCACGGGCTGGAGCACCACGTGCTTGCCGGGCGCGGGCGGCTGCATGCCGCCGATCTCCCGCACGATCTCGTCGCGCCCCGACAGCGTGCGGCCCCAGAAGGCGAAGCTCGCGTCGGGCGCGAAGAGCTCGCCCCACTCCGCGAAACGCCGCGAGTCGAGGAGCTGCCCGTAGAGCGCGATGAGGCGGCGGATCGCTTCGTAGTCGCTCACGGCGGCAGGGTAGCCAGCGGCCCTCCGGTTGACGGCGCTCCCCGGAGTTGGTTCATTCGGTGAACTCACTCCGCGCCCGGAGGGTCCCATGGACGGCTGGAAGTCGACGGCCTGCATCCTGTGCAGCATCAACTGCGGCATCGAGGTGGAGCTCGACGGGCGGCGCATCGCCCGCGTGCGCGGCGACAAGGCGCACCCCGGCTCGCAGGGCTACACGTGCGAGAAGCCCGCGCGCCTCGACCACTACCAGAACGGGCGGCACCGGCTGACGGCGCCGCTGCGCCGCACGCCTGGCGGCGGCTTCGAGCCGGTCGACTGGGACACCGCGATCCGCGAGGTCGCGGCCGGCTTCGCCCGCGTCCGGGACACCTTCGGCGGTGAGTCCATCCTCTACTACGGCGGCGGCGGCCAGGGCAACCATCTGCCCGGGGCGTATGCACGCGCCACGCGCGCGGCGCTCGGCAGCATCTACGCCTCGAACGCGCTCGCGCAGGAGAAGACCGGCGAGTTCTGGGTGGACGGACAGCTGTTCGGCTCGCCCGCCTGCCACACCACGCCGGACTTCGAGCACGCCGAGGTGGCGATGTTCATCGGCAAGAACCCGTGGCAGTCGCACGGCTTCCCGCGCGCGCGCGCCGTGCTGCGCGAGATCGCGAAGGACCCCGCACGCACGCTGATCGTGATCGACCCGCGCCGCACCGAGACCGCGGAGCTCGCCGACTTCTTCCTCCAGGTGCGCCCGGGCGCCGACGCCTTCTGCCTGGCCGCGCTGCTCGCGGCGCTCGTCGAGGCGGGCGGCGTGGATCGCGCCTTCCTCGCGGAGCATGCGAACGGCGCCGAGGTGGTGCTCGGCGCGATCGCCGTCGTGCCGATCGCCGACTACTGCGCTCGCGCGGGCGTGCGCGAGACAGACGTACGCGCAGTGGCCGAGCGCATCGCACGCGCGGCGAGCGTCTCGATCCTCGAGGACCTCGGTGTCCAGCAAGCGCCGCACAGCACGCTGAACTCGTACCTCGAGAAGCTGCTCTATCTGCTCTCGGGGAACTTCGCGAAGCGCGGCGGCATGAACCTGCACACCGCGATCGGCGCGCTGATCGGCCGGAGCAAGAGCGACCGCCGCACGCCGATCGGCGGCCACCGCATCATCGGCGGCATGATCCCGTGCAACGCGATCCCCGAGATGATCCTGACCGACCACCCGAAGCGCTTCCGGGCGCTGCTGGTCGAGAGCGCGAACCCGGCACACTCGCTCGCCGACAGCCAGCGCATGCGCCAGTCCCTCGAGGCGCTCGACTTCGTCGTCGCGATCGACGTGGCGCTGACCGAGACGGCGCGGCTCGCCGACTACGTGCTGCCCGCGGCCTCGCAGTTCGAGAAGTGGGAGGCGACGTTCTTCACGGTCCACTTCCCGGAGAACGTCTTCCACCTGCGCGCGCCGCTCTTCGAGCCGCTCGGCGACACGCTGCCCGAGCCCGAGATCCACCGCCGGCTCGCCTTCGCGCTCGGCGCGCTCGACGAGGCGGAGCTGGCGCCGTTGCGCGCCGCCGCGGCGCAGGGCCGCGGAGCCTACGCGGCCGCCTTCTTCGCCGCCGCCGCGAAGAACCCGAAGCTCGCCGCCCTCGCCCCCGTCGTGCTCTACGACACGCTCGGCCCGACGCTGCCGGACGGCGCGGCGGCCGCGGCGCCGCTGCTCGGCCTCGCGATCCAGTGCGCGCAGGCCTACCCCGAGTCGCTGCGCCGCGCCGGCTACGACGGCGCGAATCCGCTGGAGCAGGGCGGCGCCCTGTTCGACGCGATCCTGCACGAGCGCTCGGGCGTCGTGTTCAGCCTCGACGCGCCCGAGGTGACGTGGGAACGCCTGGAGACGGAGGACCGGGTCATCCGCCTCGCCGTGCCCGAGCTGCTCGACGAGCTCGCGGGGCTCGCGCGCGAGGCGGCGGAGCCGCGCGATCCGGCCTTCCCCTTCGTGCTCGCCGCGGGCGAGCGGCGCACGAGCACCGCGAACACGATCTTCCGCAACCCCGCCTGGCGGAAGAAGGACGCGGAAGGCGCGTTGCGCATGAACCCCGCGGACGCCGCGCGGCTGGGGCTCGCGGACGGCGGGCGGGCGCGGGTCACCACCAAGCGTGCGAGCGCGATCACGGTCGTCGAGCTCACCGATACACTCCAGCCCGGCCACGTGACGCTCCCGAACGGGCTCGGCGTGGACTACCCCGACGAGAGCGGCCGGCCGGCGCTGCACGGCGTGGCGCCGAACGAGCTCACCGCCTCGGAGGACCGCGACTGGGTCGCCGGCACCCCCTGGCACAAGCACGTCCACGCGAGAGTCGAGGCGGTCTCGTGAGTCGGCGGCGCCCCGACCTCGCGCTCTGCCCGATCGCGCGCGCCACGCGGCTGGTCGGCGACGCGTGGACGCCGCTGCTGCTGCGCAACGTGTGCTTCGGGCAGCGCCGCTTCGACGAGCTCCAGCGCGCGCTCGGCGTGCCGCGCGCGAGCCTGACCCGCCGGCTCGCGCGCCTCGTGGAGGACGGGCTGCTCGAGAGGCGCCTCTACCAGGACCGCCCGCCGCGGCACGAGTACCACCTGACCGAGAAGGGACGCGCGTTCTTCGACGTGCTCGCCGCGATGTGGCGCTTCGGCGAGGACTGGCTGTTCGAGGAGCGTGCGCCGGTGACGCTCGCGGACCGCCGCTCCGGGCGCCCGGTGCGCCCGATCGTGGTGGACGAGGCCACGCGCGCGCCGCTCGAGCTCGGCGAGCTCCGCGTTCGCCGTGCGCGGGCGGACGCCTAGCGTGGCCTCGCGGCGCAGCATCGAGGTCGAGTTCTTCCGCTTCCTGAACCGCTGGGTCGAGCCGCAGATCCGCGCCGGGCTCGGCTCGCCTCGGATCGCGCCGGGCGGGCTGATCGTCCTCGAGACCCGCGGGCGCAAGACCGGCCGCCGTGCGCGCGTGCCGCTCGTGGCGACCGTGATCCAGGGCTTCGTGCTGATCGGCACCTTCCGCGGCGGGCGCTCGCAGTGGCCGAAGAACCTGGCCGCGCATCCCGAGGTGCGCTTCTGGCTGCGCGGCAAGCCGCGGCCCGCGAGCGCGACGGTGATCACCGCGAGCCGGCGGCCCCGGCCTCTGCCCAAGCTGCCGCCGTTGCTGCGCGTGGTGATGGCGTTCCTGGTGCCGTACACGCGCGCGGGCTGGACCTTCGCGATCCTCGCGCCGCGCCGAGCCCGAAAGAGCAACGGCGCCCGCGCCGGGAGGCGCGAGCGCCGTGCTTCGAAGCAGGCTGCGAAGCCGGGCTAGTAGCGCCCGCCGCGGTCGCCGCCGCGACCCCCGCGATCGCCGCCGCGGCCGCCGCGGTCGCCACCGCGATCCCCGCCGCGATCGCCGCCCCGCTCGCGCTCCATGGCCTCGTTCACGCGCAGCGGCCGGCCGCCGAACTGGCTGCCGTCGAGCGCGCGCATCGCCTCGGTCGCGCCGTTCGCGTCCATCTCCACGAACGCGAAACCGCGCGGGCGACCCGTCTCGCGGTCCGTGATCACCTTCACCGACGCCACCTGGCCGTGGCGGCCGAACAGGTCCTTCAAGTCGGCCTCGGTGGCGGAGAAGGGGATGTTTCCAACGTAAAGCTTCTTGTTCAAAGCGATCGTCCTCGTCATGGCCCGATCTCTCGGGCCCTTCGCGCCGGATTCGTTGCGGAACGTCCGCTCGCGCTCCCTGCGCATCGAACTCCCGGTCGTTTCTTCCGGGAGGAACGCAAACTCGACAGGAGACACGAGACCAGAGGCAAGAAGCCAGAAGCCGTGGACCAGTACGAATCGGCGGTTCGGCGGGGGACGCTAGCGAGCGGTGAGCCCCGTGCAAGCGAGGGTAGAATGGGCCCGTTCCGAACAGGAGGCCGCACCATGAGCTCGCCCGTGATCCTCGAGGTGGCCGCGAACGGCGTGACCACGCGCACACAGAACCCGGCCGTCCCGCGGGAACCCAAGGAGATCGCCGAGGATGCGCTCGCTTGCTTCGCGGCCGGCGCCGCCGTCGTGCACACGCACACGCACGAGCCGGCGCTGCCGCCCGCCGCGGGCGCTGCGCTCTATCTCGAGGCCTATCGCCCGATCCTCGCGGAACGCCCCGACGCCCTGCTCTATCCCACCGTCGCGCCGGGCCGCACGATCGAGGAGCGCTACGGGCACACCGCGCTGCTCGCCGACGCCGGCGCCATCCGCTGTGGTGCGCTCGACACGGGCTCCGTGAACCTCGGCGCAGCCCTGCCGGACGGCTGGCCCATGCCGATGGACTTCGTCTACACGAACAGCCCGAACGACATCCGCTTCATGGCGAAGGTGTGTCGCGATCATGGGCTCGGCCCGAGCGTCGCCGTGTTCGAGCCGGGCTTCCTGCGCGTCGTGCTCGCGGCCGAGAAGCAGGGCGCGCTGCCGCCGGGCACGCTGGTGAAGCTGTACTTCAGCGCCGGCGGCTACCTCGGCGGCGGCGAGCCGGTGTTCGGCGCGCCGCCGATCCGCGAGGCGCTCGACTTGTACCTCGCCATGCTGAAGGGCTCGAAGCTGCCGTGGGCCGTGGCGGTGATCGGGGGCTCGCTGCTCGACTCCGAGATCGCGCGCCTCGCGCTCGAGCGGGGCGGCCACCTGCGCGTCGGCCTCGAGGATTTCTTCACGGCGAAGTCGAACGTGGACGAGGTGCAGCGCGCGCGTGCGCTCGCGAACGAATGCGGGCGCGCGCTGGCGACGTGCGCCGAGGCGGAGGCGATCCTCGGACTTCCGCGTCCCGGCTGACGCCCGCCCCTACTTCTTCTTCGCCGCCTTGCGCTTCGGCTTCCTCGCCGCCGCCTTCCGGCCCCGCGCCTTCGCCCTCTTCGCGGGCTGCCGGCGGCGCGCGGGTTCGCCCTGGCCGGGCAGCGGTGTCGCGAAGAACCACTCCTGCCCCTCCGGATCCCGCGCCGTGTACTCGCGTACGCCGTAGAACTGGTCCACGGGCTCGCGCACGATGGTCGCGCCTGCGGCGCGTGCCTTCGCGCAGTGAGCGTCGGCGCCGTCCACGTAGCACCAGACGCCCGCGTGTCGCGCCGGCAGCGCGTTCGGTGCGCGGAAGCCGAACTCGTCGCGCGCCGGCCCGAGCATCACGGCCGACTTGCCGACGCCGAGCTCCGCATGCATCACGCCGCCCGCTTCGTCGCGGTGGACGTTCCGGATCGCGAAGCCGAACGCCCGGTTCAGGAACTCGACCGCCGCGGCGGGGTCCCCGTAGTACAGGTACGGAATCAGCTCCTGATGGAGCGGAGAGAGCTTCTTTGCCATGCAGCTCGGTTAGCGCGAGCCGGCGGCGCCGGCCAGCGCATAGGCCACCACGTGGTCACCCCGGCGGGTAGCGAGCTTGCCGTGGCCGCCGGCGGCGATCACCACGTATTGCCGGCCGGCCCATTCGTAGGTCATCGGGTTGGCCGCGCCCGCGGCCGGCAGGCGGTCGCGCCAGAGCTCGGCGCCCGTCTCGGCGTCGTGCGCGCGCAGGAAGCCGTCCGCGGTGTGGCCGCTGATCACGAGGCCGCCGGCGGTGACGAGCACGCCCGACAGGCTCGGCAGGCCCTGCTCGAAGAGCGTGAACGGGCTGCGGTCGGGCGTCGCGCCGAGCGGCACGCGCCAGAGGATCTCGCCGGTGTCGAGCGAGAAGGCGCCCAGCAGACCCCACGGCGGCTTCGCGCACGGCGCGCCGAGCGGGCCGAGCACGGGCTCCCGCACCATGCCGTAGGGCGCGCCGAGCATCGGCGCGAACTCGCTCACGAGGCCGCCCCCCGCCGCCTTCTCGCGCTCGTAGTCCGCGCGCGGGATCAGGCGCACCTGCATCGGGAGGTTCGTCGCCTCGAAGAACGCGACGCGGCGGCGCGGATCGATGCCGAGGCTGCCCCAGTTCACTCCTCCCGCATGGCCGGGATAGACGAGCGTGCCGCGCAGGCTCGGCGGCGTGAACGTGCCCTCGTTGCGGAGCGCCGCGAGCTTCTCGCGGCAGCGCTCCCGATCCCACGAGAACAGCCCGAACGCGTCCTCGGGGCGCAGCGTCTGCGGTACGAGCGGAGGCGGGAGCGTCGGGAACGGCTGCGTCGGCGCCGCCACCTCGCCCGGCACGTCGGAGGGCGGCACGGTCCGCTCCTCGACGGGGAACACCGGCGCGCCCGAGTCGCGGTGCAGCACGAACAGGAAGCCCGTCTTCGTGGCCTGTACGACGACCGGGATCTCGGCGCCGTCGCGGACGACGTTCGTGAGCACGGGCTGCGCGGGCACGTCGTAGTCCCACAGGTCGTGGTGCACGGTCTGGAACTCCCAGACGAGCTCGCCCGTCTTCGCGCGCAGCGCCACGACCGAGTTCGCGTGCCGGTTGTTCCCGAGCCGCGCCCCACCCCAGTAGTCGGGGCTCGGCGAGCTCGTGGGCACGAACACGAGCCCACGCGCAGCGTCGTACGAGAGGATCGACCAGGCGTTCGCGGCGCCCGTGCGAGCCGCACCTTCGCTCGGCCACTCGGCGTAGGCCGGGTCGGCGCCGCTGCGCGGGATCGGGTCCCACGTCCAGACGAGCGCGCCCGTGCGCGCGTCGTAGCCGCGCACGATGCCCTTCACCTCGTCCACGCGGCCGTTGTCGCCGATCGCCGAGCCCACGATCACGACGTCGCCCGCGACGGTGGGCGGCGACGAGATCGTGTAGCCCCAGGGCCGATCCTCGCCGATGCCTTCCTTCAGCGAGACCTCGCCGTCTCGCCCGAACCCCGCGCAGAGCTTCCCGCTCGCGGCGTCGAGCGAGAAGAGCCGCGACTCGACGGTGGCGGCGAAGATGCGCCGGCGACACGGCGCGCCGGCGGGCGCCGCCGCGTCGAGCCACGCGGCGACGCCGCGCGAGGTGTACTCCGAGTACTCGTGGCCCCGCACGGTGGCGTCGAAGCGCCAGCGCTCGGCGCCCGTCGCGGGGTCGAGCGCGAGCACGCGCCCGAGCGGCGTCGGGAGCACGAGCAGGCCGTCCACCAGGATGGGCGTGGCCTGGAAGGCCATGTGGTCGGGCGGGCCCGGGTCGGCGTCGAGGTCGCCGGTGCGGATCTGCCAGGCGACCTCGAGCTGCGCCACGTTCGCGCGGTCGATCTGGGCGAGCGGCGACCAGCGCTGGCCGCCGGCGTCGCCCGCGTAGAAGGGCCAGTCGTTCTGGGCGGCTGCCGGTGCGGCGCAGGCGAGCACGACCAACGCGACGAACGAACCTCTCATGGATGTCTCCTAGGCTGCGAAGCTGGCGACGATCCGGCGCAGCACTTCCTCGCGCACCGTCGCGGGATCGGGCAGCAGCTCGGGGTCGGGATCGCTGAAGCGGTGGCGGCCGAACCACGCCACGGACTCGACGATGAAGCGCGCGGCCACCGTCGGGTCGCCGACGTTCGCGAAGTGGCCGCTCTTCGCGCGCTTCTCCACGTAGCGCGCGAACGCCGCGAACAGCTCGCGCCGGGCGCCCTGGAAGTAGAGGGCGAACAGCTCCGGCTGGTCGATCGCAGAGCGCTCGATGGCCGCGCCGGCGCCGCGCGTCCGCTCGATGCGCTCGTAGAGCTCGCGCACGATGCCGAGCAGCTCGGCGCGCGCGTCGCCCACCCGCCGGCGCGCGAGCGCGCGCTCGAGCGCGGGCAGGCGCATGCCCTCCGTGAGCTGCGCGCGGAGCGCCGCCTCGGTGGCGCCGGGCGGCGGGGTCGGGATCGGCAGCCGCGCGGGCGCCGCCACCGGCCCGTCGCCACCCCCGAGCTCGACCAGCCAGTGGAAGAGCGCCTCCTTGCTCTCGACGTAGTTGTAGAGAGAGCCCGCGGACACCCCCATCGCGCGCGCCACGTCCGCCATGCGCGCGCGACGCAGGCCCTTCGCCGCGAACACGGCGAACCCCGCGTCGCGCAGCTGCGAGAAGCGCCCTGCCGGCCGCGTCCGAGCCACGGGCGCAGTCTATTACTAAATGAATGGTTCAGTCAACTACCGTCGACGGGCGCCGAGCCCCGCGGGCGCCGGCCGGCGTCGCGGTACACTGCCGCGACTTCGACCCGGGAGGGCGCGCCATGCTCGATCTTCTCATTCGCGGCGGCACGCTCGTGGACGGCAGCGGCGCCCCGGGCCGGCCGGGCGACGTCGGCATCCGCGGCGGGCGCATCGTGGCGCTGGGCCGCGTGGACGAGCCGGCGCGACAGACGCTCGACGCGAGCGGCCTCGTGGTGGCGCCCGGCTTCGTGGACATCCACACGCACTACGACGCGCAGGCGTTCTGGGACGGCACGCTCTCGCCGAGCTCGTTCCACGGCGTCACCACCGTGATCGGCGGCAACTGCGGCTTCTCGATCGCGCCGCTCTCGCCCGAGGCCGGCGGCTACCTGATGCGCATGCTCGCCCGCGTCGAGGGCATGCCGCTCGAGAGCCTCGAGCAGGGCGTGCCGTGGAGCTGGCGCAGCTTCGGCGAGTACCTCGGCCTGCTCGAGGGCCGGCTCGCGGTGAACGCGGGCTTCCTGGTCGGCCACTCGGCGCTGCGCCGCGTGGTGATGGGCGAGCGCGCCGTCGGCTGCGAGGCGAACGAGAGCGAGCTCGCCCGCATGACCGAGCTGCTGCGCCAGTCGGTGCGCGAGGGCGGGCTCGGCTTCTCCACCTCGCTCGCCGCCACGCACAACGACGGCGCCGGCGAGCCCGTCCCCTCGCGCCACGCGAGCCGCGACGAGCTGCTCGCGCTCGCGCGCGCGATCCGCGACCTGCCCGGCACCGTGCTCGAGGCGATCCCCGGCACGGGACTCTGGGGCGAGAAGGAGAAGGCCATCATGGCCGACCTCTCGCTGGCCGCGAACCGCCCGCTCAACTGGAACGTGCTGGCGCCGAACTCGATCGCGCCGCAGTACACCGAGCACCAGCTCTCGGCGTCGGACTACGCGAAGGAGCGCGGCGCCGTCGTGGTCGCGCTCACGCCGCCCGCCACGCCCACCGTGCGCATCAACCTCGCCTCTGGCTTCATCTTCGACGCCTTCCCGGGCTGGGACGGGCTGTTCCGCCTGCCGATCGAGGCGCGCAAGGAGAAGCTCCGCGATCCCGAGTACCGGCGGAAGCTCGACGAGGGCGCGCACTCGGAGGGCGCGGGCCTGCTGCGCGGCCTCGCGAACTGGGAGCGCCTGATCGTCGATCAGGTCGCGCGGCCCGAGCACGAGGGCATCCGCGGCCGCAAGATCGGCGAGCTGGCGGCTCAGCTCGGCAAGCCGCCCTTCGACTGCATGCTCGACCTCGCGATCTCCGAGGACCTGCTCACCTCCTTCATGCCGACGCCGATCGGGGACGACGACGCCAGCTGGAAGCTCCGCGCGCAGGTCTGGCGCGACCCGCGCGCCGTGGTCGGCGCCTCGGACGCGGGCGCGCACCTCGACATGATCGACACCTTCGCCTTCTCGACGGTGCTGCTCGGGAACGCGCGCGAGCGCGAGCTGGTGCCGGTGGAGGAGGCGGTGCGGCTCCTCACCGATGTCCCTGCGCGGCTCTACGGGCTCAGGGACCGCGGCCGCCTGCGCGAGGGCGCGCTCGCCGACGTGGTGGTGTTCGACCCGGCCACCGTCGCGAGCGGCCCCGTCTACACGCGGCACGATCTGCCGGGCGGGGCGTCGCGGCTCTACGCCGACGCGATCGGCATCGAGCACGTGATCGTGAACGGCGTCGAGATCGTGCGCGACGGCAAGCACACCGGCGCACTGCCCGGCATGATCCTGCGCTCGGGGCGCGACACGGAGACGGTGGAAGTGCCCGGCGGCAGGAGGAGCTGAGCGGATGGCGGAGTGCTTCGATCTCGAGCTGAAGGACGGCGTCGCGCACCTGCGCATGAACCGCCCCGAGGCGATGAACACGATGACGCCGGCGTTCTGGCGCGAGCTGCCGGCGCTCGTGAACGAGCTCAGCGACGCCGGCGAGGCGCGCGTGCTCGTGCTCTCGTCCACCGGGAAGCACTTCACCGCGGGCATGGACCTCGCGGTGTTCCAGGGCGGGAACCTCCCGCTCGGGGGGAAGTCCGAGGAGCCCGGCCGCGCGCGGACGCGCACGCGCCAGGCGGCGCTGCTGTTCCAGGAGAGCTTCAACGCGCTCGAGCGCGCGCGCATGCCGGTGCTCGCCGCGATCCAGGGCGGCTGCGTCGGCGGCGGCGTGGACATGGTCAGCGCCTGCGACGTGCGGTACTGCACCGAGGACGCCTTCTTCTGCATCCAGGAGATCAACCTCGGCCTCACGGCCGACGTCGGCACGCTCCAGCGCCTGCCGAAGCTGGTGCCGGCCGGCGTGGTGCGGGAGCTCGCCTACACGGGCCGCCGCATGTCGGCGGCGCGCGCGAAGGAGGTGGGCCTCGTGAACGAGGTCTACCCGAGCCACGACGCGCTGCTGGCCGGCGTGCTCGGCGTCGCCGCCGAGATCGCCGAGAAGTCGCCGCTCGCGATCTGGGGCAGCAAGCAGATGCTGAACTACGCGCGCGACCACTCCGTCGAGGACGGGCTCGAGTACATCGCGACCTGGCAGGCCGGCATGTTCTTCGGCGGCGACATGGCCGAGGCGTTCCAGGCCAAGGCGGAGAAGCGCAAGCCGGTCTTCCAGAACAACCCGGCGACGCGGCGGGAGGTGTGAGGCGGCGGGTCGGGCCGGGCGCACGCCTGCGCTCCATGGCTCGCACGTTCCCAGGTGCTTCCTAGCGACCGGTCGGATCGGAACGAGGCCTGCCGCGGCGTTTCCTGCTGCGCTTTACTTCCGCTCCGGCGCGCGCCCGGCCCTCCTCGTGGCTCGGCGGGTTCGCGTTCGTTCTGGCACACCGGTATGAGAGGTAGGTAGTGGCGGCGCGCGATCCGGTCATCGTCGGCATCGGGCTCTCGGACTATCCCGTGGCGCCGCATCTTTCGACGGCGCAACACCATGCGCAGGCGATGCAGCGGGCGCTCGCGGACTGCGGGCTGCCGAAGCGCGCCGTCGATGGGTTCTGCTGCGCCGGGATGGGCGCGGGCGCCGCGGAGGCGATGTTGATGGCCGAGTACCTCGGCATCGATCACCGCTTCGTCGACGGGACGATGACGGGCGGCTCGTCGTTCGAGTTCTACGTGCAGCACGCCGCGGCGGCGCTGCGTCAGGGGCTGTGCGAGACGGTGCTCGTCACGTACGGCTCGAACTTCCTCTCCGCGCGCGGGCGGACGCTCGGGACGGGCGGCTTCGGCGGGCGCGGCGCGCACGTCACGGGCGCCGACATGTTCCAGGCGCCCTACGGGCTGTCCCTGGTCGGCGCGTACGCGATGGTCGCGCGGCGACACATGCACCAGTACGGCACCAAGCCCGAGCATCTCGCGGAGATCGCCGCGGGCGTCCGCGAGTTCGCCGGGCTGAATCCGCTCGCGATGTATCGCGATCCCATCACGGTGCAGGACGTGCTCGCGAGCCGCATGATCGCGGACCCGCTGCACAAGCTCGACTGCTGCGTGGTCTCGGACGGCGGCGGCGCGTTCGTGATGACGACGGCCGAGCGCGCCCGGGACCTGCGCCAGCCGGCGGTCCGCGTGCTCGGCGCCGCCGGCGGCCAGACGCACTGGAACATCTCGCAGATGCCCGACTTCACGCGCTCCGCCGCCGCGAAGAACGCGCCCGAGACGTTCGCGCAGGCCGGCCTCGGGCCCGCCGACGTGGACGTGATCCAGTTCTACGACTCGTTCACGATCACCGTGCTCACGCTGCTCGAGGACTGCGGCTTCTGCGCGAAGGGCGAAGGCGGGCCGTTCGTGGCGGAGGGTCACCTGCGCCGCGGCGGCAGGCTCCCGCTCAACACCGACGGCGGCGGGCTCTCGAGCTGCCACTCCGGCATGCGCGGCATCTTCCTGATCATCGAGGCGGTCCGGCAGCTCCGCGGCCAGGCCGGCGCCGCGCAGGTGCCGGGCGCCGAGGTCGCGCTGTGCGCCGGCTCGGGCGGCTTCCTGTCTGGAATCGGCACCGTGCTGTTGGGGAGAGGCTGATGGACGTCGTTCGCGGCCAGGAGTGGAAGCGGCCGAAGCCTGCGCCCGACGCGCTCGAGCGCCCCTTCTTCGAGGCCGCCGCGCGCGGCGAGCTGCTCTATCAGCGCTGCCCGAAGTGCGGCCACGTGCAGTTCTACCCGCGCGCGGTCTGCACGGCCTGCGGCACGGACCCCGAATGGGCGACGGCCGCCGGCCGCGGCTCCGTCCACACCTACACCGTCGTGCGTCAGAACGGGATGCCACCCTTCAAGGACGAGCTGCCCTACGTGGTGGCGATGGTCGAGCTGCCCGAAGGCGTGCGGATGATGGGCAACGTGACGGGCTGCTCTCCGGACGAGGTGAGCGTGGGCACGGCGCTCGAGGCCTACGCGGTGGAGTTCGAGCCGGGCCTCGCCCTGCCCTTCTGGCGCCCCGCGCGGTAGCACGCGCTCCGTGTCGCGCCGCACCGCGCTCGTCCTCACGCTGGTCACGGGCGCGACCGGGCTCGTCTACGAGGTGGCCTGGCAGCGTTACCTGGCGACGCTGCTGGGCTCGCACGCCGAGGCCACCGCGGCCGTGCTCGGCCTGTTCCTCGCGGGTCTCTCGACCGGCTACGCCGTGTTCGGCGCCGTCTCGCGGCGCAGCCGAGCGGTGCTGCGCGCCTACGGCTTCGTCGAGGCCGGCATCGGCCTCTGGGCGCTCTGCTTCCCGCTCTCGTTCGCAGGCGTGCAGGCGATCTCGCTGGCGCTGCCCGCGGGCGACGCCGCGGGCTTCGCCGCGGACGTGGCTCTCGCGGCCCTGCTCGTGCTGCCACCGACGGTGCTGATGGGAGGCACCATCCCGTTGCTCACCCAGGGCCTCGCGCGCGACCTCGCCGACGCGACGCGCTTCCACGCGCTGGTGTACGCCGCCAACACCGCCGGAGCCTGTGGAGGCGCCCTCGCGGCGGGCTTCGTGCTGCTGCCTGCATTCGGCCTCACCGCGGTGATGCTGGCGATGGGGCTCGTGAACGTGGCCGTCGGGGCGAGCTTCGTCGTGCTCGGGGGGCGCGCTGCGGCGCCCGCGCCGGCCGCGGCCGACGCCGGCCCGGCGCCGCGGGGCCTCGCGCTCGGCGCAGCCATCGCGCTGCTCGTCGGCTTCGCGATGATGGCGATCCAGACCGTCCTCAACCGGCTGGCGGCGCTCTCCTTCGGCTCGTCGCCCTACACCTTCACGCTGGTGGTGGCGCTGTTCGTGTCGGGGATCGCGCTCGGGAGCGGCGCGGTCTCGCGTCTGCCGCGCATCCCCGGCCTCGCGCTGCCCGCCTGCCTCGGCCTGCTGTTCGCGTGGTTCGCCGCGCTCCACGCGCTCGGGGACCTCGGCCCGTTCCTCGGCCACGTGCTGCGCCTGCCGCTCGGCTGGGGCGGGCTCTCGTTCTACCTCTACCAGGCGGCCGCGCTCGCTTCCCTGCTGCTCGCGGTGGGGCCCGGCGTGGTGCTGTCGGGCGCGACGCTGCCGCTGCTCTTCCACCAGCTCAAGCGCGAGCACGGCGAGCTCGGCCGGGTCGCGGGCCGCCTGTACGCGTGGAACACCGTGGGCTCGCTGCTCGGCGCGCTGGTGGGCGGGCACCTGCTGCTGATCTGGCTCGACCTCGACGGCGTGCTGCGCGCGGCGCTCGCGGCGGCGGCAGGGTCGTTCGCGCTGGCGCTCGCGCTCGCGACGGGGCGGCGCGTCACGGCGGCGGGCGTCCTCGCCGCCTCGCTCGCGCTCGTGCTCGCGCTCCCGGCGTGGGACGCGCGCTCCCTCTCGTCCGGCTTCTACCGCGCGCACGACCGCCTCCCGGCGCCCGTCTACACGCCACACGGCCTGCTCGACTGGCACTACCGTTCCCGCGAGCTGCTCTTCTACGACGACGACCCGATCGCCTCGGTCGCCGTGCAGGAGTTCGAGCGCGACGGCGTGCGCGAGCGCGCGATCCTGACGAACGGCAAGCCCGACGGCTCGACGCGGGGCGACTACGGCACGCAGGCGCTGCTCGCGCTGCTTCCCGCGCTGCTGCTCGACCGCATCGAACGGGTGTTCGTGGTCGGCTACGGCACGGGCGTCACGGCGGGCGAGCTGGCCGCCCTCGACGGCACGCGCGAGATCACGCTGGCCGAGATCTCCTCGGGCGTGCTCGCGGCGGACGCCTGGTTCGCGGACGCCAACCTCGGGGCCGCCGCCAGCCCGAAGCTCCGCCTCGTCCGCAGCGACGCCTACCGCGCGCTGCTGAAGAGCCCCGCGCGCTTCGACGCGATCGTGTCCGAGCCGAGCAACCCGTGGATGGCCGGCATCGAGATGCTGTTCAGCCGCGAGTTCCTCGCGGCGGCGAAGAGCCGCCTCGCGCCGGGCGGCGCCTACGTGCAGTGGTTCCACACCTACGAATCCGACGACGCCACCCTCGGGCTGGTGCTGCGCACCTTCGCGTCGGTGTTCCCGGAGACGGCCGTCTGGTACGCGCTCGGCGGCGACCTCCTGCTGGTGGGCTTCGCGGAGCCGCGCGCGGATCTCGCGCCCGCCGAGCTCGCGGCGCGCATGCGGCGTCCCGACCTCGCGGCCGGCCTGCGCCGCGCAGGCATCGAGAGCGTGCCGGCGCTCGCGGCGCACGAGCTGCTGCCGCTCGGCGTGCTCGCCGCCGCGCGTCTCGACGGCCCGCTGCACACCTTGATGCACCCGCGCCTCACGTACGGCGCTGCGCGCGCGTTCTTCCGGGGCGGGCGCAGCGGCCTCCCGCGCGTGGCGTCGGGGCAGGCGCGCGCGATCGGCGCGCGCCGCGCGCTGGTGCGCGGGCTCGCGGAGGCCGAGGGGGGCGAGCTCTCGGACGCGAGCTACGCCGCGCTCGTGGACGAGGCCTGCCGGCATCGCGCCGACGTCTGCGTGGCCTTCCTCGCCGACTGGCTCCGCACGCGCCCGGGCTCCCCGCTCCTCGCCGCGCGCCGCGCGCGCCTGCGAGCCCTCCCGGACGGCGAGCCGATCGAGGCCGCCGACGTGAGCGACTGGGCCGTGCTGCTCGCGGGCCAGGCGAGCGGCGGCAGCGTTCGCCTCGAGGCGGCCGCGCGCGCGAGCGAGCTCGCGCGCCGCTACGCCAGCGTCGCGGTTCCCTTCGACGGCCGCGCGCTGGTCTCGCTCTGGAGCCGCTGCCAGCCGCCCCCGGGCTCCGACGCCTGCGAGCGCGGCCTCGAGGAAGCGCTCGCGGAGTTCGGTGGCTCAGCGCAGTAGCCGCTCGACGCCCCAGTCGACGAGCGCGCCGCCGAGCCAGGAGCCGAGCGGCAGCGCCAGGTAGAGCACGAAGCGCAGCCGGCTCGCCTGCGTGAACGGCGAGGTGGACTGCTCCGCCACGTAGCGCGCCCACGCCACGAGATCGGCGACGCTCGGCCGGTCGAGGCGGCCGGCCAGCAGCGAGTCGTCGAGCGCGTCGTCCTCGCCGCGCAGCGCCGCGTGCGTGGCCGCGAGCTCGCGCTCCTTCGCCTCGACGAGCCGCCGGCGCACGCCGCGCGTCGGCAGCAGCAGCGCCGCCGTGCCCACCGCGACGCATACGAGCGTGATGGCGGGCACCACGCGCAGGAACGGGGCGTCCACCAGGTTCACGGCCCAGACCGCCGGCACCAGCAGCCAGAGCAGGGAGGAGAACAACGCCTGGCTCGCGAAGGGCGCGAGCCAACGGCGGTCCAGCAGATCCACCTGCGGCAGCGCCGCCGCGATCGCGGAGAACTCGCGCGAGACGCCGAGCGTCGCGACGACGCTGCGGCCGAGGCACCAGGCCGCGAACAGGCCGAGGCTCCAGCTCCAGGCGTTTCCGACGGCCCAGTAGCCGGAGCGGAAGTAGAGCCCGGGGTCGCGGTCGATCGTGAGCCCGACGGCGGGCGCGGCGAGCACGAACAGCCACGCGACCCAGCCCGGCAGCCACGGCGCGTGCACGGCGAGGGCGGGCTCCGCGCTCGGCCCGAGCGCGCGCCGCAGCGCCGCGCGATTCCGCGCGGCGGCGCGCAGCAGGTAGTAGCGCGAGGCCGGCGTGTAGGCGGCGAGCGCGGTGATGGTGAGGCCGAGGCGGAAGTCGCGGTTGCCCAGCAGGCGCCCGGCATCGAACGCGTGCCAGGGACCCTCGAGCAAGGCCGCCGCGACCGCGACGAGGCCGACGACGACGGCCGCGCAGGCCAGCGCGGCCGCCCAGGCCGGCAGCGGCGCGCGCTCGAACGCGCGGTCGAGCCAGTCGGCGTGCGCGAAGTCAGTGAACGTCCGGTCCAGGGAAGAGCCCATCGACGGCGGCCTCCGCCGCCCGAGCGTAAGCCGACTCGCGGAAGAAGCGCTCGTACGCAGCCAACTCGAACCCTCGGCACGGACCCGATGAGCGCCGCGAGGGCGCCGCCCGCGAGTAGCAGCGCTCCCAAGACCGCGAGGAGCGCTGCCCTCATCGCTAGCGCAGGTCGGCCGGCAGACCCTCGAACGCGCCCTCGAGCACGACCGCGAGCGGCTCGCCCGGCGCCACGGGCGAATCCGCCGCGATGGTGCCCGCGGCGACCAGCCGCGCGGAGCGGCTCGTG
>Ga0187892_10000685_pt1 | contig 85409 bp, 62 predicted proteins | sample MA1701073metaG_FD_139345 | JGI IMG/M metagenome (GOLD analysis project Ga0187892, IMG submission 139345) | Bio-ooze microbial communities from a basaltic lava cave in the Kipuka Kanohina Cave System on the Island of Hawaii, USA - MA170107-3 metaG ... | reverse complement strand
CGCACGGGCTCATCGGAGCGCTCGCAGGAATCGGCTGAGGCAACTGCGGGCGCTGGGATACCACGTCAGCGGGCTACGAAGCTGTGACGACACGAGCTGATTCTCAGCGTTGTAGTGGTAGTCCCACGTCACCGTCCCCCCCGGAGGAGGGCGCGCCGAAGAGGTGCAGGCCGGTGCCGAAATCGAGGACGCCTCCCCTCCGCCCCGAGTCGTACCGGATCAGGTCGGTCTTCACGAGCACCGCATGCGCCTTCGGGGCGGAAAGGCCGAGAAGGCACACGACAGTCGCCGCGGACGCGAGGATCCGCGAGAATGACGACCGCTGAGCACAAGGCGAGCACGACGTGAGGTGGTTCTGCACGAGTGAAATCCCCCTTTTGAAGCCGGACCGAGACCCAACGCCGAAAGGCGTCATACGAAGGAGCGCGGACGATCACTCGACGGCTCGTTGTCGACTTCGACGGCTGTCGATGAGCCTCATGATTCAGAAAAAACTTCTCGAACACGCCGCGGGGCAAGGATCTAGTTACCGCGGCGGATCTTAGCGCGCGTGGCGCTACTTGCAAGCGCTTTCATGTCGCATCGTCGGAAACCGTCGTCTCGATGTCGGGAGGACCGAGCGGCTCCGCGGTTGCCGACATCGACGGTGACGGCGGAGACGAAATCGTCTGCGCGCTCCTCTTCGACGATCAGATAGCGATCGTCTCGGGATTGGGTGGGTCGGTCGCTCGATTCCATGCGGGACCTGGTCCGACTTCGTGCGAAGCGGCGGACCTCGACCTCGACGGACGTATCGACGTCGTCGTCGCGAGCTCGGGAGACATCGCGACCGTGCTCCGCGGGACGGGAGCCATCGAGCTCGAGACGGCTCGCTCGTTCGGCGCCGGGAGTTCCTTCAGCAGAATCGTCGCCGCCGACGTGAACGGTGATTCGTACCCGGACCTCGTCGGCATCGGCGCCTCGCTCGTGGTCTTCGCGAACCGGGGCTCGGACTGCGGCCGAGGCTCGGTGGATTCCGGCGCCGGGGGGGCCTCGAACGTGCTTCGCGTGAACGGGACCGCCGGAGGCGCGCGGCGAACGGTCGTGGCCGCTCGGCGCACGCCGCTGGAGATCACGCTCGAGGCGCCTCCGGCGGGCCCGGCCGAGGCGAGATACGTGCTCTTCCTCTGGGAAGGCCACGCCGTGAAACCGGCGGCGATCGTGCGCGCGGGGCGCGCGCGCTTCTGCCTCGTGAACCCGACGCCACTTGCGAGTCCCTCCGCGCCGCAACCGGTCCTCGCCCTTCTCGGTGAGGGACTGCCTCGCGGCGTGGCTCTTGGCGTGAGGCGCCTCGGAGGGTCCCCGCCGCTCGCGCCTTTCTCTCTACGCCACCCGTTCGGACTTCCGCGGAGCACGATCGTGACGCTTCAGGGATTTCTCGAGGACTTGGGCTCGTCGAGCCTCCCGCGCTTCAGCTCGACGAACGCGGTGACGCTCGTCATCCGCTAGTTTCGTGGCCGCCCCCCAACCGCGACGCATCAGCGTGTAGAATCGACGAGGGTCGTCAGTCCATTCGCGTTCACCGCGGGGCGGGTCCCAGGCTCCCCTCCTTCGCGAGCGTTCGCGCGCCGGCACGCCCCGCGAGATCTGCCCCGCTTCCACCGGCGGGTCTCGCCACCGGGGGAAGAGCGCGCCGGCAAGGTGACGCCGTGAAGCTCGCCTCCGGCCTCGTCCTCCTTCTTCTCCTCGCCGCCGTCGGCGTCATCCTGGCCCGGCCGAAGAGAGTCTCCTCCCCACCCGACCCGGGCTGCATCATCCGCCTCGCGGATCGACTTCCGGCGGCCGCGCCCCGCCCCGACGCCGGGGGGAAGATCCTCGTCTTCGACGCCGACCTCCAGGCGGCGACGGCGGTGAAGGGAATCGCGAAGCTCGAGGCGTCGAAAGGCGTCCTTCACGCCGCGCTCGAGCGGGGCGGCGAGCCCGCCATCGACTTCCCGGTCCGCGCCGCGGACGGCCGCCGCGACTTTTTCGACGCGACCGAGGTGGACGCGATCGAGCTCGAGATGCGGCCCGCGGGCGGGCGGGCGCGGCCAAGGCTCTTCTGGCTCCGCGAAGGCGAGACGGAGCCGGTCGAGGACTGCGCCGTGAGCTTCCCCTGGCGGTTCGACGGCCGGATGGAAAGAGGGCTCGCGGCGGTCGGCGGGCTTCTTCCCTGGCGCGGGCGCATCCGGACGCTGAGGCTCGTCCCGACCGACGGCGACGCCGAGGTGACGATCGCGAGGATCGCCGGGTACCGGCTGCCGCCGCCCGAGACGGGCCGCGCGCGGCTCACGATCGGCGTCGAGAGCCGCGACGCGATCCTCACCGCGGAGACGGGAGCGATCTCCTTCGTCGTCGTGCCCGGCGCCGGCGCGCGGCTCGAGTTCGGCATCGGCGTCCCGACCGATGCGTGGAACAGGACCGGCGGGCCCGTCACGTTCGACGTCTCCCTCGACGGGCGCGAGCGGTTCCGGCGCGCGCTCGACCCGCGCGTGAACGCGGCCGATCGTGAGTGGGTCGACGCGTCGATCGACCTCTCGCGGCACGAGGGGAGGTCCGTTCGGATCCGCTTCGGGGTCGCGTTCGCCGAAAACGAGACCTGCCCGCGCGCCGCGATCGGCGCTCCCGTCGTTCACGAACCGTCGAGACGCGACGGCGGCGGCGGGAAGAGCCCGGGCGGCGGGGTCCGCCACGTGATCCTCGTCTCGCTCGAAACGCTCCGCGCCGACCACCTGTCCTGTTACGGCTACGGCGCGCCGACGAGCCCGCGCATCGACGCTCTCGCCGCGGAGGGCGTGCGGTTCGAGACCGCGATGGCGAACTCGCCCGAGACGCTCATGTCGCACGCGACCCTCTTCACATCGCTCCTCCCGAGCGCGCACGGGCACGCGAAATCGACGCAGAGGCTCTCGTCGCGCCTCCCGACGCTCGCCGAAGCGCTCCGCGACGCGGGCTTCCTCACCGCGGCGTTCGTCGGCAACGGGTTCCTCGCGGCCATCTTCGGCTACGAGAACGGGTTCGACCGCTACGACGACGGAGCGCCGCGCGCCGACCTCTTGAAGTACGACACGGAGAGGAGCTTTCTCCGCGCCATCGATTTCGTCACGGGCCATCCCGACCGCGACACGTTCACCTTTCTCCACACATACGAGATCCACACGGCGTACGCGCCTCCTCCCCACGCCCTCGCGCTCTTCGCCGATTCCGCCTACTCCGGAAAGGTCGGCAGCGTCTTCCGCCTCTGGCCCGACGCCCTCGAGCTCTTCGGCGGGGGCGAGCCCGACGAGCGGGACGTGAAGCAAGTCGTCGCGCTCTACGACGCCGAGGTCCGCTATGCGGATGCGCTCGTGGGACGGCTCCTCGACGCGATCCGGAGAAGCGGCCTCGAGGACCGGACTCTCGTCGTCCTCCTCTCGGACCACGGGGAGGAGTTCATGGAGCACGGAACTCTCGCGAACCACGGCCACACCCTCTACGAGGAGATGCTCAGGATCCCGCTCATCCTGCGCGGGCCCGGGCTCGGCCGGGGAAAGGTCGTCCGGGGCGTCGTGTCCCAGATCGACGTGGCGCCGACGATCCTCGAGTACCTCGGCATCGCGCCGCCGGAGACGTTCCGGGGCGAGTCGCTGCTCGAGGCCATGCGCACGGGCGAGCGGCGCGGCGGCGTCGCGATCTCCGAAGACCTGACGACGTATCGCCGCGCTTCCCTCCGCCGCGACGGGTCGCGCTACGTCCGGACGCGCAACATCGAGAGGCGGCGCACCGAGAAGCTCCTCGCCGACCACCCCGAGATCAGAAAGGCGATCGAGCCGATCTACCTCCGGCTCGTGCGCGAGGAGTACTACGACCTCGCCTCGGATCCCGGCGAGCGGCGGAACGCCGCACGAGCGCGCGCGCGCGAGTGCGCCGAGGACCGGGCGGCGCTCGCCGCGGCGCTCGACGAGGCCCACCGCTTCCGCCTCGAGGCCGGCGGCCCGGACGCCGCCGTCATATCGGGCGCGCTCGTGCGCCACCTCCACGCGATCGGCTACTTCGGCGCCAGCGGGTTCGACGCCGAGATTCCGCTTCCGAGCGAGATCGCCGAGGAGAGCGAGGAGGAGCCCGAAGCCTCGGCCCCGGAGCGATGAGCGCGAAGGGGCGAAGCGGGCCCGCGCGCGCCCTTCACGGCTCGGGGTCGATGCCGAGCGCGTCCACGATCCGGTTGATGCCGCAGAAAAAGCCGACCACGTGGACGATCTCGAGCACGTCCCCGTCGTCGAAGCCGCTCGCGCGGAGCGCCTCCACGTCCCGCGTCCCGAGGGCCCTCGCGTCTTGCGCGACCTTCTCGGCGTACTCGAGCATCGCCCGCTCGCGCGGCGAGATCCGGGCGTCGCGCCAGTTCCGCGCGATCGCCTCCGCGAGGGCCCCGTCCCCCGTCACCTGACGGAGGTCATCGGCGTGCGCGCGCACTCAGTAGTGGCACGCGTTCATCGCGGAGACCGCCACCGCGAGCATCTCCTTCTCGCGGCGGGAGAGCGACGTCTCACCGAGCATCAGCGTCTGGTAGTGCGCGAGCCACGACCGGAGGATCGACGGCCGCAAGCTCGAGAGCTTCACGACCTCGTAGACCTTTCCCGCCCGGCGCACCGCCTCGTCGTAGATGCGGCGGAGCGCGCCCTCGGCCTCGGAGAGGGGAATCGTGCGGATGTAGGCGGCCATGCGGATCGCCAGGATGCGCTCCGGCGGAGGGAAAGTCGAGATGCTCGGGCCCTCAGCGGATCCGCCGCACCGCCGCCTCGCCCGCCCGGAAGAAGTCCTTCCCGCCGTAGACGATCGCGACGTGCCCTTCGACCGCGCCTCCCTCGGCGACGCTCATGCCGCCGATCGCCGCGTCGTCGACCCCGTCGCCGTCGAGATCGGAGACCGCGCCCGTGAGGCCGAAGTGCCGGACGCCCGCCGGCGCGCGGACGATTCTGGCCTCGGCGCGCACCCCTTCCCAGGGACGGTCGCCCTTGAGCAGCGCGTGCGGCACGAAGTAGGCCTGCCCGTCCTGCCCGCCGGGGCCGGAGGCCCCCGTCGCGAACTTCCCGGTCACGAGGAGGTCCGCCCGGCCGTCGCCGTCGAAGTCGCCCTGCGAGAGGAACCACCCGAACCGCTCGTCGCGCTCGGCGCCGCGCAGGACGCGAATGCCCGCGCCCCCCGCGGCCGACGCGCGGCCGGCCGCGAGGAGCCCGTTCGGCACGAGGCACACTTCTCCCACGTTCTTCGCCGGCTCCCGCGCTCCGCCGGGCCCGGCGACGTCCCGCCGCGCGTGGGTCGCGGCCGCGGCGAGGTCGAGGCGCCCGTCGCCGTCGAAGTCGATTGGGGCGATCGTGCGGCCGAAGTGGTCGCGCGCGCTGCTCCCGAAGACGACCGCGCTACTCTCGCCGAAGGGCGCCCCTCGCCGCCTCCGATAGACATCGACGCGGCCGGCGGCGGGCTCGCCGTTCTTCCCGGGGGCGGCCTGGCTGCTCACGACGAGCGCCTCGTCCGCTTCGCGGCCGTCGACTTCGGCGAAAAACGCGGCCCAGCCGAAGTTCGCGCGCTCATTCCCGGCTCCCGACTGCGCGAGCCGCTCCCGCGCCGAGGCGTCGAGGTCGACGCGGCGGACGAGGGGCCGGGCGTCGACGAGGAAGAGGCACGAGCTCGCGTCGCTCGATCCGCCGATCGCGAGCTCGCCCTGGCCCGCGGGCCGACCTCGCGACGCCGCGACCGAGGCTCCGACGCGGAACTCCGATGACGAGATCTCCGAGGCAGCGTCCGACAGCGCGAGCCGGCGGCCGAACGACTTCCCGACGTCCGCGAACAGGTGGACGGTCCGCGCCTCGACGTTCCCGATCGCGAGATCGACAGCCCCGGACCCGTCGAGATCGGCCGCGACGAGGCTCTGCCCGTTCGCCGATGCGCCGAAGCCGCGCGCACCCTCGACGACGAGCGCCGGCGCCTCGGGCCCCGGGGCGCCGCTCCGCGGAAAGGGCCCGCGGAAGACGAGCACGCGGCCCGTCTCGGGCGACGAGGCGACGAGGTCCGCGCGGCCGTCTCCATCGACGTCCGCGGCCGCAATGTCGAAGACGACGTGCCACTGCGTGCCGAGCTCCCTGGCGCAGATCGGGCGGAGGCGCTCGATCTCTCCGCCCGGTGCGTCGCCGGCCGGGCCGCCCGAGGCAATTGCAAGAAAGGCGGCGGTCGGAATCGCCGCCCCGGCGAACGCCGCCTTCCGGAGGATCGTCATGAAAGCGGCCGCCTCCCCTTTGATCCTCTCTCCCGCCCTCCCGTCCTTCACCCGAGGATGGCCTCGATCGGCCGGCCGAGCGACACCTTGATCGGACGCCCCGACGGGCTCCGGTTCTCGATCTCGGTGTCGATCCCCAGACGGTCGCAGAGCGTCGCGAGGATGTCCGGAATCGTCACCGGGTCGCGGACGACCTTGTCGCCCGACTCGTCGCTCGCGCCGTGCACGATGCCGCTCCGGAGCCCGCCGCCCGCGAGCACCGCCGAGAACGCGTCGCCGTGGTGGTGCCGGCCCTCTTCGTGCGTGATCTTCGGAGCCCGGCCGAACTCTCCCATGACGAGGACGATGGTCGACTCGAGGAGACGGCGCTCCTCGAGGTCGAGGACGAGCGCCGAGAACGCCGGGTCGAACACCTCGAGCCCGCGGGCATGCCCGCCGAAATTGTCCGTGTGCGTGTCCCATCCGCCGAGCGTCACCTCGACGCACTTGACTCCCCGCTCGACGAGCCGCCGCGCGAGGAGACAGCCGCGCCCGAACGGCGTGTCGCCGTAGCGGCTCGCGAGTCCGGCCGGCTCCGGGGAGAGGTCGAAGGCGCTCGTCTTGTCCGATCGTGCGAACGCGAGCGCGCGCGACCTCAAGCTCGAGAGCACGGTCGCCTCGGAGGAGCCCGCGACGGGGGACGCGCTCGCCCGCTCGAGCGAGTCGAGAAGGGCGAGGCGGCGCTCGAACCGAGCGCGGGACACGCCCTTGGGGGGCGCGAGGTCGTCGATCGGCTCTCCCGCCTTCCTCACGACGAGCGCCGCGTGGTCGTCTCCCAGAATGCCGGCCCCGACCGAAGGAGCTGCGACCGAGACGAACTGCGGGATCGGGTCGCTCGGATCGCCGAGGAATTTCGAGACGACGGAGCCGAACGCCGGATGCCGCACGGTCGCGTCCTGGTCGTAGCCGGTCCTCATGAGATAGCGGCCGCGGAAGTGGTTGAGCTCTTTCGACGTGACCGACCGGACGACCACGAGGCGGCTCGCGATCTCCGCCGTGCGCGGAAGGTGCTCGGTGAAGGACGCTCCGGGGATCGACGTCCCGATGTGCCGGAACGGACCGGCGTCTGCGTGGCGCTTCGGATCGAACGTGTCGACCTGGCTCGGTCCGCCCGCGAGCCAGAGGATGATCGCCGACTTCGCCCGCCGGCGTGGCGCCTCGCCCGCGCCCGCCTGGACGAGCCGCGGAAGCGCCTCGGCGTGGCGCGCGAGGAGCGTCCCGAGGACGCCGCCCATCGTGGACGCGAGGAACACGCGGCGGGGGAGCCCGTCGCCGGCCGTCCGATCGCCCTCTCCCGCCATGGCCTCTTCTCTCCCTTTCCTCATCGGTTGAGGAGGAACTCGGACGTGTTGACGAGCGCCCAGACGAGATCGCGCAGCGCCTCCGTCTCGCCCTCGGCCGCCTCCGAGACGGCGCGGACCGCGATCTCGGCCTCGCGCTCCGACGGCGCGCGGCCGAGCGCCGCCCGGAACGCCGCCTCGACGCGCGAGCGGAGCGGCGCCGAGCCGTCCGCACCGGGAGGTCCGTCTCCGGCCGCCTCGAGCTCGAGATCGCGGAGGCCCTCGTCGAGGAACTTCCCGTTCATGTGGAGGAGCACCTGCTGGATCGTCCGCAGGCACGAGTCGTCGTCGCCGGCGTTCGGGGGCTCGTCGCCGCGAAGCTTTCGCAGGAACGCCGCGCGCCGGATCTCGCGCGGATCGAGCGCCGTCGGATCGAGGAGGCCGAGCGGCACGTCCTCGCCCCACCGGGCCATCTTCTCGCGGACGTCCGGCTCGAGGACAAGGAGCACTTCCTTCGGCCGGGAGAGCGGCCCGTCCGCGGTCGCGTGCCACGCCCGGTCGAGGCTCCGGATCGTCGCGTAGGCCGCTTCCGCGCGCGGATCCACCGTGGGCTTCTGGCCCGTCGCGCGCTCGATCGCGCCAAAAAGCTGGTGGCCGTTCAACTGCCGCACGGGATGGCGCGAAAACCCGTCGCCCGCGTCCTTCGCGTTGCCCGGCTCCGGCGCCGAGGAGAGCCGGTACGCCCGCGTGCCGAGGACGACGCGGAAGAGGCGCTTCACGTCGAACTCCGAGCCGAGGACGTCGTCCGTCAAGAGGTCGAGGATCTCCGGGTGACTCGGAGGGTTCGCGGCCGAGAAGTCGTCCACGGGCTCGACGATCCCGCGGCCGAGAAGCCAAGCGACGACCCGGTTCGCGAACGTCCGCGCGAGCGCGCGCCGTCCGTCGGTGAGGATCGCGTCGGCCAGCGCCTGCTGGCGGTTCCGCCCGGGGGCGATCTCGATCTCGCGGCCGCGGAGGAAGCGGGGCTTCACGACCCGCACCCCCTCGCCGCGCTCGCCCGGCTTGGCCGGCGGCGGCGCCGCCGCCGTCGCCGCGGCGGAAGACATCTCCACCATGCGCGGCTCCTCCTCGTCCGCCGCCGCGCCCGGCTCCGAGAGCGGGTCCGGGGCCCGCTTCTCAATCTCGGAGAGCGAATACTCCTTCGTCGACGCGTCGAAGAGCATCTCGCGGCCGGGCACCGTCAGGGCGCGGATCGACATGCCGTACGCCGCGTCCGGGAGCCCCATCTTCCGGATGTTGAGCGACTCGCGCGACAGGTCCGTGAAGAAAGCGGCGAACGCGTGGAAGTCCTCGCGGGTGAACGGCTCGGTCGGGTGATCGTGGCACTGGGCGCACTGGATCTGCGTGCCGAGGAAAACGCGCGACGTCACGCCGGCGAGCTCCGCGGGCGACGCGCCCCAGCGCAGGACGAAGTTGGTCGGGCCGAACCACTCGCGCGGGTGCTGCGCCGTCAAGAGCTCCGCGACGAGACGGTGCCAGGGGCGCCCCGAGCGGAGCGCCTCCTCGATCCAGAGGCGGAGGATGCCCGGACGCGCCCCCGGGGCGGGCTCGGTTCCGAGCAGGAGGTCGGTCAGGATCCGCGACGCGTACTCGTGGAACTCCCGCGAGCCGAGGAACGCCTCGATCCACGCGCCGTCCCGGCCGGCCCCGCTGTCCTCGAGAAACGCGCGGATCTCGGCCGCGCTCGGAATCGTCCCCCGGAGGTCGAGCGAGAGCCGGCGGAGGAACTCGGGGTCGCTCGCGGGCGGCGACGGCGTGAGGCCGCGGTCGCGCCAGCCGCGCTCGAAATGCGCATCGACGCGCTCCGCGACCTCGCCGGGAGCGGGAAGTTTCCCTTCGTCCCCGTCCTCGCTCTCGCGCGGAACGGACGCGGCGGCGGCGACGGCGGCCCCGAGGACGACGAGAACGGCTCCGAGCGATCGCACTCCGGCGACTCCCTTCGGACGCGGGGCCGAAGCCCGGCCCGACGCACTCCCGCAGCCGTCAACCCGCTTCCACTTATAAGGGGAGGACGCGCGGCGCGCAAGCGCGGGCGGAGTTCGAAGCCCGGCCCCCTCGAGGCGTGCGCCGGGTCGGCTTGCTGACGCCGGCGAGGCGCCCGGCCGAAAGGCCCGTTCTTCCCTTCCCTACCCTCCGGCCCGGCGGCGGAAGCCCCGCCCGCGCCGAAGCAAGGCCCGGCGCGGACGAGGCCTCTCCGTTCTCCGCGAAGAACCGCCGCTAAGGCCGCTTGTGCGCGAGGTCGACGGGGAACTTGGCGCCGAAGTCGTGGCACACCGCGCACGCCTCCGCGCCGCCTCTCGACGTCTGGCTCTCGATGTGCGCCTTGGCCCCGGCGGAGTCGTGGCAGGATCCGCAAGCCGCCCGCCACTCGCGGGCCGGCAGCCCCCCGGCCGTCGGGTGACTGCGGCGGGACGGCTCCACCCAGGCCATGTTGTCCGACCCGTGGCACTTCCGGCACTCCATGGCGCCGCCCGGCATGGCCGGGAACCCCACTTCCGCGTAGGTGTGGGGAGTGAAATTATTCGGATACGGCGATCCGCCGAATCCCACGACGACGTAGTCCTCGGCCTCGGCCAGCCCGGAGCCGGCGTGGATCTTGTGCAGCATGGTCCGGAAGTCGATCGTCGCTCCCGGCGTCGCCGGGGCGTTGCCGGCCGTGTAGCGCGCGCGGTCCTCGGATCCCGAAACGCCGTGGCAGAGGATGCACGTCTCGAACCCGCGGCGGGCGCCTCCGTGGAAGAAGACGTCGTTGTGGCACGAGTCGCAGTTCCGCGCGGAGGAGATGAACGGATACTCGTCGAGGTCGCCCGCCGTCCCGACGCGAAACTCGACCCGCGACGGCGGCGCTCCCGCCGTGTAACTCGTCGTCTCGCCGGCCACGGAGACGGCGAGCGGCCGGCCGCCCCAGAGTCCGAGCGTGTAGGTTCCCGAGACGACGGGCATCCCCGTCCACTCCGCCCACGTTTCGTCGAGATCCGGCGATTCGTTGAGAGGCGGCGCGAAGACCGCCGGCATGACGAAGTCGCTCGTATACGACACGAGCACCGCGTTGCCGTCGCCGAAATCGTCCGTCTCCACGAGGATCCCGTTCGGCGCGTCGAGAACGTAGTGCGTTCCGGCCGTCTTCGCCGAGACGGAGACGGCGTCGACGCCGGATCCCGGCGCGTGCGCGAAACGGAGAGGCGGGGAGATCCACAGCCGGCCGCCGTCGACGAGCGTGATCCGGGAGTATTCCTCCTCCGAAGTGCCATCGTCGATCACGACGAAGTCGTCCCGCGAGAAGCCGGCCGAGCCGGAGACGTCGAGGAAGTTCTGGAGAGGCGCCGCGCCCGCGTCAAGGAGGGTCGACGCGCCCGTCGGCCCCGTCACGACCTGCACGGTCGTCGAAACGCCGGAGACGTTCCAGACGGGCTTCATCCGCGTCATGAAGACGTCGCCCGGCTCCGCGGTCGAGTCGCCGACCCATTCGAACGCGATCGGCTGCGGCACGTTGATCCGGTACGGCGGCGCGCCCGTCAACGCGGCCGCGGGGATCGACGTGCTGAGGACGAGGGTGCGGTTCTCGACCGGACCGCTGACGACGACGTTGATCGACGAGGCCGTGCTGGGAGCGACGGACCGGCCGCCGGCGTCCTTCACGTCGAGCACGAGCGCGATCTTCTCGCCGGGATCGACGGCCTCGTCGCCGTCCGCCGTCCCCGCCTCGGACACGCTCACGATCTCGAAGGCGAGTCCCGGGTTCACCGCCGGGTTCAGGACGGGATGCCGGTGAGCGTCCCGCACGGCGAGCGTGTCGCCGGAGACCTTGTGGCAGAGGACGCACGCCGAGTCCTGTGTGTTCTCCGGCATGGTCGACATGTTGCCGGTGTACTTGTGCTCCCAGACGACGTCGTCATGGCACGCGCCGCACGACCGGCGCGACGGCTGGGCGAGAGCAACGCTGCCCTGCCGTGGCGCTTCGAGCGGCCCGTCGCCGTCCGGATCGCCGTGGCACTTGTCGCAGTCCGTCACGCCGCGCCGGATCTCGTCCTCGGTCGCGCGGTCGGCGCTCGAAAGGCCCGAGTAGCCCCCGTCCCGCGGCATGGGCATGTTGAGATTCGGCCAGACGGGGAACGCCACGTGCGAGAAGTCGATGACGCGGTCCCCGAACCCGACGAGGCGATAGGGTCTCGGTTCCGCGGCGTAGTCGCGGGATCCGTCCGCGCGCGTCGTCACGCCCAAGACGGACGGGAGGTGGGCGGCGTTGTGGATCTTGTGGATCATCACGCGGAAGTCGATCGACGCGCCCGGCGTGCCGCCGGCCGCGCTCGCCACGTTCCGGTCCTCGGCGCCCGACGTGTGACAGAGAATGCAGAGCTTCACGTCCTTTCTCTGGCTGCCGTGAGCCCGGAGATCGGAGTGGCAGGCGTTGCAATTGGCCTGGCCGACGACCTCGCGCGGCTCGAGAGCCCCTCCGCCGCCCAAGAGGAAGTCCGCGGTCGCGTTGCCCGCGTCCCGAGTGGACTCGCCGTCGAAATCGAAAGTCCACGTGACGTACATCCCGACCGTGTACGTTCCGTTGAGGAGCGGCCGGCCCGTGAGCTCGCCGTCGGCCGGCCCGAACGCGGCGCTGTCGTTCGCGGGCGCGAGGTACGTGTCCGGAATCGGAGATGAAAACGCGTAGCGATACGTTCCCGGCGAGATCGCCTCCGACCTCGTCAGGACGTCCCGCTGGTCGGGAATCACCCGCTGATAGTTGAAGCTCGGGCCCGAAACCATGATGACGCCGGCCGACATCTCGTCGAGCTTCCAGGAAGTGCCGTCGTCCTTCAGCACCGTGAACGTGACGGCGACGCGGTCGCCCGGCGAGAACGATCCGCCGCTTCCGCTGCCGCCGCTCACGTCTTTGATGACGACGTTGACGCCGGGCGGAGTGTCCCTCCGGCCGAGGTCGGTGTCGGTGTCGCCCGAATCGCCGGCCGGACCCGGCGGCCCCTCTTTTCCCCGACTTCCGTCGCACCCCGCGAGGAGCGCGAGCACGACCGCGAACGGCAGCACGAGTCCGGCCATGGACGCGCGCGCGAACTGGGTTTTCATGGGATCTCCTTCGAGAGTCCGGTGGCGAGCACCGCGACTCGTGGGGTTCACCGGTGACAGATGTTGCAGTCGTCTCCCTTGTCGAAATGGGGAAGCCTCGCGCCCGCGCCGTGACATTGCCGGCAGTTGAGCCCGGGCTCGTGATTCGGCGGCTTCGGCGCGGCGAGAGCGTGGCTCGGAGTCCCCGAATGGCACACCGAGCAGCTCGGCTCGGCGGCCACCGGAAGATGGCACGAGACGCAGTGCCGGCTGCGAGTTCCCCCGAACGACGCCGTGTGGCTCGTCGGCCGGGTTCCCTGATGGCATCGAACGCAGAAGTCCGTCTGATGGCACGCCTGGCACGAGGACCGGTCGAGCGCGGCGAGACACCCGTGGCCGCGTCTGCGGAACTGGTTGTCGTGGCTCCGCGGCATCGTCGTCGCGTGGCAGGAGGCGCAGGTCGACACTTGATGGCAGAGCGCGCACTGCGACGCCGAGCCGCTCGACTCCGCGACGAGCCCGTGCGCGCGCGCGAAGAACGCATCGTGGCTCGGCGGCTTCGCGCCCCGCCGGATCTCGCGATGGCACGTCGCGCAGTCGTTCGCGGCGCCGCGGGATTCGTGGCAAATCGTGCAGCGCGCCATGTCGACGAGCATCTCGCGCCCCAGCGACTCGCTTTGCGACAGGTCGCCGTGACAGACGTCGCACTCTGCGAGAGTCCCCTCGTGCGCGCGATGGTCGAAGATCACCTCGTCCGCGAGCGGCGCGAAGAAGGGCCCTTTTGCTCGTCCGCCGTCGTCGTAGAAGCGCCCGATTCTCTCGGAGTGAGGCTTCCCCTCGTCGTCGTGGCACTCGAGGCACGTCGCGAGTTCCGTTCGCGAGGCGCTCCCGCTCGCGGCGTCGGACGCGTGGCAGTCGCCGCACGCGAGCCCGCCCTCGAGGTGCGGGGCGTGCGGAAAGGGGCGCCGCCCGCCCGCCGGCGCGTCGGCCGGGAACCAGTCGAGCGAGCAGCCGGCGGCGAGGACAAGCGCCGCCGCGAGCGGGCCGAGGAGGACGGTCGCGCGGTTCCGCATCGTCAGAATCTCCACAAGAGGCCGACACGGAGCGTGCGATACGTGTCCCGATCGTCGTCGTCGATCTCGAGACGGACGTCGGCGGTCAGCGACTCGTCGACGTCGTATCCCCCGCGGACGTAGACGCTGCGCACGTCCTCGCGCTCGTCGCCGAGCGCCGGGTCGAACTTGAAGAGCGAGTACTCCGTCCCGACCTCGATCCGGAGGTCCTCCCCGATCTCTTGCGCCGCGGCCGCGCCGAGCGTCCGGACGCGCTTCTCGTCGGACTCCCACGCTTCGGCCGTGAGCGAGAGGGAAAGCCCGTCGAGCGGCCAGTCGTGGACGTCAGGGCCGATCGAGTACCGCCGGAACTCGCGATTGAACGTGCCCTCGTCGCCCTCGTTCTCGAGCTCCCGGATCGCGATCTCCCCCGTGAGGGAGAACTGGCCGCCCAGGTCCTTCGTCACGAGGACGCGCGCGTCGTGATACGGCCTCTCCTCGAGAAGGACCTCGTAGAATGGGTCGATCTCGGTGACGCGGCGCCGCTCCGTCCTGAGGAGCGCGAAGTAGCTCACCTGTCCGCTCCACCCGCTCTCGGCGTCGGCCGCGAACGCCCGCAGGAGGAGGTCGCGCAGCTCGCCCTCGAGGGCCGTGAGGCGCCCCGAGACCGTGAGCGGCCTGAGGACGCGCTGGCGGGCGTCGAAGACGAGGAAGTCGTCGCGCTCGTCCGTGAGCAGCGGATCGTCCTCGATGTGCGCGTAGGTGAGCGCCGCCCACGTCCCCTCGCACGGCTCGGCCTCGATCCCGGCCCCGTACAGGGAGTCCCCGCTCGGCGACGACTCGTAGAGGTGGGACGGGACGCCGCCGAACGCCCGGAGCCGGACCTTCCACGGCGAGAGCGGGGACGACGCGGCGTCGATCCCGTCGAAGAGCGGAACTTCCGGAAGGAGCGCGTGCTCCTGGCGGCCGAGCCGGACCCGCTCGACCGAGCCCAGTCGGTGGACGTCCGCGTGAGCGCGGAGGAGCCGCCCGTTCGCCGGCGAGTCGAACGTGTCCTCGATCTGAGAGAGCGCGGAGGAGCCGTCGACGCCGTCGAGGTCGAGGGACCACTCGCCGAGGAACGCGAACGTGACGCGGTGCCGGGCGGGGTCGCCGAGCTCGAGAGAGAGGTCTTGCGAGAAATCCTGGTCGGTCTCGTCCGCCGTCGCCCGGATGCGGTAGCGCGACCAGAGGGATCCGTGGAAATCCGCGCGGGAGAACGAGGGAAAAAACGAGCCCTCGCGGAGATCTTCGCGCCCGGATACGAGGCCCGACGGCGCCTCGCTCGAACTCGGAATATCGCCCGGTTCGTCGAACGCGCTCCCCGACGCCGCCGCGTGGAGAATCGACGCGACGGCAAGTGCCCGGGCCGCTGGATTCAAGGCTCCCTCCCCACGACCGATGCGGCAGCGTCCCGCCGCGAGGACCGAGCGAGTCGATCCTCACGGCGGCGCTTCCGGCCGCCCGGCCGTGCCGCCGAGAAAGAGGGAGCGCAAAGGGCATGCCCGCGGCGAGCGAGGAGGAGGAGCCGGACGGGCGCGCGAGCCCGCGGGAGTCCCCGCGCGCCTCATTGCCGCGCGGCTACCGCCCGAGCGCGGCGCGCATCTCCTCGCGGCTCGAGAACTTCACGCGCGGCCGCCCCGATTCCTTTCCGCGCGACACCTCGATCTCGTCGAGCCGCTTCCAGTCGTCGAACGAGAAATAGGACGGCTGGCGCTTCCGCACCATCGCCTCGACGCTCGCCGCGCCCGCGTCGGCGGGCCGGAGCTGGGCTCCCTTCGCGAGATCCTCGAGCATCGACTGGACGGTCTCGACCGAGTCCGGCTTGTTCGTGCCGATGACGCCGCTCGGGCCGCGCTTGATCCAGCCCGTCGCGTACTCGCCCGGCCGCGGCGCGCGCGTCGCGGGGTCGACGACGCGGCCTTTCTCGTTCGGGATCGTCCCCGACTTCTCGTCGAACGGGACGCCCGGGAGCGCCACGCCCTTGTAGCCCACGGAGCGGAAGACGAGACCCGCCGGGATCTCCTCGAAGGAGTCCGTCGCCTTCGGACCGAGCGAGCCGTCGCCGCGCTTCACGAGGACGTTCCGGACGAGCCGCATGCCGGCGACGCGGCCTTCGGCGTCGCTCGTAAGCTCCGTCGGCGACACGAGGAACCGGACGTGGAGCCGCTTCGGCTTCCCCTCGGGGCTCCTCTCGGCGTACCGATTCAGGATCTCGACCTTGCGCACGAGCTCGCGGTCCTGGCTCGCCTCGACCTCCGCGCGGCTCAGATCGTCGAGGGCGGCCTCGTCCTTCCGGACGACGACGTCGGCGCCCGGCATCTCGCCCACCTCCTTGATCTCGGGGTTCGTGAAGGCGGCCTGCGCGGGACCGCGGCGGCCGAGGAGGTGGACGTCCTTCACTCGGCTCTGGCTCAGGGCCTCGATCGCGTACTCGGCCATGTCCGTCGCGCGCAGCTCCTCGGGCGTCCGGCAGAGGATCCGCGCCACGTCGATCGCGACGTTGCCGACGCCCACGACCGCCACGCACTCCTGGGAGAGGTCGAACTCGAGCTGACGGTAGTCGGGGTGGCCGTTGTACCAGGCCACGAACTCGGTCGCGGGATGGCTGCGTGCCAGGTCCTCGCCCGGAATCCCCATCTTCCGGTCAGACTGCGCGCCGCAGGCGTAGAGGATCATGTGGAATTGCCGGCGGAGGTCGTCGACCGAGACGTGAGTGCCGAGCTCGACGTCGCCGAAGAACCGGAATCCCGCGCGCGCGGCGATCTTGTCGTAGACGCGCGTGACGCCCTTGATCTTCTGATGGTCCGGGGCGACGCCGCCGCGAACGAGGCCGAACGGCGTCGGCACGCGGTCGAACATGTCGATCTCGACCGCGAGCCCCGCCTGCTTGTAGAGGTGCTCCGCCGCGTAAAACGCCGCGGGACCGGACCCGATGATCGCGACGCGAAGAGGACTGTCAGTCGTTCCGGGCTGTGTCACGGGCTCTCCCTCGGCAACTGCGGTCGATCGGGACTCCCGCGGAGCCCTCGGCCCGACGAGCTCCGGGCGCGGGAGGGAGGGAGCGAGCGAAGGAACCCTTGTCCCTCATTCGGCCTCCTCCGACGGCCTCCGTCGTCGCGCGTCGCTCGTGCGCCAGGCGCAGAAGCTCGGTTGCGGCGGATCGGCGTTCGAGGATAATCCGGCGGACCGAGGACTCGGGACGCCGTCACTTCCTCTCGGAGCACCGGGCCGCGCGTCATACCACAAGCGCCGTGCCACGCCAACGCCGCGGCCTCGGGGCTCCAAGGCCTTTGCCCGAATTCTCTCGGACGATCGGCCGCGGCCCCTCACCGAGTTCCAAACCCGCTCCACCCGAAACGCCGACGCGGATGGACAGAAGAGACGGCGAACCAGACGCCCCCCGCGCGAATCGCTCCGACGGGGCGGCCCTCGCCCTCACGGCGGTCGCCTCCATCGCGGGCCTCGCCGTCAGGCTCCTCCGCCTGGGCGAGCCGGCTTTCAACTACGACGAGACGACGCGGGCGATCATGATCCGCCTCGGCGTGGCCGAGATCCTCGACAGCCTCGTCGTCACGCACCACATGCCGCCGCTCAACTACCTCGTCATGAAGGCGCTGGTCGGCCCCGGCGCCTCCGAGTGGGCGCATCGGCTCCCGTCGGCGCTCTGCGGCGCCCTTGCGGTTCCTCTCGTCTTTCTCGCCGGTCGGCGTTTGGCCTCCGCACGGACCGCCGCGGCGGCCGCGCTCCTCCTTGCGCTCTCGCCCCTCCACGTCCAGTCGAGCCAGCTCGCGCGCGAGTACGGGCTCCTTTCCTTCCTCTGCGCGGCCCACCTCCTCAGTCTTCTCCGGCTCGTCGACCGAGGCGGAAAAGGAAACGCCTCGGCGTTCGTCCTCACGGGAGCGCTCGCGCTCTACACGCACTACTTCGCGGCCTTCGCGCTCCTCGCGGGCGGCGCGTGGGCGCTCCTCGAGATCGCGCGGCGGCGGCGGCGGCCGCAAAGGCAAAGGTCGCTCCTTGCGCCGGAAGCGCCCGCCGCGATCGGGCCGCGCTCCATCATCCTCGCGTCGGCGGCGATCGCGCTCCTCTTCCTGCCGTGGATTCCGCGCCTCTTCGGGCGCGCCGCCGTCGAGTACGTGCCTTACGACACGTTCGAGGCCGGTGACGCCGGTCGGACGTTCTTCGCGTGCGCCCTCCACGCGTTCTTCCGCCACTCAGACCGCGGCGGCTTCCTGCACGAGTGGGCCGATCGCCCCGTCGCGGATTTCCTCGACGTCCCGTCGGTCGTCTTCGCCGGCTTCGCCGCGGCGGGGCTCCTCTCTCTCCTCCGCCGGCGGCCCGGGTCGGCGATTCTCCTCGCGCTAAGCCTCGTCCTCCCGTTCGCGGGCGCGATCGCCGTCGTTTCCGGACGGTCATTCATGGCGATGCGGTACATGCTGGCGGCGCTCCCCGCGTGGCTCCTCCTCGGCGCCGCGGGCGGAGCGGCGGCCGCGAGGCTCGCGTCCGCCCGGCTCGGGGCCCGCGCGGCGACGATCGCGGGCGGAGCGCTCCTCGCCCTCGCCGTCGCGTCCGTGCTCGGAATCCCGCCGACCGCGAGGCGAACGCCCTCCGGCCGCCTTTCGACGGGGCTCCTTTCCCACTTCGCGGCCGTCTCGAACGAGGCGGCGCTCGCGCACGGGACGTGGAAGGAGACGGCGCTCGCCCTCGCTCCGCGGCTCCGCGACGGCGACGTCGTCGTCTTCGCCGCGGGAGCGTACCCGACGGGCGGAGGAGCCTCGCCCCACGAGGCGCGGAACGCCGTGCGCGTCCAGGCGCACGCGTCGACCATCTTCCTTTATTACTTGGAGACCGCCGCGGGCCGCCGGCCGACTTTCTATCGCGCCTCGCTCGACGGCTTCGCCCTCACCCCACCGGCGCAGGCCGTCTTGAGGACGCTCCTCTTCCCCGAGCCGCCCCGGTTCGTCGTCCCGGGCGAGGCCGACGAGATCTCGCGGTCGGCGGACCGCGTGTGGCTCGTGTCGCTCGAATCGCCCGCCGACATGGCAGCGCGGGGAAACCCGTTCGCCGAGTGGGCCCGCTCCCGCTACGAGGAGCACCCCGTCGCGGCGCTCCGCTTCACCTCCGAGTCCGGCGCGGTCTCGATCCAGCGGGTGCTGACGCTGTACTCGCGGTGACGGCCGCCCCGGCGGGCCCGGACCGGGCCGCGGGCGCCGGGCCGAACGCGAGCCGCGCGCCCGCGCGCCCGGCGAGCGCGACGACGACGTAGCACGCCCCGCCCGCGACGAAGAGAGCCTGGCTCCCGAGCGTCAATCCCAGGAGCGCCGCGAGCGCCGAGCCGGCGATCGTCGCGGCGCCGTTCAGCGCCCACATCGTCTGCACCGCCCGCTCGCCGGTCGGCGCCACGATGCGGACGCCGATCGGGAACGCGAAGCCGAGCACGAGGCCCGCGAGGCCGACGATCGTCCCCGCGATCGCGCCCCGCCCGGCGGTCGACGCGACGTTCTCGATGAGCGAGAACGAGCGCGCGCCGGCCGCGAGGACCGCGAGGACCGCGAGGATCGCGAGGAAGGCCCGCCCGACGCGCGCGTCCGGGAAGAGCCGCGCGGAGAGGGCAGACCCGAGCCCCGTGCCGAGCAGCATCGCGAAGAGCACGACCGAGAAGGCGGTGATCGGGTGCCCGAGCACGAGGATCAGCCGCTGGAGGAACCCGAGCTGCACGAGGATGTAGCCGACGCCGGTGCCGACGAAGTACGGGATCATCCTCCGGTAGACCCCCGCCGCCTCGGGCGTCGCGGGCGCGGCGGAGCGTCCGCGGGCTGCGAGGAAAAGGACGAGGATCGTGAGGCCGAGCGCGACGAGCACGAGGAGCACGAGGATCCGGACGGCGTTGAACGTCATCTCGGTCAGGAAGCTGAACTCCGCCCCGAGGAGCTTGAGGAACGACGACGGCCGCACCTGGAGGAAGAAGTAGGGCCTGAGATCGGTCGGCGCGGAGATGTCGAACGGGCTCTCGGCGACGACGCGGTCGCGCTCGCCCGCCGTCAGGATCCGGTCGATGAGGGGCGCCGGGCGCTCCTCGCCGGGCGCGGCGACGATCACGAATCCACTCTCGTCGCACAACCGCCGCACGCGGGCCACCTCCTCCGGCGTGAACGCGGCCTTCGAGACGAGGATGGTCGACCGGTGGACGCTCGACGTGAGGTCGTCGAGGCGTTCGTCGGAACGATCCTGCGCGACGAGAATGACGTGCGGGCGGACGTCCCGCACGCCGGCCTTCTCGAGCGCCGTCGTCGCGAGGACGAGAAGGCGGAGAGTCTCGGTCGGAAGCTCCTCCAGGAACCAGCGGGTCATCGTGAGGACGCCCGTGTCGGATAGCGCGCCGAGGAACGTCTCCCACGCCTCGACCGTGTAGAGCCCGTTCTCGGAGAGGACGAGCCCGCCGCTCGCGGTCGCGGCCCACGTGTCGATCATCGACGCCTGGATGACGTCGTAGTCGCCGCCGGAGTGCCGGATGCCGACGCGCCCTTCTCCGTGGACGAGGTTCACCTCCTGCCACGACGCGACCGGGTCGTAGTCGGAGAAGACCGTCTTCTGGAGATCGACGAGGATCCCGTTCAGCTCGAACCCGTCGATGCGGCGGGCGCCGTTCGCGAGCGGCGCCAGGAGATCGCGCCCGCCGCCGACGCCGATGATCGCGACGCGGTCGAGGGGACGCCCGATCCGGTAGGCGACGTAAGGGATCGGCGCGTCCCACCACGGCTCGGCGGGCACCGGCTCGCCCGGCCCGCGGCCGCGCACCTTCGGCGTGAACGTCACGGCCGTGTTGTCGATGACGATCATGCGCGCCCGGCGGCCCTCCTTAAGGCGCGCGTCGTGGTCGCGCACGATGACGCGGCTGTGCTCGTTCCATTTCTCGTAGAGAGGGTCGTCCCCGGTCCTCAAGCGCGGGAACCGGCCGCCGGTCGCGGCGTTCGCGGCGATCCCCGCCACGGCCGCGAGCGCGAGGAGGGCCGACGCGGCGCGCGGGAACCCGCTCCGGGCCGCCAAGGTCAGACCCGCGGCGGCGGCGAGGAGCGCCGGCGCGCAGACCATCGCGGGCCCCTGAACGGCGCGCGTGATCGCGATCGCTCCGAGGCAGGCCGCGGCCGCGAGGACGAGGTCGAAGGCATAGAGGGCGCCGACGTGCGAGGGCTCGCGCGCGAAGGCGGCGGCGAGGAAGGCGCCGCCCGCGACCATGCCGGGAAGGAAGGCGAGAGCCAGAAGGAGAACCGAGCCCATCGAAGGGACCCAGTTCATTCCCTGGAACGTCGTAGCCGTGAGGATCGCGAGCGCCGCGAGGATCGCGAGCGCGAACGCGGCGGCGAGCGCCCCCAGGCGGCCGCGGAACCGTTCCTCCGGCATCGACCGCACGTCCCACCGCGCCGCCAGGACGCCGCCGATCGCGAGCCCCGACATGATCAGCGAAACGGCGAAGAACGAGTAGTGATAGAAGAAAAGGACCGAGAAGAGCCGCGTCAGCATGATCTCGAGAAGCAGCATCGCCGCGGCGACGAGGCCCACGGCGGCGCCGAGGCGAAGGGGAGTGCGGCCTTCCGACGGGTCCGGCATCGAGCGGGTCTCCAAGGGATTCTCGGGCGGAAACGGCTCTTCCCCCGCGGCCGTGTCCGGCGCGAGGTTAGCCGATGGGAGATCCCGTCGCCAGACGCGGCGCGGCATGTTGGAATCTTCTGCGGCACGACGGCTCCCGGAGACCCGCCCATGACCCGGACTCACCGACCGCCGCTACTCTCCCCGCATCTCGCGCTTCTCTTTCTCCTTCTTCAGTTTCTTCTCCCGTCGCCCGCGCCCGCCGCGACGGCGCAGGACCCGGCCCGGACCTCCCCCGCGCCGCGGGCGACCACGCTCGCGACCTACAACGCGAAGTGGATGCTCGACGCGTTCGACGACCCGTACACCGCCGACGAGGAGTTCGAGCCGAAGCCGAAGGAGGCCCTCGCGGCGCTCGCGCGAGTCGTGCGCTCGCTCGACGCCGACGTCGTGGCGCTCCAGGAGGTCGAGAACGAGGGGCTCCTCCGCTCGTTCGTCGCGGAGCACCTCTCGGACTCGGGCTACCGGTTCGTGGTCGCACCGCCCACGAACAGCGGGCGCGGGCAGAACGTCGGGCTCCTCTCGCGGCTTCCGGTGAGGAGCGTCACGAGCCACCGGTTCCGCCCGCTCCGCCTCGACGGAGAGCCGGGCCGCGAGTGGCGGTTCGCCCGCGATCTCCTCCGGGTCGAGCTCGAGACGCCCGCCGGGCGCCCGCTCGTCGTCTTCGTCGCGCACTTGAAGAGCCAGCGGAGCGACGGCGGCGACGAGCGCTCGGAGCGCTGGCGGCTCGCGGAGGCGAGGGAAGCGCGGCGCGTCGTCGAGGCCGAGCTCGCGCGCGACCCGCGCGCGTGGGTGGCGGTCCTCGGAGACCTCAACGACCGGCCCGGGAGCGCGCCCGTCGAGGCGCTCCTCGGCGCGGGCCTCTCGGACGTCCACGCCGCCCTTCCGCCGGACACGCGAGTGACGTACCTCGAGGAGCCTTACCGGGGAACGATCGACTACGTCCTCGCGAGCCCCGCGCTCGCGCGGCGCCTCGTGCCGGGAACGGCGCGGACGCTCGACGGCGACGGACTCCTCGCGGCGTCCGATCACGCGCCCGTCGCGGCGGCGTTCTCGCTCGAGGGAGGAGAAGGAAAAGAACGATGAGCGGACCCGGGCCCGCACTCGCCGCGATCCTGGCGCTCGCCCTCGCGGACCCCGAATCGGCGCTGCCGAAGTCGGCGAAGACCGCGCGGTTCGAGATCCGCTTCCGCGAGGGCTCGCGCGCCGAGGCGTCGGTCGACCGCGTCGCCGGGCGCGTCGAGGGCGAGCTCGACCGGATCCTCGAGCGGCTCGACGTCCCTCATTTCAGGGAGAGGATCCGCGTCTTCCTCTACGACGACGTCGAGGAACTGAAGAAGATCACCGGCGTCTCGAGCGCGGGCCACGCGGTGCCGCTCGAGCTCCACCTCCCTCACGACAACGACCAGACGCGTCTCCACGAGATGGTGCACGTCGTGGCCGAGCGGTTCTCCGAGAAGGGAGGCGAGCCGCGGAACCTCTTCTTCGCGGAAGGGCTCGCGAACGCCGTCCTCGAGTACGTCCACGGCGTGCACGTCCACGCGGTCGCCGCGTTCGAGAAGCGCCGCGGCGCGCTGCCGAAGCTCTCCGAGATCCACGAGGTGCCCGACTTCTACGAGTGGCTCGGCCGGCACCCCGGCGTCAACGGGTACGACATCGCCGGAAGCTACATGCTCTTCCTCCTCGACACGTACGGCGCCGCGAAGGTCCGGAGCTACTACAAAGGCGTCCCCGCGAAGAAGGCGTTCGGCGCGGACGTCCCCGCGATCGAAAAGCGCTGGCACTCCCTTCTCGACAAGGTCGAGCTCCGCCCCGGCCTCGAGGCTCTCCTCCGCGAGCGCGCGGGGCTCCCGTCCTCGTTCACGAGGTTCGTGAGCGACGAGGACAAGCTCACCGAGGCGATCCTCGGCCCGAAGAAGGAGTGGGCCTCGCTCTCGGGCGCCGAGCGGAAGCCGAACGCCGTGGGGAAGTGGTCGAAGGGCGCGAAGGGGCCCGTCGGCGCGGGCCCCCCGGACGACGGCAACTGGGCGGAGTGCGCGCTCGGGACGGCGGAGTTCTCGAGCGCGATGATCCGGGCGCGGGCCGTCCCGATCGGGCCGTGCTACGGCGTCAAGGTCACGCTCGGGCAGAAGTGCCAGGCGATGCTCCTCGGCACGGGCGCCTTCCTCTACAACGAGATCGGCGGGGTCGCGTTCGATCCGAAGACGACCCTCGGCTCGGCCCCCGTCGAGATCGTCCTCCGCCGGATGGGCGGCCGGGCAACGGTGTGGATCGACGGCCGCCTCGTTCTCGAGGGCGACGTCGACGGGGCTTCGGCGCCGGTGTCGGTCGGCGTCGTGCAGGGATCGGCCGAGTTCGAGGACGTGGCCGTGCGGCGGATGCCTTGATCTCTTTCAACCGTCGCCACGGCTTCTCGCTCGTCGGCCCGTCGCGCATGCCGCTTCCGACCGGGGGCTGGTTCGACATGGAGCGCGCGGTCGGCGGCGGCTCCGCGTAGGGGACGGAGGAATCCGCGGCGGACGCCGGGCGCGTCGCGCCCGCGCGGCGCGAGCTCGACCGGAACGCCCCGGACGAAGCCGGGCCGCCGGGTCAGCCAGAGGGGAAAAAAGCGCGCACGGAGTGCGGCCGGCGTCCCGAGCCCCTCCGTTCCAATCCCGACCGCACGCGTGTCTCTTCTCTTCGAGAGACACGAAAAAAGGGCCCCGGAGGGGATTCACGACGTCGCGCGCCGGCGGCCGAGCACCTTCCTCCTCGCGGACCGCCGGCGCTCGCCGCCCTACTCCTGTGCGCGGGCGCCGGGTGCGCTGTGACGCCGGGCGAGGATTCGCCCATCCCGACGGCCGACGATCCGGTTTGCCTCTTGAACGGCGATCTCGCGTGCGTGCGCGTCGAGGCCGCGCCGTCCACGCCGCACGCGGACTACGGCGGAAGGACGTCCTACTTCTGCTCGGACGCCTGCCGCACCGCCTTCGAGAAGGAGCCCGAGCGCTACGTTTCCGCCGTCCCGCACCGATGATCCGTCCGCCCGCGGGAGGCGCGTCCCTCACCCGCCGGGTCCTCCCCGGAGGAGCCCGGCGAGCCGCGTCGTCTCGGACGGAGCCGCCACGAGGACGACCGACACGCCGACGGCCGTGACGACGACGCCCGCCAGAGCCCCGCTTCCGGCTCCGATCCGGGATCCGTAGACCCCCGTCTTCTCGCCCGCGCAGGCCACGTAGACGGACGCGGGCTCGCGCCCGAGCGAATCGAAGGAGAGGTGGATGAGCTGCTGGCCGAGGACCTCGCAGACGGCGGCGCCGCGACGCACGTAACCCGCGTCCCCGAGGTCCGGGATCGCCGCGTTGTCCGGACCCAGCCCGAGCACGAAGAGCGCCCGGACGTCGTCGTCTTCGGTGATCCAATCCGTGCGCGAGCCGGCGGAGCAACTCGCGTGGTGGCGCGCGAACGCCTCGGCTTCGGGAGAGACGGCGGGCGACCCGCCGAACGTGCCGTGGAGGATCGCGACCGAGAGGTAGACGACTCCGGACGCGACGATCACGCCGGCCACCCGTCCGCGCGAGGCGCGCGCCGGCGCCGCGACCGTGGGAGCCTTCAATCCAGACCCGCTCTCCGTTCGCATCTTCGCCCCGAAAAAGGGCGCCGCGCGCTCCCGCCTCCGGCGCGGAGCGCCGCGCGTCAGCGAATCTCGAGAAGAACCCCGTTCGTGACCGCCGCTTTTCCGTTCGGCGCGGCGGCGTCGCGGATGATCCCCTGGAGAAACGCCGTCACCGCCCGCCCGGCGCCGGACGGACGCGAGAGGACGAGGCTCGGAGCCGGGCACGACGGCCGCGTCGCGATCCCGGCGCGCGGGTTTCCCGTGTTGTTCCACACGACGCGCGGCTGCGGGACTCCCCCCGACACGGGGGTCGGCAGGCACGTGATCCCGATCCCGAACGGGTGCGGGACCTCGTCCGCGCCGCCGGGAGCCCCGCTCCACGCGTAGAGCGCGAACGCCGCCGGGCGGCGAGCCGAGGGCGGTGCGGCGACGAAGACCGTGATCGGCTCGTGCGCCAGGATCCGGACGGTGCGCTCGGATTCGCCGGCCGAGTCGTTCACGAACAGCGAGTTCGCGATCGGCCCCGCGCCCGCGTTGACGTTTCCCGCCCGGCAGAGGCTCGGGGTCCTGTTCCACAGGACGGCGACGTTCGGGCCCTCGAAGCCGATGTCGGTGACGACGAGATCTCGCGTCCCCTGGCGGAAGAGGTCGAGAGCGGCCACGGCCGAGAGCCACAAGTCGACGGGGAAGCGCTCGGCGGACGAGAATCGGCCGTCCGAGCGTCCGGGCAAGATGGCGACGTCTCCGGCGTAGTAGTCGGTCACGACGAGGTCCGGGCGCCCGTCGAGGTCGACGTCGGAGACGAGGACCGCGTCGCATCCGGGGCCGGCGGGAAAGTGCGTCGGTCGTCCGAGAGAGCCGCCGCCGTCGTTCAAGGACACGGACACGCCGTCTAGCGCTTGATTCGCGGTCGCGGCGTCGAGCCATCCGTCCCGGTCGAAATCGCCGAGCACCGAGAAGCGCGACCCGCTCCCGCTCGCGAACTGCCCCGCGACGAAGAGCGCGCCCGCGCCGTCGCTCAGGAGCACCCACGTCTCTCCCGAGTCGAAGCACGCGGCGACGAGGTCGTCGTCGCCGTCGCGGTCGAGATCGCCCGCCGCGACGCTGCACGGTCCGCGGCCGAGCGGGATCGTTGCTCGGAGAGAGAGTCCGCCCGCGCCGTCGCCCGCGAGGACGTCGAGCCCGCCGCCGTTGCACGCAGCGGCCGCGTCGAGCCGGCCGTCGAGGTCGAGGTCGGCGGTCGCGACGAAGATGGGGAGTCGTCCGACGGGCGTCGAGACCGCGAGGAGGCGGCCGCCCTGGCCGTCGGAGAGGAGGACCGACACGTCGGACGACGTGCGATTGGCGGTCACGAAGTCGAGGTGGCCGTCCGCGTCGAGGTCCGCCGAAGCGAGCCCCCACGGTTCGCGGCCCGTCGGCAGGTCGGCGACGTGGATGAGTCCGCCCGCGCCGTTGCCGCGGAAGAGCGACACGGTGTCGCTCCGCCGGTTGAGGACGGCAACGTCGTCGACGCCGTCCTCGAGGAAGTCGCCGGCGACGACGGCCATCGCGCCGTCGCCGCCCCGGTAGTCCCCGCCCGGCTCGAAACGGACCTGGGCGGATAAGGGAGCCGCGATGACCGCCGCGGCGACCGCGGCGGCAAGAACCTTGCTCGAGAGTGGCATCGTGCTGTTGCCTCCTCACCGGCGCCGGCTCCATTGTGGCGCCGTGCGCGGACTTCGACAATCGGCGCCCCCGCCGCGACCCGACCCCGAGCCGAAACGCGGCGATTGACGATTCCCCCGCGCGGCGCTACTAATCGGTCTGGAGGAATCCATGCGCCACGCGCCCTGCTGGCCGGCCGCGCTCGCCCTGTCGCTCGCCGCGGGCTGCGGAGGCACGGACGGCGGCGGAGAAACGGCCCTGATCGGCGGCGGAGCCCGCCCCGACATCGTCGTCGTCGTGACCGACGACGCCCACCTCGCGCACCTCTCGTACTTCAGCGAGACGAAGCGCACAGTCAACGAGCACGCGATGAAGGGGGTCGCCTTCCGGCGCGCCTACGCCGCGACGCCGCTCTGCTGTCCGTCGCGCGCGAGCCTCCTCACGGGGCTTTACGCCCGCACGAGCGGCATCCGCCTCAACAAGGAGGTGCCGCCCGGAGCGAGGAACGGCGGCGCGAGCTCATTTCAGGCGCTCGGCCTCGAGAACGCGACGCTCGCGACGCGGCTCCACGACGCGGGCTACCGCACCGCGTTCGTCGGGAAGTACCTCAACCACTACGACAAGACGCTTCCGGCCGGCCGGGTCCCGCCGGGATGGGACGTCTGGCGCGGCCGGATGGTGGGCCATTTCTACGACTACTCGGTCTCGGTGGACGGCACCGTCGTCGAGTACGGGAGCGCGCCCGAGGACTACTCGACCGACGTCTTCCGCGACTTCGCCCTGGACGCGATCCGCACGACTCCGGCGGGAACGCCCCTCTTCCTCATGTTCAGCACGGACGCGCCGCACCAGCCCGCGACTCCGGCGCCGCGCCACGCGGGCCTCTTTCCGGGGCTCGAGGCGCCCGACACGCCGAACCACCCCGAGCGGAACCGCGGCGACAAGCCCGCGTGGCTCAGGGGGACGGTCTACGGACCCGAGGACGAGGCCGAGATCGACCGCCTGCACGCGGACGGGGCGCGCTGCATGAAATCCGTCGACGAGGCCGTCGCGGCGATCGTCCGCGAGCTCGGCGTCGCCGGGCGCCTCGACGACGCGCTCCTCCTCGTCGTCAACGACAACGGCATGGCCGCCGGCTCTCACGGCTGGAAGGAGAAGCGCGCGCCCTACGAGGAGATCGCGCGCGTCTTCTGCGCCGCCGCGTCGAGGAACCCGGCCATCGTCTCGCGGCGGCAGAAGACCGACCGGCTCGTGGCGAACGTCGACATCGCGCCGACGCTCCTGGAGGTGGCGGGCGTGCCGCTCGACGGCGCCCTCGATGGCTTGAGCTTCGCCTCGATCCTGAGACAGCCGGCGCCGGCCGTCCGGTCCGACGTCCTCCTCGAGTACTGGGCGGACGAATTGCCCGAGAGCCCCCTCCCCACCTACTGCGGCGTCGTCACGGAGACGCGCAAGTACGTCGAGTACGCGAACGGCGAGCGCGAGCTGTACGACCTCTCGCTCGATCCGTACGAGCTCCGGAACGTCATGGCTGCGCCCGAGTACGCGGCCGAGGCGGACGCGCTCCGGCTTCGCCTCGCCGAGCTCAAGTCGCGCGCCGGCGCGCGGTGACGCCTCGCGCGCGGCGGGCGCCGCGCCGGCCGCTTTCGTGCCACGGGGCGCCGAACGCGCAAGCGGCCGACCCCGGCGGGGATGAGGCGGACCGAGCGTCCTCGTGCGGCCGACGTGTTTCGATTCGTGACGAGCGCGCGCCGCGCGCCGATCCGTCGCGGCGCCCCGGCGGGACGCGTTCCGGGCCGCGTGCGCCGCGCTCGGCGCCGTGGCACGGCGATTGAGTCGCGCTCGTAACGAGGGCGTGTCCGGATGCTCACCTCGGCAACGGTGGGCGACGATCTTCCTTCGGGCCACGAGGCCCGCCGTCCACCTCACCCCCTCCGGCGACACGGAGAATTCGCTCGGAGGCACTGCAACGAAGCTCCCATTCGCAAGGCGTGTCCTACCCGCGCTCGTCATCGGCGCGGGCGTCCACGCCGCAGACGCGCACGCGGCGCGCGTCGTCGTTCCGCCCGGCGGGCAGGCACAGAAGCACTTCGGCGTTCCGAAGCGCGTGCAGCTCGCCGTCTCGAACGAGGGCGACTGCTCGGCCCGGATCTGCGGACTCGACGGCACCAGCCGGCTCTTCTTCGACGACGAGATCTCCCCGGGCGAGACGACCGGCTACACCTCGCCAACGCGGCTCTCGATCGGCATCGTCCAGGCGGGATTCGAGGGCGCGATCGGCGCGGTGCTCGTCGCCCGCGGCGCGCTCGCCGGAACGACGTACCGCTACGAGACGCCCGCGGGCACGGACGGGTGCAACAACGAGGAACGCGACATCTACGTCCGGTTCGACACCTGCCCGCCGACGCTCTCGCCCGTCATCACGGTCAAGAACCTGAATGAGGACTGCGACATCCTCGTCATCGCCGTGAAGGCGACCGGCACGGAGTGGAACGGCACGGAGGACGAGGAGAGGTTTCGCCTGAGGAACGGCGAGCAGACGCCGCCGTTCCAGGGCCTCGTCCGGAAGTGGAAGATGAGGTGCGAGCGGCAGCCGCGAGGACGCGACGTCTGCCGGTTCGAATGGACGCTGTGAGCGGCGTTCCCGAGTCCGCGACGCGGCCGGGCCGCGTGTCGTCGCCTGCCGCGCGTTCCGCCCGCGAAGCGACCGTGTCGAAGTGAACGACGGCGACGCGACCGACGCTCGCCCGTGAGGGCCGCGGCGGCGCGTCGCCGGACCCCGGACGCATCGACGCTTTCTTGGAACCGAGAGGCCTCGCCATGTCGCCGACACTTGGGCTCGCCGCGGACGTTTCCTCGCTCACGCTTTCGCTCGCGCGCGCCTGCGCCGCGGATTCCTCCTCTTGGCCCGGCGGACCGAACGATCAGTCTCCCTCGTTCATGACGCGGCACGGGTCCGAGTCCGTCGAGTTGAGCGTTTCTTCCGATCGACCTCGGCCGCCGCGTCCGGAGCCCTCGTCGCGGTGACGCGGCCCGCGATCCGCGGTCGACGCGATCGGCCCGGACCGCCGCCATGGCCCCCGGGGCGCGCCCCCTCGCCCTCGGGGGCCGTCTTTTTTCGCGGTCGCCGTTCGGCGCCCGGTCGCGACGTGGCATCCGCTCGCTCGCCGATCCCGGAACCACGCCCGAGGCGGCACCGCTATAATCGGACGCGAAACGTCGGCCGCGAGAGTGGCGGAATGGCAGACGCGCGGGATTTAGGATCCCGTGGGGCAACCCTTGGGAGTTCGAGTCTCCCCTCTCGCACCCGCCCAATTCGACGCCCCGTCGAGACGCGAAAAGGCATGGCGTCCGGTGCCGGGGTAGCTGACAGGCGATAACCGCCAGCAGCCGTCTCGAGACTTGGAGTCGAGCGTCGACGCGAATCTCTACCACTCGTGTGCTGCCGAACCGGAGGCCATGGCATCCGAACGTCTAACGTCGTGATCGAGCGCGACCCGGATACGGGTCTCTTCGTCGGCTCGGTTCCAGGATGGCCGGGAGCGCACAGCCAGGGCGCCACGCTCGACGAACTCGAGAAGAACCTGCGTGAAGTCATCGCCATGCTGCTCGAGGACGGCGAACCCCAGCTCGAGTCCGAGTTCGTGAGCCTCCAAACCATCCAGGTCGCGTAGACCTCGGGCTCCATCCCGGTCCTGAAACCGCGCGAATTCGCTTCTCTGCCGGAAGGCCTTGGCTTTCGGGAGGTCAGGCAACGAGGCTCTCATCGCCAATAGCGGCACGCCGACGGCCGAGGCACGACAGTCCTCTTTCACGCTGGTCGTGACATGGCGCCGACATTGCTGCGCAAGATCGCGCGGGACATCGGAATCACCGTCGAAGAGAGGCTCCGGCGCGAGTGAAAACGGCGGCTGATCGGCGCGTCGCGCCGCGGCGCCCCCCACGGGATGTCGGGGCCGTCGCTCCCGTCCCTCTCGAGCCGAGGCGCCGTAGGGTTTTGGAGGATCGCCCCCCGATGGAAAGGCGGCGCGCTGGACCATTCGAGGGCGGTCGCCCCGCGAGCGCCCAAAGGCGGGAACGAGCCGGAACGCGTCGCCCTCACCTCCCCCCGTCGCCCGCCCGATCGTCGTAGAACCGCCAGCTCGTTTGGAAGTCGCGCGAGAGCTTTTGCTTCAGAACGGTCGCGCGCACCATCTCCACCGGAATGCGGTTCTCGCGGAGGATCGCGTCGTGGAATGCGCGGTGTGTCATCTTCCCCGAGTCCACGACCTCGCGCCCAAGCGAATAGAACTGGAGGCCGCCGAGGAGATAGGCGGCCTGGTAGAGCGGCCCGTAGCTCCCGGCGAACGAGCGGCGCACCTCGGCCGTCGCGTTCTCGCGCTCGTGGCCGACGCGGTTCACGAGGAGGTCGATGCACTCCTCGGGCGTCGTCTTCTCGAGATGGAATCCGAGCGAGAAGATGATCCGCGCGCAGCGGTGCATCCGCCAGAAGAGCATGCCGATCCGGTTCTCGGGCGACTTCGCGAAGCCTTGATCCCAGAGGAAAAGCTCCCAGTAGAGCGCCCAGCCCTCGCCCCAAAACGGCGTCGAGAAGAGGCTCCGGTAGGTCTTGTACCGGCTCGTCATGAACCCCTGCAGATGGTGACCGGGGATCAGCTCGTGGTGAACGGTCGCGCGCGAGAAGTGCACGTTGTTGCCGCGCATGCTCATGAGCTTTTGCTCGTGCGACATCGTGCTCGTCGGAAACGAGACGCTGATCGTCTCGCCTCCGGTGAAAAACGGGTTCACGAGCTGCCGCTCGGGCGACATCATCTCCATGCGCCACGTCTCTTTCGCCAGCGCGGGGATCGTGACGAGATCGCGCGCCTCGAGGAACTCGATCGCCTCGAGCGCGAGATCGCGGATCAGCTCGGGCTGCTTTCCCGGCTCGACGTGCAGAGTCTTCACGTGCTCGAGCGCCTTCCGCCAGTCGTCGCCCATCCCGAGGTCGCGCGAGGCCTTTTTCATCTCGGACTCGCACCAGGCGAGCTCTTTCTCCGCGATCTCGACCAACTCCTCGGGCCCGTACGGGACCATCTCCGCGCGGAGCGCGGCGAGGAGCGCGTCGCGGCCGATCGGGTCGCCGACGATGTCGCTCGCGTCGCCCGGACGCGCGGTCGCGCCCGGCCGCGACCGGCCGAAGCCGCCGCCGCCGAAACCGCCCCCGGACCCGAATCGCCCGCCCGGGCGCCCGCGCGGCGCCTCGGAGGTCTCGGACGGCGGCGATTCCTCCTTGAGACCGAGGACCCGCTCGTTGAGAAACGACGAGTAGTCCTCGAGCGCCTTGTCGGCGGCCTTGTACGGCTCGGCCGCCCACCACGAGAAAACCGGATCGTAGCCGTCGTAGAACGAGAACCAGCCCCGCAGAGCCCCGCGGAGATCGCCGATCAAGCCCACCGCGCGGTGGACGACGGTCTTCTTCGCCCCCCTCCCGCGATCCTCGCCCGCGGCGCGCCGCGCCGACTGGATCTCCTTCTCGAGCTCGGTCAGCCTCTCGGCCGCGCCCGCGGCGTCGATGGGCTCCATCGTTCGCCGGGCCTCGACGAGTTCCACGATCGCCGGCGCGAACGGCACGAGCGGCGCCGCCTCCGCTCTCGCCTTCGCGCCGATCTCGATCTGCCGGATCTCGTGGTCGAGGTGGTTCTTGAAGAGGAGATAGTCCACCTGGCCGTCGTGGCTCAATGCGTCGAACTCGAACCGCTCGAGGTCCCGGAGCGCTTGCGCGTAGAAGCGCTGGAGCCGCTCGTCGCGCACGGGCGAGAGTTCGAGGCGGTACGAGCGGCGGAGGCTCCCGTGATCGGCGTCGAATCGTTCGATCGTCCCGCGGAGCTCGCTCGCCGGCGAATCGTCGGTCTGCGCGCGGAGCGGCACGTGACCGGCAACGAGGGCCGCGACGGCAAACGCGACAACGGGGCGGGACGTTCGGTTTCTCAAGGGAAGATCCTCCGGCGGCCTGGCGGCTCCGCCCCATCCTCCGGGTTCACCGGCAAAAAGTCATCCGGGTCCCGGGCGCCGCCCGGGGCGGCGAAGGGACGGCGGGGACCTCGCGCACGACGTGCACGTCCGAGGAAACGGAGTCGGCCTCAGCTCCCGAGAGGACGCGCGAGCCCGGCCGGACACGCGACTCCGGCGAGCGGCGGGAAGCGAGAGGAGAAGGGGAAGGGAAATGGAGGCTTCACCGCCCGGATCGTCCGGAGGGAGAAAGCGCGAGCGCGTGAGAGTGAGAGTAAGTGAAAAAGAGCTCGAATCCCGCCGAGCGCCGCCCCGCCCTATTTCGTCGCGTGAAACTTCGTGAGGGCGTCGCTCAGGAACGCGAGGTACTGCTCGGTCTTCCGGTTCGGCATCTCCTGCATCTTGTTCGCGTTCTGGGATCCGACGCACTCGAGGTCGGGCGTGAGGATGAGACTGTCGACGGGGAACTTGTAGAGCTCGATGAGACGCTTCATCAGGGCCCGGCCGTCGGGCGTCTCCGGCTCGTGGCTGTAGAGGACCCAGCCGTTCACGAACCGGTCGTTGAGGAGGCCGATCACTTCATCCGAAGAGAGCGGACCCGCTCTCAGTATTTTGCCGCTCCCTCAACACGACTCGTCGTCGAGCGTGCCGAACATGACGATCATGTGCATCGGCTTCCCGGTCTCCTTCGAGACCCGGGCGGCGTCGTCGACGCTCATCCACGTCACCTGCTCGGCCCTGTAGAACCGCTCCTTCAGGCGCTCGCGCGCCTCCTCCTCCTCGACCCAGGCGGTCCACGCGCGGTCGTCGGCGGGCCGCCTCGTCGCGCCGCCCTCGAGCTCCATCCGCGGCACGTACACGATGTCGGCGTCGAAGGCGAAGCCCTTCTTCTTCACGCCGTCGACCTCGTACTCGTGCTCGAACGCGACGTTGACGTCGACGTTCGGCCGGCGGTCGGGGAGCCACATGCGGAAGTAGCGCACCGCCCCCGTCTTCCGGTCGAGGAGCAGCCGGCCCGCGAACTGGCCCGGCGTGAAGAACACTTTCCCTTCTTTGAGGACGTACTCGCCGTGCATGCGGAAGATCACCTCAGCCTCGACCTCGTCGGCTGCGCGGAGGCACGCGTAGCCGCCCTGCCCCACCTTGCCGTGGTGGAGCGTCGGGCGCGCCTCGGGCGAGAACTGCCGCCAGAACGGGAGCGTCCGCTCGACCTCGATCGGCCAGATCTCGCCGACCTTCACCGGGTGGTCGGGGAGAAACGCCTCGAAGTCGCTCCCCGCGTATTCGCGGAGCGGCAGCGCCACCTCGTACTCGAAGAAGCCGGGGAACTTGTCCTTCATCCCCTGGCTCCATTCCCGGATGGGATCCCAGGCGGCGCTGACCTCGAGCCGCGCCGACTTCGACACTCCGAGCGCGATCCCGCTCTCAACGCCCGCGGTCCCGGCGCTCGGCCCGCACCCGGTTTCGAGGGCGAGGAGGGCGGCGACAACGCCCGCGAGCGTTCCTCTGGTCGGCGACATGTGCCTCTCCACCACGATGACGGGGCGACTTCGGCCCCTTTCCTCGTGCGACTGCGCCCGGGCTCGGCGAGCGCCGGCGAAAAAGAAGACGACGAGACGGCCTGGAAGATGACGAGCCAGACGATAGTCTCGACGATTTGACCCGGCCGGTCAACCGGACATGAGGGCGGCGGATGTCGGGCGGCGGGTCGAGAGGAACGGGCGATTCGGGACGCGCGGCCGAAACGGCGGCCGGCCCCGGCCGGATCGCTCGGCGTCGTGGATAATGCGGACTTCCGCCCCGGCGGCAGGCCGTTCGCGACAGACGGCGCCGCGGGCCGAAGAGCGTGACCGCGCGCGCGCCCACCCGCGTGGCGGTGAGGAACGAGCAACCGCCACCGATGACTCCCGTCGAGCGACGCGACGCGGACGAGACCCGCCGCGGCCGCCCCGGAGAGCCGCGGCGTAAAGCCGTGGCGCTCGGCCTTTTCGCGATCGTCGTCGCCGCGGCCGCCGTCCGCCTCTTCCACGGCGCGGCCATCTGCCGGACCGCCTACCCCCGCGTTCCGATCACGTTCACGCAGTCCGACCTCCACGCGAACCTCGAGTGGGCGGAGACGATCCTCGAGGGCGATCTCCTCGGGCGCGACACGTACCACCCCGACTTCGAGTGGATGGACGAGATCGCGACGCGTGAGACCTGGCACCGCTACTGGGGCGGGAAGGAGATCTTCCAACAGGCGCCGCTCTACCCCTACTTCGTCGCGGGCGCGCTCGCGGCGACCGGCCGATCGCTCGAGGGAGTCCTCCTCCTCCAGCTCGCGATCGGCGCGCTCGGACCAATCGTCGCGTTCCACCTCGCCAAGCGCCTCTTCGACGCGAGGGCGGGGCTCGTCGCCGCGGCGCTGACCGCGGTCTACGGCCCGCTCGTCTTCCACGAGGGGACGCTCCTCCGCGACTGGCTCCCGCCCCTCCTCGAGCCGCTCGCGCTCGTTCTCCTCCTCAAGGCCGCGGAGAGCGGCTCGGCGCGGCACGCCGTCCTCGCCGGCGCGGCGCTCGGCGTCGCCCTCCTCGCGAAGGAGACGATCCTCCTCTTCGCGCCGGCCGCGCTTCTCTTCCTCGCCGTCTCGCGCCGGGAGTCGGCGTCCGGCGCAGCGCGATCCGCCGCGGCCGCCGCGGCCGGCTTCCTCATCGCGATCTCCCCTCTCCTCGCGCGCAACGCGGCCGTCGGCGCGCCGCTCTTCGCGATATCGAATCGCGCCGCCGAGGGGTTCATCCTCGGCAACGCGGCGGACGGCGAGCCGATCGGGCTCGCGTTCACGCCGTCCCTCGGGCCCATCCTCGAACGGGCGAACGGAAGCCGCCTCGAGGTGATCCGGGCGACGCTCGCCACGTACGACGGGAGCCTCGCCCGATTCCTCGGAACGCAGTTCCTGAAGATCCGGGCGCTCATCGATCCATTCGAGGTGCCGAGCAACGTGAGCTACGCCTACGGCGAGAGCCTCTCGCCCGTCCTCCGCTTCGCGCCGGGCTACGGCCTCGCGTTCCCGCTCGGCGTGGCCGGCATCCTCATCGCCTCGAAGCGCCGCGCCGGACACGTCCTCGTCCTCGGGCTCTACGGGCTCTGTGCGCTTTCGGGCCTCCTCTTCTCGATCGTGCAGGCGCGCTATCGCCTCGTCGTCGTGCCGCTCCTTGCCGTCTACGCGGCGGGAGGCCTCGTCGCGGCGATCGACGCCCTGCGCTCGTCGCGCCGAGCGCGGGCGGCCGCGTACGGGGCGGCGATCCTCGTCCTCTTCCTCGTCCAGCACGTCGCCGCGCCGATCCGCACGCTGCGCGACCGGCCGTACGTCGGGATCCACGTGCCGGAGTACACCGCGTCGGCCATGGTCTACGCATCGGAGTCGCGCTACGACCGGGCGTTGGACGAGCTCGCGCGGCTCCGGAAAGAGATCGGCGGGCGCCCGAGCTACGCCGACGAGGCGCTCTCCGTCGACTGGCTCGAGGCGGACTACCGAGCGGCGTGGGGACGGGACCTCCTCGCCGCCGGCCGCGGCGACGAGGCGCGCCGCCTCTTCAGGAGCGCGGCCGACGGCTACGAGCGGCTCGGCCTCGCCGCGATCTCGAGCGGCGACGGCGGGCAGGCGCGCGAATTCTTCGAAAAGCTCCTCGCGGTCGAGCCGGACGGCCCGCGCGCGGCCGAGGCACGAAGGCACCTCGGCCGATGACGCCGCGCCGCCGCTCCGCCGCCGGAACCCTTTTTTCCCCTTCCCCTTCCCCTTCCCCTTCCCCTTTCCCCTCGCCCTCTCCCGTCGCCGTCGCCGCGGCCGCGGTCGCCGGGGTCGTCCTCCACCTGAACACGCTCGGCAACGGGCTCGCCTACGACGATCGCCTCGTCGTCGGCGAGAACCCGCTCGTCCGATCGCTCTCGTCGCTCGGAGCCGTCTTCTCGTCGCCGTACTGGGGAGACATCCGTCCCGACGCCCTCTACCGGCCTCTCACCATCGCGACGTACTGCGTGAACTACGCGCTCGGCGGAGTCGCGCCGTTCGGCTATCACCTCGTGAACGTCGTCCTCGCGGGCCTCGTCCCCGGCCTCGCTGCGCTTCTCGCCGTCCGGCTCACCGGCCGCACGGACGTCGGGCTCCTCGCCGGCCTCCTCTTCGCCTCCCATCCCGCGCACACCGAGGCGGTCGCGGGAGTGGTCGGCCGCGCCGAGCTATTGTCGGCCGCGTTCGTCCTCGGCGCGCTCGTCCTCGAAGCCCGACCGACGGACCGCGCCGGCCCCGCGCGTGCGGCCGTCGCGGCGCTCCTCTTCCTCTGCGCGCTCCTCTCGAAAGAGAGCGCCGCCGTCCTCCTCCCCGTCCTCTTCCTCTTCGAGTGGCGCGGGCGCGAGGGGGCATTCCGCGCCGCCGCCGCGGCGGCCACCCGAGCGCTCAAGTACGCCGCCCCTCTCGCGGTCTATCTCGTCCTCCGCGCGCGCGCTCTCGAGGGACTTGGCCTCGCGGTCCACCCGGCCGACAATCCCGCCGCGGCCGAGGGGTTTCCCTGGTCGACGCTCACGGCGATCAAGGCCTTCGGGCTCTACGCCGGGAAAACGGTTCTCCCCGTGTCGCTCTCGCCCGACTACTCGTTCGACGCGATCCGCGTCGTCCGAACGCCGCTCGATCCCGGGTTCCTCGCGGGGCTCTTTCTCCTCGCGGTCCCGCTCGTCTTCGCGATCCGCTTCCGGGCGAAGGCGCCGGCGGCTTCGTTCGGCGTCCTCTTCTTCCTCGCGGCGATCCTTCCGTTCGCGAACGTCTTTTTCCCGATCGGCACGATCCTCGGCGAGCGCCTCCTCTATCTTCCGTCGTTCGGCGCCGTGCTCGCGCTCGCGGCGATCCTCGCTCGCGCCCGCGCGGCGGCGCCGGCCGCGGGGTCGGCCGCCGCGGCCCTCGTCCTCGTCCTCTTCTCCGCGCGGACCCTCCTCCGGAACCCCGAGTGGCGCGACGACCGGACGCTCTTTCTGGCCGCCGTCCGCGACGGGAGCCGGAGCGCCCGCGTCCACGGGAACCTCGGCATCGCGCACGCGCAGGCGGGCGACATCGGCCGCGCCGAGGCTGAATTCTTGGCCGCGCTCGAGATCGACCCGGATCTGGCCGGCGTCCTCGTCCACCTCGGCTCGATTCACTATTCCCGGGGGCAAAGGGACGAGGCGCGCCGCGCGTGGGAGCGCGCGGCAAAGATCGAGCCCGGCAACCCGTTCGCGGAGCAGAACCTCTCGGTTCTCGCGCGGGAGGAAGGGCGGATGGCCGACGCCGAGCGGCATCTCTCGCGCGCCGTCGATGCCTCTCCGCGGCGGCCCGATCTCCTGAGGGAGCTGGGCGACCTCGTCCTCGGCGCGGGCCGGCCCGCGGACGCCCTCGCGCACTACGAGGCCGCGCTCGTTCTCGAACCGGGCTCGCTCGAGGCGCGCTACGGCCTCGCGTTCGCGCTCCACGCCCTGGGCCGCGACCGCGAGGCGCTGCCGCACGCGCGCGACCTCGCGCGACGGTCGCCGGAGACGGAGGAGTTCCTGCGCTTGTTGAAAGAGGTCGAGGCGGAGATCGGCCGGTAGCGTGGGGCGCGGGAGCGGCGAGCGAACGGCGGAAAAAAGGGCCTGCGATGCGGCCGCCCGCGCCCGGCGTCAGGGACGTCCGGGGGCGAGGTCCCGCGCGGACAGGTCGTCGAACATCGTGACCGCGTCCGATTTCGTCCAGAGCCCGACCTGTCCCGGGCCGGCGAACGTCGAGTCCTCCGCCTCGATGACTTTTTTCCCGTCGAACGTCACCGCGAGCCGGTGGCCCCGGATCTCGAGTCCGAGCGTGTGCCACTCGCCGGGGGTCACGACCTGGCGCGCGTGGCCGAACTGCTGGCGCTTCCCTTTCTCGACGCGGTAGAGCCGCACGTTCTCCTCGAGGACGTTCGCGCGGCAGATGTAGTAGTTGTCCGCGTCCTTGTAGCGCGCGACGACGCCGCCCGCCTGGTCGATGACGCCCGACACGGTCTTGAAGCGCGCCGTCACCGAGACGTCCGTCGCCCGGAACGCGTCGTGCACGCAGACCGGGAATCGGTAGTCCGTGTCGTCGTCGCTCGTCTGCGCGAGGACCCTTCCGCCCGACGGCACGGACATGACGACCCACCGCCCGTCGGGGCCGTCGCCCGTGCGCGCGGTCGAGAAGCCGGGCGGGCGCTCGCCCTCCTTCATGTCGTCGAACCGGACCGAGATCGCGCCCGGCCCCGCCTCTTCGACTCCGCCACCGCCGCCGCCACCCGCCCGGCAGCCCTCTCCCGCGACGGCCGCGACGAGAAGTACCGCCCCGACGATCGTCCCGCGCTCAGTCCGCATGATGGCTCGATGCCTCCGTTTCAGGGCCGCACATCCTCGCTCCTTAGCGCTCGACTCTCAAGTCGAAGGAACGATCGCGTGCGCCTTGACGAGGAGCGTCACGGCCTTGCCGGGGGCGAGGCCGAGCGAGCGCGCGGCCCGCGCGGTCACCTTCGCGACGAACGCCTCGCCTCCCGCGCGCACGGTCACGAGGCACTGCGGCCCGACGAGCTCGACCGACTCGACGGCGCCCGGGAGCACGTTCTGCGTCGAGACGAGGCCGGGGGGGCCGGCGGCGAGGACGATGTCCTCGGAGCGGAGCGCGACCCGGACGGGGTCGGGGGACGACGGCACGCTCGCCATCTCGATCTCGCAGCCGTTCCGGGTCAAGAGCCGCGTCGTCCCCTCGCCGCGCGCGACGACGGAGACGTCGAAGACGTTCTCCGCCCCGAGGGCGTGGAGGGACGAGAGCGCCGCGGCCGACTCGAAGACGCCGCGCGGGTCCCCTTCCGCGGCGACGCGGCCCTCCACGAGGAAGACGACGTGGGTCGCGAGCGCCATCACCTCGACGGGATCGTGGCTGACGACGAGCATCGAGACGCCGAGGCGCTCCGGCAGGCGCGCGAGGAAGGGAAGGATCCGCCCGCGGAGCGGCCGGTCGATGGCGGCGAGCGGCTCGTCGAGGAGGAGGACGTCGGCGCCCGAGGCGACCGCGCGCGCGATCGCGACCCGCTGCCGCTCGCCGCCCGAGAGCGCCGGGGCCTCGCGATCGAGCACGCCGCCGATCTCGAGCGCCTCGATCGCCCGGCGCGCGACGCCCGCGTCGCCGCCCCGCGACCGGGCCGCGAACGCGACGTTCTCGCGCGCGGTCATGTGCGGGAAGAGGGCGGCGTCCTGGGGCACCCAGCCGACGCGGCGCTCGCGCGGCGGGACGCCGTGCACGGCCCGGCCTCGGAGCGTCACGGTTCCGCTCACCTCCGGGCGGAGCCCCGCCATCGCCTCGAGGATGGTCGACTTCCCCGATCCGCTCGCGCCGAAGAGCGCGGCGCTCGTCGCGGTCCACGACGCCGCCGCGTCGAGCGAGAACCCCGGAAATGCCGCCTCGAGGTCGAACGCGTTCACGGGCGTCGCTCCCGCTTGAGGAACCGCTCGGCGAGGAAGGTCGTCGCGAAGGCGAGGAGGAGCGAGACCGCGCAGAAAACGGCCGCGTCCGCGTCCCGGAACTCGCGGATGCGCCCGTAGATCGCGAGCGAGAGAGTCTCGGTCTCTCCCGGGATGTGCCCCGCGACGAGCGCGGTGGCCCCGAACTCGCCCAGACCCCGGGCGAACGCGAAGACGAGCCCGTAGAGGATGCCTCGCGACGCGATCGGCAGCGTGACCCGGAAAAAGACCCTGCGCCGCGTCGCGCCGAGCGTGGTCGCGACGTCCTCGAGGCGCCGCGGCACCGAGGCGAAGCCCTGCTCGGCGCCGAGGACGAGGAGCGGAAACGACATCACGGCGGCGGCGATCGCCGCGGCCCGCCACGTGAGGAGGACCGGGCCGCCCGCGAGCGCCTCGATCGCCCGACCGAGCGCGGCCTCAAGCGACAGCGCCTCGAGGAGGAGGAGCCCGACGGCGACCGGCGGCAGGACCATCGGCAGCGAGACGAGCGTGCGAAGGAAGGGCTTGAGCAAGCGGAATCGCGCGCGCGCGAGGAAAAAGCCGACCGCCACTCCGGGCAGGAGGATGGCGGCGGTCGCCACGAGGCTCACGCGCGCGGTGAGGAGCGTGACCGTAAGGATCTCGGTCGAGGTCATCTCGGCACCCTGAGGAACCCCATCCGCAGGGCGGCGGACTGGAACTCGTCGCCGAAAAGGGATCGCACGTACTCGCGCGCGAGCGCGGGATCGGAGGACGACCGGAGGGCGCAGGCGACGTAGCGGACGCCCGGGTCGTCCGCGTCCGGCACGGTGAAGACGACCCGCGCGCGCCGCGCGAGAAGGGCGTCGGTCGCGTAGACGATCGCGACGTCGGCCGCGCCCGACTCAACGAGCGCGAGCGTCGCCCGGACGTCGTCCGCGCCCGCCACGCCCCGGAGAAGGCGTCCGAGCACGCCCTGCCGCTCGAGGTACGCCCGCGCGTAGCGGCCGGCCGGGACCGCCGGGCCCGCGAGCGCGAGGCGGCCGCCGAACGACGCGAGCGCCTCGGGATCGCGCGGCGGAGACTCGAGGCCCTCGCGCGCGACGAGGACGAGGCGGTTCTTGAGAAAGGGCCCGATCGAGTCCGGGTCGGCGAGGTCCCGGACCCGCTCGACGCACTCCGAGTCGGCGGAGAGGAACGCGTCGAACGCGGCGCCGGCCGCGATCTGGCGCGCGAGCATCGAGGACGCCTCGAACGAGAAGACGAGGGACGCCGAGCGGCCCGCGCAAAACCCGGGCGCGGTCGATTCGCAGAGCTCGCGGAGCGAGGCCGCGGCCGCGACCCGGAGGGAGGGAGCGCCGCCGTTGCCGCCGCCAGCGCCGCCGCCGCCGAAGCCGCACGACGCGGCTGCGAGGGCGACGAGCGAGGCGAGCGTTCGGGGCGAGCGTCCCATGCGCGTCCCTGCGGGCGGACTCATGAGGAGGGTGAACTAAGCCGAGGCTTAGTGTACCATCGGGGTCCGCATGGACATCGCGCGCGTCCGGAAGGCGCTCGGGCTCACCCAGGCGCGGCTCGCGGAGATCGCCGGCGCCCACCCCATGACGGTCAGCAAGTGGGAGCGCGGCGTCCTCGCTCCCCGGCCGCACCAGAGCGCGATCCTCGCGGCGCTCGCCGCGGTCGCGGCGGGGAAGGGCGCGCGGGGGGCGGCGCCCGAGGTCCTCGCCTATCTCAACCGCGCGTTCATCGAGGTCACGGAGGTCGAAGGCATGCGGATCAGCGCGAGCAACCAGCTCAAGGGGAAGGTCGTCGAGATCACCGAGGGCCCCGTGTCGGCGCGGGTCGTCATCGAGATCGCTCCGCGCGTCCGGATCACCTCCCTCATCACGACCGCGTCGGTGAAGCGCCTCCGCCTCGCCGTCGGCAAGCCCGCCATCGCCATCATCAAGGCGACCGAGGTCATCGTTGCGACCGGCGGAAGGTGACCGAGAAACGGCCGAAACGGTACCTGGTACCGTTTCCTGCCTTCTATAGTGGCGGAACACTGGGCACGCGGCGCCGTATCACGGAGGCTTCGCGACCACCCGCCCGACCCCCTCTCCGGAGGCTCCGATCCATGACGCGTCGACCGCTCCTGAAAACCGCGCTGACTCTCGCTTTTCTCGTCCTCGTCCTCCCGGCGGCCCGCGCCGACGAGGTCGTGAGCGACGAGTGGGCGCTCATGAAGATGGCCGGCGGCGAGGTCGGCTACATCCACACGGTCACGGCGAAGGTGGACGATCCGTCCGGCCCGCTCTTCCGAACCGACGTCGAGTCGCGGATCAAGATGAAGCGGCTCGGGACGGCGATCCAGATCGACCAGGCGTCGAGCACGTTCGAGCGCGAGGACGGCCGACTCGTGCGGGCGACGTCGAGGACGACGTTCTCGCAGCAGGAGACGACGACCGAGGTGACGTTCGTGAACGGCAAGGCAAAGATCGTGACGAAGATCCTCGGCACGGCGCGCGAGACCGAGGTCGACTGCCCCGCCGACGCCCTCGGTCCCTGGCGCCTCTTCCAGATCTCGAAGGAGAAGGGACTCGCGCCCGGGACTGCCTACGAGATGACGACGTTCGCGAGCGAGCTGTCGTCGGCCGCCGTGACGTCGGTCAAGGTCGTCGGACCGGAGGAGGTCGAGCTGCTCGACGGCACGAAGGCGACGCTGACGAAGGTCGAGACGACGATCGACGTGATGCCGATCGTCTCGACGGCTTGGGTCGACGCGGACGGCCGTCCGATGAAGTCGCTCACCCCGGTGTCGGGGCTCGAGATCGAGACGTATTTCACGACGCGGGAGCGCGCCCTCGCCGCGATGGAGACCGGCACCGAGCTGTCGCCCGACGTCTTCGCGAAGACCCTCGTCATCGCGAACGAGTACGTCCCCTTCGCGCGCCGCGCGGATTCGGCGCTCCTCCGCGTCTCTCCGCGCGTGAAGGGCGGCAAGGTCGAGATCCACGCCGACAACCGCCAGGAGATCGTGTCGCGGGAGAAGGACGGCTCCGCCGTCGTCCGCCTGAAGCGCCTCGATCCGCCCGAGGGCACGGCCGGGACGTTTCCGATCGTGAACCCGCCCGCGAGCCTCGCCGACTCTCTCGCGGCCAACGCGATGATCCAGTCCGACGAGCCAGAGATCGTCTCGACCGCGAAGGGCGCGATCGGCGAGGGCCGGGACGCCTGGTTCGCGGCGCAGGCGCTCGAGAAGTTCGTCTACCGCGCGGTCACCGAGAAGGGCATGGACGTCGCGTTCGCGTCGGCGCTCGAAGTGTGCCGGAACCGCGCCGGCGATTGCAGCGAGCACGCCGTCTTCCTTACCGCGCTCCTCCGGGCGATCGGGATCCCCTCGCGCGTCGTCATGGGCGTCGAGTACGTGGGCGGCATCTGGGGCGGCCACGCGTGGAGCGAGGCGTACGTCGGCGGGGACTGGTACGCTCTCGACGGGACTCTCGGGTACGGCTCGGTCGACGCGCTCCATCTCTCTATGTCGAAGCTCACGATGAAGGAAGGGAGCTTCGGCAAAGAGTTCGCGGGCCTCCTCCAGACCCTCGGCAACATCGAGATCGAGGTGCTCTCGATCGAGTACGGCGGCCGCGAGATCGCCATCGCCGAGAACGCCCCGAAGGTCGAGGGCGACCGCTACGTGAACCGGCTCTGGGGCTTCGCGCTCACGAAGCCCGAAGGCTTCGACCTCGAGCCGACCCGGCCGTCGGCGAGGATCGGCTTCGAGGTGCTCGAGATCGAGGGGAAGAACTCGGCCGGGAAGAGCTGCCAGATCGAGGTGCACCTCGTCGACACCCCGTCCGTCCTTAACTGGACCGAAATCCTCGAGAGGGGAGGCTCGCGGAAGCCGGTCGAGACGGTCGAGGCGACGGTCGACGGCCGCCCCGCCCGAGTCGCCACGTACCGGAGCGGCGAGCGCGAGAGCCGGGTCGCGTTCGTCGTCGCGGGCGACCTCCTCGCGGTCTTCGAGATGGACCGGGTGGAGGGCGAGGCCGACGAGAACCGCTTCCACGAGCTCTTGCGGTCGGTCGACTTCGACGTCGAGTCGCGGAGCAACTGACTCGCTCAGACGTCCCGGGCCCCGGCCTCGATCTCGTGCTCGCGGTAGCGGTAGATGAAGAAGATCGCGAGCATCACGACGACGGTCCACCCGACGCCGGCGGTCATGCCCCAGAAGAAGACGGTTTCGCCTCCGGCGAGGCCGCGCACGACCGCGACCGCGGGCGGGAGCAGGAGGAAGAGTCCGAGCGCGCCGACGCGCAGGGTCGCGCCGCTCTTCTGCTTCGGGGCGTTCAGGTCGTCGGTCATGGCCGTCTCGGATCGGTTATCGCGCCGGCCGGAGCCGGACGCGGCAGGCTCCGGGACGATTCCGTCCCGCCCGTCGTCCAAGGGGTCCAAAGCCGGAGACCATATCAGCGCCGGTTTCGGCCGGCAACGGCGTCCCCGCGAAGGCCGGGCGCCGCCGTTCGATTGACTCGATCGACGCGGCTTTGCTATGAGCGGAGCCTCGCTCGATCCCGTTCCCGAGAAGCGTTCGCGACCCGCCGGCGTCCGGCGTTCGCGCCCCGTCCAGAGAGGAAAGGCCCGCCCATGCTCCGACCGCCCGCGCGGACGTCGTCACCCGCCGTCGCCGCCGCCGCCGCCGCCGCTGCCGTCACGATCGCGACGGCGCTCGCCGCCTGCCGGAGCGGCGGCGTCGCGCAGCGCGAGCGGCGCTCGATCGCCGAGGACTATCCGACCCAGGTGGCGGAGTGGGTCGCCGAGACCGACTCCGCCGACCGGAACACGCGAGTCCGGGTTCACGACTCCCTCGCGCGGGAGATGGACGCGGCGATGGCTCCCGTCCTCAGGCGCCTCGCCGAGAACTCCGAGTCGGAGCGGCTCGACGATCTCGAGGACCGGTACGCGAGCCTCCGCGATGACCTCGTCGCGCACGCCCTCGACCAGGCGAGCCCGGACCACTCGCGCTTCGCGCGCGACGTGATCGACGCGCTCGAGAAGTTCTCGGTGCTCCTGTCCTCGTCGCTCGAGCCCAAGTTCCTCTCGATCGACGCCCGGATCGACGCCATCCTCCTCGCCCACCAGGTCACCCTCGACAAGGCGGCGGTGCAGCGCTCGCTCGAGGAGCACCTCGAGCTCCAGTCGTACCTCGTCGTGCCGGACGTCCTCTCCTCCGTCGCGCGGCTCGGCGAGCCGTTCGAGCCGGGCCAGATCGACGACTTCCTGACCCGCATGCGGATCGTCACCGCGAGCGTCTCGGACGCGCAGAAGGAGCCGATCGCGCCGCAGCGCTATCGCCTCGCGAAGACCGCCTCGCACCGCCTCGAGCGGAGCCGCCGCCAGATCGAGGACTGGGCGCGCCGCGCGGCCGAGTGGAGCCCCGGCCGCAAGGCGGAAATCGACTCGGCCACGAAGACCGCGGTCGCCGCGATCGCGGCGCGCGAGGCCTACCTCGACAAGAAGCTCCTGCCCGCGCTCGAGCAGACCTGGTCGCGCTGGGGCGAGCCGGTCGGCACCGCCTACTTCGAGTTCCTCGTCCGGACCCGGCATCTCCTCGCGATGTCGCCGGTCGAGCTGCTCTCGATCGGGCGCCGCCAGCTCGACTCGATCCGCGGCGAGATGGAAGCGCTCGCGAAGAAGATCGAGCCGGACAAGGACCTCCGAACGGTGCTCGAGGATATGCGGAACGAGCACCCCACGCGCGAGGGGCTCCCGCTCGTCGCGCAGCAGGAGATGGGGAAAGCGCTCGAGTTCCTCCTCCGCTCGCAGTTCGTCACCGTGCCCGAGGAGGCGCAGTCCTCGAAGGTCGTCTTGACCGGAGGGGACTTCGCCGCGACCTACCCGTTCGGCGGGTACGGAGGGTTCGAGTACGGGGCGAAGGAGCTCGTCGGCAAGTACCTCGTGAGCCCGCCCGCGGCCGGCATGCCCGAGAGCGAATTCCTCGAGCGGCTCCGCGGCAACCACGTCTACTGGACGCGGGTCGTCGCGATCCACGAGACCTATCCCGGCCACCACCTCCAGGCGGTGGTCGCTCGGCGGAGCGCCAGCCGGCTGCGGCGCTCGTTCGGCTCGAACCTCCTCGTCGAGGGCTGGGCGCTCTACAGCGAGGAGATGATGTTCACGCACGGGTTCTTCCCCGACGACAAGACGCGGCTCGCGCAGCTCCAGATGCGCCTCTGGCGGGCCGCGCGGGTCGTGATCGACGTCTCGCTCCACACGCGCTCGATGACTCCCGACGAGGCGGTCGGGTTCCTCATCCACGAGGTGGGGCTGACGCCCGAGACCGCGACGAGCGAGGTGCGCCGCTACCTCGGGAACCCGACGCAGCCGATGAGCTACCTCCTCGGCTACCTCGAGATCATGCGGCTTAGGAAGGACGTGGAGGCGGCGACGCCCGACTTCAACGAGCGGGCGTTCCACGACCGGCTCCTCTCGTACGGCCCGATCCCCGTGTCGCTCATCCGCATGGGCTTCCTCGGCGCCTCCGAGAACGCGTACCCGACGGCGGACGAGGTGCTCCCCCGGATCGGCGGCCCCGCGACGTCGTCGTCGCCGCGCCCGGCTCCCGCGTCGTCGCCGTGACGGGACGAGGTCGGTCGCGGGACTCGCCGGTGCGATTGCGCGCGAGGTCCGGTCACTCCCCGCGGTCGAAGAGGACCGGCGCCGCCCAGACGCCGGCCGGAATCCCGTCCGCGATGGCCTTCCGCTTCGCCGCGGCGAGCGCGGCGGGCTTAGAAAGCCCTTCCTTCAGCCAACCCGCGTAGAACCGGGACATCACGTCGCGCATCTCCCGGTCCGGCACGCGCCAGAGCGTCGCGAGCACGCTCCGCCCTCCCGCGGCGAAGGCGGCGCGCGAGAGCCCCATCAGACCCTCGAAACGGAGAACGGGCCCCGCGTGCGTCTCGCAAGCCGAGAGGGCCACGAGGTCGGCGCTCAGCACGAGTCGCGAGAACTCGCCGACGGTGACGAAGCCGTCCTCGTCCACGTCGGATTCGCCCGGGCGCGGCGCCGCGAGCGCGATTCCCGAGAGCGACGGCGCCGACGCGTTCGCGCGGCCGTGACAGGCGAGGTGCAGGACGGTCGCGTCCCGAACTTCGGGGCTGTTCGCGAGGACGCTCTCGCGGGCCTCGGATCCCAGGTAGACGCGATACCGCGATCCCTCGAGCCTCGAGGGCGCGGCCGTGCCCGGATCGCGGCGCAGCCGCTCCCGCCACGCTCCGAGCGTCGCGGTCTCGTTCTCCCCCTCGGCGAAGAAAAGGGCGACGTCGAGCGCCTCCTCGGCGCTAAACGGGAGGGGCTCTCCGATCCAATTCCGGTCGAGCGATGCGTTCAGCCGGGAGCCTTCGTCGATGCGCCCGCGCGCCGTCTCGGGGCTGCCGAACGCGACGAGCGTCGGAGAGGCGCCCGGCGGGCGCTCTCGGGCCGCGGCCCGGCTCATCTCGCGCAGGGCCGTGCCCGAGTGCGCGTACGCGACGCCGTAGCTTCCGACGAGATACGGCCAACGCGCGGGAGCCGTCCCTTTCTCGACGGGGCCCAGGAGCAGCGCCTCGAACGGAATTCGGCAGAGGTCGCCGTCGGGCGCCACCAGGAGAAGCGAGATGCTCTCCTTTTCCTCGCCCAGGGTCTCGAGAAGCGGATCGACCGCGAACTCCCCGAGAGACCGCAGCGCCGCGGCCCTCTCTTCCGTTTCGGCGGCTCCGGGGCCGATCGCGGCGAGCGCCCTCTCGACCCGGCCGGAGAGATCGGCGGTTTCCCCGAGCAAGGCCGTTCGCGAGCCCGCGCGCGTCAAGACGAAGGCCCTCGCCGATCCGCCGTCGCTGACGACGTACTCGAGAAAGGCCGCTCCCGGCGGCAGCGACGACCGCACCTCGGCGAGCGACGCCGCCGCCGGCCGAACGGCGCTCGTCCACGAGGGGCTTCTGAGCCGCGCTCGCAGGAGGAAGTCGTCCTCGCGGCGGCGCGACCGCTCGAGCCGCGCCGTGAGTTCCGCCCGTTCCGCTCCGCGGCGCGCGCGCTCCTCGAGCGAGCCGGAAACGCCGAGCCTTTCGAGGTTCCAGATGCCGCGCTCGGCCTCGCGGATCTCGGAGACGATCGCGGCGTGCTCCGCCGCCACGTCCGCAGGAACGTCGGAGGGAAGGACGGGCCGTCGCTCCGCGAACGCTCCCGCCATCTCGCGCCCCTTGAAGACCTGGACGATCCGGAACGCGTCCGCGATCTGGGAAGAGGTGGGGACGGCGATCCGATCGAGCGACGCCATCGCGTTCGTGACGGCCGCGGAGCGATCGGGCGAAAGAGACTGCCACGCCGAGTCGCCGAGCGGCTTCAGAGGCCCCAAGAACATCGACTCGATGAGGTCCGCGGCGCGGGCGCACTCGACGAGCGCCTCGGCCGGCCGTCCGGCGCGGACGAGCGCATCGGCCCGTCCGACGTGCAGGGTTTCGCGGCTGAAGACCGTCGCCGACCGCTCGGCCTCGGCGAAGACCGAGTCGAATGCGAGCAGGCCCTCCTCGATCCGGCCCGCTGCGACGAGCACGCTTCCACGCTCCGATAGCAAGACGAGAAGAAACGACTCCGCTCCGGACGTCCGATACGCCTCCGCGACGGCGTCGATCTCCGCGATCGCTTCGTCGAATCTTCGGAGATGGCGGAGAATCTCCACGCGCACCTGGCGGGCCCAGGCGTTCTCGAGCAACATCTCGGGAGGCCTCGCGATCGCGACCGCCCGGTCGATCGCGTCGAGCGCGCGATCGTGGCTCCCGAGGCGGGTGAGGCAGATGGCCTTCGTGACGAGGGCGGCGGAGAGGGCGCTCGCGTCCTGACCGGCTTCCAAAGCCGCGATCGCGCCGTCGACCGCCGCAAGCGCGTCCGAGTACCGGCCGACGAACTGCAAGAAGAACGCGATCGACTTCTCGGCCTGGGCGACGAGCCGGGAATCGCCGATCTCCCGGGCGAGCCGAAGCGCCGAGTCGAACTCTCGGAGAGCGTCGGCACCGCGCAAGAGCCGAAGCAGCGCCCGCCCGAGCCCGATGTGGACGAACACGAGATCGTGACGCGCCCCAGCGGCGCGAAACACCGCTCCCGCTTTCCGGTATTCGTCCACCGCCTCGTCGAGCCTGTCCAGCTCGCGAAGGCAATCCGCCCGGTTTCGCGTGACGTACGCGAGCTCGTATTCGAAGCCGAGGCTCGAGAAGAGCGCGATCGATCGGTCAGTCTCCCGCAAGGCGTCCTGCGGGCGGTTCATGAGGCCGAAGAGCCACCCCTTCTTCAGCGAGCATTGGGCGGCGAGGACGCGATTTTCCGTACGGAAGAAGATCGCCTCGGCCTCCTCGAGATCGGCCGCCGCACGATCGTGCTCGCGCTTCTTGCCGGCGGCGGTCGCTCGAACCATCAGAAGACTTCCGAGGAGGTCCTCTCCGACGGAGCCGCCGCGACTGAGCGGGATCGCCTCGTCGCAGATCCGCAGCGCTTCGTCGAACCGCCCGAGCTGCTCGTGGAGCTGGGCGCGGCGATGAGAGAGCCAGGGATGGACGACGAGGCCGTTCCTCCCGTAGGCGGCGACGGCACGCTCGTACGCCGTCAAGGCGGGCTCGCGGCGCTCGATCGTCTCGAGGAAATAGGCGAACGCGCTCTCGAGCGCGGTCGCCGACGCCGCGTCGCTCGGCTCCACGCGGCGCGACAGTTGGGCGACCCTCGAGTCGAGATCCGCGATCGCGGACGGGGACGGACTCTCGAGCGCGCGGACCTCGGCCCAGAGCCGCTCGTACTCGTCCTTCAACGCCGGATCGTCGGGAGGCTTGGGGTTGGGCAGGGGACGGGGCTCGCGCGTCACCTTCGGCGTCTCGCCCGCGGGGTCCTGCGCGTTTCCCGCCGCGGCGAGGAGCAACGCCGCGATTCCCGGAAAAACGCCGAGTCGGATCCACGAACCTAGGCTCGCGCGCTGGGACACGGACACTCGCCTCGCGCCTTCACCCTCGACGCCCCACGGGAATTCTAACTCTCGGGCGCGAGGATACGCGTCTCGAGACGGCCTTCGGCCGAAGCCGTCGTCCGGCCGGGCGCGATCCGGATCCGAGGTCTTTCCGGCGGCGGGGGTCAGCGGCCCCCATCCTGGGGCGAAAGAGGCTCCTTCGACCCGCCCGCCCTCCACGGCGCCGCCCCCTGGCACTTGATCCCCGCCAGGACCGCCGCCGCGAACGCCACCGCGTAGAGGAAAAGGAGCGCGGCGAGCGAGCGCCGGAGCGAGCGCGTCGGATGACGCGGCCGGGCCTCCTCCTTTCGCGCGGCGCTCACGGGACGAGGAATCCGCGCCGATCCCGGGCGAGCGCGAGGACGACGAGGAGCGTCGCGATCATCGCCGCGGCGTAGGCCAATAAGCCAAGCGAGAGCGGCTCGGCGCTCGCGTGCAGGAAACCCAGGAGCGCGAGCCCGATCATCGCGTAGAGCGAAGCGTCCATCGGGACGACGGCCTCGAGGCGGCCCGGCTCCCGCGTGAAAGGGAGTGACCGGACGAAGAGCGAAAAGACGGCCGCGAGCGCGGCGGCGACGACGAACGCCGCGGCGGCGTCGAGCGCCGTCGTCGAGAGCGGCCCCGGAAGGACGAGCGCGAGGACGAGGTAGTACGGCGCCGCGAGGCGGACCACGACGGCCTTGACCGCGCCGACGAGGTACTCGCCCGGCCTCTCGAGCGGCGCGGCGCGGACGGAGACGGCGGCCTCCGCCGCCCCGCTCGAGAACGGGAGAAGCCCGATCGGCGGCGCGAACACGATCGGTCCCACGTAGAGGAAGAAGAACGAGAGGAGCCCGCGCTCCCCCGCTCCTGCGCCGCCGCCCGCGGCCGCCGCGACGAGGAGGGCGAGCGGGACGCCGAGGAGGGGATAGAGCCGGGCGCGGAACGCGCCGTCGCGCGCCATCTGCGTCCACGCGAGGAGGAACCCCGCCCGCTCCGCGGGGCGCCGCGCGACGAGCCACGCGGCCCCTCGGGCGAGCCGGTCCGAGAGCCGCGGGCGCCCGGGCGCTCTCGGCGCGCCCTCGATCGCGCGGCCGTAGCCGCGCGCGAAGAGCGCGGGAAGCGTGATCGCGGCGAGCGGGAAGACCGCGGCGAGAAGAGTGAGCGGCACCGCGGCGCGCGCGATCGACTCCGGGATCGGCGCCCCGCAGAGGGCCGCGAGCCCTGCCGCGGTCCACGCCTGCGGGAGGAACGCGAACGCGACGGGGAACGAGTCCGCGCCCGCGCGCCCCGCCCCGGCGCCGAAAGAGACCAACAAGAGAAGGAAAACCGCGAGGACCCCTCCCACCTGGATCGCGGGGGCGATCTCTCCGGGATCGCGCCCGCCGCGGACCTTGAGCACGAGGGCGACGATCGCCACGAGGAGGCCCGGCACCGCGAGGCCCATGAGGACGTGCCACGCGAACGCGAGAACCGCCGCGCCGGCGCCCCCGAGCGTCCAGTAGGAGAGAACGGCCGGGATGAACGCGAGGCTCATCACGTTCAACCCCGCGTACACGCCGAGCGCCGCGAGCCGCGCGGCGAGGACGTCGGCGGGCGCGAGAGGGAGCGGGCCCAGGATGGCGCGGTCGCGCGGGAAGAGGAGCGGCGCCGCGAACTCGGTGAGACAGAGGACGGCGGTCATCGACGCAACGAGCGCGCCGGCGAAGAAGTGGAAGCGGAACGCGTCGAAGCGCGCGTAGAAGGCGGCCGAGAAGAAGAAGGCGAGGACGAAGTTGTAGGCGGTCTGGACGAGGACCGGCGAGTCGTCGATCGCGGCCCCGCCCTTCCTCTCGAGGTCGAGCCGGAGGTAGTGCGAAAAGAGGAGCCGGAAGCGGCGGGGGTCGACGCCGAGCCTCATCAGCGGGCCCTTCCCTCCATGGCGGCGACGATGCGCGCGGCGTCGCGCTCGGGGTCGAGATCCGGCGCGAGGCTCCGGAAGACCTCCTCGAGCGAGCTCATCTTCCTCATCTCGACGAGGCGCGCGGTCTCGCCCTCGGCCACGATCTCGCCCTTCGACAGGATCGCGACGCGGTCGCACACTTTTTCCACGAGCTCGAGGACGTGCGAGCAGAAGAGGATCGCCTTTCCCTTCTCGCGGAGCGACCGGAGGAGAGCGCGGAGGACGAGGACCGTCGGCGCGTCGATCCCGGAGAACGCCTCGTCGAGGAGGAGGACCGGCGGGTCGTGGAGGAGCGCCGCGGCGAGGCTCGCCTTCTGGCGCATGCCGCGCGACAGGCCCGAGAGCCGCTCGAAGAGCTTGGAGGAGAGTCCGAGCGAATCGAGGAGCGCCTCGGCGCGTGGCCTCAAGCTCCCTTCGTCGAGCCCGCGGAGACGGCCCAAGAGCTCGAGGAACTCGAGCGGCGTGAGCGACTCGTAGAACGCGACGTTTTCGGGCACGTAGCCGAGCCGCGCCTTCGCGCCGATCGGGTCGGACGCGACGTCGCGGCCGTCGACTCTGGCCCGGCCCGAGTCCGCCGCGAGAAGCCCGGTCACGATTTTCACCGTCGTCGACTTCCCCGCCCCGTTCGGCCCAAGGAAGCCGTAGATCTCGCCCGCCCCGATCCGGAACGAGATCCCCTTCAGCGCGACGACGTCGCCGTAGGCCTTGGAAAGACCCTCGACCTCGAGGAGCGCGCGGCCGGTCCCCTCCCCTCCGCCCGCCATCGCGGTCAGCCGGCCTCGAACCACGACGGGCCGACGGAGACGTCGACGACGATCGGGACCTCGAGGTCGAGCGCTCCTCCCATCTCCTCGACGACGAGACTCTCGAGGCGCTCCCTTTCGCTCTCGGGAAACTCGAAGATGAGCTCGTCGTGCACCTGGAGGAGCATCTTCGCGCGGAGCTTCTTTTCCCCCAGCCGGCGGTGGATCGCGATCATCGCCTTCTTGATGAGGTCGGCGGCCGTGCCCTGGACGGGCGTGTTGATGGCGATCCGCTCGGCCTGCGCTACCTGGCGCGGGTCGTCCGATCGGATCTCGGGCACCGCGCGCCGGCGGCGGAGGAGCGTCTCGACGTGACCCGTCTCGCGCGCCCGCCTCACCGTCTCCTCGAGCCAGCGCTGGATTCCGGGGTAGGCGCGGAAGTACGCGGCGATGAACTCCTGCGCGGTCTTCAAGTCGATCTTGTTCTCGGCGGCGAGGCGCTGGGCGCCCATGCCGTAGATGAGGCCGAAGTTCACGACCTTCGCCTGAGCGCGCTGCGCCGGAGAGACCATCTCGGGGAGGACCCCGAAGATCCGCGACGCCGTCAGCCGGTGGACGTCGACGCGGTCGCGGAACGCGCGCAGGAGCGCCTCGTCGCGCGAAAGGTGCGCGAGAAGCCTGAGCTCGATCTGGTTGTAGTCGGCCGAGAGGAGGAGCCAGCCCCTCTCCCCGGCCACGAACGCCTTCCGGATCTCGCGCCCGATCTCGGTCCGCGCGGGGATGTTCTGCAGATTCGGGTCGCTGCTCGAGAGCCGGCCGGTCGCCGCGACCGCCTGGTTGAACGACGTGTGCACGCGGCCCGTCCTCGGGTTGACGAGGCCGGGCAGTTGGTCGACGTAAGTGCCCTTGATCTTCACGAGCTGGCGGTACTCGAGGATCTTCGCGACCACGGGGTGGCCCGAGAACCGCTCGAGCGCCTCGACGTCGGTCGAGAAGCCGGTCTTCGTCCGCTTCATCCGCTTCACGCCGAGGGCCTTCTGGATCTCGAGCTTCTCGAAGAGGACCCCCGCCACCTGCTGCGGCGAGCCGACGTTGAACTCGACGCCGGCTTCCGTCTGGATCTCGCGCGAGAGGGCCTCGATGCGGGTTCCGAGATCCTTCCCCATCTTCTCGAGCTGAGGGACGTCCACCCGGACGCCCGTCCGCTCCATGCCGGCGAGCACGTCGATGAGCGGAACCTCGACGTCGCGGAAGAGCTCCGTGAGCCCGTCGCGCTCGAGCCGCTCCTCGAGGATCGCCTTCAACCGGAACGTGACGTCCGCGTCCTCGCACGCATATTCGGACACGCGCTCGGGCTCGACCTCGGCCATCGTCTTCTGCTTCGGGCCGGAGCCGATCAGGTCCGAGGTCGGGATCTTCTTGAACTCGAGGTACTTGAGCGCGAGGAAGTCGAGGTTGTGCTGGCGGAGCCCGGGGTCGAGAAGGTAGCTCGCGATCATCGTGTCGAACCCGACTCCCGCGACGCGGACTCCCGCGGCGCCGAGCGCGAGGAGGTCGTACTTCGCGTTCTGGCCGATCTTCCGCTTCTCGGGGTCCTCGAGCGCGGGCCGGAGCGCGTCGAGCACGCCCGTCGCCCCGCCTTTGAGCGGCGGCTCGAGGTTGAGCGGCACGTAGAAGGCCTCGCGGGGCCGGAGCGAGAACGAGAGGCCGACGAGGTCCGCGCGGAGCGGGTCGAGGCCGGTCGTCTCGGTGTCAATTACGAACTCGCGAGCCTTCGACAGCCGCGCCGCGAGCGCGTCGAGCGCCTTTTCGTCCGCGACCATCTCGTAGCGGTGCTCGTCGGCCGGCGCGTCGGACTCGACCTCTTTCAAGAGCGTCTTGAACTCGAGCCGCTCGAAGAGCTCGAAGAGCCGCGCGCGGTCGCGGGGCTTCCGGACGAGGTCGCGCGGAGAGGCAGGGACCGGCGCCTCCGTGTCGATGGTCACGAGATCGCGCGACAGCCGCGCCTGGTCCGCGTTGGCGAGGAGGCTCTCGCGCACGTTCTTCTTCTTCACCTCGCCGGCCCGCGCGAGGACGTCCTCGAGGCTGCCGAAGGAAAAGACCAGCTCGCGCGCGGTCTTTTCCCCCACCCCGGGCACGCCGGGCACGTTGTCGCTCGCGTCGCCCATGAGCGCGAGGACGTCGATCACGCGGCCCGGCGGCGCGCCGAAGCGCTCCGAGACCTCGTTCGGGCCCAGGATCTCCGCCTCGCCGGATCTCTTCGTCACGTCGTAGATCCGGACGCGGTCGGTGACGAGCTGGAGGAAGTCCTTGTCGGGCGTGACGAGGTACACCTCGGCGCCGTCCTTCTCGGCCCGGCGCGCGAGCGTCCCGATCACGTCGTCCGCCTCGTACCGCTCGACCTCGAGCACCGGGATCCCGAGCGCGCCGGCCACGTCCTTCATCACCTCGATCTGGCCGCGCATCTCGTCCGGCATCTTCTCGCGCGTCGCCTTGTACGCCGCGAACTTCTCGTGCCGGAACGTGGGCGTCGGCGGGTCGAAGACGACCGCGAGGACTTCCGGCTGCTCCTGGTCGAGGATGCGGAGGAGGGCGCTCGCGAACCCGAAGACGCCGCTCGTGTTCTCGCCGCGGCTGTTGACGAGCGGGTTCCGGATGAAGGCGAAGTACGAGCGATAGGCGAGCGCCGTGCCGTCGACCAGGAAGACGCGCGGCGCCGCGGGCGGCCCCGTCTCGCGCCGCTCGGGGAAAAGGGCAGGCCCCGCGCCGCTACTCGGGCTTTCCTTTGCCACCGGCCGCCGCCTTCTCTTCCTCTTCCATCTTTTTCAGCTCGTCGGGAAGCGCCGGCCTCTTCTCGTCCTCGATCGAGAGCCGCTCGATGAAGTCCATCCAGTCGCGCTCGAGGCGGTCGAGGTTCGCCTCGCCGAACGCCTCCATGAAGTACTGGTGGCCGAGGATGTCGGTGTTGCCCATGACGAACGGTGCGGTCTTGAGGCGCTCTTCGAGCGTCTTCATCGCCTGCCGGTACGCCTGGTTCGGCGTCTTGATGAGGAAGTACGCGAGCGCCCAGGCCTCGGCGCTGAACGGGTGGAAGCGGCCCTCGTCGATCACGACGTCGAGCTCCTCGGCGACGAGGTCGCGGAGCCGGATGAACGTCCCGCCGTCGAGAGCGTTGCGGAAGCGCCGGATGCGCGGCGAGTTCGGCAGCCCGACGACGAGCGTCTCGCCGTCCCACGTGCAGGCGCCGAAGTAGGCGGCGTATCCCTCGCTGAGCCAGGACGGAAGGCCGTTCTCGACGCAGTTGTAGTAGTACTGCCAAACCCCGGTGCCGACGAGGAAGGTCTTGATGAAGTTGAGGTTGTTGCCGCTCCACGCGAGAAGGAGGTTCGTGTTGACGTCGTAGACCCCGTCCTGCCCGGCCCATCTCGCGAGCCGCCGGTCCTTCTCGCAGTAGCTCCGGTACTCGTCCTTCTCGCTGAAGACGTAGACCGAGAGCTTCCGCTCCTTCCGCTTGAGGTCGACGCCGAAGTACCGGCGGTAGGCGTCGTAGGCCTGCTCCATGAGCGAGGCCGCCTCTTCGGCGAACGCGTTGCTGATGTTGGTCTTGATGTGGTAGTGGACGCTTCCCACCTCCCACGCCTGGTCCCAGCTCCGGCGCTGGCCCTCGACGTCGACGTGCTTGATCCACTTCCCGTTGACGAGGTCGTAGCCGCGGTCGCGCATCCGCCGCTCCTCCGGCGTGACCCAGCGGCCGCGGTGGCGGACGTACCCCTTCTCGATCAGATCCTTCTCTTCCGGCGTCACCCACTTGCCGCCGACGTTGACGAGGCCCATCTCCTTCGCCTCGTGGTCGGCCTTCGGGATCCACTTGCCGTCGACCTCGACCATGCCGCGGCGGCGGTTCTCCTCCTCCTCGGCCTCGCGCACGAGCGCGGGGTACTCGGCGGCGGTCACCCAGCGGTTCTCGAACCTCTTCCACCCGAGCTCCTCGCGGGCGCCCGCGTGGTCAGGGTTCGCGGCGATCGCCTTCTCGAAGCACGCCGTCGCCTGGCTCACGAGCGCGCGGCGCTTCGCCCACACCCCGAGGTCATGGAATGCGTTCGCGTCGCCCGCGCCGATCGCCGCGAGCCGCTCCTCGAACTCCTCCTCGGTCGTCGCCTTCCTCTCGACGCGGTCGATGTCCGACTTCGGAATCGTCTGCTCGCCGAACTTGAGCTTCAGCGTGACGCTCGTCGCGGTCTCCGCGACGACTTTGCCCTCGAGCTTCCGCCCGTCCCGGAGGTGGACGACGTCGGCCGACGCCGGAAGGGCGGCGGCGAATGCGAGAAGAAGAAGAAAACGAGGAATGGCGAGCACGGCGGCTCGGATCGCTGACCGGAGCATCGGCGTTTCTCCCGAGGCCGGAGGGAATCGGAGGCGACTCTGGCACGAACCCCGTCGTGGCGGCGAGAAGGGATTATCGCATGGCGGCGCGGAGCGGGCGCCCGCGCGGCTTGATCCGAAGCGCCGGCGAGGGTAATCCGGGCCGGCGAACATGCGGCGCGTCCCGGGCGTTCTTCTCTTCCTCTTCATTCCCCTCGTCCTCTTTCTCTTCGTCTCCGAGCCGGTCTCGGCCGGCGGAAGCCTCCTCCTCGGCGTCGCGATCATGTTCGCGCACCGGCTCGCGGCCCGGCCGTACATGCTCGCGAACCTCTCGCGCCGCTGCCTCTGGTGCGGCGCCGCCGTCGAGACCGGCGAGCGCGTCCCGGCCGGAGACCGCGGCGGGCCGCTCGTCTTCTCCGCGTGCGCCCCCGCCTGCCGCGATCGCGCGCTCGTCTTCGTCGCCTTCGCGGAGAGGTGGCGCGCCTTCTTTCTCGCCGGGATCGGAGTCCCGCTCGCCGTTTTCGTCGCGACGGGGCTCCTCGCGGCGGCGGGCGTGGAGGTCCTCTCCCGCGAGGCGCGGCTCGTGATCTTCCGCGGCGTCATCGCGGCGACCGTCCTCTCGGCGGCGCTTCTCCATCGAACGGAGCCCCTTCCGACCCGTTCGCCGCGCTTTCCGTTCCCGATCCACAACGTCTTTCTCCTCGGAATCCGGTTGACTCTCGCCGTCTTCCTCGTCGTCGGCGCGCTCTGGCTCGTCCAGACTGCGCTCATCCTGGCGGGCGGGTGACGCGGCGCGCGGACCCGCTCGAAACCGAAGCGAGAGCGCGACTTCGGCCCGTTTGACGCCTTTTCCGCCCGCTTGTATGATCCGCCGCCGACCCGCTCTCGGCGGCCCGGGCCGTGCGCCACGGGACGCCCCCGCCCCGGCATTCGCGCGGCGCACGAAAGACGAGGGAGATGGACCCGAACACGAGCACCGAGTCCGCCGTCGACACCCAGGTGGAGGACGTCGGCCCCTGCCGGAAGAAGCTCCGCGTGCGCGTCCCCGTCGAGGACGTCCGCGCCGAGTTCGAGAAGAACTACCGCGAGATCGCCGGAAACGTCGTCCTCCCCGGATTCCGGCGAGGCAAGGTTCCCCGCACGGTGATCGAGAAGAAGTTCGGCCGCGAGATCACGAACGAGGTGAAGCAGCGCCTCATCGAGCGGACGTTCGAGGACGCGGTCGCGCGGCACAAGATGCAGCCGATGGGCCGTCCCGAACTCGACGTCGAGAAGGTCGTCGCGCGGCCCGACCAGCCGCTCGAGTACGAGGTGACGCTCGAGGTCCGGCCGACGTTCGAGCTCAGGCGCTACAAGGGCTTCAAGGCCGTGAAGCCGCCCGTCTTCGTGAGCGATCGGGACGTCGACGCGGCGCTCGCGTCCCTGGCGCGGAGCCGCGCGAACCTCGTTCCGATCGACGGCGGCCGGCTCCGCGAGAACGACGTGGCGATCTGCGACGTCTCCGTGAGCCGGGCCGGCACCGAGCTCGGGCGGCGCGAGGCCGCGATCGTCCCGGTGGCCGAGGACCGCCTCCTCGGATGGAAGGCGCCGGGCCTCAAGGAGAAGCTCCTCAGCCGCGCGGCGGGCGACGTCGTCGAGGTCGAGATGCCGTTCCCGAAGACGGACGAGTCCGAGGGCGATGCGACGGCTCGGCTCGAGGTGAGGGACGTCAAGGCGGTCGAGATCCCGCAGCCGACGGAAGAGTGGGCGAAGGAGCTCGACTTCGACTCCCTCTCCGAGCTGCGCGACAACCTCCGGGCGCAGATCCGCGTGCGGGCGGAGATCGACGCCGAGCGCGCCGTCGAGGAGGCGATCCTCGACCAGATCCTGAACGAGACGCCGTTCGACGTCCCCGAGAGCCTCGCCCGGAACCAGATCGAGCAGTCGGCGTCGCGCCTCCAGGTGCAGCTCCAGATGGACGGCCGCCCGGAAGAGGAGATCCACCGGATCGTCGCGGACTACCGCGACCGGAGCCTCGAGGACATGGTCCGGGCCATGAAGAAGGGCTTCGTCCTCGACCACCTCGCGACCCTCGAGAAGATCTTCGTCACCGAGGACGAGGTGAACGAGCAGATCGAGGCGATGGCCCGCCAGGCGAAGAAGTGGCCGCACGAGGTGCGCGCCGAGCTCGAGGAGCAGGGCCTCCTGCCCGAGGTGCGGAGCGAGATCCGCGAGCGGAAGGCCCGGGCGACGCTCCGGACTCTCTCGGAAATCACCGAGGCTCAAGGGACGGCCCGCTGAGACCCGATCCAGGCGATCGCGGGTCGCCGTCGGTGTTCGGGAGGCCGGCGGCCGGGACGCTTCGAATCGAGTCTCCTCGCGAGGCGGCGGATCGATGGATCGGAGCGGCGTGCCAGAGGTCGAGCAATCGGGATCGAGATCGGCGCCGACGGCCGTCGTTCCGAGTCCGAGCCGGCGAACTCGACCGGCGGGCCGACGGGAGGGCGAAAGCCCGCGGCGGCTCCCTCGACGGCGAGATCGGCCGGACGATCCGGCCGGAACCGCCCGGCTTCGCGAACGATTCGGGCTAGGCAAAATCCGGGACGAAACGATACTCGCACTGGCGAGAGACCGACTTCGAGGCGCTTGCGGCCGCGTCACCGGTGCGGCCGCGGCCTCTGCAAACCCGAGGAACGAGAAGCCATGAACGACTGGGTCCCGATTCCCTTCGTGATCGAGAAGACGGGTCGCGGCGAGCGGCAGTACGACATCTACTCCCGCCTTCTGGAGGACCGGATCGTCTTCATCGGCACGCCGATCGACGACATGGTCGCGAACGTCGTGATCGCGCAGCTCCTCTTCCTCCAGAAGGAGAACAAGTCGCAGGACATCAATATGTACATCAACAGCCCGGGCGGGTCGGTCACCGCGGGGCTCGCGATCTACGACACGATGCAGTTCGTCCACTGCGACGTGGCGACGTACTGCATCGGCCAGGCGGCGAGCATGGGCGCGGTCCTGCTTTCCGCGGGCACGAAGGGGAAGCGCTTCGCCCTCCCCCACGCGCGCATCATGATCCACCAGCCGTGGGGCGGCGCGCAGGGCTCGGCGGCCGACATCAGCATCCAGGCCGAGGAGATCCTGAGGCTCCGGAAGATCATCAACGACATCCTCGCGAAGCACACGGGCCAGCCGCTGAAGCAGATCGAGAAGAACACAGACCGCGACTACTTCATGTCGGCCGAGGAGTGCAAGACGTACGGCCTCGTCGACGAAGTGGTGGAGACGCTGAAAGAGGCTAAGAAGTGAGAGGAGGCGGCAGCGGCATGAGCGGCGGGGGCGGGAGCGGCGGCGGAGGCGGCCGCCGGAAGGACCGCACGCCGCTCGACGCTTGCTCGTTCTGCGGCCGGTTGAAGAAAAACCTCATCGGCGGCCCGCCCGGCATCAACATCTGCGACGAGTGCGTCGACCTCTGCAACGCGATCCTCAAGGACTCGCCCACCCGCTCCTCGCCGTCGTCCGCGCCGGGCGAGAAGGCCCGCCCGAAGGACCAGCCGTCGCGGCGCTTCCCCACGCCGACCGACATCAAGTCCGAGCTCGACAAGTACGTCATCTCGCAGGAGAAGGCGAAGAAGATCCTCTCGGTCGCCGTCCACAACCACTACAAGCGCCTCCGGTCGAGCGTCGACACGAGCGACGTCGACCTCGAGAAGAGCAACATCCTTCTCATCGGCCCGACCGGCAGCGGCAAGACGCTCCTCGCCCGCACGCTCGCGAGGATCCTCGACGTGCCGTTCGCCATCGGCGACGCCACGACGCTCACCGAGGCCGGCTACGTCGGCGAGGACGTCGAGAATCTCGTCCTGAAGCTCCTGCAGGCCGCCGACTGGGACATCTCCCGCGCGCAGCAGGGCATCATCTTCATCGACGAGGTCGACAAGATCGGGAAGACGTCCCACAACGTCTCGATCACGCGCGACGTCTCCGGCGAAGGCGTGCAGCAGTCGCTTCTCAAGATGCTCGAGGGGACGATCGCGAACGTCCCCCCGCAGGGCGGGCGGAAGCACCCCGAGCAGCAGTACATCCCGGTCGACACGACGCAGATCCTCTTTATCTGCGGCGGGACTTTCGTCGGGCTCGAGGAGTTCATCGCGCGGCGGCTCGGCCGCACGATGATCGGCTTCCGGAAGGACTCCTCCGCCGAGCTCACGCGGCAGGAAGTCGAGAAGAAGATCCCCGGCGCGCTCGTCGACCACGTCGAGCCGCAGGACCTTCTCGCGTTCGGCATGATCCCCGAGTTCATCGGGAGGCTGCCGGTCATCGCGACGCTGTCGCCGCTCGACGAGGAGCAGCTCGTCCGCGTCATGACCGAGCCGCGGAACGCCATCGTCCGGCAGTACAAGAAGCTCTTCGAGATGGAGGGCTGCGACTTCGATATCGCCCCGGACGCGCTGAAGGAGATCGCGGCCCGCGCCATCAAGAAGGACACGGGCGCGCGCGCCGTCCGCGGCATCCTCGAGGACCTCATCACGGACGTCTTCTACGAGATGCCCTCGCGCCGCGAGAAGGGCACCTACCGGGTGACGAGCGCCCTGGTCCGCCGCGAGGGGCCGATCGAGTTTGAGCCCCGCGCGGCCGAGGCCCGGCCTCCGGCGCCCGGGCCGGCAAAAGAGCCGCCCGCGTCGTCGTCGAGCAAGAGGCGCGACATCGCCTGACGCGGCGCGCCGTCAGCCCCCCGCCCCGAACTTCACGCTCTCGATCACCGCGTCGAACTTCTTCGCGTTGGCCGCGAGCGTCTTCTCGGGCCCGACGAGCTTCAGGAAGAAGCTCCCCCCCTTCGTCTGCACGACGGCGGCGATCATCCGGAACGACGGCTTGTGGAATCGCTCGGGGGCGCCGATCCGGACCGGCGCAACGTAGGTCCCCGAGACGTCGAGGACCGTGACCGGGAGGCCCGAGACCTCCCGCTTCGTGATCTTCGCCGAGTCCTTCGCCGGCGTCCCGCCGGGGCCCTCGAACTGCCCGCACCACCGGTCGAGGTTGGCCTGGACCGTGCCGCCGTCGCTCGCCCCGAAGTGGAACACGACGAGCTCGGCGTCCTCCGGGTCGCCCTCGACTTTCGGCAGCGTCACCTCGGCCTGGCGCATCGCCGAGGTGGGCGGCGAAGACTTCCAGGACTGCGGGATCTCGAACGAGAGCCCGGCCTTCGTCGCGACCGGCACCGTCTTCTCCTTCTCCTTATCCTCCTTCTGCTTCGCGGCGCCGGCCGCCGGCGCCCCTTCCTGCGCGCGGGCGGCGGGAGACGGCATCGTCACGGCCGACGTCAAGAGTCCGAGCGAGGCGAGGAGCGCAGCGTACCGGGCGAAGTTCCGAGTCATGAGTTTCCTCTTTCGCGTACTTTACCGTTTCCAGCGCCGGCCAGCCGCGCCCGATCTCGGACGTCGCGCCTTCACGCGACGCCCGGCACGTGTCATCGGAGGCCGAGGAACGGCTCCGACTTCTTCGCAAGACGAGGCGAAGTCGGGATCGGCTGCTTCTTGGGTGTGCCTCTCGCCCGCCTGGCTCACGAGGCCGAGCGGTTCTGGTCGCGTCTCGACGCCGATCTCGACTTCTTGCCTCTCGCCTCCTCGCCAACCGGCCGGTCGGCTTCGCCGGCTCGGGCCCGGAACGGCCGCCGCCGGGCGCTCGTCTCGTCGCCGATCCCTCGACCGGAAGCGCGCCGCGCCTCTTGCCTGACTCTCCGCCCGGCCTCCGCGTCTCGATGCGTGACCGCGACGCGCGATTCGGCCTCTGGCCTCATGAACGATGCGGGCCGGGACGGCCGCCCGTCCGGGCGGAGCGGGGCGGAGCGGAGCGAATGATTGTCCCGCCCGCGCCGGCCGCGCGTCAATACGGAGACGGCGGGCCGGCGCGTCGTCAGCGGTCGGACTCGCTCATGATCCTCCGCCGGTCGGTGACCTCTGCCGAGACCCGGTGCTCCGTCCCGTCGCGCACGTAGGCGATGGAGACGCGCGTGCCGGGCTCCTTCGAGCTTGTGAGCGCGCGCAGCTCGCGCACCGCCCGGACGGGGCTCCCGTCCACGCCCACGATGACGTCGCCTCGCCTGAGGCCGGCGCGCTGCGCCGGCGACCCGCTCGTGATGTTGACGACCTGAGCGCCGGCGAGCTCCCCCGCGTCGTCCACCAGGTCCGCGACGGACACGCCGAGGGATCCCCAGGCGACATGGCCCTTCTCGCTGATGTCCCGCAGCACCTTCTTCGCCGTGTTGATCGGAATCGTGAAACCGAGCCCCGCGGACATCCCAGTCGGGCTCGCGATGTAGTCGTTGACGCCGATCACGCGGCCGCGCACGTCGACGAGCGGGCCGCCCGAATTCCCCTGGTTCATGGCCGCGTCGGTCTGGATCATGTTGTCCTCGACCGAGCGGACGTCGAGGGCCGGGCGGCCCGTGCCGCTCACGATCCCGTGCGTCACCGTCTCGCGAAAGTCGAGCGGGTTCCCGAACGCGAGAACGACGTCGCCCACCCGAACGGCGTCCGAGTCGCCGAGCGCCGCGGCGGGAAGCCCCTCGACCGGGATCTTCAGGACCGCGAGATCCGTGAACTCGTCCACGCCGACGACTCGCGCGAGATAGCTCTTGCCGTCGTGGAGGGTCACGAAGATCTTGCCGGACTCGACGGCGTCCGCGACGACGTGATGGACGGTGAGGACGGAGCCCGCCGCGTCGGCGATGAACCCGGCGCCGAGCGTGTGCACCTCCTCCACCCGTCGGGTGAAGGGCGAGATCGACTCGCTGATCGCGTCGATCGACACGAGCGACGGGAGCGTCAGGTCGACGACGAGCCGGTAGACCTCACCGGGGTCGGGGAGACTCGAGAGCCTCCGGGCGGCGTCCCCGCGGCCGTCGCGCGGCGTCGACGAGCGCGACGTCGCGTCCCTTTCCCCGTCCCCTTCCCCCGCTCCCTCCCCCTCGACCCCGATCCGGAGGGCGATCCCGCAGAGGAGGCTCGCGAGGAGGGCGAGGAGGATCCAGACGGCGCGGGACGTCCGGGGCGAGGTCACGCCCGCGCCGCCGCGTCGCGCCCGGCCTGAGCCGCAGCCGCGGCCGCCGTCGAGCCCATCATCAGCGCACGACCGTGCCGAATCGGCCTTCGAGGACCCGCGCCTCGCCCCGCCGCACGATCTCGAGCCGCATCGCGTCTCCCTTCTCGAGGCCCGACACGGCGTCCCGGAGATCGGACGCGGAGGCGATCGCGGCGCCGTTCAGGCGCACGATCACGTCGTCCTCCTTCAGCCCGACCGCCTCGGCGGTCGAGCCCATTTCGACGTCGAGGACCGCGACTCCGCCCCCGCTCTCGAGCCGGAGGTGCTTCGCGAGGCGCGGGTCGATCGTCTCGACGAGGACGCCGAGGCGAGGACCCGCCGGCGCGGGAGCCGCGAAGGGCGACCGCGGAAAGAGCGGCGGCTGCGCGGACGGAAGATCGCGCACGTCCGGCCACTCGCGCGGAAGCGCGCCGAACCGGTGGAAGAGCCGCGCGCGCCCTCCCGCCCGGCCGCCGCTCTCCTCCGCGGCGAGGCCGAGCTTTTCGGCGAGATCGGGGTGCGCCTTCACGAACGCCGCGCGGCTCTCCGCGCGGACCGTGGTCTCGACGCCGTCGTCGCCGGGGTAGGTTGCCTCGACGCCGCCGTCCGGGCTCTCGGAGTAGCTCCAGGTCTTCCCGTCCTCGACGATCCTCACGCGGACGCTCGCTCCTCCCGGAGCGGCGCCCGAGAATGCCCCGAGCTCGAGTTCGCCGAAGCGATTGCTGAAACGCCCGGCGAGCGCGTCGAGGTCGGAAAAGACGTCGCGGCGAAAGGGGCCGTCCTCCTCTCCAGGGCCGCCCCGGGCCTCGATCTCGCGCAGGCAGCGCCGCGCCCGGGCCTTCACCTCGGGGTCGTCGCTCCGGGCGGCCTCCTCGAGCGCGTCCTTCGCCTCGGGGCCGAGCGCGACGAGCGCCTCGGAGGCGCGCTCGCGCACGTCGAACTCCTCGTCGCCGAGGTCCTCGATCAAGCGCTCGACCGCCTCGCGGGACCGTTCGTCACGGGTCGTGCGCGGCTCGTCGCCGCGGAGCGTTCGCGCGGAAATCGCGCACACGGCGGCGAGGGCGACGGGGGCGAGGAGATGGACGAGGCGGCGATGCGGCGCGCGCCGGGCGTTCTGCGACGGCGCAGGGGCCGTCGGGTCGAGTGAGGAGAGCATGTTCGATCGCTCCATTCTCGTTCTTTGGTTCGCTGGTTCTTCGGTTCGGTCGTTCGGTCGAAACATGGGCGCGTGCGAGCGGGCGGTCGTACGATTCGGCTCGGTTTCTATCTCAGGCCCGGGGCACGAGCGCGGAAGAGAGGCCCCCTCAGCGTCCGGGCACGTACTCCAAGATCAGTCGCTCCGCTCGCCGGAGCACCACGATCGACACGACGATGCCGGGCTCGAGGCGGGACGCGATGTCGATGACGTCCTCGGGCCCACCGAGAGGCCGGCCGCCGATGGACAGGATGATGTCGAATCGCATGAGCCCCGATCTCGCGGCAGGGCCCGTCTCGTTCACTTCGTCCACGACGACGCCGGCCGCGCCCGACTCGAGGCCGAGCTGCGACGCGAGCGCCTCGCCGACCGGCAGGTACCTGAAACCGAGCGGCGGCGGGCCGGACGCGAAGGTCGAAAGGGCCCGGTCGCCCGACCGCGCGAGGATCTCGCTCACGGCGCGCCGGACGTCGTTGATCGGGAAGGCGAAATGGATGCCCTCCGTGACCGCGTCGTCCCCGGCCGTCTCGGCGGCAAGCGCGGCCTCCGTCACGGCAGATGCCTTCGCGGAGAGGAACTCGGACCAGAGCCCGCCGACCTCGACGGGATCCTCCGGCACCTCGCCCTCGCGGGCCTGGCAGAAGACGCGAAAGTCGCGGAAGACCTCCTCGCCGCGGGGACGGGCCGCCGCCGGCGCGCCGCGCCGGTAGGTCAGCGCCATGACGCCGACGAGCCGGCCGCCCGCGTCGACGAGCGGCGCGCCGGCGTCTCCCGGATTGACCGGCGACGTCACCTGGATGAGGCTCCGGTACTCGCCCGACGAGCCGATGAGCTTCCGCCCGATCCCGGAGACGATTCCGGTCGTCACGCTCCCGGCGAGACCGAACGGGCTCCCGATCGCCATCACGAGGCTGCCGGGCCTGAGCGCCGAGGAGTCGCCGATCGCCGGCACGAGGCCCTTGAGCGGCCGCCCTTCGGACTCGAGGCAAAGGAGGCCGACGTCGAGGCTCGCGCCGACGCCGAGAGGACGCGCCCGGAAGACCTCGCCGTCGGCGAGCCGGACCGAGATGCGCGTCGCGGGGAGGCGGACCGCGTCGCCCGCGGTCACGACGAGCCCGGCGCCGTCGAGGAGCGTCCCGGAGAAGTAGACCGGCGAGTCGTCGACGAAGAGCTTCTCGAGCGAGCCTCCCGAGCGCTCGATGTGTCCGCCGGTGAGGCGGGGCGTCATGCGCACGCTCACCTCGACCGCGGAGGAGCGCGTGCGGCGGGCGAGGTCCTGCATGTCGCGGTCGAGACGCTCGAGAATCGCGCCGGGAGCCTCGAGCGCGTGCGGGATCCCGGGGGACGGCGGCTTCACCGGGTCGCCCGCGAACGCGAGGCTCGCGACGAGGGCGATCATCAGTCCGGCCGCGATCGCGGCGCCAGCGCCGAAAACCATGGCGAACGTCCGGCGAGAGGCGATTGGCAGCATCATGGAGATGAAGTTGGGCGCGTCGCCCGCGCCGCCGTCATCGGAAGTCGTCTTCGCCTCCGGACGTGCGCACCGGCCGCGGGAAGTAGTGGCTCTCGGGCTGCCGCCCGTCCTGCGGCAGGACGAATCGGGACTTCGGGAAGTAGTACGAACCGACTCGGCTCGGAATCGTGTGGTTGACGGGCTCGGCGAAATCCCTCTGGAACTGGGAGAACGGCGAATCCCCCGCGACCGGGGAGAGCGGCTTCGCGCGGTCTTCGGCCTCAGCGGGGCGGCCGTCGAGGATCGAGGGATCCCCGATGAGGAAGCCGGCGCCGAACGTGAAGAGGAGGCCCGCCGCGAGGGCCACGCGCGCGACGACGCGCGACCGTCCTTGCCTCCGCGCCGGACGGTCGCCGCCGCGCAGGCGGCGCCGGAGCTCCGGCCAAAACTCCTCGGACACGGCGGCGGGCTCGTGAGCGTCGCCCATGCGGTGCAGGGCGACATGAGCGCGCCGGAACGACTGGTAGAGGCCGTAGCACTCGCCGCAGCGCTGGAGATGGCCGCGGACGCGCCGCGTGGCTCGGAATCCGAGGTCGCCGCCGACGAAGAGCGGCAGGCGGCGACCGATGTACCGGCAGTAAAGACTCAACTCTCGCCTCCGTGTGTCGCCGGGCCGGAGCCCGGGGCGCGGCGGCCGCTTTTCTCCCACAACGCGCGGAACATCTTCCGCGCGCGGTGGAGCCGCCAGCGAACGGTTGCGTGCGTGCACCCGACGATCTTCGCGATCTCCTTGCAGGACAATTCGTTGATGTCACGCAGCACGATCACCGAGCGGTAGCGGGCCGGCAGCTCCTGGAGGCACTGCTCGATCTCCCTCGAGAGCTCGCGGTTGGCGAGCTCGGACTCCGGACGCGGTCCGCCCGGAATGAACTCGGAGAGATCCTCGACGCCGGCCGCGCGGTCGCCGGAGCGCTTCCGCAAGGCGTCGATGCAGAGATTGCTGACGATGCGGTAGAGCCAGGTGTGGAAGTTGCGATCGAGGTCGAACGTGTGGATGGCGCGGAATACGCGGAGGAACGCCTCCTGGGTGATGTCCCAGGCCTCCTCCGCGTCGCCGACCATGTGGAACGCGACCCAGTAAGCGCGCCGGCGGTACCTCGAAACGAGCGCCTCGTAGGCGGTCTCGTCGTCGTCCTGGCACCGCTTCACCAGATCGACGTCGGAGACGATCGCGTCCGTCATGCTGTCGGCCGTGTCGGGAACGGCGGCGCGGCCGGAGGGGCCGGCGCCGCGAAGCTCGCGTTCGAGACTCATTATAGCCGTGTCCTCGCTCATCTCGACTCGGTCATCCGCCGGCCGTTCAGTCCCGGCCGCCGAGCGTGACGCTCACCGAGCGGCGCTCGCCCTTCCGGACGATCGCAACCTCGGTCTTCTTTCCGGCGCCGAGCCCGCGCACCACCTCGCCCAGCTCCTCGGGAGTGCCGACCGAAGTGCCGCCCACGGAGAGGATGAGGTCGTTCCGCTCGAGACCGGCCTTCTCCGCCGCGCTGCCCTCGACCACGCGCTGGACGAGGACGCCCTGCCCCGCTTGCAGACCGAGGACTTCGCGAGCGTCCGACTCGACCGCCCGCGTCTCGACGCCGAGGAACCCCGGCTTCGGCTCGGCCTTGTCGGCCTTCTCCGTTTTCGCTGCACTCTCCGCCTTCGCGGCCTTCTCCGCCTTCTCCGCCTTCTCGGCGGGGACGCGGAGAGCCGCCGGCGGCTCCACCTCCTCGACCGTCGATTCCTCCGCGGCAAGCGAGCCGTCCATGCCGCGCGGCGCGAGACGGAGGACGATCGTGTTCTCGTCGTCGCCGCGGCGGTACTTCACCTTGATGCGCGAGCCGGCGCCCGAGCCGCCGATCACCTCGGCGAGGTTCTCGGCGCCGACGTCGTTGCCGTTGATCGAGAGGAGAACGTCGCCCGCGGCGAGTCCGGCCTTCTCGGCCGGGGAGCGCGGCACGACCCCGGTCACCGCGACGCCGCGGCCCTCCGGTCCGGGAGCGAATTCGACCCCGAGGAACCCAGGCCCTTCGCCTTCCGAGGGAGCGGGGGCGTTCTCCGCCTCGCGGGCGCGCCGCGCCGGCTCCGGGGCGGGCTCGGCCCGCCGCGATCGCGCGGCCCGCGTCTCCCGCTCGGGAGCGCGCTCGCGCGCGTCCGCCGCGGGGGGCGCCTCGACGATGCCTTCCGGCGTGCGCGAGCCGAGCCGCGCGGCGATCCTCATCTCGGCTCCGTCGCGCGAGATCTCGAGCGTCACCCGCGCGCCGGGCTTCTTCGACGAGATCGCTTCGACGACGTCGGAGACCGACTCGACCTCGTCGCCGCCGACCTTCCGGATCACGTCGCCCGCCATGAGCCCGGCCGTCTCGGCCGGACTGTCGTCCACGACGTCCTCGATCAGGACGCCGTCGTCGCCGTCGGTCAGCATGACGCCGAGCCAGCCGCCCGAGGCCTGTGGCATCGGCAGGAGCTCGCGGAAGAGATCGGTTCTCGGCGGAAGCGGGTCGGGCGGCCCCGAGCGGAACCCCGGAAGAGTCTCCGGCGTGAAGAGGAACCCTCGACCGGAGCGCTCGGAGATCATCTTCTCGATCCGCTCGAAGTGGCGCTCGAGCTCCTCGCGGACGATCTCGCGCACTTCCTCTCGGGTCAGGGCTTTTTCGTCGTCGGCGGCGGCGGCTGCAGCACGCGGCGCCATGGACACGGAGAGCACGCCGCTCGCGAGGAGGGCGGCCGCCGCGGGAACGGCTCGTCCCAGGATCGATCGCATCTTCGACTAGCCTCCAGAAGGTCGTGTCAGCACGGTTTCGATCGGAATCGGCCCGGACGGACCGGCATTCGCCCCCGATCGCCGGCGGGGAGTCCCCGAGTCGGGATCCGTTCGGTATCGGCAGGGCCCGGGAGCGAGGTCAAGGGCTTCCGTCGTCCGCGGCCCGTTTCGCCTGCGGACAGGCATCCCTACGGGGCGAGACGCATTCTGTTGGGGCACGGCCCCATCCGCCCACAATGCCGCTCAATGCCCAAACCCAACGGCAACAACGGTTTGCCATCGTCCGGAGATCACGAGCCGATGCGGCGGATGCGGGCGTACCGGCGCTCGACGAGGTCGTCGATCGGGATCCCTTCGAGCTCCGCGAGATAGGCCGCGATGCGGTCCTTGAGCGTCAGTGCCATCCGGCGCGCGTCGCGGTGGGCCCCGCCCTTCGGCTCGGGGATCACCTCGTCGACGATCCCGAGGCGGAGGAGGTCCTGTCCGGTGAGCTTCAGCGCCTCGGCGGCCGTCGACGCCATCTCGCCGTTCTTCCAGAGTATGGCGGCGCACCCCTCGGGCGAGATGACGGAGTAGTACGCGTGCTCGAGGATCGCGAACTTGTCGCCGAGCCCGATGCCGAGCGCCCCGCCGCTCCCGCCCTCGCCGGTCACGACGCACACGATCGGCACACGGAGCCGCGCCATCTCGAAGATGTTCCGCGCGATCGCCTGCGCCTGCCCGCGCTCCTCCGCGCCGATCCCCGGGTAGGCGCCGGGCGTGTCGATGAGCGTGACGATCGGCAGGCGGAACTTCTCGGCGAGCTGCATCTTGACCAGCGCCTTCCGGTAGCCTTCCGGGTGCGCGGAGCCGAAGTTGCACGCGACCTTCTCCTTCACGCCGCGGCCCTTCTGATGGCCGACGATGAGGACTCGGCGGCTCCCGAGCCGTCCGAAGCCGGTGACGATGGCGCGGTCGTCGGAGAACGTCCGGTCGCCGTGCAGCTCGACGAACTCGTCGAGCATCCCCGCCACGAAGTCCGAGAAGATCGGGCGCTGCGGGTGTCGCGCGACGCTCACCTTCTGCCACGCGGAGAGCTGCGTGAAGGTGGTGTCGATGAGGAGGCGGCAGCGCTCCTTCAGCGGCTGGATCTCGCCGCGCAGGTCCATGCCGGTCGTAGCGGCGAGGTTCTCGAGCTCGGCGATCTTCTGCTCGAGCTCGATGATCGGCCGCTCGAAGTCGACGCCGTTCATCGACGCGGCGCCGCGACCGCCCGACTTCCTCTCCGACATGCGCTGCCCTGGTGGCCGGACCCGGCCCGGCGATCCGAGTTCCGTCTCGGCGCCGGCCGGGCGAATGGCGTCCGCGGCGCCGTCTCCGCCGCACGAACGGCGTCCGCGGGCCGTTCACATCGTAGGGCGCTCGAGGCGGCGATGCAACCGAACCGAGAGCGCACCGCCGGCGCGGGAGGGGCCGCGGCGCTGGAAACGGGGGCGATCGGCTGGTAGCGTCTCCCCCTCGGACCGCCGCCCGAGCCGATCTCCCGATCGCCTCTTTCCCGCGTTCCGCGCCGAGCGGGGAGCGCCTCGGGGGGAAGTGCCACGGAAGCGCGATCCGGTTCCTGAAAGAGCGTCTGCGACCCCTTGAGAGAGACGGTGTTCGACCGCGTCGCGATCATCGGAGTCGGCCTCGTGGGCGGTTCGGTCGGACTCGCGCTCAAGGCCCGCCGCCTCGCGCGCCACGTCGCCGGCGTGACGCTCGACGGCCGGTCGCTCCGCGCCGCGCTCCGCGCTCGCGCGATCGACTCCGGCTCGACCGATCTCGAGACCGGCGTTTTGGGCGCGTCGCTCGTCGTCCTCGCCGCCCCCGTCGGCTCCCTTCCGCGGCTCGCGCGCGACGTCCTTGCCCTCGTGTCCACGGACTGCGTGATGACCGACGTGGGGAGCGTCAAGAAGGAGGTCGTCCGCGCGGCGGGGCGCGATCCCCGATTCGTCCCCGGGCACCCGATGGCCGGCTCGGAGCGGAGCGGAGTGGAGCACGCCTCGGCGGAGCTCTTCGAGGGCTCGGTCGCCGTCCTCACGCCCGCCCGCTCGGCGGCCTGGGCGATCGCGCGCGTCGCCCTCCTCTGGCGAAGGCTCGGGGCCCGCGTCGTCCGCATGAGCGCGCGGGAGCACGACGCGCGCGCGGCGGCGGCGAGCCACGCCCCGTTCGCGGCGGCGGCGGCGATCGTCGACGCGCTCGCGTCGAAGGCGGCGGCGCTCGCGGCGAGCGGATTCCGCGACACGACCCGTGTCGCCGCCTCCGACCCCGCGCTCTGGGCCGAGATCCTCGTCGCCAACAGGGCCGAGGTGGTCCGCTCGCTGGGCACGGTCCGGTCGTCCTTGCGGCGCATCGAGACCGCCGTCCGCGCCGGCGACGAGCGCCGCCTCCGGTCGCTCCTCGCCCGCTCCGCGCGGGCGAGGGAACGCCTGGGAAGAAAGCTCACGTGAACTTCCAGATCGAAGTCGCCTACCGGTCCGCCGAACTCGACCCGGCCGGCCGCGCCGCGAGCGCGGACGTTGCGGCGTTCGGCTTCGCCGGCGTGAAAAGCGTCCGGTTCTCGGCCGTGACGATCGTCGAGACCGCGCACGCGCGCGCGGACGTCGAGCGGCTCGCGCGAGAGCTCCTCGCCGACCCCGTCGTGAACGAGTTTCGCGTCCGGGCCGACGGCGAGCGCGTCTTCCCCGAGCGCGACGGCCGCCGGGCGATCGAGATCTACCGGAGACCGGGCGTCATGGACCCGAGCGAATCGAGCGTCCTGCGCGCCGCCGCCGCGATGGGGATCCGGCTCGAGTCGGCGCGCTCCGGCCGCCGCTACGAGTTCGACGGCGACGGCCTCTCCGGCGAGCGTCTCCGCGCGATCGCGCGCCGCGTCCTCGCGAACGAGGTGATCGAGGAGATCCACGTCGGCGGACTCACGGACCTCGCCCGCCGGCCGCACGCGCCCTACGCCTTCCGCAAGGTGACCGTGCCGGTGCGCGACCTCTCGGACGACGACCTCGCCCGGACGAGCCGCGAGTGGCGGCTCGCGCTCTCGCTCGACGAGATGAAGGCCGTCCGCGCGCGGTTCCGCGAGATCGGCCGCGAGCCGACCGACGCCGAGATCCTCTCGATCGCGCAGACGTGGTCGGAGCACTGCAAGCACAAGACGTTCACGTCGCCCGTCGAGTGCGAGGGCCGCCGCTACGAAAACCTCCTCGCGGAGACGATCGTCCGGGCGACGCGCGAGATCGCGCACCCGATGTGCGTGTCGGTCTTCGTCGACAACGCGGGCGTCGTCGACTTCGATGGCGAGCGTTGCCTCGCGTTCAAGGTCGAGACGCACAACCATCCCTCCGCCATCGAGCCCTACGGAGGAGCCGGCACAGGCGTCGGCGGGGTCATCCGGGACGTCCTCGGCACCGGGCTCGGCGCGAAGCCCCTCGTCAACACGGACGTCTTCTGCTTCGCGCCTCCGGACATGCCGGACGCGAAGGTCCCGAAGGGCGCGCTCCCGCCGCGGCTCGTCATGCGCGGAGTCGTGGCAGGCGTCCGCGACTACGGCAACCGGATGGGGATCCCGACCGCGAACGGCGCCATCCACTTCGACGAGCGCTACGTCGGGAACCCGCTCGTCTACTGCGGGACGGTGGGGATCCTCCCCCGATCGAAGGTCGAGAAGGGGGCTCGGAAAGGCGACCGGGTCGTCATGATCGGCGGTCGCACCGGCCGCGACGGCATCGGCGGGGCGACGTTCTCGTCCGTGAAGCTCGACGCCGAGAGCGAAGCGGTCTCGAGCGGCGCCGTCCAGATCGGAAACGCCATCGAGGAGAAGAAGGTCCTCGACGTCGTCCTCGAGGCGCGAGACCGCGGCCTCATGACTTCCATCACCGACTGCGGCGCGGGAGGGCTCTCCTCCGCCGTCGGCGAGATGGGCGAGGCTCTCGGCGCCGAGGTCCATCTCGAGCTCGTGCCGCTCAAGTACGCGGGGCTCTCCTACGCGGAGATCTGGCTCTCGGAGGCGCAGGAGCGGATGGTCCTCGCCGTGCCGCCGGAGAAGGTCGAGGAGCTGCGCGCGATCGCCGCGGAGAAGGACGTCGAGATGACCGATCTCGGCCGATTCACCGGCGACTCGCGCATGAGGCTCCTCTACTCGGGCGAGGCCGTGATGGACCTCGACATGGAGTTCCTCCACCACGGGCTTCCGAGGAGGCGCCGTCGCGCGGTGGTCGAGCGGCCGGACCTCGAGCCTTTCCTGCCCTCGGACGAGGATCATCCGGCTCGCCTCCTCCGCGTGCTCTCGTCGCTCGACGTCTGCGGAAAGGAGACCGTGATCCGGCAGTACGACCACGAGGTGCAAGGCGCCTCGGCGCTGAAGCCGCTCGTCGGGCAGGCCCTCGACGGCCCGGGCGACGCGTGCATCGTCGTTCCGCCCGGGTCGAAGCGGCGCGGCTTCGCCGTCGGCTGCGGCATCAACCCGCACTACGGGGACCTCGACCCGGGCGCGATGGCGAGCCTCGCGATCGACGAGGCGCTCCGGAACGTCGTCGCGGTGGGCGGCGACCCCGGCCGCACCTTCATCCTCGACAACTTCTGCTGGGGAAACACCGAGCGGGAGGAGACGCTCGGCTCGCTCGTCCTCGCCGCGGAGGCGTGCTACCGGACGGCGCTCGCCTTCGGGACCCCGTTCATCTCCGGCAAGGATTCGCTCCACAACGAATTCGACGCCGGCGACCGCGTGATCGCGATCCCGCCGACGCTTCTCGTGTCCGCGCTCTCGATCGTCGAGGACGTCGAGAGCGCGGTCAGCATGGATCTCAAGAGCGCGGGCGACGCCCTCTACGTCTTGGGCCTCACCGACGACGAGCTCGGCGGCTCGCGCTACCTCGCGCTCTTCGGCCGGCTCGGCGACTCGGTGCCGCGCGTCGACCTCGAGCGCGCGCCGAGGATCCTCCGCGCGCTCGCCCGCGCGATCCGCGAGGGGCTCGTCCGCGCGTGCCACGACTGCTCCGACGGCGGGCTCGCCGCGGCCGCGGCCGAGATGGCGTTCGCGGGCGGGCTCGGGCTCTCGATCGACCTCGCCAGGGTTCCGACGCGCGGCGGCCACCCGTTCCGGGACGACGTCGTCCTCTTCTCCGAGAGCCCGACGCGGTTCCTCCTCGAAGTCGAGCCCGCGCGCGCCGCGGCGCTGGAGAAGGCGCTCTCGGGGCTCCCCTGCGCGCGGATCGGCCAAACGCGAGAGGACGAGCGGTTCGTCGTCACGGGCCGCTCCGGCGCGGTCCGCGTGGACCTCTCGATCGAGGAGTTGCGCGAGGAGTGGAAGCGCCCGCTGAGGAACCTATGAAGCGAGCGGACGACGCGAAGAAGCCGCGCGTTCTCTGCCTCCGCGCGGCCGGCATCAACTGCGACCTCGAGACAGAGGAGGGCTTCCGCGCCGCGGGCGCCGCGACGCGGTTCCTCCACGTGAACGAGCTGCGCGCGCGTCCGGAGGCGCTCCGGGACCACGAGATCCTCGCGATCCCGGGCGGCTTCAGCTACGGCGACGACGTCGCCGCCGGGATCATCCTCGCGAACGAATTGCGCTTCGGGAGGATCGCCGCCGAGATCGACCGCTTCGTCGCGGAGGGAAAGCTCGTCGTCGGGATCTGCAACGGGTTCCAGGTGCTCGTGAAGGCGGGCCTCCTCCCCGGCGGCCGGGAGCGCCGGCGCGACCGCGTCACGATCTCGATGAACGACTCGGGCCGGTTCGAGGACCGCTGGGTGACGCTCCGCGCGCCGAGGGGCACGAAGTCCGTCTACCTGAAGGAGGGCGACGCGATCCGCGTCCCGGTCGGAAACGGCGAGGGGAAGGTCGTCTTTTCGTCGCCGTCGGTCCTCGAGGAGCTCGAAGCGCGAGGCCAGGTGGCGCTCCGCTACGAGGGACCCGGGCCGGGGCCCGCGCCGTTCCCGTTCAATCCGAACGGCTCGCAGGGCGACGTGGCCGGGCTCTGCGATCCGACCGGCCGAGTGATGGGACTCATGCCGCACCCCGACCGGCACCTCCACCGATTCAACGGCCCGCGCTGGACGCGCGAGGGCCTCCCGCCGGAAGGGGACGGCGCGCGCTTCTTCCGGAACGCGGTCGAGGCGGCCTCCGCCGCGCTCAGGAGCTGAGCCTTCTGAGCGCCGCGTCGAGCACCGCGTCCGTGCGGCCGATGAGGTCGGTCGCCTTCGGCGGGACGAGGAGGTCCGGCTCGACGCCGCGCCCGTCGTAGAGCCTTCCGTCGCTCCGGAACGACGCCATCGTCGAGATCCGGACGCGAAGGCCGCTTCGCTCGAGGACCGCTCCGACCGCCCGCCCGCTCCCGCCGCCGCTCGGCTCTCCCACGAGCGTCACGTTCGGAAGGCCTTTGAAGCCGCCGAGGAAGACGTCCGTCGCGCTGAAGCAGTCGCCGTCCATGAGGACCGCGACCGGACGCAGGTAGCGGAGCGCGCCGCTCTTCTTCATCTCGGATCCGATCGCGAAGTAGTGCCAGTCGGAGAACCGACCCGCGGGCGGCTCCCACTCGGGCCGGAACTCGCGCGCGAACGCGTCGATCGCGCGGCGCTCGGACTCGCTCCAGACGGAGGCGGCCGCGGGCCAGAGGAATCGGTCGGAGAGGTGCCCGTCGGGCGAGGGAGGCGTCCCCGGCGGGAGGCGGTAGCGCGCGACGTTGACGATGCGCGGCGCGGCGCCGTCGGCCATGAAGCAAGGGAGAAGGCAGCGGAGCGCGTCGCGGCTCCCCCCGCCGTTTCCGCGCACGTCGATCACGAGCGCCCGCGTGCCCCGAAACTCCTCCATCGCCCCCGAGAGTCCCCGGAGAAACCCCTCGCCGCCCTCCATCGACGCGATGCGGAGGTAGCCGACCCCGCCGTCGAGAAGGCGCGTCTCCGTCCGCGGCCACTCGCCGTAGAGCGGCCGCCGGGACGCGAGCTCGAGCGTCACGCTCTTCTCGCGCCCGTCCCCCGACGCGAAAACCGCCGTGACCGGCCCGCCCTCCGATAGTCCGCGGACGCGGCGGAGGAAGTCGAGATAGCGGAGCTCGCGGATCGACCGCTTCCGGGCGAGGACCGGCGAGAAGCGCGGCGCGAAGAGGGAGGCGGTCTCGAGCCACGCCTCGGCCGGGACGCCGTCGAGGCTCGCGAGATACGGAAAACCGGGCTCGACGAAGTCCGCTCGGTCCTCGCGGAAGGCGGCGAGCCGGCCGTCCGCCTCGCCGACGAGGAACGGGAGGTAGCCCCTCGGCCGGATCGCGTCCGCGCTCTCGTCGAGGCGCGTGTGCCCGTCTCCCACGACGGCGAGAAGGCGATCGATCTCGAGCGCGAACGACTCGCGCGTCACGCCTCTCTCGACGGCGAGCCTCGCGGCGTCGAACGCCGCGCGGTAGTCGGGCTCGACGAGGCCGAGATACGAGTGGACGTTCTCGAGGAGCCACTCGAGGCGGTCGAGGTCCGCCTCCGCGTCCGCGCGCTTCAGGAGGACCGAGGTGTCGCCCGCCTCGATGACCGACGCGAGCGAGCGGAAGCGCGGGTCGGGCGCGCGGCCGTGCGAGCGCTCGACGCGCGGGCCCTCGGGCGCGCTCTCGCCGTCGCCGGAGGCCGACTCGATGACGCGCGCGCGATTCTCGGCGGTCATCTCCGCTTTCTCGCGCGTGACCGACTTTCGCGTCTTCGGGTCCCGGAGCGCGAGCTTCACCGTGCCGCCCGGCTCGACGCCCATCCGCGAGAGGACCTCGACCAGGTCTTCCGCGAATCGCTTCCGCGCCCGCGAGCCGTATGTGCGCTCGCAGAAATCGAGGATCTCGCCCGCGGCACGGCCCTCGATCGCGACGAGCGCGTAATAGCGGCCGTCGACCTCGACCTCGGGGCCTTCGTCGGCGAAGCGGACGGCCGTGAAGGGCGAGAGCTTCGGGTAGTCCGTTCCCCCCGCGATCGGGGGCGTCCGTTCGCGCTCCGCCGCGGCGCGCCAGATCGCCTGGCGGTGGTCCTCGGTCATGCGCACGCCCTTCTTCTCGACGACGCGGTCGTCCTCGAGCGCCGCGAGCGTGAGCGCGACGGTTTTCCCGGGCGCCCGGCCGAGTCCGGAGAGCACCTCGACCAGGTCCTCCTCGAAGCGCTTCCGGGCGCGCGAGCCGTACGTCTTCTCGCAGTAATCGACGATCGCCGCGGAGGCGAGGCCGTCGAGCCCGCGGAGCGCGTACCACGTCCCGCCGACCCGCACCTCAGGGAGGCGCCCGGGCCATCGAACCGCCTCGAACGGCGAGAGCTTCGCGAAGTCCTCGCCGGCGGGCACGAGCGCGCCGGCGAGGAGGACGGCGGCGAAAAGTCGGATCATGGTCGTGTCCTCCTGCTCAAGCTGACACCGGACCCGCGAATCCGGCGGGCGGAAAATCGACTATCGTGGACCGAGCGATGGACCCCGAAGCGGACGACGAGCGGCTCTTCAGCTGGATCGACCGAGACTCGCCCGACCTCGACGCCTACCTCGCGCGCCACCCCGAGGCGAGGGACCGAGTCGAGCGGATCCGCGCGCGCGTCGACGCCGCGCGGCGCGGCGCCGCGGCCGCGCGGCTTCCGGAGCGGATCGGGCCGTACCTCGTTCGCGGGCTCCTCGGGCGCGGCGGGATGGGCGTCGTCTACGAAGCCGAGCAGAAGAGCCCGAACCGGCGCGTCGCGGTGAAGGTGCTCTCGCCCGACGCGGCGGGGGACGACCGTCGCGCGCGGCTCCTCAGGCGCGAGGCCGAGGCGCTCGGCCGCCTCTCGCACCCTTCGATCGCCGTCATCCACGAGGCGGGAGAGAGCGACGACGGCCTCGACTACCTCGTGATGGAGCTCGTGCGGGGGGTCCCGCTCGACCGCTACGCGAAGGAAAAGAACCTCTCGCTCGAGGAGCGCCTCGCCCTCTTCGCCCGCGTCGCCGAGGCCGTGAGCCACGCGCACGAGCGCGGAGTCGTCCACCGGGACCTCAAGCCCTCGAACGTCCTCGTCGGCGAGGACGGGATCCCGAAGATCCTCGACTTCGGCCTCGCGCGCATCCTCGATCCCGGCGCGAGCGGGTCGCTCACCGCGAGCGCGGGCGGCATCTTCGGAACGCTCCCCTACATGAGCCCGGAGCACGTGAAGGGCGGCGCGGGCGCCGCCGACCCGCGCAGCGACGTCTACTCGCTCGGCGTCGTCCTCGAGGAGCTTCTGACCGGCTCGCGGCCGATCGACGTCGAGAGCACGAGCCTCCCCGAGGCGGCGCGCCGCATCTGCGAGGAGCGGCCGCGCCCGCCGTCGGCGTTCGACCCGACGCTGCCGCGCGACCTCGACGCGATCGTCCTCCGCGCGCTCGAAAAGGACCCCGCGCGGCGGCACGCGGGCGCGCGGGAGCTCCTGGACGAGGTGCGCGCGCACCTCGACGGCCGCGGCGTCGCCCGCCGCCCGCGAGCGAGGTCGCGCGTCCCGGTCTCGATCGTCGCCGGCGTCCTCGTAGTCGCCGCGGCGAGCCTCGCGCCCGTCGTCCTCGACTGGGGGCGGCCGGACCGGGAGCGGAGCCGGCTCCGCCGCGAGGGCGAGTACCCGAAGGCGGCGCCGTACTCGGGCCTCCGGTTCCGGGCGGACGGCGTTCCGGAGGTCGAGCTCGACGGCACGTGGTACGAGCTCGTCGCGATCGACGGCGACCCCGTCGGCGAAATGCTCGAATGGTGCCGCGAGGCGTTCGGCGGCATGGCGCGGAAGCGATTCGCCGAGGATCTCGTCGAGGTTCTCGAGCGGCGGAGCGGACGCGCGCCGGGCGACGCGGTCGAGCTCTCGCTCCGCGAACTCGGAACGGGGGGCGAGGTCCTCGTCGAGAACGCGCCGATGACCGAGGCGAACCGGCAGAGAATCTGGGAGTCGCGCGTCGGGGAATCGCGCGGCGAATGAGCGACCCTCGCCCGCCGTTTCCGTCGAAGCCGCTCCGCGCGGCGATCGTCCGCTTCTGCGAGGGCTACCTCGGACACCGGGACGACGCCGAGGACGCGGCGCAGGAGGTGTTCTCACGCGCGCTCGCGGCGAAGACGGCGCCGGAGAACCCGGGCGCCTACCTCCGGAAGATCGCGCGGAACCACTGCCTCAACGTCCTCCGCTCGCGGCGGCGGCGCCGCGACGGCGAGCGGATGGAGACGGAGGCGCCCTTCGCCGCGTCGCTCGCCGGGCCGCTCACGCTTCTCGCGGGCAAGGAGTGCCGCGCCGACGTCCAGAAGGCGCTGGCGGCGCTCACCGACGAGCAGCGCGAGGTGCTCTGGCTCCGCTACGGCGAGGATCTTTCGCGCTCGGAGATCGCCGCGATCCTCGGCGTCGCCGAGTCGACGGTGAAGTCGCGGCTCGAGGAGGCGGTGAAAAAGGTGCCAGGTACCGTTTAGGCGGCTAGCCGGTACCTGGTACCGTTTCGACGCGATCAGCCGCGGAGCGGGCGAACTCGAGATCGTGCGTCACGACCACCTGCGTGATCCTTCGATCGCGCAGGCGGCGCATGACCTCGAGGACGTCGGTCTTCCGGTCCGGATCGAGCGACGACGTCGGCTCGTCGTAAAGGAGGACCCGCGGCTCCATCGCGAGGCTCCGCGCGATCGCGACGCGCTGCTGCTGCCCGCCCGAAAGCTCTGACGGATACCGCTCCTCGAGTCCCTTGAGGCCGACGAGCGCGAGGAGCCGCTCGCCGGCCGCCCGCGCCTCGGCGGGGCTCTCTTTCCGCACGAACCGCGGCGCGAGCGTCACGTTTCCGATCGCCGTCAAGTGCGGGAAGAGATGGAACTGCTGAAACACGATCCCCGTCTTCGCGCGGAGCTTCGCGAGGGCGGCGCCGTCCTTCGCGCCCGCCGCGATCGTCACGCCGCCCACCGTCACCGTCCCCGAGTCGATCGTCTCGAGCCCGCCGAGGCAACGGAGGAGCGTCGTCTTTCCGCTCCCCGACGGTCCGGTGACGCACACGATCTCGCCCTCCCCCACATCGAGGTCGACGCCCGAGAGCACCGCGACGCCGCCGAACCGCTTCGAGAGCCCGCGCACCCGGATCATGCGGGCGTCGCTCCTCGCGCGGCCCGCCAGCCGGCGCCGAGACGCCTCTCGAGAGCCCGCGAGCCGAACGCAACGAGAGCGCCGATCGAGAAGTAGATCGCCGCCGCGACGAGCCCGATGCCGAAGTAATTGCCGGAGACCGGCGCCAGCATCTGGTAAGCCTTCGTCAACTCGACGATGGCGATCACGGACACGATCGAGCTGTCCTTGAACATCGCGATGAGGTCGTTCGTGAGCGACGGGATGACGACGCGGACCGCCTGCGGCACGACCACGTGCCGGAGCGACTGGAGCGGCGTGAGCCCGAGCGAGAGCGCCGCCTCGGTCTGCCCCCTCGGCACCGACTGGAGCCCGCTCCGGTAGTTCTCCGCCTCCGACGCCGCGTAGTTGAGGCCCAGCCCCAGCGCCCCGGCCGCGAACGCCGGGAGCTTCAGGCCGAGCTGCGCGAGCCCGTAATAAAGAAGTAGAAGCTGGATGAGGAGCGGGGTCCCCCGCACGACCTCGATGTAGGCGACCGCGGCCTTGCCCGCGGCGGCCGGGCCGTAGAGGCGGAGGAGCGCGAGGCCGAGCCCAAGCGCCATCGCGAGCGCCATCCCGCACGCGGTGAGCGCGATCGTCACGGCCGTGCCGCCGAGGAGGAGCGCCGCGTACGAGAGGAGGCGCCCTCCTCCGCCTCCCCCGCCGTCGCCCGAGGCGATTTCGAGGAACTCGTCGCGCGAGGGCGCGGGCGCGTCCGTGTCCGGGCTGGGGTCGCCGAGGAGACGCGCGACGAGAGGATTGAAGAGCCCCCACCTCTCGTAGATCGCGCGAAGCGAGCCGTCGCGCGCCGCCGCGTCGAGCGCGGCGTCGATCTCGCCCTTGAGCGCCGTCTCGCCCTTCCTGAAACCGATCCCGTAACGCAATTCGCCGAAGATCGGGCCCGCCGCGCGGAGCGCGGGCCTCGGCGCTCCGTAGTAGAGCGCGATCGACTCCTCCATGAGGACCGCGTCGAGCCGGCCCGCCTCGAGGTCGAGGTAGGGCGTCACCTGGTCGTCGTAGGTGCGGAAGTCGATCCCCTCCGCCTCGAGGAAGCGCTGCGCGTACGACTCGCGGAGCGTCCCCACCACGCGCCCGCGCGCGCGGCAGTCGTCGAAGCCTGCGACCGACGGATCGGACCGCCGCGCCATGAGGCGAAGCGGGCAAGCGTAGTAGGCGCGGCTGAAGTCGATCTCCCGCTCGCGGTAGTCGGTGATCTCGAGGCCGTTCAGCGCCACGTCGAAGTCGCCGCGCACGAGCCCGGGCACGAGCTCGGCCCAGTTGTGCTGCTTCATCTCGGCCCGGACGCCGAGCCGCGCCGCGAGAAGCTCCGCGATCTCGACCTCGAAGCCCTTCAAGCGTCCGGGCTCGCGCGGGTCCTCGTACACGAACGGCGCGCCCCCCTCCGCGTCGGCGCCGAAGCGGAGGACGCCCGCCCCGCGGACGCGAGCAAGATCGTCGGCGGCCGCCGTCCGGGAGGCGGCGACGGCGAGCGCCAGGGTCGCGAAAAGACGGCTCGAGTTCGTCGACATGTCGGGGGGCGGGCGATTCTAGCAGCGGGCCGTTGCCACTCGTCTTCCGGGTTTGGTAGACGTAGGCGTCTCGATCGACGCGTCGCATTCCGCGCCCAAGCTCCACGGAGGCTTCCGCATGCCCCTTCGCTCGGCCCGCACGCCGCTTTTCCGCGTCCTCGCCGTCCTCGCCTGCGCCGGAGGCGCGCTCGCTTTCGCCGGATGCGGCGGCGGCGGGGGCGGGGGTGGGGGCGGTGCGGAGAAGGCCCCCCCGTCGGGATCGCGGAGCGTCGACGCGGAGCAGAAGGTCCTGCAAGCGTTGGTCGACGTGCCGGCCGGCGAGTTCTACGCCGGCTCCGACGAGTACGCCGACAAGGACGAGAGGCGCCGGAAGTACAAGCTCGAGGCGTTCAAGATCGACAAGTACGAGACGACGAACGCCATGTACAAGCGTTTCCTCGATTCGAGAACCGATCCCGACGAGAAAAGACGCCGCACGCCGCGGCCCGACGCGACCGGCCAGGGCGGCTGGTCGGCGGACGGCTGGTACCCCTTCGGCGCCGCGGACCTCCCGGTGACGAACATCTCCTACTCGGACATGGACGCTTACGCGAAGTGGGACGGGAAACAGCTCCCGAACCGCGTCCAGTGGGAAAAGGCGGCTCGCGGCACCGACGAGCGCCAGTGGCCCTGGGGCAACGAGTGGGACGGCTCGAAGGCGAACGTGAGCCCGGACGTCAGGACGGCGAAGAAGAAGCCGGTCGGAAGCTTCCCCGCCGGGGCGAGCCCGTACGGTTGCCTCGACATGTGCGGCAACGTGGCCGAGCGGACGAGCACGGCATTCGACCCGAAGCACGTCAAGGAGGGCGGACGCCTCGTGTGCGGCGGCTCCTTTCTCGAGCTCGACGCCGCCGATACGAAGACGCACCGCCGGATCACGGCGACCGACGACGAGGTGAGCATCCTCATCGGCTTCCGCTGCGTCCAGTAGTGATCCGGGCCGGCGAGAGGCGAACGCCGCCGGCGGAACTCAACCGGCGATCCCCGGTGGTCCGATACGGCTTCGCTTCCCTCCCCTCCCCTTCCCGGTCGGACGAGGCGACATGCGCGCACGCGAATCGTGGCTTTCGCTCCAGCGACGGATCGCGGGATCGCTCCGGCGCGAGGTGTCGCGGATCGCGCCGTTCGCGCATCGCGGCTTCTCGCGGTACCGGCGCGAGTACGAGCGCGATCTCGGAAAGCCGTACGCCCCGATCGACGTCCGCGGGATCGTGCGGGCGGCGGCGCACGCCCACGTCGTGCACGTGGGCGATTTCCACGCTCTCCCCGCGTCCCAGCTCACGGCGCTCCGCCTGATCGAGGAGCTTCTCGACCGCTCTCGGCGCGTCGTCCTCGGCCTCGAGATGGCCGACCGCCGCCACCAGACCGATCTCGACGCATTCGCCGACGGACGGATCTCGAGCGAGGTGCTCCGCGCGCGCCTCCACTGGGAGGAAACATGGGGGTTCGACTGGGAGGGCTACGGCGACCTCCTCGAGTGCGCCCGAGCGCAACATCTCAAGCTCCTCGCGCTGAACGAGAGCGCGGCGGGCGCGACGCTCGAGGAGCGCGACCGCGCGGCCGCCGAGATCATCGCGCGCGCGACGCTCGCGGACGAGAGGGCCGTCGTCGTCGTCCTGTTCGGCGAGCTCCACGTCTCCCGGAGCCACCTGCCGCGGGCGGTCGCGCGCTCGATCGCCGCGGCGGCGCCCCGGTCGGCCGCGCGCCGCCGGCAGATCACGATCCACCAGAGCCCCGAGAGGCTCTACTTTGACCTCGTCCGGCGCGGAGCCGAAGACCGGATCGGCGCTGTCCGGTACCAGGGCGGCGACGCCTTCGCGGTCCTCACCGCGACGCCGGCGGCGCAGAGCCTCGCGTACCTCGACTGGCTCGACCGCTGCGAGCGCGTCGCCGTCGCCACCGAGGACGATTCCCTCGAGGCCGACTGGAGCTTCGTCGATCTCTCGGATTCGCTCCGCCTCGTGATCGAGGCCATCGCCCGCTACTTCTCGGTCCCGACGCGCGGGCTCCTCGACTTCACGGTCACGACCGGGGACGTGGAGGAGTTCCTCCATCTCCTGCGGGTGCGCCGCGGCGCGCGCGCGGCGGAGGTGCGGCGGCTCGCGCGGCTCGCACGGCTCGGACGCGGGGTCCTCCTCCCGGAGGGGAACCTCGTCTTTCTCCCGCGCTTCACGCTGGGCGAGGCGGGAACGCTCGCGGCGCAGCTCATCCACCGAGTGCGAGCTGGCTCGCCGCGCGAGCCGATGGCGCCGCGGCAGTACTTCTACTTCCGGGTCGTGCGGGAGGCGATCGGCGCGCTCGGCCGGAGGCTTCTCGATCCGAAGTCGCCACTCGCGGACTGCACGCGCCCGAAGCGCGGCGCGCGCTCGCGACGGGTCGCCGACCTCGCGGCGCGCCACGCCGACCTCGCGGAGCGGGCGCACGCGGCCAACGCCTCGGCCCGCCTCGCGTTCCCGTTCCGCCTCCCGCTCGACGTCCACGTCCCGCTCACCCGCGCGATCGGGTCCGATCTCGGCGACCGCCTCTTCGAGGCGCTCATGGACGACCGGCTGGCGCGGGCCGAGGTGCGGACCCTCTTCCTCCGCCCGCTCCACCGCGGCGACGCCGCGGCCGAGGCGTACTTCGCGCTCCGCCGGCGGGTCCTCGACGCCGCGGCGCTCACGGCCTGAGCGGGCGGCACGCCCGTCCGCACTCTTCTCCGCGTCGGGCACGCCGATCTCGGAATCCGGCTCGTCTCCGGGCCGGCGAACGAGACGACCGTCGTCGTCCCGCCCGAGGGCGCGCGGGTGCCCTTGACGGCGCTTCTCCGGAACCAGGCGCCGATGCCCTTCTTCGGCGTGCCGGCGGTCCTCGAGCTTCTCGATCGCGACGGCGGCCTTGTCGCCACGGTCGCGTCGAAGAGATTCTCGCTCCAGCCGGGGCGCGCGCGGACCCGGACGATCGCGCGCGACGTCCCCGGTGCGCTCCCGACAGGGCTCTATCGGTTTCGCCTCGGAGTGGGGGCGCCAATCGACGACGGGGCGTCGTTTTGCGTGCTGAAGGTGGAGTAGGCGATCCCGACCGCTCGGTCCATCGAGGGTCGTCAATCCGCCCGT